>CAJICC010000308.1_pt1 | contig 11250 bp, 8 predicted proteins | sample 9199511 | NCBI WGS metagenome assembly CAJICC01 (sample SAMEA7708322, study PRJEB35096) | sediment metagenome | biome: marine neritic benthic zone biome [ENVO:01000025]; feature: sediment [ENVO:00002007]; material: shallow marine sediment [ENVO:03000034] sea grass bed [ENVO_01000059] ...
TCCCGGGATACCTGGCGTTTCACCGAGATGGTGTTGTACTTGGCGTACTGCCCCCCCGCACCGCCGTCGCTGTTGTCGAACACCAGTTCGATAGTGGCGGCGCCCACTGGCTTGCGGGCGCTGGAGCCGTTGAAGATGACATCCGCCATCGACTCGCCGCGCAGCATCTTGGCCGAACTCTCTCCCATGACCCAGCGCACGGCGTCGATGACGTTGGACTTACCGCAACCGTTTGGGCCGACAATTCCGACCAGGTTGCTGGGAATGGGCACCGTCGTCGGATCGACGAAAGACTTGAATCCGGCGAGCTTGATTTTCTCCAAACGCATGGGCGGCTAAGATACACCAAAGGCGACAATTGATACAGTGCAAAAGCGAAAAATACGAACTTTAACTTTCTGTTGCATCTTGTTGTTATTAAACATATTTACACCTATCATTCCGAGTGGAGTCCGGGTGTGCGTATAATCGCGCTCTATTTGTGTGAAGAGTGACCCAAATTATGCCGAGTCAACCGAGTAAAGCGCTGGAAACTTTCCCTAATCCGCAACCGGATCGGGACTATACCATCCGCATCCGCATCCCGGAATTCACTTGTCTCTGTCCCAAGACCGGTCAACCCGATTTTGCCGAGTTGAATCTGGAGTATGTCCCCGACAAACTCTGTCTCGAGCTGAAGGCGTTGAAGATGTACATCTGGTCCTTTCGCGATCAGGGCGCATTTCACGAAGCCGTCACCAACCAGATCCTCGGCGACCTGGCAGCGGCCGTCCAGCCTCGCTTCATGCGCCTGAGCGCGGAGTTCAATGTCCGCGGCGGCATCTACACCAGCGTGGTGGCCGAGCATAAGGCTGATAATTGGACACCTCCGCCCCCCGTCCCGCTTCCCTGACACCACCGCCTTGGACGCTTTCATCGGCATCGACCTAGGCACCAGCGGCTGTCGCGGTGTCGCCATCGGTCCGCAGGCTGAGGTCATTGCCCAAAGTGCGGTGAAGTTGCCGACATCCCGTGAGGAGCGACCGGGTGAGAGCCGGCAGCAACCCGCTGCTTGGTGGGATGCTGTGTTACAGGTCCTCACTGCCTTGTCCAAGGATTGCCGCAGCAGCAACATCCGCGCGTTGGCTGTTGACGGCACCTCCTCCAGCCTGCTGCTGTGCGACCCGGAGGGGGAACCTCTGACGCCGGGTTTGATGTACAACGACACCAGTGCCCGAGAAAGGGTGTCCGCATTGGAGCGGATCGCACCGGCCGACAGTCCCGTGCTCACTCCCTCATCGAGCCTGGCCAAGCTGCTCCTTCTCAGCGACGGTCTCGATCACTCGTCCTTTCACGCCATGCACCAGGCGGACTGGATCATGGGGCGTCTCTGCGGACGCTATGGATTGAGTGACGAGAACAATTGCCTGAAGCTCGGCTACGACCCGGTCGAACGGCGCTGGCCCGATTGGCTGCAATCCTTGCCGCTGCCTCAGGCATGTCTACCGCGGGTCTTTCCCTGCGGTACGCCTGTCGGAGCTCTCTCAACAGCGCTGACGGAACAACTTGGATTGGCGCGGGAGATCAAGATCGTCACCGGCACCACCGACGGCAATGCTGCTTTTCTCGCCACCGGCGCCGACGAAATCGGCGACGCGGTCACCTCTCTTGGCAGTACCCTGGTACTCAAGATTCTTTCACAGAGCCCAGTGTTCGCCGCCGAGTACGGCGTCTATAGCCATCGCCTGGGCGATCGCTGGCTGGTTGGCGGCGCCTCCAACAGCGGCGGCGCGGTCTGTCGGGCCTACTTCTCCGATGGAGATATCGCGCGTTTAACGTCTCAAATGAGACCGGACCGGCCGACCGGACTCGACTACTATCCCCTGCTGCGCCCCGGCGAGCGCTTCCCCGTGAACAACAGTGAACTGCCGCCACGCCTGAGTCCCAGACCGGACGACAATAAAAGTTTCTTCCAGGCCATCCTCGAGGGCATCACCCGGATAGAACGAGAAGGCTATGACCTGCTGCATCGACTCGGCGCGCCACCACCCCGGCGCATCATCACCACCGGCGGCGGCGCAGTGAACGAACCCTGGCGGCAAATGCGGGAAGCGGCGCTGGGGATTCCAGTGTTTCGCGCTGAGCAACAGTAGGCGGCATATGGGACAGCTTTGATGGCTCGAAAGGCACTATTGAATTGTTGATATTGAGTTAAGAATTTAAAAAGAACCTACCTCGCCCCTTTCGCCAACAACACCACCTCCACCGTTTCGATGAGAATGATCAGATCGAGAAAGGGGCCGCTGTTCTTCACGTAGTAGAGGTCGTATTCCAATTTTTTACGATTGTCGGTCTCATCGGAGGCGTAGTGGTGCATCAGCTGCGCCCAGCCGGTGAGACCCGGCTTCAAACGATGGCGTTCGTTATAGTAGGGTAACTGCTGGCTCAAAGCGCGAACGAATTCCGGACGCTCGGGCCGGGGGCCGACCAGGCTCATCTCGCCTTTCAGGACATTGAACAGTTGCGGCAGTTCATCGAGGCGGGTCTTGCGCAAAAAACCGCCCAGACGGGTCACGCGGTCATCGTTCACAGCGGCCCAGAGCGGGCCGGTGCCCGACTCCGCATTGACCTTCATAGAACGAAATTTATAGATAGTGAAGAGCTTGCCGTTCTGTCCCACGCGGATCTGGCGATAGAGCACCGGATCGCGTCCGCCCGTGGAAATCAGGCTGATCATCACAATCAGCAGCATCACCGGTAAAAAGAAAATCAACAGGCTGATACTGACCGACAGATCGATCATCCGCTTGAGGTTGCGCATCATCAGGCCATGGTAGAAACCGCTTGAGAAAAAGATCCAGCTCGGGTGGAGCTGATCGATCTTGATGACGTTATCCTCCTTCTCGTAGAAGCTGAGCAGATCGAGGATTTCGACTCCCCTCATTTTGCAATCGATCAGTTCGTTGACGGGCAAGCCTTTTCTGCGATCGTCCACCGCGACCACGAGTTCATCCACCGCCAAGCGATCGACGATATTGTAGAGATGCTGATCGCGGGGGATCTGGCGAAAGTCATCGATCAGGCTGACCGAGTCGCCCAGATCGACGTAGCCCACCACCACGAAACCCAGACTGGGATCGTCCGCCTGCAACATCTCGATCCGGTCGGCGTTGATTCCCGTACCCAGCACCAGCACCCGGCGCTTACGCGAATCGGCCGTGGTCACTCGCACAAAGACGGATCGCTGGATCAATACCAGCGCAAAGGAAAATAGCAAGGCCAGAATTAGCTCTAGGAGTTTGAACGAATGTAGACCGGAAATATAGCTAATCAACCCAACCAGGATGCCGCCGATAAAAAAGGCGATCACCAGACGTATGACAAAACCGGAAGCACGCTCCAGCACACCCCGCTGGTAGAGGCCGAGGGCAAACATGGCGGCCAGCATGATCGACGTATAAAGAATGACATGCTGTCTCAGATCAGGAATGCCGCCGATGTTGTCCTGGCCGGAGAGATACTGTCGGTAATAGTCGGCGAACCAAATTGAGGATGCAAAGGTGAGAATCTCCAGCAGAGCCAGCAACAGGAAAGACTTGGAGATAAAGTAGCCAAACAGCTTGATCATCAGCCGGTTCCGAATCGTGACAAGCGAGTTGAGGACATCGAGTGCAATCTACATCCGTTCTGCAGGTTCCTGGAAATATTCATTTTATACTGCTGCTCCCTTCAACGCATCCGTTGTCGCTATATTCTTCCGATAAGCCTTGTAACGGGCCCAATTCACTGCGATTACAGGCGGTGCCAGGATGGTATAGCACCAATTGTTGCAAACTGGGCTGATTGACGGTTACGGCAACAACCGCACCTTTAGGGTTATTTGAGACCAGTCTATCCAAGCAAATGTTCAGATTGTCATGGATGGCCCACTGCAGGAGACCCTCTCCTCCCAGTTGGGCGTAAAGGGTATTGGTAAAGGGACGGAAAGAGTGACTTTGCGCCGCAGGGTCGAGGCGCTGGAAAAAGCGTTGCGTCATCCTCCTATCCGAGACCAATGCTTTGAGGCAGCTATGTGAGCGCGGCAGGGATTGGCGGACAGCACCTCCTCAGGAATGACGGGGCGTGGTAAAGGCGTACGCTCCATAACCCACCACCCGCTGCTTATCGCCGGCGGTGTCTCCTGAATTGCGCAGGTCAATCACCTCCCCTTGCAACCCCAGGCGTTTGGCTTGCAACAGCAGTCCCGCCACGGGGATCCGACCGCAGGCGTCTTCGTAACCAAGCCGTTCCGGATGCAACGAGACGATCGAATCCGATGTGACCCGATCCATGCGCTGTGCGGTGGCATAGTCTTGATAGTGGCTGAGATCCGAGCTGATCACGATCAAGGTCTCCGGCCCGCCCCATAGTCGCTGCAACACTTCCGCCACATCCTCGCCGCTTGCATCGCCGACTACCAACGGCACCAGCTCGAATTTGTCGAGCACCAATTGCAGGAAGGGCAGCTGGACTTCGAGCGAGTGCTCGCTGGCGTGGGCGGAATCCAATTTGACCACCTGCGACAGCGACAGTATCTCTTCCGTCGCCTGTTGCGCGATGGGAATGTCCCCCAGTGGGGTGCGAAAGGCGGCGGCGCTGCTCACCGCAAGGCCGTTTAAGGGTACCCGATGAGAGGGACCCAGCAGCACTACCCGCCGGATCTTGTCGTGTGCGCCCTTCAGCCTGACATAGACGCTGGCGGCCACCGGACCGGAATAGACGTAGCCCGCGTGGGGGACGATGATCGCCTTGGGCGGTACTTCCTCCTCCATCGCCACCATTGAGAGAAAACCATTCACGGTACGTCGCAATGTTTCGGGTTCGTCGGGATAGAAAAGTCCGCAGACGGCCGGTTCTCTGATACTCATTGCTTTCCCCCCTCTGGGTTGGTCGGCAAGCGGCGAATAGCAGGTGTTGACGCTCTCATGAAGCCAGTCGTACCGGCTGTCTTCGTGAACCCCAACGACCCGGGGCCGCCTCGAAACGGCCCGCCACCGGCGTGCCGCAGGATTTACATCGAGCCGACCCATCGAGATGCCACGCGCCCAGTTCATACCAATCCCGTTGGATCAGTAATTCGCCGCACTGATGACACCAGGTGGACGAATCCCGGCTGTCATGCACGTTCCCCACATAGGCATAACGCACGCCATGCTCCAATGCGATGCGGCGAGCGCGACGCAAGGTTTCATGGGGGGTCGGCGGACGATCCCGCAGCTTCCAATCGGGATGGAAGGCGGTGAAGTGCATCGGCACCTCCGGACCCAGTTTTTCCACTACCCATTGGCACATCTCATGCAATTCATGATCCCCATCGTTCTCGCCGGGAATCAACAGGGTCGTCAGTTCCAGCCAGACATCGGTCTCCTGTTTCAAGTAGACCAGCGTCTCCAGCACCGGCGCCAGATGGCCGCCGGTCAGCCGATGGTAGAAATCTTCGCTGAAGGCCTTGAGATCCACGTTGGCCGCGTCCATATGACGATAGAACTCGGCGCGGGGCTCGTCGCAGACATAACCGGCTGTCACTGCCACCGAGAGTACGCCCAGCTCATGGCAGGCCTGGGCCACGTCGATGGCGTATTCATGAAAGATCACCGGATCGTTATAGGTATAGGCCACGCTGCGGCAATCCAGACGTTGGGCGGTGGCGGCGATGGTTTCCGGCGAGGCCCGGTCGGCCAGGGTGTGCATTTCGCGGGACTTGCTGATATCCCAGTTCTGGCAGAACTTGCAGGCCAGGTTGCAGCCGGCGGTACCGAAAGAGAAGATCGGCGTACCGGGCAGGAAATGGTTCAGGGGCTTCTTTTCGATGGGATCGATACAGAAGCCGCTGGAGAGACCGTAGGTAGTCAGCACAACGGCGCCCTGCCGGTTCTCGCGCACGTAACAGAATCCCTGCTTGCCCTCTTTCAACTGACAATAGCGCGGACAGAGGTCGCACTGCACTCGCTCCTCGGAGACCTTATGCCAATAGCGGGTTGGGTGGTGGATGTTCATGGGGCTCCTCGATAAGAGAGATCGCTTTTACGAAAGCCAGCACTAAATCAGAGTTCCCTTAGATAAAATATAGTCCGGTCCAGTTGATTTTGAGGGAAACGCTGATCAACACCCAAAACTTTTCAAACCATTACTCTATTCTCGAACCGACCATCAGCATGGCTGATCATGGTGGGTAATCAAGAAACTCATTGGAGGTATGTCCGCTCATCATCCTTGCCGCCCCGATCGCCGCCTGCCCAAGCGAGAGCCCCCCGTCGTTGGAAGGCACCTGCCGCTGGGTGAGCACTTGGCAACCGGCCTGCTTCAGTGCTGAGGTCAGACCCTCGAACAGGGTGCGGTTCTGGAATACGCCGCCCGAGAGGGCCAGGGTATCCACTCCCTCCTCGGCCGCCAGTCGGATCGCCAGCGCGGCCAGGCTGTCGATCAAGCCCCGGTGAAAACGCCAGGCGATGGCGGAGTTGGGCAACCCCGCCCGCAGGTCGTCCAGCAGCGCCGGCCAGATGGGCGCCGGATCGAGCATCCAGAGATCCCGCTGCCGGGCAATGGCAAGCATGTAACCCCTATCTTCCCGCTCTTTCGTCGCCAGCGCGGCGGCCTCCAGCTCGATCGCCGCCTGTCCCTCATAGCTGATCGACTCCCGGCAGATCCCCAGCAGGGCGGCCACCGCGTCGAACAGGCGGCCGCAGGAGCTGGTGAGGGGGGAGTTGAGTCCTGTCGCGATCATCTGCGTCAAGCTCTCAACCGGCTGCGCCGCAAGCCAGCGCACCGCCTCCAGTTCGCCCCAATCGGCTACCACCCGGGTCCAGCCAAGCGCGCGCTGGAGCTGGCTGAAGCTGTTGCGCCAGGGTTGCAGAATCGCCTGCGTACCGCCGGGCAATGGGACTGGCCCGAGGGCGCCGAGACGACGAAAATCGAGATAGTCCACTAGCAGAAACTCCCCGCCCCAGATGCTGCCGTCGCCGCCGTAACCGGAACCGTCCAGGGCGATCCCCAATACCCGGCCGCCCTCCAGCGGCCAACCGTTCTCCGCCAGCACGCTGGCGATATGGGCATGGTGATGTTGCACCTGGATCAGAGGCAAGCGGGACTGCTTGGCCAGCTCCCGCGCATGGCGGGTCGAGCGATAGTTGGGATGGAGATCGGCAATCAGAGCCGCCGGGCTGTGTGCGTAGAGATCGCGATAGAGGGCTAGATTGCGCAGATAGTCTTGGTAGGCGATCAGGTTCTCCAGATCCCCCAAATGCTGGGAGAGGATCGCCTGCCCCTGGCGCACCAGGCAGAAGGTGTTTTTCAATTCGCCGCCGAGGGCCAGCAGTGGCGGCGTCTCGGCAAATCCCTCGGGCAGCGGCAGTGGCGCCGGCGCATATCCCCGCGCCCGGCGTAACAACCTGGGCTCATCCTGCATCATCCGCACCACCGAATCGTCGACCCGGTTGATGATCTCCCGGTCGTGCAGCAGGAACAGGTCGGCCAGGGGCTGCAGTCGCGATGACGCCTCTTGGTTATCGATGCACTGTGGCTCCTCTACACGGTTGCCGCTGGTCATCACCAGCGGACGATCCCAAGCGGCCAACAGCAGATGGTGCAAAGGGCTATAGGGCAGCATGAAACCCAGGCTGACCTGGGCGGGGGCCACACTGGGCGCCAATCGCGTCTGCTCATGTCGATCCAGCAGCAAGATGGGGGCCGGCGGCGATTCCAGCAGCGCCGCTTCGGCCGCCGAGATCCGGCAGTAGCGGCGCACCACATCAAGGTCCCGCGCCATCAGGGCAAAGGGCTTGTGGAAGCGTCCCTTGCGCCGACGCAGACGGCTCACGGCCGCTTCGTCGGCGGCGTCACAAGCGAGGTGAAACCCGCCAATGCCCTTGATGGCCAGGATCTTTCCCTGCGCCAACGACTCACTGGCGGCCTGGATCACATCCCGATCTGCTACCGGTGGTTGCTCTTCACCCGTTGCATCCCGCAGCCAGAGGCGGGGACCGCAGTCGGGGCAGGCGTTCGGCTGGGCGTGAAAACGGCGGTCCGCCGGATCGTCGTACTCCGCCGTGCAGGCGGGACACATGGCAAAGTGGCGCATGCTGGTGTTGCCGCGATCATAGGGGATGCGCTCTACTATGCTCAGCCTGGGACCGCAGTGGGTACAGTTGGTGAAGGGATAGCGGTAACGGCGGTCGGCAGGATCCTCGATCTCTTCGCGGCAGGCGGCACAGATCGCCGCGTCGGGCACCACCCCGGTACGCACCTCGCCCTGGCGGCTGGCTCGGATATGGAAACCCTCCGCTGTCGTTTGCGCCGGCTCCGGGTGACGCTCGATGGCATCGATCCTGGCCAGGGGCGGTGTCTCCAAGAGCAAGCGCCGACAAAAATCGTCGAGGCGATCCGGCGGGCCGCTGGCCAGCATCTCCACTCCCTGGCTGTCGTTCCACACCTCACCGCTGAGCCCGCAATCATGAGCCAGTCGCCACACAGTAGGGCGAAAACCGACCCCCTGCACCAATCCGCGCACCCGAATACGTTGTACGATAACGGCTTCAGGCATAGGACATTCCGCATCTGCGGGGTGCTGAATGAGGCTTTGTCAGGGTATGTGTTATCGCCATGGGTCTCAGCAGTGTCGCAGATGTTATCCAGGTGTCAAAATAGCCACTGACATCCAACCAAGATAGCAGCCTATTCAACTCACAATATGCCGCACCAACACTCCACTTTGCATGCCTTGGCGAAGCAACTGCTGCAGACTGCCAAGCGGCACCGCCACCGCCGCATACTGTTACTCAGCGGTCAGCCCGACAGCTGCAGAAAAGAGGCATCGGAAATCGTTGATGTCTTGTGCCGGGAGCAACTGCTTTGGGTCGGGGAGGCAACTCCCGCCGGCATTGCCCCATTCGGCAATCAGCAGGCCAATGAAAGGCTGGGCGGGGAAGTGGATCTCTTGATCTACGACGCCTTCGTCGGCTTCGATCCGGATGCCTTCGGCGCGCTGGTGGGCACCCTGCGCGGCGGCGGTCTACTCCTGCTGCTGACCCCGCCCTTGGATTCGTGGCACCTTTACCCGGATGCGGCACTTGAGCGGTTTCTCGCCGCCGGTTTCGATACCGCTTCGGTGAACGGGAATTTTTTGCGCCGCCTCTCCTCCCTACTCGATGCGGATCCCTGGGTGATACGCTGCCTCGATGGACGGCCGCTGTCGCAACTCAAGGCGGAGACCGCACCACCCCTGCTGCTACCCGAAGCAAGTGGGACCTGCCTGACCCCGGATCAACAGCGGGCGGTGGCGGCGATCGAACATGTGGCGAAGGGACACCGGCACCGTCCCTTGGTGCTCAGTTCCGACCGGGGGCGTGGCAAGTCCTCGGCCTTGGGCATCGCCGCCGCGAGTCTGATGCGCGACGCACCGAGGCGCTTGCTGGTGACCGCTCCGCGCAGAAACGCCGTCAACGCCCTATTCCGGCAAACAACGCGCCAGCTGCAGGATGCAATCTGGCATGGCAATGACCTGCACTTAGAGTCCAGCCGCCTCGGCTACTCCGCACCGGATCACCTGCTGGCCGAACGGCCACCGGCCGACCTATTGCTGGTTGATGAAGCGGCCGCTATCCCCACCGCCCTGCTGGAAGGGCTGCTAGCGAGCTACCCGCGGGTGGCCCTCGCCACCACGGTCCACGGCTATGAGGGGACCGGGCGCGGCTTCGCCTTACGTTTCAAGGCACATCTCGACCGGGAGACCCCCCAATGGCGGGAGATTCGACTTGAGACGCCGATCCGCTGGGCCGCCGATGATCCCCTGGAACCTCTACTGTTTCGCATGCTTGGACTCGATGCCGATCCCGCTCCCGACAGTGCTGTAGAGGCGGCAAGCCAGGAGACTGTGGAGGCATATCAACCGGATGCTGCCTGGTTGTTGCAGCATGAGGAGGCGCTGCAGCAGATATTTGGACTCTTGGTGCAGGCCCACTACCGCACCACGCCGGTCGATTTCCGCCTGCTGTTGGACGCTCCCAACCTGCATTGCCTGCTGCTGCGTCATGGGGATGCGGTCGCCGGTGTCGCCCTGCTCTCCAGGGAGGGGGAGTTCGAACCCGAATTGTCGCGGGAGATCTGGGCCGGGCGACGGCGGCCCAAGGGTCACCTGCTGGCGCAGTCCCTGGCAGCACATGTAGGCATTCCCTCGGCCCCCGGGCTGAAAGCTCTCCGCATTATGCGCATCGCCATCCATCCGGCCGCCCGGCGGCGTGGATTGGGCAGCCTGTTACTGAGCCGGATACGCGATCATGCGCGACGGGAGGGTTACGACTATTTCGGCACCAGCTTCGGTGTATCGGAAAACCTCTTCGACTTCTGGCATCACAACGGACTGGAACCGGTGCGCATCGGTCTCCGTTCCGGGGCCAGCAGCGGCGATCATTCGGTGCTGATGCTCGCCCCCCTCAGCGAAGCCGGTAAGAACCTGGCCGTCCAGGCAAGCATGCGGTTTGCCCGTCATTTACCAGCCTTGCTGGAAGATCCCTTGCGTGATCTACCCGCCCCACTGGGGGCTCGGCTATTGGCCGCCTCCAAATTCGACGGCGAGGCCGACGCCGACGACTGGTCCGACCTGGCGGGTTTCGCCTTTGCCCAACGCGGTTATGAGTGCTGCCTGCCCGCCATCGAGCGATTGGCGTTGTTAGGATTGAGCCGTGCGGAACTGCACCGGGAGGAACGAGAGCTACTGATACTGCGCGTGGTCCAAAAAAGACCCTGGAACGAATGCGCCCGCCTCACCGGCCTGAGCGGCCGTAAACAAATGGAAACCCGCCTGCGCGAAATCATGGCCAGGCTCTATGACCAATTCGCCGACGACGCGGCGCGGCGTTTGTTGGATGGGATCAGGTAAGAAAGCCGATTTTTAATTTTTTCCGCAAATGAACGCGAATGTTATTTACAGCCTAGAAAGTGCGTAGGGTGCGGCTCGCCGCACCGCTTATACCGATGCGACCTGACAAGCGATACCAATATCCATCTCGGCGCCTTTCAAAACTACTGCGGCCCACAACGTCTTATGCCGAAAGATTCCGTTTGCGTGCTGAATGGAATGCCGCTTAGTCAAGAAAAGCTATGGTGTTTCGCCTAAACCTTTTGGTGGGGCAGTACGACCGGTGCGGCAAGCCGCACCCTACGCGTTGTTCAAACAGCCTATAAATTAATAATCGTGTTTATTCGCGTTCATTCGCAGACTGGATAGATGAACCCAGA
>CAJICC010000057.1_pt1 | contig 11180 bp, 9 predicted proteins | sample 9199511 | NCBI WGS metagenome assembly CAJICC01 (sample SAMEA7708322, study PRJEB35096) | sediment metagenome | biome: marine neritic benthic zone biome [ENVO:01000025]; feature: sediment [ENVO:00002007]; material: shallow marine sediment [ENVO:03000034] sea grass bed [ENVO_01000059] ...
CTGTTAACACTAATCCGATAGGCTCTGCTGGGGCTGTTTTTTCGTCCAGCAAGGCAGAATGAGCGTGGTGTAGCAGCGCTACATGAGCGAATGATAACGCCGCTGGGCGGAAAAACAGCCCCAGCCCTCCGGGTTGCGCCTGAAAAAGCGCCACTCGGCGTTGCTCGTCGCTCATTTGGAACAACCAAACCTCGCTCCTCGCGCCTTGATTGGCGCTTTTTCAGGCACAACAGGGCCTATCGGATTAGTGTTAACAGGCCCTAGTTGACAGGTGTCAGCCAGGCATAACCCAGCATGTACATTTGCTGCTCGATCCAGGCCGCACGTCCGGCGATATAGGGTGTGGGCGGTTCCGCGCGATAACGCCATGGATTGGGGAGCACGGCGGCGAGTCGGGCTGCTTGATTGTTCGTCAGGCGATTCAGGGGGCGTTGATACCAGTAGTCGCTGGCCGCATGGACGCCGTAGATGCCGGGTCCGAATTCGACAATGTTCAGATAGACTTCCAGGATTCTCTGCTTGTCCCAGAGCAACTCGAGTAGAAGCGATAGTCCGCCCTCGATGAGTTTCCTGTTCCAATGCTTCTGTGGCCATAGGAAAAGGTTCTTCACGGTCTGTTGCGTTATGGTGCTGGCGCCGCGCAAGCCTTTGCCATTTTCTGCTTCGTCGATGGCCTTTTGGATGGCTTTGAAATCCACGCCATGGTGATTGGGGAAATTCTGGTCTTCCGACGCCACAACCGCGAGCTGCAGGGCAAGTGGAATTTGCGAAATGTCACGCCATTGATGCCGTACTACGACAGGATGACCGGCCGGGGGATCAAGCGCTCGATGAAGTTTCCAAGACCAGGTTGGAGGGTCGATATAACGAAAAGCAAGTATCGATACAAACAGTAATATAAAGACTGTGATGATGGACAACATGAGCCCTTTCAGCAGTAACTTGATGTATCTACTGAACAGATTGTCAGGGCGTCCTCGCCGCGCTTTTTTTCGTCTTTTTTTAGAAGGAAAAATGCCTTTCAATGCATCGAGCAATGGTGCCACCAAAAAGGTCAGTCAGTTTATCGGCCCTTGTAACAGTTCACCCGTCATGCGCGTCATTCTGCCGATACACTCATTGTATGACATTCGCATTGGCATGCGGGTTCATCTGGGTCGGGATCAAATACAAAAGGCCGCTATGTGCTAAGCGGTCCTTGCCTAACTCTAGAAAGAACTGGCTAAAAATCTGGATACATCATCACAAAAACCAGATATGATTCAGCTCTTGCATGGCCCGGAAAAGAAACCTGCCGGATCAATAAATTCCGGTAGCAATGGAGTCACTCATCCCTATCATCGATTTCCAACCCCATTCGGCTGGCCCGTTTTTTCCATAACCGCCTGGCGAGTTTTCGCATATCGTCAATACGGTCACCCTCATCGACAATCTCGATGCCGAGGATGGTCTCCAGTATATCCTCCAGGGTGAGTATCCCCGACATACTGCCGTACTCATCCACAACCAGCATGATGTGACTGCGTTTTTCAATAAAGAACTCGAAGGCCACTTGCAGCGAACTGGTGTCCGGCAACGCCGGCATATCTCGGCGATAAACATGCAAGCCGTTATCGGAATTCCCGCGTGTATGGGAGAGCAATAGGTCACTACGCAATACGAAACCGGTGACATGATCCCGGTCTCCACTGTAGATAGGGATTCTCGAAAAACGGCTGCTGTGGTACTTATCGAAGTACTCATTGACCTGGAGTGTCTCCTCCAGAGAAAACACAACCGTACGCGGTGTCATTACATCCTTTACCCGGGTATCCCTGAGCAGAAATAGATTTTTCAGGATCAACGACTCATGCTGGTCGAGTTTTCCCTCTTCAATCCCCACTTCAGCCATGGCGGTAAATTCGTCTCTGCGGAAATGGCCGTGGCCCTGTTTACGGGAAAGCAAGCGCGTCAACTGCGCAGACATCACCACGAACGGATAGAGTATCCAGATGAGAAATTTGAGGGTATAGGCGGTGACGGGTGCAAGCTGGCGCCAATAATTGGCGCCCAGCGTCTTGGGGATGATTTCCGAAAACACCAGGATCATGAATGTGAGCACGCCCGATGCCAGGCCCACATAACCGCTGCCGAACACCGCCGCCGCCTGCGCCCCGGCACCGGCGGCGCCAATGGTATGTGCCGTGGTGTTCAGGGTGAGTATCGCCGCCAGCGGGTCATTTATATCCTGCTTCATCTTTCGCAAAATGGGTGCGGCTCGGCTGTCTTCCTGTTCCAGGACGGAGATATAGGGATGGGTCACACTGAGGATCACTGCTTCCGCGATCGAGCAGAGAAATGAAAAACCCAATGCAATGAGGACATAAACGATCAGTAAAAGCATTGAATTACCTTTAATTTTTCATGGCTACGTAACTCTCTTATACAACGAGTCATGATCGGATTGAACCAACCTGCTAATATACGCCCTCTTTTATTTCAGTGATAAAGTGGTTGATTGATGAGTAAAGGGCGGGCCAAGGCCGGACTTAATACGATTGAACGGCAGGCGGCCTTCTCCCTCGCCGGGCTATTTTTTCTGCGCATGTTGGGATTTTTCCTGATCCTGCCGGTATTTGCGCTCTACGCGGAAGGATTACCCGAAGTCACGCCGCTGCTGATCGGCATCGCCATCGGTGCCTATGGCCTGACTCAGGCCCTGTTGCAGATCCCTTTTGGCATGCTCTCAGACCGCATCGGTCGTAAACCGGTATTGATCGGGGGGCTGCTGATTTTCGCCCTGGGCAGCGCTGTCGCCGCCGATGCCGAGACCATCGGCGGCATCATTTTCGGTCGCGCTCTGCAGGGCAGCGGCGCCATCGCGGCGGTGATCATGGCGCTGGCGGCCGACCTGAGCCGGGAGCGGCTGCGGTTGCGCATGATGGCGATTCTCGGCATGAGCATCGGCGTCGCGTTCGCGGTGGCGATGGTGTTGGGACCGGTTATCGACTCTTGGATCGGGGTGCCGGGCATCTTCTGGCTGACGGCGGTATTGGCCCTGATAGGCGTGGCGTTCACGATTTTCGTCGTGCCAACCCCCGCGGAGAGCCATCTGCATCGGGACGCGGAGGCGGATCCGGGACAGATCGGCATGGTGATTCGAGAGCCTGAACTGTTGCGTCTCGACTTCGGCATTCTCACCCTCCATATGTCGTTGACCGCCATGTTCCTGGCCTTTCCCTTGGCCCTGAGAGATTTGGGCATCGAGAGCGGGGACCATTCGCTGGTCTACCTGCCGGTGATGTTGCTCTCCATGCTGGCCATGGTGCCCTTTATCATCATTGCCGAGCAGCGTCGGCACATGCGGCCGGTCTTTCTCGGCGCCGTGGTCGTACTGGGCTCGGCGGCGCTGCTGCTGTTCGAATTCCATACTAGCTGGGCCGGTCTGATGAGCGGGCTGTTCCTCTTTTTCACCGCCTTCAACCTGCTGGAGGCCTCCCTGCCGTCATTGGTGGCCAAGATGGCCCCGGGGGAGCGCAAGGGTACCGCCATGGGCGTCTATTCCAGCTCCCAGTTTCTCGGCGCCTTCCTCGGCGGCGTTCTCGGCGGCTGGTTCCATACCCAATACGGCATACAGGGCGCCTTCATTTTTTGCGCCGTGATGGCGGGTCTTTGGCTGCTGGTGGCTTGGGGCATGTCCGATCCCAGCTACCTCAGCAACTACCTGCTACGGGTAGGTAAACTGGAAGCTAGCCAGTTGGATGAACTGGTCCAGCGGCTGAAATCGATCGAGGGAGTGGCCGAGGTGGTGATCATCCCGGAGGATGAGATCGCCTATCTCAAGGTCGACCTGCGGCTGGTGGATCACGAAGCTCTGGATGGATATGCTGTCCAGGGGTAGACTGACCCACTGATTTAAAGATTTGCTCCAATGGAAGGAGCTCAAAGCATTTTTGGAGATAAGATAGATGGCTCGAGGAATCAACAAAGTTATCCTGATCGGCAACTTGGGCAAGGACCCGGAGACCCGCTACATGCCCAGCGGCGGCGCCGTCACCAATGTGACCCTGGCGACCTCCGAGTCCTGGAAGGACAAGAACACCGGGGAACAGCAGGAGCGCACCGAATGGCACCGGGTGGTCTTTTTCAATCGCTTGGGCGAAATCGCCGGCGAGTATCTGAAAAAGGGCTCCAAGGTCTATGTGGAAGGCAGCATACGCACCCGCAAGTGGCAGGGCCAGGACGGCCAGGACCGCTACACTACCGAGATCGTGGCCAACGAGATGCAGATGCTCGACAGTAAGGGAGGCGGCAGCGCCGCCTTCGATGCCCCGCCTCAGGGTGCGGCCAGACCGCAATCGTCCCCCCAGCCGGCGGCCGTGCCGGATAACGATTTCGACGATGACATTCCGTTCTGACGGCGGTGCGTAAGCAGGGGCATAACAGCTTTTGATTAAGCCATCGTCCACATACTAACCAGGCCATAAGTATTAATACTTATGGCCTGGTTAGTAAGTTCCATTTCGTTATAACCACAAAGGCGGACTCTGGGTCCGCCTTTGTGGTTTAGCCCGTTAGTCCGGGCCCATCAAACGACTACGCGGTGGTTACTGGGTATTGACCGCGGGCGCTTGAGCATGGGGCGCCATCGGAGCACCGTAAGGGGCGGCCGGAGCGCCATAAGGAGCGCCGTAAGGGGCGGTCGGAGCGCCGTAAGGAGCGCCGTAAGGAGCGCCATAGGGGGCGTGACCGTAATAGGGACGGTTGTAGTAGTTGTTGTAACCACGACCATAACCGTTGCCGTTGCCACGGGCGTTACCGCTCATGTTGAAGGAGAAGTCGCCGTTACCCCGGCCGTCGTTGGAGTAGTCGTTGCCATTGCCCCAGTTGTTATTCCAGGGGGTGCCCCACCAGGCCGAAGCTGAAGCAGAAGCGGTGATCAGGGCGGCGGCGGCGACGATTTTTAGGATTTTGGACATGGTTGTTCCTTAGAAATTTGGGTACAGGAATTGTATGAAGCGGTTACTTCGCACTTCACTGCACGTCAGAATATTAGTAATTACTAAAATAATCAATATATATTAATTAATAACAAAACAATACTAATAGTATATTGCTATTATGGTTTTCGATTTGTAACTTGCGAAATTGATCCACAGTAGATTAGCGCACTCAATACCTACCAGGTCCAAGACGTTGTGCTGGTCTTACAGCCTAGCCGGCATGGCCCCTATCTGTTGTTCCATGGTCTGGAGCCTGCTCCAGTTATCCTGCTGGCACGGTTTCTCTTCGCCCGGATCGGCGAGGGGCAGGTAGCCGCGGATATCCGCCTGCGCCACAGGGGAGAGCACCCAACCCAGGGGCGGATTGGCGTGTTCGTCATCACCGCACATGCGGAAATGGGCGTAGCGACTCTCCTGTAGATTCACGCGTATCCAGTCCCTCAGCCTCGAGGCGGACACGGCGCCGCGGCCGACGCGGGTGGCGGCATAGGTGCGAAAGGTGGATAGGACTTCGTAGCCGAAGTTGATGGGTTTGCGCAAATCGGGCTTTGCCAGATCATCCGGGAGCCCGGGGTCACTGCTGATAAGGATTACCAGGGGATCGAAGTTCGGCTGCGCGGGATGCCGCTTGAAGTGGTGACGCGCCGCTTGCAGGATCTCCAGCGCGGTATCGGCGCCGTAGTTTTCGAAGAGGCCGCCGTCCTGTAGTCGCTGCAACATTTTATCCACCTCTAACACCTGGCGCTGTTCGGGGTCGTCGATCTTCATGGTCCAGGATCCCGGCGGACTGACGAGGGGGAAGCGAGCACTGTTGTGAGCGGCGGTGGAGAGGCGCATGTCGTAGCCCAGCTTATCGAGCAGGTCGCTATAGAGGGCATTGGTCTGCGACATATCGAAACCGGCGGCGACGATGCGGCGGCCGTTATCAGACCAGGTGGAATTGAGGAACAGGGCCGGCCAGGGACGCTTGCTGTCGGCGGTCAGGGCGGCGAAGGATTGTTTCAAAGTGTCCCTTCCCACTACCTCGGCGAATCCCGCTTCCAGGCTCCGCTCGAAAATGCTGGCGCGATCATCGAGCAGGGCCACCGGCAAGAATCTTTGCAGTAAATCCGGATAGAGCAGGCCTGTGGAGATGGGAGTGAGATAGTCCCGGCCCAGCACCGCGAGCACCTTCTCCTTGACCTCTCCCCTCGGCACCCCGGCCTGCAGGGCGGCGCGGTAGACGCTGGCTCCGACCGAACCGCCGGAGACGCCGCTGATGGCGAACAGGCGATCCCTGAACTGGGGAACAGCGTCGTGCAGCTCACCGAGAACGGCCCCTGTCCAATAGCTGGCGCGGATGCCGCCTCCGGCAGTGGCCATCACCACAAAGGGCGGGCAGTTCTCGCGGCAATTTACAGTGATCCAGTGATCGAGTGCCTCATCGATGGTTGGGCGCTGCGCCGGTGGTTCTTCTGACTCCGTCAACGGCCGGATTTGGTGATTGTCGTTGAAATGGCTGAAGACGATCGCCAGCAGGATGAGCAGGCTGTAGAGGGGGATGCCGCTCTGGTTGCCGGCGTAGGTCAATGTGCTGCCCAGGGGCAGGAAGGCGGCGCCCCAAAGCATCAGCAGCAGAGGCGTGTTGAAAAAGAGTCCCATGGATAGCGGGGCCAGCATACCGTAGAGGAACATGACGAGGCCGAGCAGTAACAGCAGCTTCACCCAATGGCTGCGCAGCACGTCACGCCAATCCAGAAGGCTGGGATCGGCGAGTTCTGTTGCGCTCTCGACCCATGCCCAATGGGTTTCCGGTGCCTCGCGATTGAGGGCAATGGCCAGCCGTTGGGCCATGTCACGGCGGAACATTACGAACAGATAGTAGATGACGGCAAGTCCGATACTGGCTCCTACCTCCCAATGCCAGCCCACCGCCCGCAGCAGGTTCCAGATCAGTCCGGCAAAGCCCAGCAGGCCGAGCAGCCGCGGCAGATGTATTCGCCAGAAATGCATCGCCCCATAGTCGACGGGTGGGTCGGGAAAACGGACATACAGCAAGACACGCGCCCAGTACCAGATACTGAAGGCCCAGATGGTTGCGCCGGCAAGCAGCGAGCTACTGGAGGCCCAGTCCGTTTCATCGCCAAGGGTGATCTGTACCAACATATCCTGACCCTGACCGACATAGAGCAGGATAAAACCGGCGGCGAGGATAAAGAGGTTGAAGCGCGTAATGCTGGCGACATAGGCAAATGCGCGCAGCTTGACGATGAGCGTTCGATTTTGGGACATGCTTGTCTCCTCCAAGATCTTTTTATTAATCGGAAAGTATAGTTTCTCGATGAGGTTTAAGCGGAAACGATTAATGCGCATGGAATAGACTCATGCAAATCGAAAGCTGAAATCGGTGGGGCAGGGCCCCACCCTACAGCCTATCCGATAAGGTAGGCTGGGGCCTTGCCCCACCAAAAAGTAAATTGGTCATACCGCAATAACTGACTGTAACCATCCCGAGCACGCTCATACGACGTAAGGTTTTCGAGCATTCTCCGTCCAATGCTCATTGCTGGCAAACAATCAGCCGGCATCCAGACACAATGGAGCCGCTATGAACCTGGTAAGTAATGTGGCCAATAGACTCGGACGTAAACTAGCCAAATTCCTGAATCGCCGACGTGGATGTTACAAGACATTTGCAGTATCGGACACAGCAACCCTGCGCGCCCTGTTGCGTCCGGGGGATGTACTCTTGGTCGAGGGCGACCAGCGCATCAGCGTCGCAATCAAATACCTGACGCAATCGACCTGGTCCCATGCTTGCCTGTATGTCGGCAACGCCTTGGCTCAAGAAGACGACACGGATCCGCCGGTGCTGGTCGAGGCGGACATTTGCGCGGGAGTGATCGCTGTGCCGCTGAGCCGCTACGCTCATCTCAACACCCGCATTTGCCGCCCGATCGGCTTGCGCGAAGAAGATGCGGAGCGGTTGATCTCTTATGTGGTTTCAAGAGTGGGGGACGAGTACGATTTACGGAATGTGTTCGATCTCGCCCGTTATCTGCTTCCCGAGCCGCCGGTCCCCGTTCGCTTTCGTCGCCGCATGCTGGCCCTCGGTAGCGGCGAACCGACCCGGGCCATCTGTTCGACACTGGTCGCGCAGGCGTTTCAGTCGATCTGCTATCCGATAATGCCAAGGCGTTTGTCTAAGTCAAAAGCAGAGGGGGCCGATTATCTATCGAATGACGATGAATTACTCCGCGTTAGGCACTTCAGTCACTTCACACCGCGTGACTTCGATGTCTCCCCGTACTTCGAAATCATTAAACCGGTGCAACAATCACATTTCGATTACCGCAAACTGCATTGGTTGTTCGATGCTGATACCGTCATCTCGCCAGGTTGCCAGGGCCAGGCGGTGACGATCGAAGATGAGATTTCATAGTTCGACTCGGTGCGGCAAGCCGCACCGTATCTGAATACGGCCAATTATGGTGCTGGGTTTATAAAAACCTTTGCGCTCTATGCGCTTCATGGCGTCCTTTGCGTTATTTACGGCATCTCCGCACAGCTCATTTACTCCGAAACAGCAACGCCGCCACATCATCGAAGACAGAGGCGAAGTGGACCTTTATCCCCTTGCGGATATGTTCGGGCACCTCCTCGAACTCGCTGCGGTTGTCCTCCGGTAGGATCAGCTCGCGGATGCCGGCGCGGCGCGCCGCGATCATCTTTTCGCGAATGCCTCCCACCGGAAAGATCTGGCCGGTGAGGGTCAACTCGCCGGTCATGGCGATCTTGCGCACGGGCTTGTTGCGGGCCAGGGAGAGCAGGGCGGAAGCCATGGTGATGCCGGCGGAGGGGCCGTCCTTGGGCGTCGCCCCGGCCGGTACGTGGAGGTGGATGAAGGAGTGCTTGAAGAACTCACGCTCTGCGCCGAAATCCTCGGCGTGGCTTACGATGTAGCCATAGGCGATATCCGCCGACTCACGCATCACATCGCCCAATTGTCCGGTGAGCTTGAAACCACGGTTGAATTTGTGGGTGGCCACCGCCTCGATGCTAAGGGTGGCGCCGCCCATGGCAGTCCAAGCCAGTCCGGTGACGACGCCGGCGCCGCTGAGACTGCGCTCATCGCGGAACACCGGGCCGCCCAGATAGTCCTGCAAGTCGTCGGCTTTAACTTCGATCGGTTTTTTGGCTTTCTCCAGGATCTTCACCACCGCCTTGCGCACGATCTTGCTGATCTGCTTCTCCAGGCGGCGTACGCCGGCGTCGCGGGCGTAGCCCTCGATGATCGCTTTCAGGGCGCCGCTGTTGAGCTTGAGATCGCTACGCTTGAGACCGGCCCGTTCCAGCTGCCGGGGCAGCAGATACTTACGGGCGATCTGTAGCTTTTCACTGGCGATATAGCCAGCGAGGCCGATGGTCTCCATGCGGTCGAGCAATGGGCGCGGAATGGTGTCGAGCTGGTTTGCGGTGCAGATGAAGAGGGTCTTGGAGAGGTCGAAACGTAGGTCGAGATAGTGGTCGAGGAAGTCGCTGTTTTGCTCCGGGTCGAGTACCTCCAGCAGAGCGGAGGCGGGATCGCCCTGGTAGGAGGCGCCGATCTTGTCGATCTCATCGAGCATGATTACCGGATTCTGGGTGCCGGCGTCCTTCATCGCCTGAATGAATTTGCCGGGCATGGCGCCGATGTAGGTCCGGCGATGCCCCTTGATCTCCGCTTCGTCGCGGATGCCGCCCACTGAAAATCGGTAAAACTTGCGACCCAGGGCCTCGGCGATGGAGTGGCCGATGGAGGTCTTGCCGACCCCGGGCGGACCCACCAGCAGGATGATGGAGCCGGCGATCTCCCCCTTCATGATGCCGACGGCGAGGAATTCCAGGATGCGCGCCTTGACGTCTTCCAGGCCGTAGTGGTCCTTGTCCAGGGTCTTGCGGGCATATTCCAGATCCAGCTTGTCTTCTGAGGTGACGCCCCAGGGCAGCAGGGTGATCCAGTCGAGATAGTTGCGGGTCACCGAGTACTCGGGTGAACCGGTTTCCAGCACCGACAGCTTGTCCATCTCCTCATCGACCCGCGACTGGGCCTGCTCGGTAAGGGTCAGCCGCTCCAGACGTTGGCGGAACTTATCCAGTTCGGCGGTGCGGTCGTCCTTTTCGATGCCAAGCTCTTGCTGGATCGCCCTCAGCTGCTCGCGCAGGAGAAACTCCCGCTGCTGCTTCTCCATGCTCTCCTCCACCGTCTTGCGGATGGAGGCCTGGGCCTTGACCACTTCCAGTTCCCGGTGCAGCAGTTCCAACACCTTCTCCATGCGCGGCAGCAGGTCGACGGTCTCCAGCACCGCCTGCAGTTGCAACCTGTCGGAGGTTGTGAGACTGGCCGCGAAATCGGTCAGATGGGAGGGATCGTCCGGCCCGAAGCGGTCGAGGAAGATGCGCAGCTCCTCCGCATAGAGGGGATTGAGGGGTAGCAACTCCTTGATAGTGTTGATGATGGCTACAGCGTAGGGCTTGATTTCCTTGCTGGAGCTGGCAGGTTCCGGCAGATATTCGATACGGGCGGAAAAAGGGCGTTCAGAGCTGACGATCTTTTCGATGCGAAAGCGCTGCAGGCACTCCACCAACACCTGCAATCGCCCCTCGAATTTCTGCACCCGGTGGATCCGGCTGACGGTGCCGATGGACTTGAAGGAGTCGGGAGTGGCGTCTTCCGCCGCTTCCGCGTCGGAGAGCACCACGCCCAGCAGTTGGTGGCTGGAATCGACGACCGCATCCATGGTCTTCTCCCAAAACCCCCCGTCCATCAGCAGGGGCACCACCTGGCCGGGAAAGAACGGGCGTGCGGAGACAGGCAGCAGATGAATCAGGGTCGGCAGCACCTCGTTGCTGCGCGCCAGGGTATGGCCGCTGATGATTTCGATACCTTCATTTGTATTGTTTGTCTCTTCCAACATCCCGGTACCTGTTCGATATTGTGATAAGTTCAAGCTTACCACCAGGTTGAAAGTGAACCAGCTATCGATTCCATATGGGGTCGGAACGCAAGGTTGCAAGTGCAGGCAGATAGAATCGTGTAGCGGCCTGGGACGATTTCGAGCTGGCTGCTTCCCTATTCCTGCTGGAGTCGCATGGCCGGTCGAGCTGGGTGAGGAACTCGGTGTATCATGAACCCTGATCGCGCTTGTGAGCAAACCCTACCTGAGCAGCACCTGGTGC
>CAJICC010000046.1_pt1 | contig 11173 bp, 9 predicted proteins | sample 9199511 | NCBI WGS metagenome assembly CAJICC01 (sample SAMEA7708322, study PRJEB35096) | sediment metagenome | biome: marine neritic benthic zone biome [ENVO:01000025]; feature: sediment [ENVO:00002007]; material: shallow marine sediment [ENVO:03000034] sea grass bed [ENVO_01000059] ...
GCCCGGCGGAAAATCTGCCGTTGCTCGAACGCCTGCGCATGCGATTGAAACAGCTGGGGAAGGGGAAAAGAGAATGAATGCGAGTCTCTGCGAATGTTCATCAGCGTTTATTTGCGGATATAATAATTCACTAACGAACATTCGCAGAGACTCGCATTCATTCTCTTTTCCCCTTCCCCAGCTGTTTCAAGCGCATGCGCAGACGTTCGAGCAACGGCAGATTTTCCGCCGGGCAGACGGCGCTGACGGAGAGGGTTTGCGCGGGGACGCTGGACCATTTGTCGACGATCTGGCCGTCAGCCAGTTTTATCAGGCGACCGGCAGCCTCTTTTACGTCGGGATCGTGGGATGCGATAAGAAAGGTGGTGCCTAGCCGCTGGTTGAGATTCTGCATCAGTTGAATCAATTTGCGTCCGGTTTGAGTGTCGAGATTGGCAGTCGGTTCGTCCGCCAGTATGAGCTTCGGCTCGGAAGCCAGGGCGCGGGCGACAGCGACACGTTGTTGCTGACCGCCCGATAGCTGATCGGGCCGGCGATAGCCGAGATGTTCTATTTCGACCTCCTTCAACCAATGGTTGGCAATCTCGAGGCTCTGTTCCCGGCTCTTGCCTTGAAGCTGGCAGACGTAGGCCACGTTCTCGCGTGCGGTGAGTACACGAATGAGGTTGTAGGCCTGAAACACAAAGCCGATATTGTGCAGCCGAAAACGGGTTCGTTGATCCCGATCCATTGTCAGGATGTCCTGGCCGATGACCTCGACATCGCCACTGTCCGCCGGCTCGATGGCGCCGACGATGTTCAGCAGTGTGCTCTTACCCGAACCGGAACGTCCCGCAAGGACGGCGAAATCACCTGCCGCGATATCGAGATCGATGCCATGCAAGGCCGGGAAGGGCATAGTGCCCACCCAATAACATTTACGCAGTTCGCGTATTTTAATAATGCTGCTCATAGAGATTCCGTCATCCGGCTACTGTATCCGCAATGCCTTGTGCAGGCGCAGGCGAGTCGCCTTCCAGGCGGGATAGAGGCCTGCGACGAGTGCGGCGACCAAGGTGGCGCCGAGTATTCTCAGCGCCGAGCTTTGTGTCAATTCCGGGTAGATTACCGGATTCATATAGAAAAACTTGAAGGCATTGGCATAATCGGTGAGGTCGATGCCGGTTTCCGCGAAGGCGTAAACCATCAGACTGCCCGCCAGGTAGCCGAGGGCGGCGCCGATGAAAATCAACAGTACGGCTTCAAACAACAACATGCTGAATATCTGAAAGCGGGTGGTACCGATGGCAACGACAACGCCGAGTTCTTTCTGTCTTTCGTGCAACGAAATCAGCATGGTGTTGAGTATCTCGGTGATTACCAGCAACACCACCACCAGTATGATCACCAATCCGTAGGCATCGCTGAACTCCAACCACTGACTTACCATGGGGTCGAGGGCCTGCCAGGCCATGATCTCATAGCGCCTTTCCGACAGTTGTTGGCGAAACAGGCGCACGATCAGTTCCGTGTCTTCATGTTGCTCGGCGCGGATGACGATATCGGTGACCGACTCGCCCATGAGGAGCCATTCCTGCGCGCTGTCGAGCGATACCAGGGCGAGGGTGCGATCTATCTGGGGCGCGCCGGTCTCGAGAATGCCCGACAGGTAGAAGACTTCAGAGACCATTTCGCCGCTCGGGCGTTGTGCCATCAAGATGACTCGATCACCGACTTTCGCGCCGATGGTCTGGGCCACCGTGGTGCCGAGCAGCAGATCCCTGGACATACCGGGCCGTAACCAATCCCCCACGCTGATTCGCTCATGCATGGAGGTTACCCAGGTCTCCTGCTCCGGATCGGTGGCCATGATCTGGATGCCTGCGCTGCCACCGCCTATGGAGGCCAGCCCCGAGGTACGGATGCGCAGGGTCCAGCCGTTGATCTCCGGATAGCTCTGCATCAAGCGGGTGATTTGCGCCGGATCCTCGATACTGTCCCGTAGATTTTGCGATGCCTCGAATCCCCTGCTGTGTATCTGCACATGACCGGTATAACTGAGGATGAAATTGGATTTCATCTGACTCAGCCAGCCGTCGTTGAGGGCGCTCAACAAGGTCAACACGGCGATGCCGAAGACCATGGTCAGCAGGGTGATGATGGTGCGCCTGCGGTTGCGCAGCAGGTTGCGAACCGCCAACAGCAGATAGGTCAAAAGCCCCAAACGACTAGCCATTACGAATGGCCTCCGCCGGTTGCAGCAGGCTCGCGCGCCATGCCGGGTAGAGGCCTGCGGCAACGGATGTAACGAGAATGGCGGTGACGCTGATACCGAGGTGCTCCAGGTTGAGTTGGGGATGAACCAGCGGGTCTACGTAGAAACGGGAAGTGGCGCCCAGCAGTATGGAGAGGTCAATGCCGGTAACGCCGGTAATGAAGACGATTAAAAAACCCAAAACCAGTCCGCACAGGGTGCCGAGCAGTCCGATGATCAACGCCTCCAGTACCAACAGCCTGGCCAACTCTTTGCGCGAGGTGCCGATCGCCATCAGCACACCGAACTCCCGCGTACGCTCCAGCATGGAGAGCAACAGGGTATTGAGTTCTCCGGCCAGCACGATGAACAGCACCACGCCGATAAACAGATAGAGGAAGCCATTGTGCAGTGTGACCCACTCCTTCATCACCGGGAACATGGCGTACCAGGGCATGATTTCCAGTGTTTCGCCCTGCAGGCGCAGGCCGAGTTCGTCGCTGATCTTTGCGATGCGAGGTTCAGGCAGGCTGACGACGAAGGTGGTGACCTGCCCGGGCATGTCGACCATCTCCTGTAAGGTACTCAGGTTGGTGATCGCCATGCCGCGGTCGAGCCCCATCTCGCCGCTGGTGATGATGCCGATCAGGTTGAAAGATTCGGCCACCATGGCGCCGTAGCGGTCGTAACCGACAATGATAACGTCATCCCCCAGCTTGACCCGCAGGTTGTTTGCCAGGGTGGCGCCGAGGATCACGGCATAGCTGTCACCGGTTTGCAGAAAGCGTCCGATGCCGATCCGTTTTTTCAGCTCCGTTACCCGGCTCTCGGTGGTGGGATCCACGCCGATCAACATGACACCCTCCGTGGTGTCGTCGGAGGCGACGAGTCCAAAGGATTCCAGGCGACGGCTGTAGGCGGTGACCCCGCCGGCCTCCAGGGCATTGACGATCTTTTGCGGATTGCGAATATAACCGGACAGCTCGGGTTGCTTGAAAAAGCCCTGCTGGTGAATCTGTAATGAACCGACGATCGCTCGTTGGAAATTTCCCAGCATGTTGCGGTGCAGTCCGTCATTGAAACTCCAGAGGAAGATCAAAGAGGCCAGGCCGACTGCAATGGCGCCGACGGTCAACAGGGTTCGCGGCAGATGTCCCAGCAGGTTACGCAGCGCTACCGTCAAGATGAGGTGGTTGATCGGATGGCGAGTTGGGGACATACGCTTCAGGGATCAGGGTTCCGATCCTGCTGCCGCTGCTTCGGGGCTGAAGAGATTGCTGCTGAAAGGGGCGTCGAAGTCGATCCGGGTTAAGGTGATGACTGTGTGTTTGCCGGTGTCGTCGAGGGGAGTCATGGTCCAGCGGGTCGGGATCAAGCGGCCGTCCATCTGTTGCAACCGGTCGAACACCAGACGCCGATTGGTCCGTCGCTCACAACGATACTCCAAAGCCAACGGCATGCCGTCGGCACGGATGCGTTGCTGTAATTTTTTCCAGGTCACCTTGGCATCCGGCGTGGGGGTCGATTCAATGATGATCACATCCTGGTCACCCTCGCCCTCGCGGCCCACGATCCGGTGAACGTAATCGTCGATCAGCGAATCGGTCTCCAGCAGGTCCTGATTGTTGAAGTCCGAGCCCATCCAGGGATCCTGCATCATGGCGGGTGAGATGTTGATCCGGCGCTTCAGTTTCGGCAGGTACATGGACAGGATGTTATCCACCTTGAGGAAGATCGTGCCTTTGGTCTTGCGCGGTGACAGGATCTCCATGCGGAAACGGTTGTTTCGCATGTCGTCATGGCTGCGGAAGGTCATACTGCGTTGCCAGTCGGGGCGGACGATCTCGATCCGATATTCGGCGACAGTCGCGCTGGAGCGCATCAAGGCCTCGCTCTTATGCAGCAGGGCGACCGCTTCCGGATCGCTTTGGTCCGACAGCCCCAGGCCGGGCAGCAGTACCAATAGCCAGAGCAGTTTGGTGAACGACGGCATGGAAAGGGGCTCCGTATCGTTTAATCTGAGGGTGTTTCCGATCAAGTCAGGGAATTCCTGGATGTCAGGGGAACTGCGCCTTGTTCGGAGAACCCTGCGGCAGGTTGCATGCCTCCTTAGATTATAAGCATTTCATAATATATAGCTAGTGGCGGATCTTTACGGAGTGGAATTCTCCAGCTTGATTAAGGGAAATCGGTGCGGCTTGCCGCACTGTTCAAACCGTCAAACGGTCGGGAGGGCTTAATCGGAGCTGGTTTTGGTATGCAGCCGGTTCATCGCCCGCTGCAAGTCACCCGCAACGATTTCATCCAGGCTATCAATGGCCTGCTCGATGGCTTCGTCGATGGCGCTGCGGTCGGCCTGGGAGGGACGGCCCAGTACATAATTGACCGCCGCCCCCTGCTGGTTGGGGCGGTCGATGCCGATACGCAGGCGGTGAAATTCGCGGCTGCCCAAAGCGCTCATGATATCCCGCAGGCCGTTATGGCCCGCATGGCCGCCGTCGCGCTTGAGGCGGACCTCTCCGGGGGGCAGGTCCAGCTCGTCGTGGGCGACCAGGATCTCCTCGGGCGGGATGCGGAAGTAGTTTGCCAGGCTGGCCACCGAGAGGCCGCTTCGGTTCATATAAGTGGCGGGCATCAGCAAGCGGCACTCCCGGCCGGGCAGGTTCAACCTGCAAGTCATGCCGTGATGGCGCTGTTCAGCCTTGAAGCTTAGCCGATGACGCTGGGCGATACGCTCAACGAACCAATATCCGGCATTGTGACGGGTGGCTTGGTATTCACTGCCGGGATTGCCCAGTCCGACAATGAGTCTGATGGGTGAGGAAGACATGCTGTGGTACGGGGAGGGCCGGTACGCCTTGCGAGCGTACCCGGCCCTTCCCGATCGGGATCCGACTTAGCCTTCGGCCTCGCCGTCCTCGGGCATTTCTTCCTCTTCGACAGCGGTCGTTTCGTCGGCGCTTCGATGGGTGGTATGGATGGTGACGACGATGGGATCTTCAGCGGCGTCGCTGGCGGCCAATTCAACGTCCTTCGGCAAAGTCAGCTCCGATGCATGCAGAATGGCGCCCATCTCGAGATTGGTCATGTCGACCTCGATGAACTCCGGCAGATTTTTCGGCAAACAGCTGATTTCCAGGTCGGCCATGACATGACTGGCTTGACCACCGGCCTTGATGCCGGCACAAACATCCTCATTGACGAAATGGATGGGTACGTGCAGGCGGATCTTCTCATTGGCCTTAACCCGCTGAAAGTCGGCGTGCAAGATAAAGGGCTTGGCCGGGTGGCGCTGCAGATCCTTGAGCACCACGGTCTCCTTCTTGCCGTCCACATTGAGGGTCAGCAGGTTGGAGTAGAAGGCCTCGTTTTCCAGGGCGTGCACCAGCTCGTGGTGTTGCAGGCTGATCATCGTGGGTTTTTTGTGGGCGCCGTATACGATGCCCGGCAGCAGGCCGGACCGACGCAGGCGGCGGCTCGCACCTTTCCCCGTATCAGTCCTGGACTGGGCAATAACTTCAAATTGGGTAGACATGATTATCTTCCGTATAGTGTTTCGGGTTGACGAATCGCCGCTCCGCGACCAAAGCGGCGTACCTGAATACCGCATTACAGCGGACGCGCGATTTTATCAGGAACTGGGTTTTTTTCCAGTCCGGATGCTGGCGGATGGGGATCCTGCCCTATATCACACCGTAAATGAACGCCAAATATCGCAGATTATCGCGAATGGGTTTCCCGTTCGCCCAAGGTGCACCTGATGAACTTTACGCTTATTTTCGGCTGAGGACGGGCGGTTCCGACCGCAGCGGATCGCTCAGTCGATAAACAGGGAGCTCACCGACTCTTCGCCGCTGATTCGGCGCATGGTCTCCGCCAGCAGCTCCGCGATGCTCACCTGGCGGATGTTCTGGCACTGAGCGGCATCATTGGAGAGCGGTATGGTGTTGGTCACCACCAGCTCGTCGAGCATGGAGTTGCTCAGGTTGGTGACCGCGGGACCGGAGAGTACCGGATGGGTACAGTAGGCGACCACCTTGGCGGCACCGTGCTCTTTCAAGGCCTCGGCGGCCTGACACAGGGTGCCGGCGGTATCCACCAGGTCGTCGATCAGGATACAGCTGCGCCCCTTTACCTTGCCGATGATGTTCATCACCTTGGCCTCATTGGGCCGCGGGCGGCGTTTGTCGATGATGGCCAGTTCCGCGTCGTCGAGACGCTTGGCCAAGGCGCGGGCGCGCACCACGCCACCGACGTCGGGCGAGACCACCACGATGTCAGGATACTTCCGCCGCCAGACGTCGCCCAGCAGGATGGGGGAGGCATAGACATTGTCCACCGGGATATCGAAAAAGCCCTGGATCTGATCCGCGTGCAGGTCGACGGTGAGCACCCGGTCTGCGCCGGCGGTGCCGATCATCTTGGCTGCCAGGCGGGCGGTGATCGGCACCCGGGCGGAACGGGGGCGGCGATCCTGGCGCGCATAGCCGAAATAGGGGATGACGGCGGTGATGCGCTTGGCCGATGCCCAGCGCATGGCGTCGATCATCACCAACAGCTCCATGAGATTTTCATTGGTCGGCGCCGAGGTGGGTTGGACGATGAAGACATCCCGGCCGCGTACGTTTTCATGGATCTCGGCCATCACCTCGCCGTCGCTGAAACGACCGACCTGCATTTTACCTAGGGGGAGACTGAGATGGGAGGCTATTTCACGGGTCAGTTCCGGATTGGCGTTACCGGAAAAGACCATCATGGCGATGGCAGGCACTATCTGATCCCCCTGTTTCTTCGAAAGCCTGGTTATTAACCCGACATAATTGTATATCGGTTTAATAGATGGCTGGGGCGGCAGGATTCGAACCTACGAATGCTGGGATCAAAACCCAGTGCCTTACCGCTTGGCGACGCCCCAATGTTGGATTCTCCGATACGCTCGGAGCTTCCTGCGGCACTTGCATGTGCCGCCGTCTTTAGACACCACATGCGATTATTATATAAGGAAACAGAAAATCTCATATCTGTTTCCATATGCTGATCATATCGGGGATAGCCTTAATCCGAGTTTGCCTGGTGCCGGAGTCGTTCCAGCAGCGGGGAGCGATTGATGCCCCGCGCAACAAAACCTGCGAAATCCGCCGGCAAATCCTCATAGGCCGCCTGGGCCTGTTGCTCGTCGGCAAAGGCGGCGAAGACACAGGCGCCGGTTCCGGTCAAACGGGGCTCGGCGAACTGGTTCAGCCAGTCCAATGCGGCAGCAACCTGGGGATAACCTAGGCGCACCACGGGGAGGCAGTCATTGCGGCTATCGCCCCCGAGAAAGTCGCGTATTTTGATCCTGGGGGAGTAACGTGTCAAATCAGGTTGGGCAAAGACTTCGGCTGTCGATACATGACAGTCCGGGGTGAGAATCAGGTACCAATCGCACGGCGGCTCCAAGGGAGCGAACTGTTCGCCGATGCCCTCGGCCCAGGCCGCGTGGCCGTGGATGAATATCGGCACATCGGCGCCGAGCCGCAAACCGATCGATTGTAGCTGCTTCCGGTCCAGGCCGGTCTCCCAGAGCTGGTTCAGGGCCACCAGTGTGGTGGCGGCGTCAGAGCTGCCGCCACCCAGTCCGCCACCCATCGGCAGCTGTTTGCGCAGATTGATGTCGACCCCCCGCCGGCAACCCGTGGCTTGCCGCAAGGCGTTGGCGGCGCGCAGGCAGAGATCTTGCTCCGATGGTACGCCCGGTACCGGTTGCAGCAGACGGATCTCCGCGTCGTCCCGCAGCTCGAAGTCGAGCTCGTCCTGCCGGTCAATGAATTGAAATACCGTCTGTAATTGGTGGTAACCGTCGGCGCGCTTGCCGACGATGCGCAGCATGAGATTGAGTTTGGCAGGGGCTGGCCAGCTATTGCGCATGGCTCATACCCGCTCAGTGCTTGCCATCAGATCGCCGGGTGATGTCAGGGCAATAAGGTCCGGCCTGCATAGAGCTCAGTCGGTCACGCCCAGGCGCTGCTTGACGGTGGGAATGAAGCGGTTCTCCGGATCATGCTCCAGCGCAGTGTTCCATATTGCCTTGGCGCGTTCGGTCTCCCCCAGTTGCCACAATACCTCGCCCAGATGCGAGGCGATCTCCGGATCGGGGCTGAGTTCAGCGGCCTGTTCCAGATAGCGCTTGGCTGTCGTCAGGTTGCCAAGGCGAAATTCAACCCAGCCCATGCTATCCAGGATCGCCGGACTGTCGGGTTTCATCGCCAGCGCCCGCTCGATATACCCTTTGGCTTCATCCAGGCGGTCGGTCTTGTCTGCCAGGGTGTAGCCCAGTGCGTTAAGTGCGTCGATATGATCCGGTTGGGTGGCCAGGATCTTGCGCAGATCCTGCTCCAGGATATCGACTCGGTCCATTTCGGCGGCATTGAGGCCGCGCGCATAGAGCAGTTCAGTGTTGTCCGTAAACTCTTCCAGGGCCTTGCTGTAGACCTGGTGAGCGGCGGTGTAGCGATCGTTGCTGCGCAACAGCTCGGCCTCGATAAGGAAGAATTTCAGGTGGTGGTGGGGTTGGGCGACACGCAGTCGCTGCAAGGTCTCCCTGGCCGCGTTGAGGTCGCCCTGATCGGAGAGTATCTTGGCAATGCGCACCTGGGCGTCCGCCTGTTGCGAACCTTCCACGCGGCTGTACCAGTCGAGAGCCCGCTCGATTTGCTCCTCCCCTTCGGCGATGACGCCGAGATAGTAGCTGGCTTCGTTGTAGCGTTGGCGTTTCTCGATCAACATTTCGAGATAGCCCTTGGCCTCGGACAGCCGGTTCAGCTGCAAGGAGAGAATGCCGAGGGCATAGATGGTGTCCGGGTTTTCCGGCTGTTTTTGATGCAGGAAGGCATACTGCTCCAGGGCCTGCTCCGCCTTGTTGAGTTCCACCAGGGTGCGGGCGTAGGCATTGCGCAATTGCAGGTTATCGGGGGACTCGGTCACGGCCTGGGCAAGAAATTCGATCCCTTGCGACTCTTTTCCAGTGGTGATCAAGGTGTGGGCCTTGAGCACCAGCGCCTTGGTGGCCTTTGGCTTCAGCTTGAGAGAGCGATCCACGTAGTGGCCCGCCAGCTCCATCTGTTTGGCGCGGCTGGCGGTCAGCGCCAGGGCGTAGAGGGCATCCGGGTCCTCACTTTCAGAAGGCACCAATTGCTGCATGATCGCCAGCGCCTGGGGGCCGGAAGCGGCCTTCTCCACGATGGAAGCCGCTTGCAGGTAACCGGTGTGGTTCTGGCTGTTGGCGATGGCCACCACTTGCTGCAGATGCTGGATTGCGTCGGAGAGGTTTTGCTGGCGAATATTGAGGATCGCGGCTATCTGGTGGGCCTTGAATGAGTCGGGTTCGATCTCAATCCAGAGTTTTACCGCCTGCAGCGCCTTTTGCGGCAGATTGGCCTGGAGGCCGAATCCGGTGGCGCGTTCCGCGGCATCGGGGCTGCGGGATTGGAGTGCCGCCTGGTAGGCGTAGTCGAAGGCCATTTCGGATTCACCGCGCTGCGCGGCAATTTCGCCGGCCAGGGTATTGAAAATCAGTGCCGGGCTGGCATCGTCAGGTGAATCCGGGTCGTCGGTTATGGCGGCATCCGCCGGTAGCGGGAGTGTCACCACTTCGGTAGCGGGTTTGGTGGTCAGCGCCGAGCATCCCTGCAACAGCAGGAAGAGTGTGGCCAAGGTGTAGCAGAGGTTGTGGTTCATCAGAATCGCTTTATCTCCATATGGAGCGTCTAGTAAAGATGTTATTGTCCGGTGCTGCAAGCCTTTCAGGCCTAGTGCAGGTCATATCGACCCTGGTTTGCCAAGTCTGTTCCGGCCGCTGCCCCAGCCTGTGTGGGCCTCGGTTGTCGGATTCCGGGGGGCGAGCTGTTTCCACCCAGTGCGATTCACTGAATCAGCTCCCAATCCCGGCTCGAGTGGCCAAATCCAAGTTCTGTGAGGCTACTCTAAATGGTACGCGAGGGGTTGTGTATTTAAAAAGGTAACCACTCCAGATTGTGAGGTCTTTGCGGGACAAGATTTTGCAGTTGAAAATCCCTTGGTTTGACTTAAAAATCTTCCGTTCGTTGTATTGACTTTAAAGGGTCTAGGCGTCAGAATGCCCGGCTCTCGCTTGGAGGGGTTCCCGAGTGGCCAAAGGGATCAGACTGTAAATCTGACGGCTCCGCCTTCGGAGGTTCGAATCCTCCCCCCTCCACCAGGTGAAGCTGGGAAACTGTTCGGTTTGGCCGCAGAACTTGCAGTAACCGCGGTGGTATCCAACAGGGGGAGGATGCGAAGCGATCAGAGGTTCGACGATACCGCGTAGCGGTTTCGAACGTCGCGCGAAGCGCGGCGGCCCGGAGGGCGGAAGGCCGAAGGCCTGGAGTAATCCTCCCCCCTCCACCAGGTGAAGCTGGGACTGAAACAGTTGATGGCGGTGTGGTGAGCGAAGCGTCGCTTGGCAGCGCGGGTGTAGTTCAATGGTAGAACTTCAGCCTTCCAAGCTGAATACGTGGGTTCGATTCCCATCACCCGCTCCAAATGGAGCCGTATGCTGAATTGCGGTGAAGGTGGTGTCGTGCGCGCGGCATCGCCATTTGTTATGGGTTTGGTTGAGCACCTCCCGAGCCTAGTGCAGAACGGGATTTTGCCCAGATAGCTCAGTTGGTAGAGCACACCCTTGGTAAGGGTGAGGTCGGCAGTTCAAATCTGCTTCTGGGCTCCATTTTGACTACGGCGTGCGGAAGCGCGCGAATTTATCTTTATACAAATAGACAATAGAGAACCTGGAGAAGACTCATGTCCAAGGAAAAATTCGAACGCACAAAGCCGCATGTCAACGTGGGCACGATCGGTCACGTAGACCACGGCAAGACCACGCTGACGGCGGCCATCACACTTGTCCAGGCGACCAAGTTTGGCGGTGAGCAGCGTGCCTTTGAC
>CAJICC010000286.1_pt1 | contig 11161 bp, 11 predicted proteins | sample 9199511 | NCBI WGS metagenome assembly CAJICC01 (sample SAMEA7708322, study PRJEB35096) | sediment metagenome | biome: marine neritic benthic zone biome [ENVO:01000025]; feature: sediment [ENVO:00002007]; material: shallow marine sediment [ENVO:03000034] sea grass bed [ENVO_01000059] ...
GAGTTGTCCAGGAGCAGGCGCCCCTCTTCAATTTGAAGACGTCTTTCCTCAAATGAGGTTCTGTTATCCTGATCCTTGCCTGTTGTTTCCATCATCCGTATTTCACACCTTCGATGGTCCCTAGGATAGAGGGGGCGCTGACAAAAGAGAAGAGCTTGTATTGGCCTTTGTTCTGCCGCTTTTGTGCCTGGCTAGGAAACACTGCCAAGCGGATTCAGTAAATGCAGCAAATAGTTCATCTCCGGTTCCATCAGCTCGCCGATCTCGATGCAACCGGAGAGGGTAACGCCCAGGCGCTGCATACATTCCGGGTGGGGTTGATACAAGCCCTCGCCGAACTCGAGATTACGGATTCTGGCATCGGCCATGGTGGCGGCGATGTGCACCACGGCGGTGGCTACCGGGTCCTGTTGCGCGCGCAGGGGTTCCGGATGGTATTCAGTGGTTTCGACCAGCACCTCGGGCATTGACCATTGGCGCATCAGCGTGGCGCCGACCCGGGCGTAGTCGAGCCCGAGGAATTCACGCTCCACCTCCACCAGCGGCCTCATCTGCTCCAGTGATAGCTGTTCCGCATGCAGGGTCTCCTGTGGGATGGATTGATAGAGGATCAGGTGACCTAAATCACGCAACAGGCCGGCGACGAAGAGACGTTCGGCCTGGTCCACGTGACAGATCTTGGAGAGTTGCTGCGCCACCAATCCGCAGAAGACACTGCCGCTCCAAAAGGCGGAGAGATCGTGGAACTTTGGATCGATGCCGTTAAAAGAGTGGGACACGACGGTGGCCAGAGCCAGGTCATGTATTTGCTGGGTACCCAGCAGACTCACCGCGCGAGGGATGTTGTCGATACGGTTGGCGAGGCCGAAGTAGGGACTGTTGACCAGGCGCAGCACCCGGGTGGTCAAAGCAGGGTCATAGCTGATGGCTTCCGCGACCTGCTGCACGGTGTAGTTCTGTTCATCGATCACCGCTTTGAGTTTCAGATAGGCCTCGGGAAGGCTGATCAGCTTGGCGTCGCGAGTGACTTTTTCCCACAGGGCGGACATGGCGTTACCTCGAAGCATGTGAAACCACTGCCGGGTCGTGCACCTGTGACCGGTTTACACGTCGGGTCGAAATCGGCGTCCAAGTATAGCAATTGGCTGCATCGAGTGGGGTGGGGTGGATCACGTTCGGGCTGGTCAGCATAGCCTGCATCCGTTATGGCCTGTTGGGCGTCCTGGCCAGGGCCCAGATATCGACTCGCGCGGCACCCGCTCGTCGCAATGCCAGGCTGGCGGCGGCCACGGTCGTACCGGTAGTGACCACATCGTCGAACAGGGCGACGTGGCGACCGGCGAGATCGCTGTTTGCGACAAACGCCGCACGCAGATTTTTACGCCGCTCGGACTCGTCGAGTCCAATTTGCGGCTGCGTAGCGCGTATGCGACGGCATCCCCGCCAATCGAGCTTCAGATCGAGCGTGGCGGCCACGCCGCGGGCCAGTTCCAGGGCTTGATTGAATCCCCGCTCCCGCAGGCGACTGGGGTGTAGTGGTACGGGCAGGATCAGATCGGGCAGACCAAACCCGGGAGGCAGTTGTTCGCAGAAGAGCCGGCTCAAGGGTCCGGCCATGTGCAGCTTATTGCGGAATTTGAATTCGCCGATCAGGTTGCTGACGGGGGGTTGATAGAGCAGTGGGACGTAGCTTGCAGTGTAAGGTGGCGTCTGCCGCAAACAGCTGCCGCAGAGCAGGCCGTCTGCGCCGCTTACCGGCAGGGCGCAGCAGGGGCAGGCCTGTTCGTTGAATGGGAGCTCCCCAAGGCAGTCAGAGCAGAAGTCAATGCCGGCGTCGAGGGCGCGACTGCACAGGGTGCAATGGTCGGGAAAGGGGACGGACCGTATAAAATGTAACCAATTGTAAACCCGCATAGCCTTCCTTGGTTGACAGATATGCATTGATAGGGTCTATTGGCGCACTCTTAAAACGCTTCACCTGTCGGTGCGCAACATGAATGAGACCACTATACGCCATGACTGGGCGCTGGACGAGATCGAATCGCTGCTCGACCAGCCCTTCAGCGACCTCGTCTTCCGGGCGCAGACGATACACCGAGGCCATTTCGATCCCAACCGGATCCAGATGAGCAGCCTGCTGAGCATCAAGACCGGGGCCTGTGCGGAGGATTGCGGCTACTGCTCCCAGAGCGCCCGTAATACCACCGGCCTGGAGGCGGAGAAACTGATGCCCCTGGAAGATGTGACCGCGGCGGCCCGGGCCGCCAAGGCCAAGGGAGCCAGCCGCTTTTGCATGGGCGCCGCCTGGCGCAATCCCAGCGACAAGAATCTGGGCAAGGTGATCGAAATGGTGGAGGCGGTGCACGGACTCGGCATGGAGACCTGTCTCACCCTCGGCATGTTGACCGACGACCAGGCCCGGCGTCTCAGCGAGGCGGGCCTCGACTATTACAATCACAACCTGGATACCTCACCCGAGTTCTACGGCAATGTAATCACCACCCGCACCTTCGATGATCGTCTCGAGACTTTGGCCCATGTGCGGGACGCGGGTATCAATGTCTGTTCCGGCGGCATCCTCGGCATGGGAGAATCCCGGCGCGATCGCGCCAGCATGCTGCGCGAACTGGCCAATCTGCCGCGGCATCCCGAGTCGGTGCCGATCAACCTGCTGGTGCAGGTGGAGGGCACCCCCTTGTACGGTACCGATGAACTCGACCACCTGGAGTTCGTGCGCACCATCGCCGCGGCGCGCATCCTGATGCCCGCCTCCTATGTGCGCCTCTCCGCCGGACGCAACGAAATGAGCGACGAGCTGCAGGCCCTCTGTTTCCTGGCGGGCGCCAATTCAATCTTCTACGGAGAGCGTCTACTGACCACCGACAACCCCCAGGCGGATCGGGACCAGGCCCTGCTGACCCGTCTCGGCATGCGCACGGAAGAGGTGATCGAGACCGAGGTCAAAGCAGCCAAGACCCCTTGCAAATCACAGGCCCAAGCCACTTAAATCCGATGTCCAACCAGAGCGAAGGCTGCGACTCAGCGCACCGAACAGCCAACCGAACCGGTAGGGTGGGGCTCTGCCCCACCGAAAGGCCCCGCTTCGATTGGATTCTGTGATAAGTACGATGACGGAAACCTTGAAGCAACAGCTAGCCTCGGACCTCCAGCATCGCCGCGAGACTTCCCTCTACCGCACGCGCCGCGTCACCCAGTCCCCCCAGCTACCGGAGATGATCATCGACGGCCGCACCCTGCTCACCTTCTGCGGCAACGACTACCTGAGTTTGGCCAACCACCCAAAGGTGATAGAGGCGATGCGGCAGGGAGCGGCCGAATATGGCGTCGGCAGCGGCGCCGCCCATCTGATTACCGGTCATACGGCGGCTCACCACGCCCTGGAAGAGGAGTTGGCGGAGTTTACCGGTCGACCAAGAGCCCTGCTCTTCTCCACCGGCTACATGGCCAACCTGGGGGTGGTCTCGGCACTCCTGGGAAAGGGTGATCACCTCTACGAAGACCGTCTCAATCACGCCTCCCTGATCGACGCGGGCTTGCTCAGTCGATGCAAAATGTTGCGTTACCCCCATACCGACCTAATGGCCCTGAAGCGCCAACTGGCTGATAGGGGAACCGGCCGTAAGCTGATCGTCACCGACGGCGTATTCAGCATGGACGGCGATCTGGCGCCCCTGCCGGATCTCGCCGACCTGGCCCGGGCCAATGACGCCTGGTTGATGGTCGACGACGCCCACGGGTTGGGCGTGCTGGGAGAGGAGGGCCGCGGCACGCTTGATCACTTCGGCCTGGATGGGGAGGCTGTGCCGATCCTGATGGGCACCCTGGGCAAGGCCTTCGGCACCTTCGGCGCCTTCGTCGCCGGTGACGAGGCGCTGATCGAGACCCTGATCCAACAGGCGCGCAGCTATATCTACACCACCGCGCCCCCGCCGGCGGTGGCGGAGGCCACCCGCGCCAGCTTGCGAATCGCACGACAAGAACCGATGCGTCGGGTGCGGCTGCAGCGGCTCATCGCACGCTTCCGGGTTGAGGCCGAGGCACTGGGCCTGCCGCTGATGGATTCCTCCACACCGATACAGCCGATTCTGGCCGGCAGCGCCGAGCGGGCCCTCGCCTGGAGCCGACAGTTGGAGGCGCAGGGCATCCTGGTCAGCGCCATCCGGCCGCCTACGGTGCCGGCAGGGAGCGCCCGTCTGCGCATCACGTTCTGCGCCTACCATACCGATGAACACCTGGAGCGCCTGTTGGCGGCGCTGGCGACCCTTCCACAGGTGGCGCTATGACGCTGGCATACGAGGTAAGAGGCGAGGGCAGGGAGCTGGTGATGCTGCACGGCTGGGGCATGAACTCCTCGGTCTGGTCCGACTTCGCCCATGAGCTGGCGCGCGCCTGCCGAGTCACGCTGATCGACCTGCCGGGCCACGGCCACAGCCCATTTCACGGTCAGCAAGCGCTTACTGGCTGGGCCGAGGCCTGCCTGGCGGTGGCGCCGCCGAGGGCCGTCTGGCTCGGCTGGTCCCTGGGCAGCATGGTTGCCCTGCAGGCGGCGCAGATCGCCCCTGAGCGGGTGGCAGGGCTGATGCTGGTGGCGGGCATGCCCAAATTCGTACAGGACGAAGATTGGCCCCACGCCATGGCGCCGGGTACCCTCGATCTCTTCATTCAGGCTCTGGGCGAGGATCACAGCAAGGCCCTGGAGCGCTTCCTGGCGCTGCAGATGCTCGGCAGTGATCTGATGCAAGAGACCCTGAGAGACCTCAAGCGTCGACTACGGGAACGTCCGGATCCCCATCCCCAGGCACTGGAGACCGGTCTCGACCTGCTCAAGTCGACCGATCTGCGTCCGGCGCTGGGGGAGCTGGCCTGTCCCACGGCCTGGCTCTACGGGGATCGGGACACCCTGGCGCCGGCGCAGGCCTCGGAACAGCTACAGGCATGGCTGCCCCAGGTCTCGACCGAGATAATCCACGGCGCCGCGCATACCCCTTTTCTCTCCCATCCCAGCGAGACCCATAGAGCGGTGAGCCGGTTTCTGGAGCAGTTTCATGATGTCTGACGATATGCCGACCATCGACAAGGGGCAGGCGCGGCTCGCCTTCTCCCGAGCCGCCCCCCACTATGACGATGTGGCGGCCCTGCAGCGCGAGATCGCCGAACGCATGCTCGAGCGGCTCTCCTATATCAACCACCGACCAGCGGTGGTGCTGGATGTAGGGGCAGGCACCGGTGTTGCCGCTTATAGTCTGGCGCAGTGCTATGCCGATGCGCAGGTGATCGCCCTCGACTTCGCTTTGCCGATGTTGCAACAGACGCGCCAGCGAGAGGTGTCCGGCAGATCTCCCGCTTGTCTTTGCGGCGACGCGGAGGGACTGCCGCTGGCAGACGCCTCGGTGGATATGATCTTCTCCAATGCCACCCTGCAGTGGTGCAACGACCTGCCGGGCACCTTGCGGGAGTTCCGGCGGGTGCTGCGCGCCAAGGGGATGCTTCTCTTCTCGACTTTTGGCCCCGACACCCTGATGGAACTGCGCGCCAGTTGGGCGGCGGTGGACGGGGGAAGTCATGTGAATCCCTTCTGGGATATGCACGACATCGGCGACGCCATGCTGCATGCCGGATTGGCAGAGCCGGTGGTCGATGTGGATCGTCTGCAAGTCACCTATGCGGATGTACCGACCCTGCTGCATGACCTGAAGACCCTGGGAGCGCACAATGTCACCAGTAACCGGCAACGGGGTCTGACCGGCAAGGGCCGCTTACGCGCCATGTACCAGGCTTACGAACGGTTCCGCCAGGAGGACCGTCTGCCGGCGAGTTACGAAGTCATCTACGGGCATGCTTGGGCGCCTGATCAACGGCAGGCTGATGGTGTTACTCAGGTCCCACTGGAGGTGGTGCGGGGGGCGATGCCGGATAAATAGTTAGTTTCTTGATTCCTTACCATGATCAGCCATGCCGATGGTAGGTTTGAGAATAGCAATGGCTTGAAAAGTTGTGGGTTTTGAGTTGAGGTGTTCGCTGTGCTCACGAGTATTCTTCCCCCCTCTCCCTGGCCCTCTCCCGCAAGGGGAGAGGGTAAGTGCTTTTCGAGTGCATCGACGCTTCCTGTCAGGTTGTGGAATCAAGCCGTTTGCTCGCTCCGGCTCTTGATCTATGCGTCCCCTCTCCCCTTGCGGGAGAGGGAACCCAATAACCAGTAAGCGTAGCGAACACCTCGGCACTAAGAACTCAAAATTCAAAATTCACAAAGGCTTTCTCGACCGGGAGGTTGCACATGATAACCGCAGTAGTGAAGAGATGAGTAAAGGTCTGTTCATCACCGGCACCGACACCGGTTGTGGCAAGACCGAGATCACTCTCGGCCTGATGCAGGCATTTCAACAACGGGGCGAGCAGGTGCTCGGCATGAAACCCGTGGCCTCCGGTGCCATGCAGACACTCGATGGTTTGCGTAACGAGGACGCCCTGCACATCCAAGCACAGGGCAGTGCCGGGTTGCCCTACGAGTGGGTCAATCCCTACCTCTTTGCACCGCCGATCGCTCCCCATCTGGCGGCGGAAATGGCAGCGCAGAAAATCGATCCGGAGCGGATCGCCGAGGATTACGCAAGCATTGCCGAGCGGGCGGAGCGGGTCCTGGTGGAAGGCGTGGGGGGCTGGCAGGTGCCGCTTAACGAGCGGGTGACGGTGGCCGATCTGGCGCTGCGTCTCGACCTGCCGGTGATCCTGGTGGTGGGCCTGCGTCTCGGCTGTATCAACCAGGCACTGCTGACCGAGGCGAGCATCCGTCAAAGTGGGGCGCATCTGTTGGGCTGGGTCGCCGATCAGATCGAGCCGGAGATGGCGGCCTATGCAGGTAATCTCGAAACCTTGCGGGAGCGGTTATCCGTTCCCTGTCTCGGTGAGGTGCCCTGGATGTCGCAGCCGTCTCCGGCGGCTGTTGCGGATTGTCTCGATATCACTCATCTTTGAATCACAAAATGCACCGAATTGGCGGGGCACTGCCCCACCAATTGCTTGCTTGTGAATAATTTGGGCGCAATAAAAAAGGCAGCCATCACGAGCTGCCTTCATTAAGCCATGGTGGTATACGTCAAGCCGCCAATTGCACCTTGAGTTTGTTCATGGCGTTCTTTTCTATTTGACGGATACGTTCCGCGGAGACCTGGTAGCGTGCGGCCAGCTCGTGCAGGGTCGATTTGCTCTCTCCCAGCCAGCGTGCCTCTAGGATCTCGCGGCTGCGCTGATCGAGGTCCTTGAGGGCATGGGCCAACCGTTGTTTCATCTGGCTCTCGCTGTCGTCGGCCTCCAATAGACTGGACGGTTCCATGCTCATGTCGGGGAGGTATCCGGCCGGCGCGGCGACCAGCGAGTCGTCATCCTCCTGCGCCGGGCCGTCAAAGGAAACGTCGTGGCCGGAGAGGCGACTCTCCATTTCCAGCACGGTTTCGGGTTTTACGCCCAGGTCCTCGGCCACGCTCTCGACCTCCTCCCGGGAGAACCAGCCGAGCCGTTTCTTGGAGCTGCGCAGGTTGAAAAAGAGCTTGCGCTGGGCCTTGGTGGTGGCCACCTTGACGATACGCCAGTTCTTCAAAATGTATTCGTGGATCTCCGCCTTGATCCAGTGCACGGCGAAGGAGACCAGGCGCACGCCCACGTTGGGATCGAAACGCTTGACGGCCTTCATCAGGCCCACGGTCCCCTCCTGCACCAGGTCGGGCAGGGCCAGTCCGTAGCCGCTGTAGTTGCGCGCGATACGCACCACGAAGCGGATGTGGGACATGACAAGTTTGCGCGCCGCCTCCAGATCCTTGTGATCGCGCAGGCGGATCGCTAAATTATGCTCCTCCTCCGCGCTCAGCATGGGTAACTGAAAGGCAGAGCTGATGTAAGCTTCCATGCTGCCGGTAGGCATGGCGGTCAGTGCCAAGTCTTTACTCATTCGATATACCCCAATCCATTATCTGTTGACATATTAGCACTCTCGCGCGGCGAGTGCCAAGCTTAATTATTGACTGTTTTAGTGGGTAAAAGTTCCCCTGTGATGCTTTCACAAAAGCATTCTAAAACAATGGGTTAGTATTGTGGTGTCAGCTGGGCTCGATGGCGCTGAGATGCTTGCCGACGGCCAGCCAGGAACCCAGCAGGCCGAGCAGGGCACTGCCGCCCAGCAGGGAGAGGATATTCAGCCAGTTCAGGGAGCTGAGGTCGAAGGCGCTCTCGTAGAGGGAGGCCAGATTGGACACCGGTCCCCGTAGCAGGGTGACCGAAACGGCAACCAGGAACCAGGCGATGATGCCGCCGAAGAAACCGTACCAGAATCCGGTGTAGAGAAAGGGACGACGTATGAAGGCATTGGTGGCGCCGATCAATTTGGTGATCTCGATCTCCGCGTGGCGGTTCTGGATCTCCAGGCGGATGGTGTTGCCGACGATAAGCAGTACCGCCATGCTGAGCAGAGTGGCCAGCACCAGCACCGCCCGTTGGGCGATGACGGTGATCGCCTGCAGGCGACGGACCCATTGCAGATCGAGCTGCACGATATCCGCTTCCGGCAACAATTCCAGCTCACGCACCAAGCGCTGGGCGGCCCCGGCAGTGGTGTACTCCGCTTTCGGTCGAATCACCAGCAGCGCCGGCAGGGGATTGCTGTCGAGGGCTTCCAGGGCCTCGCCAAAGCCGCTCAGGCTACGGAACTCGTTCAGAGCCGCCTCTTTGCTCACCAGTTCCACGCTTTCGACGCGCTGATGCTGGCGCAGCTTTCGCTCCAGCTTGGCGGCCTCTTCGTTGCTGACCGCTTGTTTCAAGAACAAGGAGATACTGGCGCTGCCTTCCCAGCCGCCGCTGACCGTCTGCAGGTTGTTCAGAATCACATGCAGTCCGATCGGCAGCGCCAGGGCGATACCGATGACGGAGCAAGTCATGGTAGATGAGAGGCTATTGCGAAACAGGCGACCGAGACTCGACAAGGCCACTTGGGCGTGGCGTTGGAGCCAGATCTGCAGCTGTTTGAGCCAATGCTTCATGAGCCGGTCCCCGCCTTGCTGTCCCTTACCAGAGCCCCCTTGCTGAGGGTTAGGATTCGCCGGTTCATGCGGGTGATCAAATCGATGTCGTGGGTGGCGATCAACAGGGTGACGCCCACTTGATTGAACTGGCTGAAGAGCTCCATGATCTCCCGGGAGAGTTCCGGGTCGAGATTGCCGGTGGGTTCGTCGGCCAGCAGTAGCGGCGGCTTGCTGACTACGGCGCGGGCGATGCCGACCCGCTGCTGTTCTCCCCCGGAGAGGGTAATGGGCAGAACTTTCTCCTTATGCAGCAGGCCGACCTTGTCCAACGACGCGCGCACCCGGCGGCCGATCTCCTTGTGGCCGACGCCGGAGACCACCAGGGGCAGGGCCACGTTATCGAACACCGTGCGGTCATGCAGCAGTCGGTGGTCCTGGAATATCATCCCCACATCGCGTCGATGGTAGGGGATCTTGCTGTTTTTCAGACGGGTTAGATTACGCTCGTTGACATGTACCTGACCGCCGTTGCAGCGCTCCAGCAGGCCGATCAATTTCAGCAGGGTGCTCTTACCGGCGCCGGAGTGGCCGGTGAGGAAGACCATCTCTTCCGCTTCGATGCGGAAACTCACGTTGCTCAGGCCGATATGTCCGCCCGGGTAGCGTTTGCTGACGTTGTCGAAATGGATCACTGGTCTATCTCATGTATTAAACAGGGCGTCGATGAACTCTTCGGGATCGAACTCACGCAGATCCTCGATCGCCTCACCGACCCCGATAAAGCGTATCGGCACTTTGACCTTCTCGGCAATGGCGAAGATCACGCCCCCCTTGGCCGTCCCGTCGAGCTTGGTGATCACGATGCCGCTCAAGCCCATCGCCTGATGGAACTGCAACGCCTGGTTGACGGCGTTTTGACCGGTGCCGGCGTCGACCACCAGCAGCACCTCATGGGGCGCCTGGGGGTCTATCTTTTTCATGACCCGGGCGATCTTTGCCAACTCCTGCATCAGGTTGGTCTTGGTATGCAGCCGGCCGGCGGTGTCCGCGATCAGGACATCGATGCCGCGAGCGCTGGCGGCCTGCAGGGCGTCGAAGCAGACCGAGGCGGCGTCGGCGCCGCTCTGCTGGGCGATCACGGGCACTTGATTGCGTTCGCCCCAGGTCTGCAACTGCTCCACCGCGGCGGCGCGAAAGGTGTCCCCGGCGGCCAACATGACGCTCTCGCCGTCGAGCTGGAATTTACGCGCCAGCTTGCCGATGGTGGTGGTCTTGCCGGCGCCGTTGATGCCGACCATCATCAGCACCAGCGGTTTCTCCCTGTCCCTTTCCGGCGGCGGGGCGGTGCACTGTTGCAGGATCTCCAGCAGCTGTTGTTTCAGGGCCTGGGTCAGGGTTTCGGGATCGCCCAGCTCATTTCGCTTAACCCGCTCGCTGAGTTCACTCATGATACGGCTGGTCGCCTCCACCCCCAGGTCGGCGGTGAGCAGCAGGGTCTCAAGCTCCTCCAGCAGATCCTCGTCGATCTGCTTGCGGCCCAATATCAGATTGGCCAGGCCGTCTGTGAGATTATGTCGGGTTCGGGAGAGACGTTCCTGCAGCCGTGCGAACAGGCCCGGTTTCTGCTCGTCCCCGGATTCTTCGGCAACGTCCGTTCCAGGGGTCTTCTTGCTCTTGCCAAATCCAAACATGCAGTGGGCTGTCTAGGTGATTTAGGAACTCTACTCAGCGAGTAGGCTCATAGGTTATAACTTGGGTCGTGCCGGGTCTCCTTTTCAAAGAGATGCCGCCGACCCTTATGGATGAGGTATTCTACAGGGGCGTGCTGCCGGATAGAAAGGGTCAAACGCGCACGAGGATTGATTCTCCCGCATCGAGCGGTCTTATCCGCTGTCGACTACCACGGTTCGAAAAGGCTATACACAAAAAAAGGAAGGTTTCCATGCTGAGATTGATGACGGCTCTAATGCTGATGATGCTGGTGTTCGGTTCGGCCCAGGCCGGGGTGGTGGAGCATCAGTTGGACAACGGTATGAAGGTGATCGTGAAGCAGGACCGGCGCGCGCCCATCGTTGTCTCCCAGGTCTGGTACAAGGTGGGCTCCAGCTACGAGCACAGCGGCATAACCGGTA
>CAJICC010000025.1_pt1 | contig 11090 bp, 10 predicted proteins | sample 9199511 | NCBI WGS metagenome assembly CAJICC01 (sample SAMEA7708322, study PRJEB35096) | sediment metagenome | biome: marine neritic benthic zone biome [ENVO:01000025]; feature: sediment [ENVO:00002007]; material: shallow marine sediment [ENVO:03000034] sea grass bed [ENVO_01000059] ...
GGTCGGATCACCAGCCCCTGGGCGTGGTCGCCGGCATCACGCCATTCAATTTCCCGGCCATGGTGCCCATGTGGATGTATCCCATGGCCATTGCCTGCGGCAATACCTTTGTGCTCAAGCCCTCGGAAAAAGACCCCACGGCGCCCATGATCTGCGCCCGGCTGCTGAAAGAGGCCGGCCTGCCCGATGGTGTGTTCAACCTGGTCAACGGCGACAAGGAAGCGGTGGATCTCTTATTGACGGACCCTCGGGTCGCCGGCGTCAGCTTCGTCGGTTCCACGGCCGTCGCCGAACAGGTCTACCGCGCCGGATCCACCCAGGGCAAGCGGGTGCAGGCCCTGGGCGGAGCCAAGAACCACCTGCTGGTGATGCCCGACGCGGACCTGGAGCGGGCGGTGGATGCACTGATGGGCGCCGCCTACGGTTCCGCCGGCGAACGCTGTATGGCTATTTCCGTGGCGGTGGCCGTGGGCGATGTGGGCGACCGGTTAGTGGAGCGCCTGGCGTCTCGGGTACGGGCGCTGAAGATAGGGCCGGGCACGGACCCGCAGGTCGAAATGGGACCGGTGGTGACCGGCGCCCATCTATCGCGGATCCTTGAATATATCGACAGTGGCGTCGAGGAGGGTGCCGAACTGGTGGTGGACGGCCGCGACCTGCGCCTGCCCGCTCACGAGAATGGCTTCTTTATCGGCGGCTCTCTCTTCGACCGGGTCGAACCCGCTATGCGCATCTATCGCGAAGAGATCTTCGGCCCGGTGCTGGTGGTGGTCAGGGTGCCCGATTTCCAGGCCGCCCTCGAGTTGGTCAACCGCCACCAATACGGCAACGGCGCCGCCCTCTTCACCCGCGACGGCGCTACCGCCCGCGCCTTCAGCCAGGCGGTGGCGGCCGGCATGGTGGGCATCAACGTGCCCATCCCGGTGCCCATGGCCTATCATAGCTTCGGCGGCTGGAAGCGCTCCCTCTTCGGCGACCTGCACCTCCACGGTCCCGACGGTGTGCGCTTCTACACCCGGCTCAAGACGGTCACCGCGAGCTGGCCCGACGAGCCGGCCGATACATCGACATTCATCATGCCCACCATGGGTTAGGCCGCAGTCCGACCCGACATGGGTTCAAGATACAGTCGCAGGATTACAAATGCGTAGGGTGGGGCCCTGCCCCACCGAAATCTCCGTACCAAGGAACCTCGGCCAAAGCCTTCATACTGCCCAAAACTGAATAGCAGGGGTCAGAGTCGAATGCGCTTACTTTAGTTAAATGATTAGCCTCGGATAGCGAAGCGCCTAGGCCGGTTTACGGTGCGGCAAGCCGCACCCTACCCGTAATCAGGCTGTAGGGTGCGGCTTGCCGCACCGATGCATGGCATAAGTAAGCACCACTCGGCAACGCATTGAAAACAATAAAAGCAGAATTATTCTAAAATTAGTGCTTCCTTAACGATAAAGCCGGCGGAGAGAGCTTATGACCATCCTGAAGCTTTACGACTTCGAACGCTCTGGTAATTGCTACAAGGTGCGTTTGTTACTCTCCATGCTGGGAATGGAGTACCGGCGCATCGCCACCGACAGTACCGTGGGTGAGACTCAGACTGCCGAATTCAAACAAATCAATCCACGCGGACAGATCCCGGTACTCATCGACGGGGAGACGGTGATCTGGGACTCCATGGCGATCCTGGTCTATCTGGCGCGCCGCTATGGCGACGAAAGCTGGCTGCCCAGCGACGCCCTGGGCGAGGCGCGGGTGATGCAGTGGCTCGCAGTGTCGGAAAACGAACTCCTTTACGGCCTGGCGCGCGCCAGGATCACGGTGCTTTTCAATAAGCCCTTCGACCTGGACCAGTGCCATCGGGATGCGCTGCCGGGGGTGGAGGCCATGGAGCGGCAACTTGCAGGAAACGACTGGTTGGCGACGGATCATCCTACCATCGCTGATATTGCCTGTTATCCCTATGTCTCCCTCGCTGAAGAGGGACGTTTCTCACTCGTCCCCTATCCGGCGATAGGCGAATGGCTGCAGCGGATCGAAAGGCTGCCCGGATGGGTGCCTCTGGTTGAATGAACCGGCGGCGCGCTACGACTCCTGCTGTGCCAATGACCAATCTCGCCAAATATTCAATGCTCCGCATGCCTTCCCGGTCGAGTGTGGTTTCCTCCTGTATTTGTCAACCCAAATAAGGTTACTGCGTTATTACAGGATAGAAAGGCAGAAAATGCTTTATAGACACCAACGGCCATGAGTGGGTGTAAAAAAATGGTGATTTTTCCGGCATGGTCGGAGGAATTAAGCCGATTTAAATTGGGCCGGGACCGGGTTGTGGGTAGAATCGGTGCCAGCGGATGGTCGCCGGTTTGATGAATCCGTGATCGTCGCATCACCGCACAATGGCCGTCCAATGGAGTATTGACCATGTCCTGTGACTGGGTGGCGGATAGTCAAAAAATAGCGTTGGGAGATGTGGGACTGGAAACCAACCAGAGATTGGATCGCTTTCTGTCGGGAGTGGAACGGAGGGCCTTGCGCATGGCCGCCATCTCCACCGGCAATACGGAGGAGGCGCTGGATATCGTGCAGGATGCGATGATGCGCTTCGCCACCCGTTACGCCGGGCGTGACGAAGCGGAATGGGGTCCCCTGTTTCACCGCATCCTGCAGAACGCCGTCACCGATTGGCATCGGCGCAGCCGGGTGCGCAGCCGTTGGCTGGGTTTCTTCAGTCACCGGGATACGGATGATGGCGCTGCGGATCCAATGCAGGAGGTCGCCGATCCCTTGGCGCGGGAACCGGGTGTAAAGTTGGCGCAGGAGGAAGCGGTACGGCGTCTGGAGCAGGCCATCGGTGAACTGCCCCTGCGCCAGCAACAGGCCTTCATGCTGCGACTCTGGGAGGGGATGAACGTGCAGCAGACGGCATCGGCCATGGGTTGTACCCAAGGCAGTGTGAAGACCCACTATTCGCGGGCGGTTAACCGCCTGAGAGAGAAACTGGAGGCTCACTGGCCATGAAACACGAACAGGGCGAACAGGATTTCCTCGATCGAGTCAAAAAGCGGCTCGACGACAGCACTGATCAAATTGATGAGCTGACCCTGGCGCGGCTGGGGGCGGCGAGACGCCGCGCCGTGGAGGCCGGCAGCGAGCGTCACTCGATGTGGAGCCTTGGCGATGTTTTGGTCGCAGGCAGAAGCGGGCGGCTCGCCTGGCTGGCCGGCGGTGTTTTGCTACTGCTGGTATTGGTGACCTGGCGCCTGCAGACACCGGTAGCGCCACTACAGACCCAGTTGCTCGATGATATGGAACTGTTGAGCGCGACGGAGGAACTGGAGTTCTATCAGGAACTCGATTTTTTTATCTGGGCGGCGGATGAACAGAACGAAGGCTGAAGGTCTGACACTGTTCTTGTTGATCGCCGGCAGCGGGTTGCTCTCGGCTGATGAGCCGAGCATGCCCCCGCAGGAATCGCCCAGCATGGAGCTGCTGGAGTTCCTCGGCGGCTTTGAGACGCCGGAAGGAGAGTGGTTCGATCCCCTGCTGATGGTGGAGGAGACCCAGAGTCAAGCGGAGTCAAAGGTAACGGGTGATGATTAGAAGCTTGCTATGCGTACTGGTGCTGATGGGTTGTTGCTCCCTGGCATGGGGTGAAGTCCCTGCCTGGGGGTCGTTGTCCGATCAACAGCGGCAGATCCTGGAACCCCTCGCCGGACAATGGGACAATCTGCCGGAAGCGCGCCGGCAACGCCTGTTGAGCGGACTGGAGCGCTGGCAGGGAATGGACCAGAAGGAGCGCGATCGTGTCAAAAAGCGCTTTCACCAGTGGCGCCAACTGGAGCCGGGGGAGCGGGCGCAGATCCGTAACAGGTTCAAGGAGTTTCTTACCCTTCCGCATACGGAGCGCCAGCAGATTGTGGAACGCTACAGACGTTTCCAAAGGCTTTCACCGGAACGGCGCGATGCTTTGCGCAAGCACTGGCAGCAGATGACGCCGCAGGAACGGCAACGGGCCCTAAAGCGAATCCAACTGATACGGCGTCTCACGCCGCAGCAACGTCGATGGTTGCTCAACCGGATGCGGCGATAGGTGTTGCGCTTGACCAAGGCCGCGATGCTGTGGCCGATGCTGCTGCTGCCGGTCTGGCCTGCCTGGGGCGAGTTCTCTTGGGAGCCGCCGCCGTTGCCGGCGCGTTCCAGCCTCAGTCTCGATTTCGTAGCGGATGATGAGGATGGTTGGAATCGCCAGCTAAGCGCCAGCCTAGCGAGCCCTTTGGAGCTTCAGTTCAACCTGGTTTACGGCGAAAGTGTCGTCAGTTCCAGTGTCTCTGAGCTGCGTCCGACGAACTGGTCGATCGGATTAGCCAGCGATCCCCTCAGTCCGGTCAGCGTGGATTTTACCTATGATTACTGGGGCAAGGACGACGAACTGACCATCGACGGTCTGCGGATGAGCCTCAGCTACAATACGCAGGATGTCACGCTCGGCCTGCTGCTACAGCAGCGTTCAATCAAACTCTATGTGCGGGAGTGGGTGCGTCCCTACCTCTCCTACTTTGAAGTCGATGGCGAGGATGTGGGCATCGTCTTTAGCTATTACGGTTTTCCAGATTGGATGTTGAGCGCCGAATATTTTGACTACAGTTACTCAGCGGACCTCTCCGTTTTGGCGGAGGATTTTCGTGTGCTGCTGCTCTTTCCACTGACGACCCTGGAACTCGCCGGGGGTTTTTACACTCACCACGTTTCTCTGTCGGCGACCTGGTTTCATCCCGATATGGAGATCGGCTTCCAGTGGTTCCAGGCCGATTCGGCGGTGGATGGAAGCCGTGCCGATGCTGCTACCCTCTATACCGCCTTTGAACTCACCCCGGGCTTGGTGCTGCGGCTGCAAACCGGCGCGCAACAGGTGGATTACACAGACGATTCGATTCTCTCTTTCGGTTTGGGCATCGACCACCTCTGGTAGCCACAAAATATACGCACCCTGTCAACCGATCGCCTCTCGCCTCGTTAATACCCTTAGATCACATAGATCTTTCGTACTTAGGGATGATTTTAACGAGGTACTACATCATGAAGTTTCTACAATTTTTTCGGAATCCAGCTTTCAGACATTGCTGGCTTATCTTGGGATTGCTCTCCCTGTCGCTGTTGGCGGGATGCGGCGGTGGCGGCGATAGTTCGAGCGCCGACAGCGGTGAAGTGGTCATCGGCCTGACCGACCAGGAAGGTGATTTCCACTCCTATACCGTCGACGTGTTGTCGCTCACCCTCACCAAGCTGAACGGTGCGGTGGTGGAGACCCTGCCGCTGAATACACGCATCGATTTCGCTCAGTACACTGAGATGACCGAGTTCCTCACTGCGGCGACCATTCCCTCGGGCGTCTACGTGAAGGCGCAGATGCAAGTGGACTATAGCAACGCCGATATCTGGGTTGAGCGGGATACGGGCGAGTTGGTTCAGGTGCCCCCCGGCAACATTCTGGATGAGAATGGGACAGCGTTGGGCGAGACCAGCCTGTCGGTTCGCCTCGAGGGCCGTAATTCCCTGCTGATCGTGCCGGGCGTACCGGCCAATCTGACCCTCGACTTTGACCTCAACGCTTCCAACCGGGTCGATTTCAGCGGCGGCGATCCCCTGCTGAGCGTGCAACCCGTGTTGTTGGCGGACGTGGAATTGTCGCGACCGAAGCCGCACCGCCTGCGCGGTCCGTTGGCTCGCGTGAATCAGGCGGAGAACCAGTTTGATGTGATCATCCGTCCGTTCCATCACTTCCTGACCAATGACCGGCGATTCGGCACCATAACGGTGAAAAGTCATAACGAGACCGTCTATGAAATAGACGGTGTCGCTTATGAGGGCAGTGCGGGCCTACAGGCATTGGACGCCATGCCCAGTTTCACCGCTACGGTTGTCCTGGGCAATCTCAGATTCAATCCGCGGCGTTTCGAGGCGCGGGAAGTCTACGCCGGCTCCAGTGTGCCCGGCGGCACCTTGGATGCGATGCGTGGCAACGTGGTGGCGCGTAGCGGCAACTTGCTGACGGTACGTGGCGCAACCCTGATTCGCAGCGACGGTTCGGTGATCTTTCGCAACACCTTGCAGGTAGAACTAAACAATCAGACCCGGGTGACCAAGCAGCTCTCGCTGGCGGACCACACCACAGACGAGATCTCCGTCGGTCAAAGGATCAGCGTATTTGGTGAATTGAACCAGGGCGCCGATATTCTAGCGGCCGATCATGTACGTATGCAGATGACCGTTCTGCGCGGTACCCGGGTCGCGGCGACTGAACCCCTGGTAGTCGATCTGCAGTCGATCGATCGGCGGCCGGTCACCCGTTTCGACTTCAGCGGTACCGGCGCCAGTCCGGCCGAAGATGCGGACCCGTCAAATTACGAGGTGGAGACCTATACCCTCGATATCTCCAATATCCTGGCCGACGCTCCCTTGAAGGTAGGCGGTTTCGTCACCCCGTTCGGCAGCGCGCCCATGGACTTCGAGGCGCAGACGGTGGTCGACCTGACCGATGTGCCGGGGGTAATGCGGGTTTGTTACACCGATGGCAGTGCCAACGCCTTCAGTGCCATCGCGGCCGACGGCCTGACGCTCGATCTGACCGATACGGGTCTTTTCCACCACCTCAGTCGCGCCGGGTCCGCCATCGACCTCACCACCATCGGACTCGACCCGATGATCGTGCCCCATGCCGATGACGACGGTGTCTTCTGGATCGAAGCGGGTGGAACCCTGCAGCTGCACACCAGCTTTGCCGTCTTTGCCGAAGACCTCGCGGCGCGCATGGATGGGACTAGCCTGGCCAAGTGCGTCCTGGCCCACGGTGATTATGTGGATCAGAGCGGCGTGCTCACCTCGCGGATGGTGATCGTGGTGCTCCAATAGTTCCCCTCGGCTTTCGGCAGGCATGGATGCCTGCCGGATTTTTTTTTGCCTTCTCTTTCAAGTTCGAAGGATTATTATCGTGAGGATAATGGAACCTAAGAAGTTATCGCATGAAGCAGCCACAGTAGGGTGCGGCTTGCCGCACTGTCACCGGGTTAATAACTACTGCTTGTCCTATCCGAGCCATTGGCAGAACGGCCGATGGCTTCTCCCGTTGGATCAAAAAGGCTCAGTTGCTTGCCGGAAATACTCAGACGAATCCTGTCTGCCGGCTTGATCAGGTGGTGGCCGGGGAGAACTGCTGTCAAGGAAGCTAGGGCGGCGGCTTCCTCTGTATTCGAATCGCCGTCGGTGCTGACGGTCGACAGTGCGCAGTCGACATGGATCAGGGTTTCATGGCCGAGTGATTCGACAACCCGGACTTCGCCTGGGAGCAGGTTCGGTGAATCGCTTCCAGCCAGCGTGATCGCCTCGGGGCGAATCCCCGCCAGTAGTTCCCGCTGACACCATTCGTCGATGCCGGGATGACGTGTGACCACCTCCGCAGGCAGCGGTAGGGCGTTTCCCCCCAGGTCGATGGCCAGTTTATCGTTCGCTTTTATCAATCGGGTTCGGAACAGGTTCATCCCCGGGTTGCCGATGAAGCCGGCGACGAAGATGTTGGTGGGATGTTGATAGATGGCGCTCGGCTCCGCCACTTGCTGCAGCCGTCCGTTGCGCATCACGGCGATGCGGTGACCGAGGGTCATCGCTTCCACCTGGTCGTGGGTGACATAGAGGGTGGTGGTGCCGAGCCGGGCCTGCAGGTCGGCGATTTCGCCGCGTATCTGTACCCGTAACTTGGCGTCCAGATTGGAGAGGGGCTCATCCATCAGGAAGGCGTCGGCGTCGCGAACGATGGCGCGTCCCATGGCGACCCGTTGGCGTTGTCCGCCGGATAGCTGGATCGGTCGACGATCAAGCAGGGGAGTGAGATCAAGCAGTTCCGCCGCCCGTGTTATCCGACCTTCGATCTCCTCTTTTGAGAGCCGCTGCATCTTCAAGGGAAATCCCAGATTACGCCGCACTGTCATATGCGGGTAGAGGGCGTAGTTCTGAAACACCATCGCCAGCTTACGCCGTTGCGGCGGCAGCTCGTTGACCCGATGACCGTCGATGCGAATCTCGCCGCCGCCGATCTCCTCAAGTCCCGCCAGCATGCGCAACAGGGTCGACTTGCCGCAGCCGGAAGGACCCACCAACACCAGCAGCTCCCCGTCCCTTACCTCCAGGTCCAGCGACTCGATGACGGCGGCGCCGTCATAGGTTTTACTGACTTTGTCGAAAACAATCTCGGACATGGACTCCGGCCTGTTTGCTGTGGCGTTTGGGAAGATTAAAAAATAATCTAACCGCAAATATACGCAACTTATTGATTAGCGCGTAGGGTGCGGCTTGCCGCACCGTATCCTCATATCGTTACCGGAATGCGGCTGTGCGTGGGACCAGCATTGACGACATATTCGATTAGCAAGCCTCTGATCAGGTCGTCATGCCGGCGAAGGCCGGCATCCAGGTTATTGCCTAGATTACATCCTTAGCTCTGTAACCAGTTCACCCCTTGATGGCCGAAGCCGCCACTCCGCGCACGAACCAGCGCTGAAACAGTACGAAGACCAGCAGCACCGGCGCCACCATCATAACGCCGAAGGCGAGGATGTCGCCCCACTGCAGGGGGGGCAGGGTGTAGAAAGCGGCGATAGCCACCGGCAGCGGCCGCACCTGGGGGCCGATGGTCACCATCAGGGGCCAGAGATAGGCCCCCCACCACATGAGAAAGCTGAGGATCGCCACGCTGGCGAAGACCGGCTTGGAGTTGGGCAGGATGATGGAAAAGAAGATGCGCGGGGTCGAGGCGCCGGCGAGCTGCGCCGCCTCTTCCAGCTCCCGCGGCAGGCCGATGAAGAAGGAGTAGAAGAGATAGATGGAGAAGGCGTTGGCGATGAACGGCAGGATCTGCGCCAGGTAGGTATCGCGCAGACCGAGCAGGGAGATGCCGTAGAAGAGGGGCACCGCGATCGCCTCCAGGGGCAGGATCATCAGCGCCAGTACCAGGTTGAAGAGCAAATCGCGCCCGCGCCAGCTCAGGCGGGCGAAGGCGTAGGCCGCCAGGGCGTTGACCAGCAGGCCGCAGATGACGATGGCGCCGGTGATGAACAGGGAGTTGCCCAGGAAACGCAGGAAGTCGCTGCGGGCGAAGACATCGGCGTAGTTCTGCAGTGAGTACTCGCTATGCAACAGGCCGCTGATGCTTCCGGCGGAGGTCAACACCTGGGCATCGGGCAGCAAGCTGCCGGCCAGCATCATCGCCACCGGCGCCAGGAACAGCAGGGCCAGGAGCAGCAACAGCAGATGGCTGAGTAATGCAACGGTATGGGTTGCTTGCGGCTTCATCGGCCGGCCCGCTCCTGACGCGCGAAGCGCCGTTGCAGCAGGGTGACCAGCAGCACCAGCAGAAAGAAGACCACTGTCATGGCGCTGGCGCGAGCCACCTGCTGGCGGGTGAAGACCGCCTGCACCATTTCGTACATCACCGTGGTGGTGGCGTTGTCGGGGCCGCCGCGGGTCATGATCTGCACCTGGTCGAAGAGGCGGAAGGCGAGGATGGTAGTGACCAGCATGACGAAGATCAGGGGATTCCTGAGCTGGGGCAGGGTCACATGCAGAAAACGCCGCCAGTGACCGGCCCCGTCGAGGGCGGCCGCCTCGTGCAGTTCCCGGGGTATGGCCTGCAGTCCGGCCAGCAGGATCACCATCTGGAAGCCGGCTCCCTGCCAGATGGAGAGCAGCATGATCGCCGGCAGGGCGAGCTCGGGATCGCGTAGGAAGTCCCGTGCTTGCCAGTGACCGAAGCTGAGCAGTTCAAGCAGGCCGTTCATCATCCCCGCCGGACCGGGGGCGTAGATCAGCACCCAGACCACCGCCACCAGGGACATGGGGAAGACCACCGGCATGAAGAAGAGAGTGCGGTAGACCACCGTGCCCCGCAGTCCCTGGTCGAGCAGCAGAGCCAGTCCCAGGGCCAATGTGGTCTGCAGCGGCACCACGACGGCGGCGAATAGCAGATTGTTCAACAGAGCGCGTAGAAAGCCGGGATCGGCGAAGATGCGTCCGAACTGCTTCAGCCCGACAAACTCCAGGGGCAGGGGCGAGCCCAGCCGCAGGTTGCTGAAGGCCGCAGCCAGGGCGATCAGGAAAGGCAGCAGCAGAAACAGTAGCAGGCCAAGCAGGGCGGGAGCCGCCAGCAGCAGGGCGACGGGGGTCTGGTCAGCGAAGCGGGTGGGAGTTCTCATTACCGGTCTGTTGCGCAAATAGCCATGGATAACCCTGGTTGTCGGCGATCTCATTGTCGATCACCCGCGCCGCCCGGTCGAGAGTGGCCTGCACGTCCGCGCCGCTGCGGATGCGCTCGAAAGCGCGTTGGAATTCGGCGGTGATCACCGGGTAGGCGGGGGTGCGGGGGCGGGGCAGGGCTAAACCCGCTTGCAGCTGTGCGACGAACAGGCCCAGCGGTCCTCCCGCTCGATAGTCAGGCGAGCGGGCGATGGCGCTGCGGGTCGCCGGTACCGCGCCGTTGGCCTGGCTCATGGCGAGCACTTCGTCGGGTTGCAACAGAAAGGCGAGAAAGCGGGCCGCCTCCTCGGGTCGCTCGCTGCCGGCGGTCACCGCCCAGCACCAGGAGCCCTGGCCGGTGCGGATGCCCCGACCGAAATCGGGCGGGGGCAGCAGCAGGAGGTCATCTCCCAGGGCTTCCCGATAGCGAGGGTAGTTCCAGTGTCCACCCAGGGCCAGGGCCACCCGGCGCTGGGTGAAAGCGGCGTCGTCGATATTGGGATCGACCCGGCCCTCGGCGATCCAGCTTTGCAGGGTCTGTAGGGCATCGACCGAGGCCGCCCCGTTGAGGGTGCCCTCGGCCCGGTCGAGGGAGGGACGCTGGATCAGGTCGCCGCCGGCCGACTGCAGTAAGGGCGAGAAGGCGTAGGTATACCACTCCCCCGCGTAGTTGAGCTTGAGGTCGAGCACCTGTCCGTCCGGATCGTCTTGCGCCAGGCGCTCGAGAATGGTCTCGAACTCTTCCCGACTCCAGGGTCGCTCCAGGGAAGGGATGCGGATGCCGGCGGCCGCCAGGCGGCTAGCGTCTGCATAGA
>CAJICC010000528.1_pt1 | contig 11078 bp, 8 predicted proteins | sample 9199511 | NCBI WGS metagenome assembly CAJICC01 (sample SAMEA7708322, study PRJEB35096) | sediment metagenome | biome: marine neritic benthic zone biome [ENVO:01000025]; feature: sediment [ENVO:00002007]; material: shallow marine sediment [ENVO:03000034] sea grass bed [ENVO_01000059] ...
CGAGCAAACGGCTTGATTCCACAACCTGACAGGAAGCGTTCGATGCACTCAAAAAGCACTTTCCCTCTCCCCTTGCGGGAGAGGGTCAGGGAGAGGGGGAAGAATACTAGTGAACGTAGCGAACACCTCAACTCAAAACCTAAAAACCTTTCAAGCCATTACTCTATTCTCGAAGCTACCATCAGCATGGCTGATCATGGTAAGTAATCAAGAGAATAAATGTATATCCACATCACTCTCCATACACAGTCACCGTCACCCGCCGTCGATGGGGATGGGTGCGATGCTCCCAGAGATAGATCCCCTGCCAGGTCCCTAGCGCGGGGCGTCCGTCGCTGACGGGAAAGCTTAGGTCCATCTTGGTAAGGATCGAGCGGATATGGGCGGCCATGTCGTCAGGTCCTTCCATGCTGTGGTCGAAGCGATGGTCGCCGTCGGGGACCAGGCGGGACATGAAACCTTCCAGGTCGCTGCGCACGCTGGGATCGGCGTTTTCACAGAGGATCAGGGAGGCGCTGGTGTGGTGGATGAATAGCTGGCAGAAGCCGGTGGTGATGCCGGTCGATAGAATCACCTGTGTTACCTGGCGGGTGATGTCGTAGGTATCGCGTCCGCGGGTCTCGATTTCGAGTTGTTGCTGTTTCACCATCTTTGCACTTCTCCCTTTGGATCTGGCATGCTTCGCTCTGATCTTACAGTGAAAGCGTGCGCCATTGAAAAAACCGGACAATCAGCCAAACAACCTGGCCGAACAACCCGTCACCCAACTCAAGGGGGTCGGTGCAAGGAATGCGGAGAAACTCGCGCGACTCAATATCGAAACGGTACAGGATCTGCTGTTTCATCTGCCCTTGCGTTATCAGGACCGTACCCGTATCCAACCCATCGGGGCGCTGCGCCATGGCGATCAGGTGGTCATCGAGGGTGTGGTGGATGCGGCGGAGATCAAGTTCGGCCGTCGCCGTTCGTTGCTGGTGCATATCGCCGACGGCACCGGCGGTATCATCTTGCGCTTTTTCTATTTCAGTAACGCCCAGCGACAGTCGTTGACCCGGGGGGTGCGTCTGCGCTGTTTTGGCGAGGTGCGCCATGGGCCCAACAGCCTGGAGATGGTGCATCCGGAATATCAGCGGGTCGACCCGGAAGAACCGTTGGCGGTGGAGGAGACCCTGACGCCTGTCTATCCGACCACCGAAGGGGTGCACCAACTGACCCTGCGCGGCCTGATGGGGCAAGCCCTGGAGTGGCTCGACCAGGAACCCCAGGGATTGCGCGAGCTTCTGCCCGATGGCCTGCTGGGACGCTTTCGCCTGCAGAGTCTGGTCCAGGCCGTGAGCTATCTGCACCGGCCGCCGCCGGATGCGGATCAAAACGCGCTGCTGGCGGGCGCCCATCCGGCCCAGCAGCGGCTCGCCTTCGAGGAACTGCTGGCCCACCAGGTGAGCCTGCGCAAGCTGCGTATTCAACACCAGCGCATCCATGCCACGGCGCTGCCGATAGAGAGCGAGCTGAAACAGCAGTTACTGGCGGAGATCCCCTTCGCGCTGACCGACGCGCAGCAGCGCGTGGTGGCGGAGATCGAGCGGGATCTGGCCAAGTCGCGACCGATGCAGCGGCTGGTACAGGGTGACGTGGGCGCCGGTAAGACTATCGTCAGTGCACTGGCCGCCTTGCAGGCGATCGCCGCCGGCAGTCAGGTGGCACTGATGGCGCCCACCGAACTGCTGGCGGAGCAGCACCTGCACAGTTTCTCCCAGTGGTTGGAGCCCTTGGGGATCCGCATCGCCTGGCTTACCGGGCGCATGAAAGGGCGCTCCCGTGAGCAGGTCCTGGCGGAGATCGCCGGGGGTGGGGCGCAACTGGCGGTGGGCACCCACGCCCTGTTTCAGGAGGATGTGGTATTTGACGACCTGGGCTTGGTGATCATCGACGAACAGCACCGCTTCGGTGTGCATCAACGGCTCGCTCTGCGGGAGAAGGGGAGTCGCCAGGGGCACTTCCCCCATCAATTGATCATGACCGCCACTCCGATTCCACGCACTTTGGCGATGACCGCCTATGCCGATCTCGACCTCTCGGTGATCGACAAACTCCCGCCTGGGCGCAAGCCGGTGACCACCGCGGTGATCTCCGACCGACGCCGGGAGGAGGTGGTGGCGCGGGTTCGCGCCGCCTGTGCCGAGGGGCGCCAGGCCTACTGGGTCTGCACCCTGATCGAGGAGTCGGAAGTGCTGCAGTGCCAGGCGGCGGAGGAGAGCGCGCAACTGCTGGCCGAGGCCCTGTCGGAGTTCCGGGTGGGGTTGGTGCATGGGCGTATCAAGCCGGACGAGAAGGAGCGCATCATGGCCGGTTTCAAGGCCGGCGAGCTGGATCTACTGGTGGCAACCACGGTGATCGAGGTAGGGGTCGACGTACCCAACGCCAGCCTGATGATTATCGAGAACGCGGAGCGGCTAGGACTCGCCCAGTTGCATCAACTGCGAGGCCGGGTCGGACGCGGCAGTACCGAGAGTCACTGCGCACTGATGTACCATGGACCGCTCTCGCCCAATGCAAAGACGCGCCTGGCCATCCTGCGGGAGAGCGGCGACGGTTTTTACATCGCACAAAAGGATCTGGAGATGCGAGGTCCGGGCGAGGTGCTGGGGACCCGTCAGACCGGGGAGATGTCCTTGCGCATCGCCGACCTGGTGCGGGACCAGGGATTACTGGACGAGGTGCGCAAGGCCGCCGAAAGCATGCTGCGGGAGCATCCGGCCGCCGCGGATCTACTGGTGGATCGCTGGCTTGGAAGGCGGGCGGATTACGGACGGGCGTGAACTGATGAATCGTATTTATGCTGATCCCAAAATGAATAGCTCGTTGATCGATATGGAGAGTGACATGAACAATAGGCATCATCGAAGTCTATGCTGGGTATGTTGGGGCCTGTGGTTCTACTTGAGCGGTTGCGCTTCCCAAGGATTGCGCGACGCGCAACTGCCGCCACCGCCGCAACTCAAGCCACCGAAACCGGCCGTCGCCTTGTCGGCGCCCCGGGAGATATTCGTCGATCTCCGACTCAAGGTCGCTCGCTGCGATAACTATCACCCGGCCAGCCGTGGTTGCGGCAAAGGTACCAAGATCGCATTTCGCGACCTCAACAGGGCCGCCGATGCGGCCAAGCCGGGTGACCGGGTGTTGCTACGGGAGGGAGTCATCCGCAAACAGTTCACGCCCAGTGTCTCCGGTGTCGAAGGGCGGCCGGTGACCTTCATGCCCTACCGGGGAGAACGCGTGGTCTTCCGCGACATCGATGATCCCGCCTGGTTCCTCAAAGGCAGTTACTATTTGGTGCTGAAGGGTTTTTACCTGGAGCAGGTCACCGGCTGGGCGAGACTGGAGAACGCCCACTACAACGAGATACGCAACAACAGCTTTCATGAGGCCTTGGCGCGCGGCACCACCGGTGGTCTGAAGCTGGTCAACAGCCACTACAATCGCATCGAGGGCAACAGTTTCGAACGCGGAAACGACAGCCTGGTATTGCAATCTTCGGATCGCAATCTGGTGGCGGACAACAAATTTCGCTGGGGTCGACACAGCCTCTTGAGCCTGCGTTGCGGCAACTACAATGTGATCCGCGACAACCACTTTCACAACGAGCGGCAGAAGGCGATGGAGGTTTACGATTGCGAAGCGGTCAGTGACGCCCCCTACCGCCTCGACGCAACCAAGCGCAATTTGATTGAAGGGAATCGGTTCGATCATGTACGCGGCTCGGGTCAGGCGCACAACTACAACGCCATCCAGTACTCCGGTCAGCTGGGTATCGTTCGCCGCAATCTGTTTCGCGATGCACGGGGGGGCGGTGTCAATCTGCAGGTTTACGCGGACGAGGCCCTCTACAATTATGGGCATCGAATCTATAACAATACTTTCTACGCCAACCGCTGTTTCGCCCTGGTTGACCGGGCGCGGGGTGGTAGCCGGATCGGCGATAACCTGTTTCGCAACAACCTCTTTTACAAGAACCTGGACTGTCAGGGAGGGGGGCGCCAGGTCGACTTGAAGTGGGGAGGTCTCGACAAAAAGAGCAATGCGCTGGCCGAACGCAATCCGGGTTTCATGGATGAAGCGACCGGCGACTTGCATTTGCGAGCGGACAGCCCCTGGGTCGACAGGGGTGCATTTCTGACCAGGACACGAGAAAAGGGACAGGGTCGCCGGTTGCCGGTGCATGACCCGGCCTTCTTCTTCGACGGAGCCGGTGTGCCGGGTGTCACCGGTGACGAGATCGCGCTTGAAGGGGAGGCAACCAAGGCCCGGGTGTTGGAAGTCGACTTCGCCACCGGAACCCTGTTGCTCGATCGGGACATCCAGTGGCGGAAGGGACAGGGAGTTTCCCTGCTCTATGCCGGTAATTCACCGGACATGGGGGCTTATGAAACAGTGGAGTAGGTGTTGTGATGGGCCCTATTTCCCGCTTACACCGTAGTGATTCCTTCCCGCCGATGGACTCCCATTCGGCGGGATTCGTGCGATAATCCCCCTTTTTTCAGGTAGAGCAGTCTTGTCCCGCACCCCTATAAACTCCTCCATGCCCGAGCCCGAATGGGGCGACTGGCACAGCCAGCGCTTACGGGAGATTCCGGCCGGTATGTCGAAGTGGCTGTTGGACCCCGGTTCCCTGACCCGGCGGGTGATACAGGAATGCGGCAAGGATTGCTTCCGGGTCCGCTTGCTGCACCAGGGCTGGGGTATGCCGCTCAATAGCGAGCGCCGGGTGTTGCGTGCCCGGCGTGGGGTGATCACGCTGATTCGCGAGGTGGAACTGCTGTGCGACGGCGTGCCCTGGGTCTTTGCCCGTACCCTGATACCAGTCACCAGCCTGCAGCGCTCTGTCAAGCGTCTGACCCAGCTTGGGGAACGCCCCTTGGGGGCCGTGCTCTTCAGCGACCCTAAGGTCCACCGGGGATTGACCCAGTACGCCCGGCTGCAAACCCGGCACCCCCTGTTTCACGCCGCCTGCTGTCACGTGGATGATCTGCCGGAGTCGCTTTGGGGCCGCCGCACCCTGTTCACCCTCGCCTCGCGGCCGCTGCTGGTCAACGAGATCTTTCTGCCGGGGCTTCCGTTGCGGGATGGGCTGCGATGAGCGAGGCGCCTCAGGTGGAGCACCATCCCTCCGACGGTCACGGGATCTCCTGGCGGGAGCGGTTGCGCCGTTACGCGCTGCTGGTGCGCCTCAATCGTCCCATCGGGATTCTGTTAGTACTCTGGCCCACCCTGTGGGCGCTTTGGCTAGCGGGGGAGGGGCAACCCCGTTGGGATATCGTGCTGGTGTTCATCATCGGGGTGATCCTGATGCGTTCAGCCGGTTGTGCCATCAACGACTATGCGGATCGCCATATCGATGGCTCGGTGACGCGCACCAAGGGCCGGCCTATCGCACAGGGCTTGGTAAGCCCTCGGGAGGCCCTGTGGGTCTTCGTCGCGCTCTCATTGCTGGCCGCCACCCTGCTGCTGTTTCTTAATCTGCAGACCCGTTTGATGTCGCTGGTTGCGTTGGCTTTGGCTACCGTCTATCCCTTTATGAAGCGCTACACCCATCTGCCCCAAGTGATGCTCGGGGCCGCCTTCGGCTGGGCAGTGCCCATGGCCTTCATGGCGCTTATCGAGCAGATCCCGCCCCTGGCCTGGGTGTTGTTCGTCGCCACCCTGATCTGGGCCCTGATCTACGATACCCAGTACGCCATGGTGGATCGGGAAGACGACCTGAAGATCGGCGTCAAATCGAGCGCCATCCTCTTCGGGCGCTACGACAATCTGATCGTCGGCCTGCTGCAAGCGCTGATGTTGCTGTTACTGCTGCTGGTGGGCCGCCTGGCGGGCCTGGGATGGTTCTATGATCTGGGGCTACTCCTGGGCGCCGGCCTCTTCATCTATCAGCAGTGGCTGACCCGTGAGCGGGAACCCAAGGCCTGCTTCAAGGCCTTTCTCAACAACAATCTATTTGGCATGACGGTCTTTCTCGGATTGCTGTTGGACTATTTGCGCGTGCCCTGACGCCGGCTTAATGCAACCTGAAGCCTAGGGCCTATCGGATTCGTGTTAACAGGCCCTAGCAAGTGAAGGTCCGGCAAATTCATACCCGTGAACAGGGCGTAGGGTGCGGCTTGCCGCACCGTTGCTCAATCCTGAGATTCCATAATCCACACCCTATTCGCGAACATGATGCAATCCCACCCGTAAAGTGACCCGCTCGGGTGGCAAGCAGGTCTGTTCATTGCACGCCTGTAAGCGGACTTGAACGGGAAGGGTGAGGTTTGACCGCTTCACGGAATCGGACTCCAGCTGGAGCAGGAACTCCACCCGTCCCGTATAGAGCGAAACCGGAGTGCTCTGAAAGCCCAGCAGCCGGGCCTCTCCCTTCGGGTAGCTGACCCTTCCCAGTTTCCAACTGCTCTCGGCGTTGAGGGAGACTTGGGTGCCGATCAGGTCCGGATGCCCTGGCCGGTCGCTATTGACATGCCACCCCGGGGGGATGTCCAGGCTGACCAGGAGCTGGTGGGGATCATTTTGCGGGGTCGTGAATCCTGCTTTGATCCGGATGCCCCCCTGCGCGGCATAGCCCTTTTCGCCCAGTTCGCCCTCGATCCGATCCAGGATGGAGGTGAGCATATAGCCGAAGTTGTGGGGTAGCCGCTCCAGGGATGGGGCAAAGCGGGAGATGAGTGCGTCCATGTGCCGGTGATAGAGCGGGTCGTCCGTGCGTTGCCCCAGGCGCTGCAATACCCGTAGCGCCACCGAGCTGCCGGAAGGGGTGGCGTTGTCCCCGCCGTCATCCTTGGGGCGATCCATGGCGGTGATGTCGGACTCGATCTCACTCATAAAGAAGCCGCCCTGGTCGCCATCGAGAAAACGCTGCAACAGGGCATCCGCGAGTTCTTCAGTCCGCTCCAGCCAAATCCGCTCACCGGTGAGATCGTAGAGTGCCAGCAGCCCTTCGGCGAAGTAGGCGTAATCCTCCTGCGCGCCGACGACGGACGAGCGGTCGGCAAGACGCACACGCCACAACCGACGCGAGGCGCTTCGGTTGCGCTGCCAGAGAAAGTCCGCTGCCGTTACCGCCGCCCGGCGATAGGCGGGCGAGCCCAAAAGGTCGGCGGCTTCGGCGAGAGCAGTGATCATCATGCCGTTCCAGGCGGTCAGAATTTTCTCGTCGCGTAGGGGCGCCGTCCGGCGTTCGCGGGTCTGCCGCAAGGTTTGGTTGATGGCATCCAGACGCTGGCGCAGGAGATCGAGGTCCATCTCCTGCCGAGCCGCATAGTCTTCCAGGCTCTCGGCAAGATGGAGGATGTTGCGCCCCTCGAAGTTGCCGGGCCGTGTGACGCCGTAGAGGGACTCGGTCAGCGCCGCCTCTTCCGGCGGCAGGGCGGTGCGGATCTCGTCCGGGGTCCAGGTGAAGAAGCGGCCCTCCCCGCCTTCGCTGTCGGCGTCCGTGGCGGAGTAAAAGCCGCCCTCCGGCGCGGTCATCTCCCGTAACACATAGTCGAGGGTCTGGGTCGCCACCCGGCGGTAGCGCTCCTGTCCGGTGAGGCGCCAGGCGCCGAGGTAGATGCGACTGAGGTGGGCCTGGTTGTAGAGCATCTTCTCGAAATGGGGGACCAGCCAATCGGGATCGGTGGCGTAGCGATGGAAGCCGCCGCCGACCTGATCGTAGATACCGCCGCGCGCCATGTAATCGAGTGTGGTCTCGAGCATGTGTAAGGCTTGCGGGTCGTCGCGACGTTCGGCCTGATCCAGGAGCAGGAAGAGCCAGGGCTCATGGGGAAATTTAGGCGCCGTTCCGAACCCCCCCTGCAGCTCGTCGAAAATCTCTCCGATGGCCGCCACCGCCTGGCTTGCGGTTGCCGGATCGAAAGCCTGGGCTTTGCCAATCAGGCGGTTGTTCTCCGCCACGGCGGCGGCAATGCGGGCGGCCTGGATTTCCAGCTCTTTGCGCGATTCCCGCCATAGATGCGCCACTTGTTTGAGCAGCGCGGCGAACTGGTCGGGCGGGTAGTAGGTGCCGCCGAAGAAAGGCTTGCCGTCCGGGGTCAGAAAGCTGGACATGGGCCAGCCGCCGTGACCGGCGACCAGCATCACCGCCGTCATGTAGACCTGATCCACGGCCGGGTGGCTCTCCCGGTCGACCTTGACGGCGATGAAGTGTTCGTTCAACAGGGCGGCGATGGCCGGGTCTTCGAAACTCTCCCGCTCCATCACATGGCACCAGTGGCAGGTGGCGTAGCCGATGGAGAGGAACACCGGCTTGCCTTCCCGTTCGGCCCGCGCGAAGGGCGCTTCGGACCAGGGATGCCAGTCCACCGGGTTGTGGGCGTGCTGCAGCAGGTAGGGGGAGTCCTCGAGGATCAGGCGGTTGGTGTAGAGGGGCGTTCCGTCTTCACTGAAGTGCTCGGTGCGCGGACGATAGCCGATCCCTTTGGCGAGGTAGGCTTGGGTCAGTTTTTCCTTGAGTTCCACGGATCTCTCCACACCTTTGTATTGTGGGTCGGCCAGCAGCGGCAGGCTGATGCAGAGCCAGGAAAGGACTGCGAGTATTTTCAAGCGCATCGGATTTACCCGCGCGGGCGGCTGTTGTCCAAATAGATCGAGGCTGGACCGTTATACGCTGGCGGTCCAGCCCGCTCATATGACTATTCTGGCAGTTGCGACGGATTGGAAAAACATTCAGGCTGTCTGGAAATCCCGGCGGCCTGTGGCAGAATGGAGCGGTATATGCATCACAAGCACAAGATCCGGTTGCACTTTTTCATATTCTGGCTGGCGCTTGGCGGCGGCCTCTCCGGGGGCGCTTTAGCGGCACCCTATGATGATGCCATGGCCGCCCTGGAGGCCGGCGATCATCGGAAAGCCTACCGGGGCTTGAAACGCCTGGCGCTGAAGGATCACCCACGGGCACAGTATGAACTCGGTATGCTCTATCTCTCGGGGAAAGGGGTGGAGAAAGATGTCGCGCAGGGTATCGAATGGCTCAAGCACGCCGCCGGCAACGGCTCCTACCTGGCGGCCAACGAGTTGGGTCAGATCTACCTTGCCGGTCGCGGGGTACCAATGAACGAGCAGGAGGCCATTAAATGGGTGGAGTTGGCAACCCAACTTGCCGAGGAGCATCCCGAAGAGGCGGATGAAGAGTGTGAATGAGCGGCCTGTATGCGATAGCCTCACTGTTTAGGCGGAGTCGGCACTAGCGATGATGAAATTCAGCGACTTCGGATTCAAGGAGAATCCCTTCGCCATCACACCGGACCCTCGCTATCTCTATCTCAGTAGGGGCCATGAGGAGAGCCTGGCCCACCTGATCTACGGTACCGGACCCAACGGCGGGTTCGTGCTGTTGACCGGCGAGGTGGGCACCGGCAAAACCCTGTTGATCCGCAGCTTGCTGGCGCAGCAGCTGAGCGATGTGGATATCGCACTGGTGCTCAATCCGCGCCTCTCCCGCCGCGAGTTCATCGCAACCATCTGCGACGAATTGGGAATCGCCTACGACGGGCACCCCTACTCCCTCAAGCAACTGATCGACAGCCTCAGCAAACACCTGCTGAAGACTCATGGCGAGGGTCGCAACACCGTATTGGTGGTGGACGAGGCGCAGAACCTCAGTCCCCGGGTATTGGAACAGGTGCGGCTGCTGACCAACCTGGAGACTACTCGTCACAAGCTGCTGCGCATCATCCTGGTGGGGCAACCGGAACTGCTGCAGATGCTCGCCCGCAAAGAGTTGCGACAGGTCGACCAGCGAATCACCGCCCGCTATCACCTTTCGCCGCTGGAGCGGCAGGAGACCGCCAGTTACATCACCCACCGCCTGGTGGTGGCCGGTATCCGGGAAGACCTCTTCACCCCGATGGCCGTGCGTCTGTTACATCGCCTCTCGCGGGGCGTCCCCCGGCTCATCAATACTATCTGCGAGCGCTCCCTGTTGGCGATCTTCTCCCTCGGCAAGCAGCGGGTCGGGATGACCCTGGTGTGGCAGGCGGCGCGGGAGGTCAAGGGCCGCAAAAGAGTATCTCCTGTCTGGCGCTGGTCGTTGTTGACGTTGCTGTTGGCCGCCATTGGCGCTGTGGTCTACCTGCAGTGGCCGGTAGCGACCCAGGATGTGAGCGAATCCGGAGCCCAGGCCGCGTTTGAAACCGATCCCGACATGAATGCTGTGGAACAGTCTCCTCCTCCCGTTCTTACCCCAGAGATGTTGGCGCCTCCTTTCGGGCCGGCTACGGACGAAGCGGCCGATATCCCGGCGCCAACGCCGGTGCCAGAAACCGAGACTGCCCTCGCCGCCAAGACGGATGTGGAGACGCCGGCGGCAGAGTCGGTTGAGTATCTAGATCTGGAGCGGCTGTTCCAGGAACCCCAGAGCTATAGCCGGATGTTTCAATTGCTGTTCGCCCTCTGGGGTGAGATCAACCCACCGGAATCGCCCTTCGCCACCTGCATACAGGTGCCCGTGAATGGGCTGCGCTGTTTCCGGGACCGGGACGACTGGCAGCGGATCGAAGCTCTAAATCGGCCCTTGCTGTTGCGCTTGGTCAAAGATAAGCAGATGCGCTTGCTGCTGCTCAAGCTGAAACAGGATGAGCTGCTGGTGGTGGATAACGGCGACGGGGAGGTCTTGTTGCAGGCGACAGAAATGCAGCCCTACTGGGATGGGGAGTATGTCATGATGTGGCGGCCGCCCGACGGGGTGGCGTTGATCGGTGACGGATCCCGTGGTCAGGCGGTGACCTGGTTGCGCCGGCGATTGCAGCAATTCGATCAACAACCCCTGCCGTCGCTGGCAAGTCCGGATCGCTTCGATGAATCCCTCAAGCAACGGCTGCAGGTGTTTCAGCGAGCCAACGGCTTGCTCGACGACGGCATGGCCGGCCAACAGACGCTGATCTACCTGAACAACCTGGAACTGGCGCCGGACACACCCCGTCTGCAGGCCGAGAAAGGCAACCGGGAGGGCTGACATGTCGCTAATTCTGGAAGCCCTGAAAAAAGCGGAACGTCAACACAAGCTGGGCGAGGTCCCCGGCATCGGCGCG
>CAJICC010000199.1_pt1 | contig 11062 bp, 7 predicted proteins | sample 9199511 | NCBI WGS metagenome assembly CAJICC01 (sample SAMEA7708322, study PRJEB35096) | sediment metagenome | biome: marine neritic benthic zone biome [ENVO:01000025]; feature: sediment [ENVO:00002007]; material: shallow marine sediment [ENVO:03000034] sea grass bed [ENVO_01000059] ...
CAGTAAGCCGACAGCTACTCTGGTATCGGTTTACCGCTGTAGAAGTCGGCAAGTACCCTGAGCGCATCAGTCGATTCGCGACACTTGTTTTGAACACCCTCAGCATCCGCTGCCAGATACTCCTGCCTGATACCCTGTAATACTTTGTTTAAGCCGGCGGTGAGCTCCTGGCCTGTTTGCATAATGTGTTCTTGGCCCAGCTTAAAATCAAAGCCATCCCTGTAATATATTTCGCCAAGCGCAATCTGTACTTTCGCCGCCTGCCGGTATCTTTGCATCGCTTGTTTCAACTCGGTTTCTTGGGGGCAGAATTCCAGTGCCACACCGTGGATACGAGTATAGGCATAGGATTTTGCCGCATCCTTGGCGAAGAAGGCATTGGCCGCTTGGATTACCTTGGGATCGTTGGGATCTACCTCTTCTCCTATGAGTTTCGACAGCGTGGCCAAGAATTCCGCTTTGTAGGCCTGTTTCATGCTCGAAAGATTGTCTTCATCAACGACAGATTCATCACCCATGCATGGCGAGCAAGCAAGTAAGAAAAGTGCGGTAATCAGGGCTCGTAATATCATAGCTATATCTATTTGCATTCGATCTGTAGTCGTTAACGATAAGAGATCAGGCTCTGGTCTGAGGATTTCCTGCGATGGTAAGTCAGATTGCACGCCAGTGCCAGCCAGGTTCTCAGCGTCCACCAATGAAAATTGGGCGGGCGCAATATGTCTTAGCTTATTTTAAGATTCTCTTGATCGATGAAACGGGCCTTGATCTGCGAAACCTGGTGCTCCATGGTTTCCTCGTCGGGGTTGAGCAAATCACCGTCCAGCCTTGCGTTGAGGGTCGGCAGCCGCAGTTCGAATTCCACGCCGCTGATATCCAGCGGCCTGAATTTCAGCAGGGTGTATTTATATTCCCGTTTCAGTTCAAGCTGCCAGCGCGGGTAGGAGGGATGGCTGGGGTCGTAGATGACATCGCGATGGGACAGGTTTTCTCCGTCGATGCGATGGGTTTTTTGATCGCTGCGATGGGTGATCTCGATGCTGTCCACGGCGCCGGAAAATTTCCACTCCTGCAGGGTATCGCCTTGGCCGGCGCCGGATTTTCGACACAATGGCGTCTCTTCATCGATCACGATCTCGATGACATCGGTGATGATCTCATCGTCCGTCGTTTCTATTCGCAGTGATACCACCTCGTTATGATTGTCTATATTGTGGAATTCCAGTTTTCCGTCATAGCCCTTGACGATTTCATTCACGAAATAGAGGCCCAGCCCCTTTCCATGGTGACCCCTTCGGCGACGGGTGGAAAAACCCAGTTGATAAATGTATTCCGCATTTTCGCCGTCGATATGTGGTCCGCGATTAAAGACACGAAAACGGGCATAATCGTCCAGTTGATCGAGAAAAATGGCGATTCCCGCATGTTTTTGCTTGTAGCGGCGTTGACCGGCGTAGAATTGCGCATTGCTGATCAGGTTTTCGAGCGCCAAAACCACATGATTTTCATTGCCGAGCAATTGATCGACAGGCTCGATGGCCAGGCGCGCCTGGGGATGACCGTCGATACTGATATGCCTGTAATCGGTGTCACTCAGCGTGATGCCGTAACAGCGTTTCAGCGATTTATCCAGGGCGTTTTCAGCTGAAAATACATTCTGAGATGGGTAGGGTTCGCGGTCGTCTCCGTCCAGTTCCGACTGAAAAATGGTCTCTTCGCTTTCACATACCTGGTTGGCGATATGCAGTGCGATATTGTCGGCGGTGGACAGATCCAGCAGGTCCCACAAATAGATCAGACTCTCGAGCGCCGATTGCAGCGGTTCGATTTCTTCACTGTCGTCCAGTTGTTCAATTTGCGCGTTCAATACCGTTTTGATTTTATCATAGCTGATCACGCCGTTATGACGCACCTCGGATGCGATGCTTTTGAAGTGCAGAAACTTCTCATCGTACTCGATGTATTCGATCAGTTTATCGCTGATGAACAGCTTCAATTTATCCGCGTGACCGGCATATACATGGGCTCTCGCCTGTATCTGTTTTTTATTCTCCAGCAGCTCTTCGACTTGATTTTTGAAATGGGTTATTTCATTGGTCTGGGATTTGCACCGGCGCCGATAGATGCGAAATTCCAAAATCAGGGTGAGGGTAAACGCACTGATCAGTATCCATTTCCATTGCGGCGAAAAAATCTCGACCGGAATCTTGTAAGAGTCGGCGACATTGGGGTGTCCGAGGAAATAGAGATAGACAATCAAGAGTATCGCCATAAAGGCGGTAAAATAGGGATACAAGGTGCTTTTTGGTTTCATACTTTATCCGGCTTCCAACTGTAGGCGTGTTCGTCACCGAAAGTGACAATGCCACGCCCCTGCTTGCAGAGGGCATTGAAGTGACCGTCGTTGCCTTCGGCCAGCTCGAAGGCGTTGCGCAGTGTCTTGATGTGTTGGCGGTAGTTTGCATAGGAAAAGCGTTCCGGATCCGCGTCTAGCAATTCGACCACTTGATCCGTAGTCAGCGCACGCGGGCTTCGCTGCACCAGGAAGCGCAAAATTTTTCGCGGCGTTGGCGCCAACGGTCGCTTGGGGTTGTGGGGATTCATCAGCTTTACGCCCTTCCAGTATACCTCCCAACTGACCAGGTCGATACGGAGACTTCCACTGTCGATGATATCTTCGGGCCCCATGGATTGCTGACGCCTTTTTTCCAGCGCGGCCTTGATCCGCCAGCAGAGCACCGCTTCGATATTACGCTGGTGCTTGGCGATGAAGTCCTCGGCATTGGCCTTTTCGAAGGCCTGCTTTTCCAGTTTGGTGCCGCTGTGTTCCGAGAGATAGATAATCGGCAGATCCGGCCATTTTTTTCGCAAGGCGCGTGAGACGCTGAAGCCCGCCTCATCCGAGCCGTTCATATGGGCGTCCAGGATGGCTATGTCGGGTCGCGATTGCTCATCGAGGATTGCGATGCGCTGTTTAGCCGCCGCTGGGAATTTGAATATTTCCAGGTTGTTCTCAGTACCGTCAAAATCGGTAGTCTGCAGGATGTCGGTGAATTTATCGATCCAGTGTGTCTGGTCTTCCACCCAAAATAGTCTTGCCATAACAGATAGTGTACTAAAAAAATAATGTGAACTGCGTCACATATTGACGGAGCATGGTCACCGGCTTCCTAAGCCGCAGAATGCCGTCCCTGGAACTCACAGATTATTCACAAGCATAGACAAAAATCTCTCCTCAACAGCGTATGGAAAGCTTCCGTGCGCCATTGTTCACATATTTATAGGAGAGCAATCATGTTATCAGACTTGCTTATGATCTGGTCCGACCAGCCCGGTGTCTCACTGGCGATCTGGCTGGTGGTGCTGGTTACCGTACTCTATCTGGCGCGCCTGCCGGCCCACCAGATGCTGAAAACAACCGGCCGTGTAGTCTATCGCTTTATGCGCAGCGCCGGGCGGGCGGTCGCCAACATCGAGCGCCACGCTATCAACCGTAATAAAGAGGTGATACTGGCCCAAGGTCGCGAGGCCACTGAAAAGGTCATCGAACGGGAATTTACCCGCGTCAGTGAAATCGTGGCGAAAGACCTGAGCCGTTATCCGGCGTTGCATCGCAAGATCAGCGATGTGATCGATCAGCTGGAAAAAGACTATGAGTCGTCCACCGATACACCGCCGCTGCCGCCGGAATGGCTAAGCGTTGTACAGACGATTTCTGAGCTGCCGAAACAGAGCGATCCGCTGATATCCGATATTCTTGAGAACATCAAGGACAAGGTGACCAACGCCCATGAAGAAACGCTGAGGTCCTATCAAAAGGCCACCGGTGAGCGTCACAGCATATTGGCCGGAATGCAGCCCAATTGGCGTTCTCTCAGCGGGAAAATGGATAAAGCACAGACTGCCGTCTCCATTTCCAATGAGCGCGCCGAGGCCATCGATCGGCATATGGAGATGTACAAGTCCATACGTGACGGTGAAGATAAGGCAGCCCGAGCGTTGACCGCATCGTCGCTGACCCAGTTTTTCATTGCCGGGTTAGTACTGTTTGTGGCGGCCATGGGCGGTCTGATCAACTTCCAGCTTATCGCCATGCCGATGTCCGAAATGGTCGGCGGGTCGAGCTATATCGGTGGCCTGAAAACCTCCAATATCGCGGCGCTGGTAATCATCTTGATCGAAATCGCGATGGGGCTGTTTCTGCTTGAATCGTTGCGGATTACCAAGCTCTTCTCGGTGATCGGTCATATGGATGACAAGATGCGCAGGCGTATGATGCTCATCACCTTCACCATCTTGTTGATTCTCGCCTGCATCGAGGCTTCATTGGCCTATATGCGTGATTTGCTGGCTCTCGATCGGGAAGCCTTGAAGCAATCACTGGTCGGCAGCGGTGTTTTGGAGGCGGAGTTTCGGTGGATTCCTTCCATCGGCCAAATGGTGATGGGATTCGTACTGCCATTCGCACTCTCGTTTGTGGCAATTCCCCTGGAATCGTTCATTCACTCCACACGCACTGTGCTGGGCGTGGCTTCGGTTGCCGTGCTGCGCAGCATCATAATTGTGTTGCGCTTGATCGGAGGTACGGCAAATCAGTTGTGCAAGATGGCTGTCTATCTGTACGACATGGTGATCACCGTGCCGCTCGCGATCGAAAAGCTGATTCGTCACGGCATCAAGTCACGAACCCGTGACACGGCCGCGCAAAGAGTCGAACCGGCCTTGGCTGACGATAGCAAGGGAGTGTATGCGGATAGCGCCGGCAAAAAACCGGCAAAGAAGGCGGTGCGTAAAAGCAAGCGCGGCAGCGAGCTGATGGATGAAGATGATCTCGCTTTCGGCAAGGGTTAAGCAAGGCAAACCGTCAACAAGATTCTCAATTGGCCGGATGTATGATCCGGCCTAGGAGTTACCATCATGAAATACAGAGTTATTTTAAAATTAGGCTTAACGCTGCTGCTATCAACCGCTCTGATATCTTGCAGTCAGAGCACGCCCTCAAACAGAGCGGTCTATTTGTTAATCGATACCTCGGGTACCTACTCCGAGGAGTTGTCGAAGGCCCAAGCGATCCTCAACTATCTGCTGGCCACCCTGGACAGCGGCGACTCGATCGCCGCCGCCAGAATCGACAGCGGCAGCTTTAGCGAAAAGGACATCATCGCCAAAATGACTTTCGACCTGCGTCCCAGCATGGCGAATAATCAAAAGCGCCTGTTCAAGAGCAATATGGACCAGTTTGTCGATAAGATAAAACGCGGCAGCGCCCATACCGATATCACCGGCGGCGTGCTTCAGGCCGCCGAATATCTGAATGAAACAGGCGCCGGTGAAAAATATATTTTGGTATTTTCAGATCTCGAAGAGGATCTGAAAAAGGGCCATATAAGAAACTTCCCCATCACCCTGTCCGGTATCCACGTGGTCGCGCTCAACGTGACCAAGCTGCGTACGGACAATATCGATCCGCGGGACTACCTCAATCGCCTTGCCGCCTGGCAACAGCGAGTGATCGACGGCGGCGGCGATTGGCGTGTGTTGAATGATTTCGATCGCCTGGAGACCTTGATCGCGGCAAGGTGATGCGAGTCGACAGAGACCGGCATAGTAGAGTCGGGAGCGGCGCTAACAGGCTAAGTGACGGCCGGCGGTCAGCCAGGCTGTCACTTAGCGCCAAGCGGGTTTATCGACACGTAGTCGGGCATATAGTGATTACATAATCACGAAATCTTATGCGTACCTAAAGGATTCTCTGATGTAAGTCGTCATGCCGGCGAAGGCCGGCATCCAGGATCTCCGGCATTTGCCGACATGACGAAGTCGTTGCGGTATAGTCCGTAAACGAAAAAAAGAAAAAACAAACCGTTCCGGCGCTGTATAGAACTAGCCCTTCACATGATAATCAATTTGCATTCCCCCCTTGAAACCCAGTAAAGTTCGCTGTGTTCGCGCACAGGAAGCGCACTGGCAGACTGGGTCCGCGCAGCGTGGAACACGAACACCGGAGATGTGTAGACGACAGGGAATCGCGCCAAGGTACGGCGCAAAGGAGAGTCAATCCAATGACGGAACATGCTATCCCATTATCCCGCGGGGCCAACCAATCCCGCTATTTTTTCAGCCTGAAGCGCAGCCCCTGCGCCCTTGCCGTGGTCGCTTTCAATAGCCTCGACGATGCCCCGCACGCCCTTTCCGGGGCCTACGAAGTCTGGCTGACCCTGGCTGCAGCGACACAGCTGGACACCGCCGAGTTGCTTGGTCAAGCGGGCAAGCTGACCCTGACCGGCGAGGGCTCCGCCCAAACCCTCCACGGCCTGGTCACCCATGTCAGGGACCGGAGGCGAAACCTGGACCGGTTCGAATACGACCTGTGCTTCGCTTCGCCGCTGCATCCCCTCAAACAGGATGTTCAAAGCCGGGTCTTTCTCCGCCGCAACCCGGTGGAGATCGCCAAAGAGATCCTCGAGAAGGCCTGTATCCAGAAGTGGCAGATGGAATTCCAGTGCCGTCACGACTACCCCCAGCGGGAACTCACGGCCCAGTTCCAGGAGAGCGACTACGACTTTCTCAGCCGCCTGCTGGCCCATTGGGGACTTTTCTATTACTTCGAGCAGACGGACGAGTCCTACAAACTGGTCATCCGCGACCACGTCTACGAACTCCCCAGGCTGGCGAAGCCGGACCTGCTGCGCTACCGGGAGCAGTCGGGCCAGAGCCGGGGCGAGGCGACCCTCTACCGACTGCAAAGCGAAAGCAAGGCCCTGACCCGCGCGGTGCGCTTGAAGGACCACAACTACCGTACCCCGACAACCAATCTGGAGGTCCGGCGCGAGAGCGCGTCCGAGCTCCCGGGTCGGGGCACCGACTACCGCTACGGCGAACACCACCAGACCCGCGAAGAGGGGGCCTGGCTGGCCCAGGTGCGCCTGGAGGCGATCGACTGGCAGCGTCGCGTTTACCATGCCGAAACCGACTGCTGCGCGCTCGCGCCCGGGCGGACCTTCACCCTCACCGAGCATCCCAATCCGGCCCTCAACGGCGACTACCTGGTGGTCCAGGTGAGCCACCGGGGGGATCAGGGCAGCGGCGACGCCGGTACTCGCGACAGCACGGGACGCCACTACAGCAACCGGGTGGTGCTGATCCGCAGCGGGACGCCCTACCGGCAGCCGCTACCCTGTCAGCCTCCGGTCATGCGCGGGTCGCTCACCGCCCAGGTGGAGAACGACAGCGGCAACTATCCCCACCTCGACGAACAGGGTCGCTACAAGCTACGCCTGCCCTACGACCTGGGGGATGCTAAAGCGCCCAATGCCAGCCACCCGGTGCGCATGATGCAGCCCTACGGCGGCCACCGCTATGGCTTCCATTTTCCCCTGCACGCCGGCACCGAAGTGGCCTTGGGCCACCTCAACGGCAATCCCGACCGCCCCTTCATCCTCGGCGCCCTGCCCAACCCGGAGACCCCCAGCCCGGTCACCGCCGACAACCCCACCCAGCACATCCTGCGCACCTGGGGCGGCAACGAACTGCTGTTCGAGGATCGCGCCGGCCAACAGCGCATCGAGCTGTTCACCCGCGACCGGCAGAACATCCTCCGCCTCGACGCTAGTAAGGACGCCCACCTGGTCCATCTCGCCAGCGAACAGGGCGACATGAAGATCGAAGCGGGCAAGACGGTGCTTCAAACCAGCGGCGACAGCCATACCCTGGAGGCGGGCAACGACCACCGGGTGACGGTGGAGAACAACCAGCGCCTGATGACCAAGAACAAAGCGATCCAGCTCAACGCCGCCAGCGACATCGACTGCAAGGCGAAACAGCACATCCGCGCCCGGGCCGAGGCGCAAAATGTGGAAATCACCGCCGGTCGCGACACGATCCAGACCACGAAAGGCACAGCCAGCCACCAGGTCGAACAGGGCAATCTCGACATGCGGGTCGAGAACGGCCGCTTCAGCCTGCGGGTGGCCAAGTCCCTCACCGTCAAGGGCGAGGGCGGCGGCGTGGTTCACATGGGCCAGGCCGGCTGCAGCTTTGAGATCGACGCCCAGGGCAACCTGAACCTCGCCGGCAACACCCTGCGCATGGACTTTCAGACCATCCACGCCAAGGGACAAAATGTGGACTTCAACTGATATCAGTGGAAACCCCGCGCACTCCCCGGCGCCCCGTCCGATGACGGGATTAACCCTGCGATACCGCGGATAAAACGGCAAGGAGCCGAGCATGATCACGGAAACCCCCGCCAACCACGCCCGCGCCCGGATCGAGGTCGACGGCCGCCAATACGACGTCATCGAAGTCGACGGGGAAGAGTCCCTCAACCTGAGCTTCTACCTGAATGTCACCTTGCTGGGCTCCCCCGCGCAGGATGCCGGCGATTTTCTCGAACAACGCTTCCAACTCGAACTGCTCGGGCGTAACGGCGGCTCCCGCTATTTCAGCGGCGTGGTGGTCAAGGTAGTGGAGGATCTCAACGGCGCCGAGCGCAAGCGCTTCACCCTCGGCCTGGAACCCCGCTTCCGGGCGCTGCAGTCGACCACCGGCCCGGTGGTCTGGATCGGCCTCGACTTCCGGGGGCTGGCCCAGACCCTGCTGGAAGAGGCGGGCGTGCGCGCCCTCGACCAAGTCTACGAGTTCCAAAGCGAGCACAAACCCCAGCCCTGGCTGCTGCGGGGCTTTGGCGAGAGCAGCCACGAGATGCTGCTCCGGCGCATGGCCCGCGAAGGGATCTTCTGCTGGGTCGACAGCGTCGACGGCGAGGAGCGCCTGGTCTTCGCCGACCACAACGCCCGTTGTCCCTACCTGCGTGGCGGCCCCCTGCGCGAGGCGCCCCAGGTCGGTCTGGAGACAAGCGCCGAGGGCCACCCCCAAGTGGGGGTCTACGCCATCGAAGCACACCATGTACTGCAACCGGGTGCCGCCATCGGCTACGTGCTGCCGGCGTCCGGTCCGGCCTGTCCCCGGGCCGGCGAGCCAAGGGCCAGCGACCGCCCCGGCCTGGTCAGCGGCTTCGGCATCGGCGCCCAGACCCTCGACGAGGCCAGCGCCTGGGCCAAGCTGCGCGACGAGTACCACGACGTGCAGGCCCACTTCCTGCACATTCGCGCCAACCGGGTCGACCTGGCCCCCGGCCACTGCCTCACCCTGGAGAGCGAACGCCATGCCGGCGACTACCTGGTCACCGCCGTGCGCCACCGCACCGCCCAGGCCGCCGGCCCCCTGGCCCGGGGCGCCACACTGCCCTACGCCTGCGAGGCCTGGCTCATCCCCCGCGCCCGGCCCTACCGCGGCGCCTTCCCCCCCAAGCGCCAACAGCCCGACTTCATCGATGCCCGCCTGGTCAGCCACAGCCCTAATGCCAGCCTCGACGAGCAGGGTCGCTACCGGGTGCGCACCCTCTTCGAGCCCGGCATCTACCCCTACGGCCGCAAACACTGGAACGTCGCGCCCGAGCTTGAATCCCTGCGCCGCCTCACCCCCCATGCCGGTCCCCGCCAACCCCAGGGCAAGCCCACCGGCTTCCACGCCCCCGGCCTCGACGACGAACCGGTGCTGCTCGGCTGCCTCAACGACGATCCCGACCGGCTCCTCATCCTGGGCAGCCTCTACGACACCGTCCGCCCATCCCCGGTCACCTGGGAAAACCCCAGTCAGAACCGCTACCGCAGCGCCAGCGGCAACGCCCTGCTGATGGACGACCACATAAGCAGCGAACGAATCCGGCTGCACCCCGTCGGCGAGGCGCTCTACCTGGAGCTCAACGCCGCCAAAGTGGGCCAGTGGGTCGGCATCGCCACCCCCGAGGGCGCCATCGAACAGCGGGCCGGTAAAACCATCCAATTCAAAAGCGGCGGCGACCACGAAGAACAGATCGGCAACGACCGTATCCAGCAAGTGGAAAACAACAGCGTGACCACCACCCGCCAAGGCAAGATCCACTACCAGGCCGGCAGCGACATCCAGCTCGACGCCGGCGAATCGATCCACCTCGAAGCGGGTCAGGACCTGGAGATCAGCGCCGGCGGCGACTTCCACCTCAGCGCCAAGCAGGACGCCGTCTTCCGAGTGCGCCAGGGCGACCACCTCATCCAGGTCGATCAAGGCCATGTGCATATCCAGGCCCGCGGCGACATCTGGATCGAAGGCGACGGCGGCGGCCCCATCCTCTTCGAACAGCAGGGCGGCGGCCTGGAGATCGGCGCCCAGGGCGACATGCGCCTGTTCGGCAACGCCTTCAACGCCAATTTCCGGGAAGTCATCGTCAGCGGCCAGATCGAGTACGAAATCCCCGGCGGCCAACCCGGCCCGGTGGCCAAGACCGACCCGCCCCTGGAAGCGACCCCCATCGAGGAACTGCTCGACCCCAGAGAGCCCATGAACAGCGAGTAGAAGAAGAGACCGTCGCCCTGCTGCCGGTGCGCTACGCCGTGGACAAGCGGCAAGCCGAAGAGGACCTCTACGCCTACCGCTCCCCCCAACTCGCCCGCGACCTGCCCGGCCTGATCGGAGCCCGCTACTGCCTGCGCCGCTCCCGCCCCGGCTGGCTCCACCTGCTGCTCGGCAAACGCCTCTACAGCCTGCGCATCAGCGACGACGCCGACCTGGTCCCCGAGCCCGAACTCGAACCCGCCCTCGAAGCCGCCCGCATCCGCATCGAAAAACAGGCCCTGCTGCTGCCCAAGACCGCCAAAACCGTCTGGCTCGCCTACTCGGAACACCCCTGGACAGCACGGCAGCGCAACAAAATCGAAGCCAACGAAGCCGGCTGCCGCCACCGCCAGATGCAGCGCTTACCTCGACGCGCCCGGACAAGACGCCTTCGAACTGAAGCAACTCACCGACCAAGTGGCCGACTACGGCGGCCCCGGCGGCGACTTCGCCTGGAGCGATCACCCCGGCAACATCGCCTACGACACCCCCGGCCTGCAAGCCGAACTGACCCACGAAGCCGAAGCCGGCCAACAGGTCGTCGCCCTGCACGACCCCATCGGCATCAGCCACGACCTGGCCGCGTTGGTCGAGGACGGAGTGGACGCCTTGGCCGAGTTCATGGCCA
>CAJICC010000009.1_pt1 | contig 10921 bp, 10 predicted proteins | sample 9199511 | NCBI WGS metagenome assembly CAJICC01 (sample SAMEA7708322, study PRJEB35096) | sediment metagenome | biome: marine neritic benthic zone biome [ENVO:01000025]; feature: sediment [ENVO:00002007]; material: shallow marine sediment [ENVO:03000034] sea grass bed [ENVO_01000059] ...
AGCAGCCTGTTCATTAATACCAGACAAACAAGAATGCTGGTCTTCGTGGTCCAGCCGTTACCGTCGTTGCCGGATATGAGTTCGTCAGACGACAAGGCATTAGATATTAACTGGACGATGAAACAATACAGAGCTGTGTCGGGCTACATTTATCAACAGACCTACATATTGAGATCGGATCATTAGCTTTTATTAAAATGGAGTTGTTACTTTGAAAAAAATCCTTGTCATTGTTGTGATGGTAGCATCATTAGGAGCTTGTGCTGGAAAACAACCTATGATGGCAAGACAGATTTCCGACGAAGTCAACCGGATAAATATGGAGCTGCCACGAAGGATCAACTACAACACGACCTTGGAGAGAGTCACATTCGACCAGATTCACTCTATTCTGGTATGCCACTACACGGTCTATAGATGGGATCGAAACAACCTCGTTGCTCAGAAACAATCAAAGCACCTATTTTGTGAGAGGATGGAACAGAAATATAGAGACTATCTGTTCAGCATGGTCGACACAATCGAATATGAGTACAAAACGATCGATGGCAAGATGCAATATGCATTTGTAGCTGATAAAACCACCTGTAATTAATAAGCAATTAATAAGCATTAACCTTATCCCTCAGTCGTCGAGAGCACCTAAAAGTTACAACCTTCCTTGGTGTCAACATCATGTCCTCTCCGGTGGCTGGGTTTCTTCCCCGCCGTTTCCGTTTTTCTTTGACACAAAACTTTCCAAAACCACTGACAAGGACATCCTCATCGGATTCAAGGGTTCGCTTTATAATTTCCAGCAACGTTTCGACTATTTCAGAAGATTGATGCTTTGGATAGCCGTTTTGTTCTGCAACCGCTTCAACGATTTTGGCCTTCGTGATGGACATAAATAATGCTCCTGTATTTTGAACCATTTGATCATTGATGCCTTGATCCAACCTTACTTCGCTCCAACATAAATGCCTTTTTTAATTCTTGTGATTTTCCCCTGTTTGTATGTCCGGTGAAGGATGTTGCGGACTTTTTTCTGGTCAAACCCGGTTTTCTTCATCAAGGCGGCCGTATCAACCCCTTTCTTTGATCTATTTATGATTGCAAGCACAATGTCGGTAGCAGTTTTTTGGGGACGTTTTACCGTAGCCTTTTTGACAGCAGCCTTTGTTTTAACAGATTTTGCATGCGACTTTTCCGCTTTGGCAAGTTCAGCCGCCAATTTTTCGGCTTGTTTGGCCAGTTTCGTAATCTGTTTGCTAATCGCCTGAAAATCCTTGGTGATTGTCATTTGTCTCTCCTTCTCCCCTTTGTAGATAAAAATTTGATTTGATAACAATATGTTACAGGAAAGCTTCATTTGTTATGGGCCTAACTATTTAATATTCCGATACAAATTCTTATTTGTCAAGTTGTTAAGCGAGTTATCTGTCTAAAATTCTTGACAAATCAATCTGAGTCTGTGAAATAGAATCTGACTGATCCTGGAGATACAATCATTAATCAAAAGGGAGAGTGTATGGATGGATCATAAAACCCTGTTTCCGGTATTGGAGACGGGGTTTTTATTTCGGATATCCAGAATGAAACCTGCAATTTGCTTTGGTTTCAGATTTTTGCAATCTACCGCAGGGATTCTGGAGAATTTAGGGCAAATTTTGATCATATCATCAATTTTACTGAGGTTAAGAGCACTCAATTTATTTTTATTGCGACACCATCCGTGTTTTAATTTCTTGTTAGCAATTACAAAACCCGAATAGGAATTTCATGACTTTTCTGAATTTGAAATACCCTATCCTCCAGGCGCCAATAGGCAGTATTGCATCTACTAGACTTGCGGCGTCGGTCTCAAACGCAGGTGGGATGGGGTCGCTGGCACTGACGTGGACGGAACCTGATGTCGCTGCCGATCGCGTGCGGAAACTACGTGCTAAAACAGCGAACCCATTTTTTGTTAACTTTGTTTTATCATTTCCGCCAAAAGCGTTAGAAGCAGCGTTAGAAGCAGGTACGCCGGCGATTACTTTCTCGTGGGGGCAACCGGGTCAGCTCGTTAACAGGATTCATCAATTTGATGCGCAAGTCGGTGTTCAAGTAGGAACCGTAGACGGTGCCAAACAAGCTTTAGACGATGGAGTTGATTTCATTATTTGCCAAGGTGTTGAAGCCGGCGGTCATGTGCAGTCAACAACGCCTCTCTCAGAATTATTGCCGAAGGTGGTTGAGATAGCCCGTTCAGTTCCGGTTGTAGCTGCAGGCGGCCTGACGAACGGAAAGGATCTTGCTTGGGCTTTAGGGCGGGGGGCTATGGCTATGATGTTAGGCACCCGATTTGTAGCAACCATTGAAAGTAACGCGCATCCGCTCTATAAACAAGCTATAGTTGAAGCGAAGTCTACCGATTCTGTGTATACGCTCTGTTTTGATGGTAGCTGGCCTTATTCAGCGCACAGAGTATTGCGCAATAGGACGTTGAATGATTGGGAAACAGCAGGTTGTCCACCATCGGGTCAGCGGCCTGGGGAAGGCGACATGATTGCTGAGGGTAGTTCTGGAGTTGTAATAAAACGATATGATGATACGCCACCGGCAGCAGATATGGAAGGTCATATTCTTGAGTGTTGTTTGTATGCCGGCAAGGGCTGCAGCTGCATCGAAGACATACCGGAGGCTGCCGTGTTTTTATCTGAACTATGGTCAGAGTATAAAGCGTTGATGCAGACTGATTGCTAACAACTGGATGAACCAGACGGGAAAAACGACGCGATTCTATGTAGATACTGTGCTATCTTGATACGCTTCAGACTCGCTGATTATCCCAGCGTTAGAGCGCAAGACACAGTAGATACACGACTCATTGTGCCTATCATAAAAAGAGGTCTTCTATGTTCACAACTAGATTCACCGAATTGGTTGGTTGTTCTATTCCGATCCAGCAGGCGGCGATTGGAGGGCTAGCCACCCCTGCTCTGGCCACAGCTGTAGCACAGGCAGGCGGATTGGGCATGGTATGCATGTACTGGAGTCCGCCTGGGGTGATTGAGAAAGTACTCGACGATTTGCGTGAGCAGACCTCGGGGATCTTCGGTGCCAATTTCATTATGCGTTTCGTTGATCCCGCTCTGGCACACGAGGCCGTCGCCGTGGCGGCAGCGAGGGCCAATGTCGTCGAATTCTTCTACTCTGATCCTGACCCCTCGCTAATCGAGACCGTGCATGCCAGTGGGGCAATAGCTGGCTGGCAGGTTGGTTCGCAGGCAGAGGCAATTGCTGCGGTCGATGCTGGCTGTGATTTTATCATCGCCCAGGGCATTGAGGCGGGAGGCCATGTGCGAGGGCGCATCAGCATGCTGGCACTTCTTGACGAAGTGCTCGAGGCTGTGGATGTGCCCGTGCTGGCAGCCGGTGGCATCGGTACAGGACGCGCTATGGCGGCGGCTTTAGCAGCTGGCGCAGACGGAGTGCGCGTCGGCACTCGATTTGTCGGAGCAGTGGAAGCTGATGCGCATCCAAAGTATGTTAACGCCCTCATAGCGGCTAGAGCGCAGGATACAATTTATACTGAAGCGTTTTCAACTGGCTGGCCCGATGCCCCGCATCGCGTCTTGCGGGGGTGTATCGAAGCAGCCGAAGCCTTCGAGGGAGAGGTTGTCGGCGAAAAGCAACAGCTTTATATCGGCGGCAAGAGGCCTATCCGTCTCTTCGAGTCCATTTCCATTAAAAAGTCAGAAACTGGCGCGATCGAGGCAATGTCACAATGGGCGGGAGAGTCGGTTAACGGAGTCAAAGGGGTACAGCCGGCGGCCGATATCGTGCGTGAGCTAGTGGATGAGGCTGAGCGACTCTTGCGTCGGTGGCATTGACGACGCAACCTAACTAATTGCTGAACCTGATCGGAAAGACTACGCGGTTTAACGTAAAGGCCGTTTCAGAATCAAGAGTATAGTGGCCGGCAGATTAGCAGTGTTAATAATTCCTGCTATCAAGCACTTGACAACTCTAAAAAGTGTGTGATATCAAAAACTTATCTTCATCGATTTCGATAAACATCGAATTACATGTTGTGGCAAGATAAGTTAAATTTTTGGAGAGCTATAATTTTTGTGCTTTCATCTATGTATCTGTATTTTTGCGGTTTTGCATATATTGGTATATTAAAAGTCTACAAATCAAATTTTTATGTAATCAACACAGCTCTGAGATTCATCTTATTACTTTAAGGTAGGTTTAAGATTACGGATTAGTCTGGCTAACCCAACGTTCTGTAGCATGACATAATTTTAGATTGGAAGAGGCAATATAACAATTGGCGATTTGTGAGCTTGAATGCTTATCTGAACTTTTCTCGAATTTTCAACCATTGCCATACACAAACTCCTTTGAGCCGATGGTGCCCATAGCAGGTGCGATATCTGAACCGATCGGTTCTGCTGAGCTCAAAGTCCCTGTTGCGTTCCTTTTCGAGAATCTTGTTGTTAATTAATTCTACTTTGTCAGTTTTTAACGCTGTGATTTTAGGTTTCTACAAGCCTTTTCGCTGTATATTTGTCGGTGATTAGAAGGTCGATCACACCGGTCCGCAGGGCTCCGCGAATCGCCTGTGTCTTGGATTTCCCTCCAGCGAGAGCAACCACGCGATCGATCTGTGCGAGTTCCTCCAGCGTCACTCCGATCACGCGGTCGTCTAGAGGTGTTTTCACGAAGCCGCCATTTGCATCGAAAAACCGCAGACCGATGTCGCCAATCCCCCCGGCTTTTTCGATCTCTACGAGTTCACGGGAGGAAAAGACGTTGCCGCTCCGCGCCAGCATGCGCGATGGTACCATTGCCCCTATGCCGATGACGGCAAGCGTGATCTTGCGGAACAGGTCCATCGTCTCGCGGACATAGGTGTCGCTGAGCAATACCAGCTTGGCTTCGCGTGATTGCGCAACACCTGGGGCTATCAGGAGATTAGCCTCTGCCCCCGTCAGTTTCGAAAGACGTGTTGTCAGTTGGTTCGCATGGATCTGTACGGCCGGATCGCCCATGCCGCCGAGGGTCTGCACAATATGTTTCGCCCTGCTGGATTTCATCGGATGGATATTGTCCACCATCTTGAGAATCGTCTCTGACCAACTTGAGACGCCGATGATCTCGTTTGGCTGTAGCGTGGTTTCTAGGTAATGCGCCGCCGCCTCGCCGATGCGGGCCATGATGGGACCGTCATGATCTTCCGAGCATTCCACGACTATCGCTTCTAGCAGGCCGAAGCGTGACCGGAGCGCTTCCTCGAGCTCTGCGTAGGTGCCGGCGGGCGATACAACACTGGTGCGCACGATATCTTCTTCTTGCGCCTTCTTGAGCATCCGGGATACGGTCGCCTGGGAGATCCGCAGATGCTTGGCGATATCGGACTGACGCCGCCCTTCGATATGATATATTTGCGCGACACGTGCGATCATGCGGAGTTCGTTAATTCGGGACATCGGAAACAGGCCTCTTTGATCATGCAAAAACACTTAAATATCCGTTCTTCATACTACCTCTGCAATGGTTAGGGCAATAGCGCTATTCCAGTTGGCCAAACCGCGGTTACGTATCTCCTGTGGCATGGACGGAGCAATTTCCTTGTCGTGATTGGTCAGTTGAGAAACAGCTTCGAGATCCGGCCAGACACCTGTGGCCAGCCCGGCAAGATAGGCAGCACCGATGGCCGACGCCTCCGAATTCCTGCAAGGCGTTACAGGATGATCGAGGTAGTCAGCCACCAAACCCATAAGAAATTTGTTCCGGCTCGGCCCGCCATCGACGAAAAGGCGTCCGATCCCTTTCGCAACTCCGGACATGATCGCGTAAATGTCATGGACCTGAAATGCCATACTTTCGGCGGCGGCGCGCGCCAATTGAGCCGGACCGGAGCTAAAGGATAGCCCTGAAATCAGCCCGCGTGCTTTCGACTTCCAATGCGGTGCGCCGAGCCCCACATGAGCAGGCACCAGCGACACCCCCAGTGTATCATCGACGGTCTGTGCCAGGTCGAGTAATTCCCCAACATCCTTGTGGCCCAAGAGTGTGGCCGTCCAGGGCAGGATCGACGCACTGACCAAAATGTTTCCTTCGAACGCAAAGTTCGAAGTGCCGTTCAAAGACCACGCGATAGTTGTCGTGATTCCGTCGGGCGGCACAATAAATTCCGGAATCGTCGTCATCATGGACGAACCGGTCCCGAAGGTGATCTTCCCATCTCCTTTGCCAAAGGCCCCGTGGCCGAATAAAGCGGCGTGGGAGTCGCCGATAGCGGAGGCGATCGGCACGCCATCAGGCATAATACCTGTGCCCTGCGTCGCGCCAAACACGTGTGAGGAATCATGTACGCGAGGCAACGTAGACATGGATACGCCGAAAAGGTCGCAAAGCGACGCATCCCAACGGCCCTCGGCGAGGTTGAAGAGCTGCGTGCGAGCGGCATTGGAGCGGTCAGTAGTGTGCACGGTACCGCCGGAAAACTTCCAGATTAGCCAAGCATCCACCGTGCCAACACAGATATCCGCTTCCGCACGACCCGTCGCATGAGCCTCAAGAAGCCATGCCACCTTGGTGGGGGGGAAGAGCGGATCCAGCGGCAGGCCAGTTCGCGCGATCACTTCCGGCTCATGCCCGGTTTGTTTCAGTGCTTCGCATGCAGCCGATGTGCGACGGCATTGCCAAGTCACCACGGGGCCAAGCGGCTCGCCTGTCTTTCGATTCCAGATTAGGATCGACTCACGCTGACTAGAGATTCCGAGCGCGGTGATCTCAACGTCCGGTGCGGCTTCGAGACAGTCGGCGATGGCGCTACGCGTCGCTGCCCAGATCTCGTTTGCGTTTTGCTCAACCCATCCGGGCTCAGGATAGTAGGTAGGCACCGATGCGGAGCCAGTGGAGATGATGGTGCCAACCTCGGACACCAAAACAGCTTTCGAATTGGTCGTGCCTTCATCAATTGCCAAAATGCCGTGCTGCTTCATCGTTTATCATTTCTTGTTTAAAAGTTCTACCGCGCTTTCAGAAATTCCCTCAGGGGACATGCCGAATTCGTCCAACAGGAAGTTGGCCGACCCTGTAGGCGCGAAGATGCCAGGCACACCCAGCATTTTCATCGGAACTGGATGAGATTCGACCACGACCTCAGCAACTGCGCTGCCAAGGCCTCCGAAGACAGTATGTTCTTCGCAAGTGACGATGGCTCCGATTTCCTCCGCGGCCTTCAGGATCGCATCCGCATCAATCGGGCGCACGGTCGCCATGTTGAGAACCCGGGCAGAAATGCCACGGTTCTCAAGAATCACCGCAGCCTGTAAGGCACGGTGAGTGAGCACACCGTTGGCGATAATGGTCACGTCACTGCCTTCACGCAGCGTATTGGCTTTCCCGACTTCGAAGACGTGCTCCTCTGGCAGAACATCCGGCACACCGACACGGCTAAGCCGCAGGAAACAAGGCCCGTGATGTTCTGTAACCCATTTCACGGCTGCAGAGGTTTCGATCCGATCCGCCGGGGCTATGACCGGGATGTTCGGCAGCGCGCGGACCCATGCGAAATCCTCGATTGAATGGTGGGTGGGACCAAGCTCGCCATAGGCCATGCCCGAGCTGATTCCGATGAGCTTCACGTTTGCCAAGGAGTAAGCGATATCGGCTTTGATCTGCTCCAGTGCCCGGCCAGTGAGAAACGGTGAGGCTCCGCAGACAAAGGGGATTTTTCCGCCGTTGGCCAGACCGGCACCAACGCCGACCATGTTCTGCTCGGCAATGCCCACGTTGATCAAGCGTTCTGAGAATTTGTCCTGGAACCCGCCCAACTTGGATGAGCCCATAGAGTCGTTGCACACCGTAACGATATTCTTGTTTTCGGCAGCCAATTCTTCGAGCATGCCGACGAAGGCGTCGCGGCAGTCGTGAAGTTTAGCGGTTTCGAAAGGGGCGTTCATTGTGCGGCCTCCTCAAGCTCGGCCATGGCCAATTTGTATTGTTTCTCATTCGGCACCTTGTGATGCCAGGCGACGTTGTCGGACATGAAGGAAATACCATGACCCTTGTTCGTATGGGCAACGATGCACTTCGGCATGCCCACGGTAATGTTTTCCGGTGAGAGCACCCTGCAGATCTGCTCCATGTCGTGCCCATCGATTTCATCGACCGCCCAGCCGAAAGCCTCCAGCTTGGGCGCGAGGGGGGCGACGTTGTTGGTGTCTGCTAGTCGCGCACCTTGCTGCAGGCGGTTGTGGTCGATGATCAGGGTGAGGTTGTCGAGCTTGAACTGGGCCGCCGCCATGATGGCTTCCCAATTCGACCCTTCCTGCAACTCGCCGTCGCCGGTGATGACGAACGTGCGCCAGGACTCACCGCCCAGCTTGGCCGCCTTGGCCATTCCGACCCCGACCGGCAGTCCATGACCGAGTGGCCCGGTATTGGTTTCTACCCCAGGCACCTTGATACGATTCGGATGTCCGTTAAGCCGCGAATGCGGCTTGAGGAAGGTTGAAATCTCGTCCTTCGGGATGAAGCCCTTCTCGGACAGGACAACGTAGAGAGCGAGCGCTGTGTGCCCCTTGCTGAGCACCAGGCGGTCCCGCTGTGGATCAAGCGGTGCTTCCGAATTCACCGACATGGTATGGAAATAAAGAGCGGTAAGAATGTCGATAACAGACATCTCTCCACCGATATGGCCTGCCCCTGCCTCAAATACAGCCTGAAGATCACGTCGCCGGACGCGATTTGCGATAGCACAGAGTTCTTTGGGTTCCATCTTGCACCTCTGAATTAAAATCTATTGCACTGCGTGAATAAATATTCACTGCCTATTAAACATACATCAATGGTGTCTGTCAAGTAAAAAAAGTTGTGGTTTGCCAGACAATCTTCAAAAAATATGCTTGACAGAGAGAAACAAGTAAGGTACGAATGTTTTATCATGTATGAATAATTATACATAGCGGGAGAAAGATGACCATGAAAACGACGCCCAATATGCCGCGAATTCGCGGAATGTTCTTTTTGAGTGGGGCAACGGGCCCACTGATTGGATTGCTGCTTCTCTGTTTTTTTCTCACTATCGCTACCGAATCTTTCTTGTCTTTTCGGAACTTCCTAAACGTTCTTGACCAGATCACTGTGCTGGGGATCATGTCAGTCGGAATGACCTTCGTCATTCTCATCGGCGGCATCGATCTTTCCGTCGGTTCCGTCTTGGCGTTGTCGATGATGGTTCTGGGGTATCTTAACGTCGAAGCCGGCCTGCCGATGAGCGTCGCAGTCAGCGGTGGGTTGGTCGCAGCGTCAGTGTCCGGAGCGTTCTCGGGATTATTGATCACGGGATTCAAGGTTCCGGCATTCATTGCGACACTTGCCATGATGTCGATCGCGCGCGGGCTGGCAAATATGATTACAAACGGGTCACAGATCATCGGCTTTCCTCCCTGGTTCAATATGAGCGCTATCATTCGCTACGGCGGCTTTCTGACGATGACTGTCGCAGTCATGTTGATCGTGTTCTTGATCGCGGTCCTTTTCCAGCGCTACCGGCAGGGCGGGCGCATACTCTACGCAATCGGTGGCAATCCGGAAGTGGCGCGCCTTGCTGGAATCAATGTCAAGCGTGCAACAGTTCTAGTCTACATGACCTCTGCCTTACTGTCGGGTCTGGCTGGGGTACTGCTTGCGGCGCGCCTCGACTCCGTCCAGCCGAGCTCAGGCGTGGCTTACGAACTCGACGCGATCGCAGCCGTGGTCATCGGTGGGACCAGTTTGTCGGGTGGTTCCGGCGGTGTCGTCGGCACGATCATCGGCGTGCTGATTATCGGCGTGCTGCGCAATGGCTTGAACCTTCTCAGTGTCTCACCGTTCCTGCAGGCTGTCATCATTGGTGCAGTCATCGTTCTGGCGGTTGGCGCTGAGACCTTCAAGCACAGAAGCAAATAAGGATTAGGGGGGACGGAGTGTATCTGCGCCCCAGTCTGAACAGTCCGCATTGGTCGGATAAATCGGGTCTCAAAATAACGCGGCCCACAACAACAAGGAGGAGAATCTATGAAAACTATGAAAACCATGATGAAGGTCCTAGCGGTTACTGCTGCAGTTGTCTTGTTTGCCGGGGCGTCCCAGGCTGGAGAGGTAAAGAAGATCGGTCTTGCGGTTCCGAACCTACAGGCGGACTTCTTCAACCAGATCAAGCTGGGCGTTGAAGGTTATGCTGCCGAGAAAGGCATAAAGGTCATCGTTGTCGATGCCAAGAACGACACCGCGACCCAGGTCAGCCAGGTTCAAGACCTCATGACGCAAGGGATCGACGCGTTCATCTACATCCCGGCGGGTGCTGCCGCCGCTGCCGTTCCAACGCGGCTGGCTCGGGCGGAAGGCATCCCGGTTATCAACGTCGACCGGACGCCAGAAGGAGCGCCCGGGGATACGTTCATTGCCGGTGAAAGCATCGAGTCTGCCTATAAGGTCTGCAGGCACATCATCGGACTGGCTGGAGGCAAGGGCGAAATGGCCATCATCCATGGCCAGAAAGGGACCACGCCTGAGGTAGATCGTTTCAAAGGCTGCAAGCGTGCCATCGAGGAAAACCCCGGCATCAAGCTGGTCACCCAGCAGTGGAGCCAGATGTGGTCGCCTGATGAAGGCTTCTCGATCGCGCAGAATATGCTGCAGGCCCATCCGGACCTCAAGGTGATCTTCGGTCAGGCAGACGCTCTAGCCATGGGCGCAGCCAAGGCTGTCGATGTTGCTGGTCTTTCGAAACAGGTCATCATCGGCGGATACGACGGCGACGTCGCAGCGCTCGAATATCTGGCGAAATGTGAAGGTCCATTCGTCGTGACCGCGACGCAGAGCACGCAGCTTATGGGCCGCCTCGCGGTCGATTCTGCGATCAAGGCCGCAGCCGGTGAAAAACTGCCCGCGC
>CAJICC010000056.1_pt1 | contig 10878 bp, 11 predicted proteins | sample 9199511 | NCBI WGS metagenome assembly CAJICC01 (sample SAMEA7708322, study PRJEB35096) | sediment metagenome | biome: marine neritic benthic zone biome [ENVO:01000025]; feature: sediment [ENVO:00002007]; material: shallow marine sediment [ENVO:03000034] sea grass bed [ENVO_01000059] ...
AGGACTTCACTCAACACCTTCTCCACATCGATGATTTCGACCAGTTCGTCCTCGATCTCCGTCACCGCCGTCATGTAGCTGCTGTGTCCAATCCCCTTGGGAGGCGGCAGAATGTCTTCCCAATTGGTATTCACGATGCGCTCCACGTTGCCCACCAGGAATGCCAGCATGAGACGATTGTATTCGGTAATGATAATAAAATAGCCTTTCGTATCGCGCATTTCCGGCCCGCCGACAGCTTGCGACAGGTCCATCACCGGAATGTTATTGCCGCGCAAGCTGGCAATCCCGCGTATCACCGGGTGGGAACCGGGGGTACGGGTCAACTTCGGACACTGCACCACCTCTTTCACTTTGAACACGTTAATACCGAATACCTGAGGGCCTTGGAGTCGGAAAAGCAATAGCTCCAACCGGTTCTTACCGGCGACCATGGTACGCATATTGACGCCTTCTAGGACACCTGCCATCGCTTCACCTCGCTCAATATAGAATGCTGAAAGTTTTCTATCACTGCATGTGTTATGGCGGCCCAAACAGATCAAGCTTTAACCCGATTACAGCATCTTTTGTGAACCATAAATATCACTTGAAGTAGGTATAATAATGAGTGATGGTCAATCTCCTTCTCCCCGGCTTCAAATCAGGCACGAGGCTTGCATATTTCTTTCATGGAAACCTAGTGAGAAGCGAGTATTTCTATGAGCCAATCCAGCCGCATTACCCTGTTACTGGTGTTGTTAACGGCCATTCCGGCACAGGCCGCCAATCCGCCCCTGCAGAAGCATGCCGCCATCCTCCAGGCGGCAGAGAGCCATCTGCAACAGACCTTCGCCACCCATGGCGAGCAGTTGTCGATCCGAATCTCACCGCTGGATCACCGGCTGCGACTCGCCCGCTGCGACGACCCGTTGGAGACCTTCGATCCACCGGGGGGCACGCGTCTCGGACGCACCACGGTCGGTGTCAGGTGCCCCCAACCCAAGCCCTGGACACTCTATGTCTCGGCCAACGTGGGGCTGGAGCTACCGGTTGTCGTGGCAACCCGTGATCTGGGACGCGGCAATCCTATCGAGCCCGGCGACCTGAGACTGCAACGTATGGACACCACCCACCTGCTGCGCGGTCATTTCACCAGCCTCGATGAAGTGGTGGGACAGCGCCTGAAACGTACCCTGCGCCGAGGCAAGGCGGTTACTCCAAGCATGCTGGTGGAACAAAAGAGCGTTCGTCGCGGCGAACAGATCCTCATTCTCTCGGCGCTCGGCAACATCGAGGTACGCAGCCGGGGCAAGGCCCTGCGGGACGGCAATCCGGGAGATCTGATCCCGGTGGAAAATCTCTCTTCAAAAAAGCGCTTGCAAGGCCGGGTGGTCTCGACCGGCGTGGTATCCGTCAATTGAGAAATTGGAAGCAACTCCCCAACCGGGATCGGAGCTGTTAAAGTTTATGGATAAATAAGACGCTACAGGGATATATAGCAAGTACGCCACCGAGGATAGTTATGGTCATTGAAATCAATAGTTTAACCAGCAAGAACCTGCAAAATGTTGGTGACAAAAGCGGCGTACAACGCACTCAGGGCAATCCCGCGGTAAGCCGCGCACTGGCGGATAAGGTCAAATCCAAGAAGGACTCGTTCAACATGACCAGCTCGGCTTCCAGGCTGCTTGAGCTGGAAAACCGTATCGCGAGCATGCCGGTGGTGGACGGACAAAAGGTGGAAGCGGTGCGTCGCGCACTCGCCACCGGCAGCTTTACCATCGATCCCCAAACCGCGGCCGATAAGATGCTGGCGATGGAAATCACCCTGCGATGATCACCATGGACTTACGACCCGAAACCCAACAGCGCCTGCTGCAGATCCTCGAACGTGAGAGTGAGCAGATACGAGACCTGCTCGAAATGCTTGAGCAGGAGTTTCAATTAATCAAAACCAATCCCGGAAAGGCCCTAGAAGAACTACTGACGCAGAAGCGGCAGCAATTGAAGCAAGTGGAGCAGAGCACCCTGGCCCATCACCGTTTTCTGCAACAGCAGGGACTCTCCAGCGATCGCGAGGGAACCAAAAGCTACCTTGAAAAGTGCCTGGAGAACCAATCCCTGCAGACGGCCTGGAATAGCTACCTGGAACTGCTGCAGGCCTGCCAGAAGCAGAACGAGATCAACGGCGGCGCTGTGGCGCTCAATCAACGGCAGGTCAATCAGGCGCTCAACCTGCTGCTCGGTATCGGCGAAGGCAACCAGACCTACGGGCGCAGCGGGGAGTCCCGTCCCGCCCGACCTTCCAGCACCCTCGGTAAGGCCTGAATCCCAACGTTGTAGATCCGGGGTTAGAGAAATAAATTTCTCAATTTTCACGCTGATCCGAATGGCGCGCACATAAGCGAAATTGTATTTTAGGCTGCTATGCATAGCACCGAGGCTTCGGTGCGGCAAGCCGCACCGTATATGCCCCGATTCATGGTGACTAAAGCAGGTAGGTCGGGTTAGCGCAGCGTAACCCGACATTTGATGGAGTCCCGCATTTCCCGTTGGGTTACGCTGCGCTAACCCAACCTACGTCTTATTCGACTCAATCCCAGCTATCTCGATACCCAGCTCCCGCAACCGGGACAGGTCCTGCGGGCGATCGAGATCCCACAGGGGCGACAACTCCTTCCATCGCCACCCAATCCCACGCAGCGCCCCGCGGGTGGTATCGGCCACGCTGCCGCCGCCCCAGTCATGTCCCTCGAACAGGGCCGGGTGCCAATGATTCAGCCCCAGCAGTACATAGCCCCCATCCTCCGCCGGTCCCAATACCGCATCCTCTCCCTGCTGCAACCAGGCAAATGCCTGCCGTAGATGCGACGGGGTCAAGGCCGGACAATCGACTCCCAGCAGCAGCACCCGTCGATAACGGCCGAGGGCGTCACGTGCGGCCTGGCCCATGCGCGCGCCGAGATCCGCGCCCTGCTGTGGGTGGATCGTAATGCCATAACGATCGGTAAGCTCCTGCCACAGGGGATGCTTCACCTCAGGCGTGGCCCAGATCTCCAAGGCATAGGGGGTATCGCATGACAACCATTCGATCTCGCGCCTGAGCAGGGTGGTATAGAGCCGGCTCGCTCCCTCCTCACCCAGCAGCGGGATCAGGCGTGTCTTCACCCGTCCCGCTTGCGGCGTCTTGGTAAAGATCAGGACTGCGTTGTCGGGCATGGCTTGTAAAAGGCGGCCAGCCGTCGGGGACTGACACCCAGCCAATAAGCGAGGCGCAATCCCCACATCAGGACAATGGTTCGCACTACACCCTGCTGCCGCCAGCGGCGGCTGGAAGTCATTAGCCTTTGCTTCAAACATACCGGGCGGCTCAATCGTTTCAATCGCTTGCAGATTTCAACGTCCTCCATCAGCGCCTGGTCGGGAAAACCGCCCACCCTGGCAAACAGATCACGATGTACGAAGATACCCTGGTCTCCGGTCGCGATACCGTTCCAACGGGAGCGCCCGTTCATGGTCTTTTCCACCAGACGCAATAAAGGGTGTTCGCTGTCGAGGCGGATATCGAAGCGCCCCCAGGCCGGCCCGTTACTTTGAGCCCCGATAATCGACGCAACGGGATCATCCTGCGGCCAGCTATCCGCATGCAGAAACCAGAGCACCTCCCCTCGCGCCGCCCGGGCGCCGAGATTCATCTGTTTCGCGCGCCCCGTATCGCTTTCGAGCAGTTGATCGGCCCATGGCTGTAATGTATCGAACGCCGGTCGTTCGCTGCCGCCGTCCACCAGGATCAATTCATGTCCCGCCTCGCGCAGGGGAGCCAGTCGCCGCAGGCAGGCAATCGCCTGTTCGCCCTCGTTGAGAACCGGAATGATGATGCTGACTTGCATAAATGCACACCTATTTGATACTGGCAGGGTGTGGCGACTCATGGATCAATATAGGCTCACCAGAATCAATGCAACCTGTTGATTTAACTACCTATAAGCCAAATTATTGAACTCGGTCATGTATTCGAGATCGAACCTATTGTATATATATCATTATTTGCTAATATTCTTAATGTGATCTAATGCAACGGAGTACGCCATGCTACCCATCCTCTTAGGCCTGATCTTCGCCATGCTGTTCGGCCTGATCTCCTTCATGGTCTACGGGCTCGAGGGTCTCACTCAGTACGGCTGGATCGACACCATCTTTTGGACGTTGATTCTGACCGGCGCCGGCATCACCCTGATCAATGAAGTGGGCCAATGTATCGCCTGCCACATTGGGAATCGGCTTAAGCTGCCCTGGTTCGAGGCCTTCTGCACCGAAACCGCCTGCGGCAAATGAGGCGCTGGGTCGGCGACGCCACGACTGCTATAATCGCCGCCCACTGCCCTCGTAGCTCAGCAGGATAGAGCAATCGCCTCCTAAGCGATAGGTCACAGGTTCGACTCCTGTCGAGGGCGCCAACACCATTGGAGGCCTCTCTCTTGAAGCCCGCTCCCCTCCTGAACAGCAGGTCACACAAAGGATTTCCGCGCCGCCTGCTGCTGGCCTGTCTGCTTCTTCCGCTCGCCGTTTCCGCCGCCGACCTGGCTGGACAAGTGATCGCCGTTCCGGACGCGAACCGGATCATTCTGTTGACCCAGGATGAGCGTCGATTACCTGTCGCCCTGCTTGGATTGGGCGTGCCCGGACCCAACGACCGAGCATGGCGCAAGATCGGCAGGCGCCATTTACAGATGTTGTTGGCCGGTCGCTTCGTCAAGGTGGAATCCATAACGAGAAGCACCACGGGTGTTATACTCGGTGAAGTGCGCCATGGCGGTGCCGACATCGGTCTGCGTCTCTTGCTTTCCGGCTTGGCCATCATCAGGGATGACGCAAACATTCCCCCGCCGACGAGGCACAAATACCAGCAGGCGGAACAGGAAGCGCGTCGCCGAGGTATGGGGTATTGGCAATCCGGCCGGTAGTCCCAAAATGTATTTGCACAGCGAATAAGTTTGTTGGGTAATTAACCCGACAATCAAGTAGGTTGCAGGATAAATAGTAACAATAAGAGGATGTCTTCCCATGAGTAAAAAGTCTGAGAAGAAAGGACTTGAGAAGGCGGAAAAAAAGCTGAAAAAGGCTCGGAAAAAGGAACAAAAAGTGAAACAAGCCAAATCAATTGCGGATCGACCCAAGGTCAGTACACAAGAACGGGCTGAGATGGTCGCCACCGCGGCCTACTACATAGCGGAAGGTCACGGTTTTACCCCCGGACAAGCGGAAGCTGACTGGAAGGCGGCCGAGAAGGAGATAGATCAGACATTAAAAGGAAAGAAGAAACGTAAGCCGAAATAAACCTGAAACCCGCGAAAATAAAGAGTCAGGCGTCCTTCTTTTTGAGCCGCTTGAGATTATCTCCCAGCGCCTCCTCCAAGGCCTTATAGACCTTGAGCTGGGCGGCTTGGTAGCGGGTGTGGGGCTCGCCCACCAATTCCAGCCGGGCACCGAAATAGGCCACATCCGCTTCCAGCGATATGGGATTCAGATTGACTCTCAATCGGCTGCTATCTTCTCGTCTCGCCAACATTTTCGCCCTATGCGGTCTTAATTCTGGTTGGATGATCACTTTTATCCATGGTGGTGTCATCCAGGAACAGGCGTTAAATAATACCACGAAAAATAGGGTTTATATCTCTCACACGATATCTTCAGGGTCGTGCGGGACTATTATGCAGGTGATTAGCGGCTAATCCCTTACATTTTGGTTGCTTGCCGCCTAGAGTTTAGCAAATGAATGATTGGAATTTTGCTGCGTAGATAACGGCTTGGAGAGGTTGAAACCAATTTCATCTCAATTTTGTTGATACCTGCACAAAATTAAGTTATTAAGCTATGTCTGAATAAAGTCATCTATTACATAAATCGCCAGTCCCAAGCGAATTTTGACCTGCTCAGAAAACCCTGACAAACGATAGCCAAACTTGGCCATACAGAAATGACCCACCCACTGGATGTACTCAGATCCACCTCCGCCTACTCCGGCGGTAACGCCACCTTCGTCGAAGAACTCTACGAAAGCTACTTGAAAGATCCGCTGAGCATTCCGGAAGACTGGCGTCGACAATTCGATCAACTACCGCAAGCGGAGCGCGCCGATACCCCGCACGAGCCGATTCGCCAACGCTTCCTGCACCTGGTCAAGGAGCGCCAGACCACCACACTGCCCCAGGAGACCCTGTCACCCGCCGCCGCGGAGCAACAGGCCTCGGTTCTGCGTTTCATCAACGGTTACCGCATGCGCGGCCACCAGAATGCGGACCTGGATCCCCTGCACTTGCGCGAAACCGTGCATGTGGACGACTTGGACCTGGCCTATCACAACCTGGACCATATCAGTCTCGATTCCATATTCAACACCGGCTCCCTGTTCGCCCCGGAACGAATGAAGCTGCGTGACATCATCGAACTGCTCAAAAAGAGTTACTGCGGCAGTATCGGCACCGAATACGGACATATCACCGACACCCGGCAGAAACGCTGGATTCAGGAGCGCATCGAACAGCGCCACCTGCTGCAGAAATTCAGCGCGCAGGAGAAAAGGTGGCTGTTGACCCTGCTCACCGCCGCGGAAGGCATCGAGAAGTACTTGCACATCAAGTACGTGGGACAGAAGCGTTTCTCCCTCGAGGGGGGCGAGACCTTGATCCCCTTGCTCGACGACCTGATCCAGAGCGCCGGCGGCAACGGCGTCAACGAGGTGGTCATCGGCATGGCCCATCGCGGCCGCATCAACGTACTGACCAACATCCTGGGCAAACCGCCGCAAGAGATCTTCGATGAGTTCGAAGGCCGGGTGGAGGTCAACCCGCAACGCCTCTCCGGCGACGTGAAGTATCACATGGGTTTCTCCACCGACATCGACACCCCCGGCGGCGTGGTCCATATCGCCCTCGGTTTCAATCCCTCGCACCTGGAGATCATCAATCCCGTCATCGAAGGCTCGGTGCGCGCCCGCCAGCGCCGCCGTGGGGATCATGACGGTTCCAAGGTGTTGCCGATATTGATCCACGGCGACTCCGCCTTCGCCGGCCAGGGGGTGGTGATGGAGACCCTCAATCTCTCCCAGACCCGCGGCTACACCACCGGCGGCACGGTACACGTGATCATCAATAACCAGATCGGTTTCACCACCAGCAATCCACTGGATACCCGCTCCACCTACTACTGCACCGATGTGGCGAAGATGGTCCAGGCGCCGATTTTCCATGTCAACGGCGACGATCCCGAGGCGGTGCTCTATGTCACCCGCCTGGCCCTCGATTTCCGCATGCGCTTCCGCAAGGACGTGATCATCGACATGATCTGCTACCGCCGTCACGGCCACAACGAGGCGGACGAACCGTCGGTCACCCAGCCGATGATGTATCGCAAGATCCGCAACCATCCGACGGTGCTGACCCTCTATTCGGAGAAAATGGTCCAGCAGGGAGTGATCAATCCGCAGACGGCGCGCGATTTAGTGAACAACTACCGCACCTCCCTGGAGGGCGGTGTGGTGGAGGCGCGAACGGCCATCTGCGCCCTGCACCACCCCTTTGCGGTGCGTTGGAATGCTTACCGGGGCATCGAGTGGGACCAACCCTGCGATACCAGCCTGGATCACGAGATCTTCGATCGGCTGGCCCAACAACTGCTGCACGTGCCGACCGGATTCGAACTCCACGCCCGGGTGGAGAAGATCTGGAAAGAGCGCCGGCGCATGGCCGGCGGCGACCAGCTGATCGACTGGGGTTTCGCCGAGAACATGGCCTACGCCTCCCTCCTCACCAACGGTGTGCCGATCCGTCTCTCGGGCCAGGATTCGGGCCGCGGCACCTTTTTCCATCGCCACGCGGTGCTGCACGATCAGCAGACCGGCGACGCCCTGATCCCGTTGCGAAATCTCAGCAATGACCAGGCCGACTTTCTGGTCATCGACTCCCTGCTCTCCGAAGAGGCGGTGCTGGGCTATGAGTACGGCTACGCCACCGCGGAACCCGACTCCCTGACCATCTGGGAGGCCCAATTCGGCGATTTCGCCAACGGCGCCCAAGTGGTCATCGACCAGTTCATCAGCTCCGGCGGCGAGAAGTGGGGACTCCTCTGCGGCCTGGTGATGCTCCTGCCCCACGGTTACGAAGGCCAGGGCGCCGAGCACTCGTCGGCTCGCCTCGAGCGCTTTCTGCGGCTCTGCGCCAACCACAACATTCAGGTCTGCAATCCCACCAATCCGGCACAGATCTACCATCTGCTGCGCCGGCAGATGATCCGCCCCTTCCGGCATCCGCTGGTCGTGATGTCGCCCAAGAGCCTGTTGCGCCACCGGCTGGCGTCCTCCACCAAGCAGGCCTTGGTGGACGGGGAGTTTCAGACCGTCATCGACGAGATCGACGAACTCGATGCCAAAAAGGTCAAACACCTGGTCATGTGCTCGGGCAAGGTCTACTACGACTTGCTGGAGACCCGTCGCTCGCGCAGCCTCGACGATGTGGCGATCATCCGCATCGAACAGCTCTACCCCTTCCCGCAGCAGAGCTTTGACCGTATCGTCAAACGCTACAAGAATGCGAAGATGTATATCTGGTGCCAGGAAGAGCCGCAAAACCAGGGCGCTTGGGACCAGATCAAGCACCGCTTCTATCCACTGACCTCCAAGGGTAAAACGCTGCATTATGTCGGACGCCCATCCGCGGCAGCACCGGCCGTTGGCTATCGCACGGTCCACGTCTCGCAGCAGGAGATACTGGTCGACGAAGCCCTTTCCGGTCGCATCAACCCACGCATGAACTACAGGAACTAGACAGTCAATGAGCATCGAGCTACGCGTTCCCCAACTCCCCGAATCGGTTTCCGATGCGACCATCCTGAGCTGGCACAAACAGCCAGGCGATGTGGTACAACAGGACGAATCCCTGGTGGATTTGGAGACCGACAAGGTGGTGCTTGAGGTCCCGGCGCCCCAAGCGGGGGTATTGAAGGAGATTCGCTTCAACGACGGCGACACCGTGCAGGCGGAGGATATCCTCGCCATCCTCGAGGCCGGCGCCGCAGCCGTCCCCCAGGTCGAGGAGAACGATGCCGGCAAAGATGAGACTTCCGCCCTCTCCCCCTCCGTAAGACGCCTGATCAACGAGACCGGTATCGATCCCGCCACCATCCAGGGCAGCGGCAAAAACGGACGCATACTCAAGGCCGACGTGGAAGCGATGCTCGAAGGACAGCCGACAGCTCCCCCCGCCCAGGCCGAACGGCAAGCTCCACCCGCAGTCGAGACCAAGCCTGCCCCGACGCCCCCCGCGACGCAAGGCGAGCGGCCGGAAGAGCGCGTGCCCATGACCCGCCTGCGCAAGCGGGTCGCGGAACGCCTGGTACAGGCGCAACAGACGGCGGCGATTCTGACCACCTTCAACGAGGTCAACCTGCAAGCGGTCTCGGACCTGAGGGTGCGTTACCGGGAAGCCTTCGAAAGAGAGCACGACGTCCGTCTCGGCTTCATGTCCTTCTTCGTCAAGGCCTCGGTCGAGGCGCTCAAACAATACCCGATCATCAACGCTACGGTGGATGGAGACGACATCCTCTACCACGGCTACTTCGACATCGGCATCGCGGTCTCCTCACCCCGCGGTCTGGTCGTACCCATCCTGCGCGACGCGGATCGACTCGGTTTCGCCACCGTTGAAAAGCGCATCAAAGAGTTCGGCCTCAAGGCCAAAGAGGGCACCTTGAGCTATGAAGACCTCACCGGCGGCACCTTCTCCATTACCAACGGGGGCATCTTCGGCTCCATGCTCTCGACTCCCATTCTCAATCCGCCCCAGAGCGCCATACTGGGCATGCATTCGATCCAGCAACGCCCGGTGGTGGAAAAAGGCGAAGTGGTCATCCGGCCCATGATGTATCTCGCCCTCTCCTATGATCACCGCATCATCGACGGCCGGGACGCGGTGCAGTTCCTGGTCACCATTAAACAGTTGTTGGAGGATCCGAGCCGCCTATTGTTGGAGATTTGACCGGTCGTATGGTGCGGCACCACGCGCCCTACGGGCTGCCCGATAGCCGTTTGGGGTGCGGATTACCGCAACATATCCCATCGCGACCGGGTCAACCCGCTACAAAAAACCGTCCAATCACATTCCGGAAGCCGGATGCTAAAATACCCCATACGCAAGCAATTGCCTTTATGTGAAAACGAACCAAGAAAAAGAAACGGATCGCTGTCAGCCATGCATTCAGCCCCACCAGAAACCGGCCCCTATCCCAGGACTTGGTCATGACGCAGATCCGCCAGGATGATCTCATCCAAAGCATTGCCGATGCGCTGCAATACATCTCCTATTACCATCCGGCCGACTTTCTCAAGGCGATGGGAGAGGCTTGGGAACGGGAACAGAATCCCGCCGCCAAGGACGCCATGGCACAGATCCTGGTCAACTCGAGACTCTGCGCCGAGGGGCACCGTCCGGTATGCCAGGACACCGGCATGGTGGTGGTCTTTCTCAAGATCGGCATGCAGGTGCAGTGGCAGGGGGAGATGAGCGTCAGCGAAATGGTCAACGAGGGAGTACGCCGAGGCTATGCCCATCCGGACAACCTGCTGCGCTTCTCCATGGTCAGCGATCCCCTGGGCAGCCGCAAGAACACCCTCGACAACACCCCCGCCATGGTCCACACACAACTGGTGAAGGGCGACAAGGTGGAGATCAAGATCGCCGCCAAAGGAGGGGGTTCGGAGAACAAGTCCCGCTTCAAGGTACTCAACCCCTCCGACTCCCTGCTGGACTGGGTACTCGACGAGGTGCCGAAAATGGGCGCCGGCTGGTGTCCTCCGGGAATGCTCGGCATCGGCATCGGCGGCACCGCCGAGAAAGCGATGAT
>CAJICC010000055.1_pt1 | contig 10684 bp, 7 predicted proteins | sample 9199511 | NCBI WGS metagenome assembly CAJICC01 (sample SAMEA7708322, study PRJEB35096) | sediment metagenome | biome: marine neritic benthic zone biome [ENVO:01000025]; feature: sediment [ENVO:00002007]; material: shallow marine sediment [ENVO:03000034] sea grass bed [ENVO_01000059] ...
CACGACCCGAGATAAGTCAAAGCCATTTAGCGCAAATCAAAACCATGTCGTTAACGTAGGTCGGGTTAGCGCAGCGTAACCCGACAGATAGGACGGGAATCCATGTTATGTCGGGTTACGCTGCGCTAACCCGACCTACGGCAAGGCATTGAATTGATCCAGTAAATAAATGATACAATATAACATTACAATTGGCATCGTCAGGAGATAGCTCCTTATTTACATGAAACAAACCCACGCAAACTTACGCTTCCGGTTACCCTTTATCGTTTTGGCGCTTCTACTTCCCTCCCTATCCGCCCTCGCCGCGCCCAAGGTGGTGGTCAGCATTCTGCCGCTCCACTCCTTGGTCTCCGGCATCATGCAGGGAGTGGCTGAACCCGACCTTTTGATCCGGGGCGGCCAGTCACCCCATGACTTCAGTCTCAGACCGTCGGATATGCGCCAGCTGCAACGTGCCGAGCTGGCGGTATGGATTGGGCCTGAACTCGAAACCTCGCTCTCCAGCCTGTTTGCCAAGGGCCATTTCAAAGGGGAAGTGGTGACGCTGACACAAGTGAGCGGTATCGAGCGGCTGCCGTTTCGTGACGGCGCCGAGTGGGAGACTACGCACCATCAACATCCTGACACCGATACAGATCACCATGACCATGCGACGAACAGCGACAGCCATCTATGGCTTTCACCGGCGATTGCACACCACATGGTGTCCCACATTAGCGACCGGCTATGCGAACTGGATCCCGCGAACGCCGCGCGCTACCGGCAAAACAGCCGGCGCCTGAGCCAACGGTTGACGCATCTGGACACGGAACTTGCATCGATGCTGTCATCCGTCAGTAGCGTACCCTACGTGGTATTTCATGATGCCTACCACTATTTTGAACACCACTACGGGCTGCACGCCGTGGGTTGCGTGAGCCTGGGCCCGCAGCGTCAGCCCGGGGCGCGCCATGTTCACGAACTGAGGGAGAAGATCGCCCGTCTGCAGGCACGGTGTGTATTCGCCGAGCCCCAATTTCAACCCAAACTGGTGGCGACCTTGATCGATGGCACGCAGGCCAAAGCAGGGCAATTGGATCCTTTGGGCAGTGATCTCGATACCGGTCCGGACGCCTATTTCCTTCTTATGCGGCGCTTGGCGCGGAACCTCGTCGACTGTCTGCAATGAGCCACTACCGACGCCAAACCAAATGTGATCGACGGCTTAATGGAGCGCCAATATGCGGATAAATCCCCCTTTTCCGGACCAACGACACGACCACACCGCCTGTCGCACCCAAGCCCTGCAACGGGCTGAACAGTACTGCCGACAAAACGCTCTACGTCTGACCGCCCTGCGCCGACGTGTGCTGGAGTTGGTCTGGGCCGGCCACCAGCCGGTTGGTGCCTATGCCTTGTTGGAGTCCCTCATCGGCGAGGGCCGTAAGGCCGCTCCACCGACCATCTATCGCTCCCTCGACTTTCTCATGCAGCATGGTTTGATTCATCGCATCGCCTCCTTGAATGCCTATGTGGGGTGCAGCCATCTGGGAAAGGCTCATGAAGCCCGGTTTTTTATCTGTGAAGGGTGCGGACAAGCGGCCGAGATCGATGATCCGTCGATTGAATCTGCGATCTCACGGGATGCGCAAAGGCTCGGTTTCAATATCTCCCGGCAAACCATCGAGGTGGCCGGCACCTGCGCCCGCTGTCAAGCCGGCGAGAAGTCATGAACCAGGACAAAGAAATCCTGATCGAAACCCGAGGGATCTGTTTCAAACAGCAGGGACGACGGATACTCGACGCTGTCAGCCTGAGCGTGCAGCGCGGTCGAATCGTGACCCTGATCGGACCCAATGGCGCCGGCAAGACCACCCTGGTGCGCGTCATGCTCGGCCTGTTGCAAGCGGATGCCGGCGAGATTATCCGGCAGCCTGGCATACGCATCGGTTACATGCCCCAACGCCTGCATCTTTCAGACAACCTGCCACTGACGGTGCGGCGTTTTCTCGACATGGGCTACCACAAACAGACTGAGAGCCACTTGCAAGGCGTAGCCGCGCAACTTGAAATCGAACACTTGCTGACATATCCCATGCAGCGGTTGTCCGGTGGTGAGCATCAGCGCGTGCTATTGGCGCGCGCCCTGATGTGCAAGCCCGATCTGCTGGTGCTGGATGAACCGATCCAGGGAGTCGACATCACCGGACAGGCGGCTCTCTACGGTTTGATCACCAAGCTCCGCGAGCAACTGGGCTGCGGCGTGTTGATGATTTCCCATGACCTGCATCTGGTAATGGCCACCACCGATCAGGTGCACTGTCTCAACCACCACGTATGCTGCTCCGGCCACCCCGAAAGCGTGAGCCGGCATCCGGCGTATCTGGAACTGTTCGGCGCCCCGGCCAGCGCCAAGCTGGCCGTCTACACCCATCATCATGACCACACTCACGACATCCATGGCGATGTCGAGCATGATACTGGAGAGCAAACCGGTGGATGAGTTTATGCTGCGAGCCCTGGCCGCCGGCATCGGCGTCGCCCTGATCGCCGGTCCTCTAGGCGTCTTCCTGGTCTGGCGGCGAATGGCCTACTTTGGCGACACCCTCGCCCACTCCGCCTTGCTTGGAGTGGCATTGGGTATTCTGCTTGGCATCAGCATCAATTTAAGCGTGATTGCCGTCAGCGTCATGCTGGCACTGTTACTGGTCGGCATGCAGGGCAATCGTCAGCTCTCCAGCGATACCCGGCTCGGTATCCTGGCGCACAGCACCCTCTCCCTGGGATTGGTGGTGATGGCATTCAATTCAAGTGTTCGGCTCGATCTCATGAGCTATCTTTTCGGTGATATTTTGGCGGTCACCGTGACCGATATCCTATGGGTATGGGGCGGCGGGGCAGCAACCTTGATCCTGCTCGCGATCATCTGGCGTCCTTTGCTCGCCCTGAGCGTGCATAGGGAGTTGGCGCACGTGGAGGGGGTTCGAGTCGCCCCCGTGAACATGGTGTTTATGGTGATGATTGCGCTGGTCATCGCCATTTCGATGAAGCTCGTCGGGGTGCTGCTGATCACCTCGATGATGCTGATCCCCGCCGCCGTGGCGCGTCCCTTCAGCCGCACTCCCGAACAGATGGCCCTGTTCGCCGCCATCGCCGGCATCATCGCCGTCGCCCTGGGACTGGCCGGCTCCTGGTACCTGGACACTCCGGCGGGACCCAGTATCGTGGTTGCCGCGGCCCTGCTCTTCCTATTGAGCCAGATGCGCCGCCAATCAGCCTGAATCCGCTACGCCAGGGCTCAAGAACAGCGTATACTCGCCGATGTGTAACCTTATGTTTAGTGCTGGTATTCTTACTTTATTTAAAGCACCTATGGATCCAGACCCTGTGCATGCAATGATATCCCAACATCATGCCAACCCGGGAATCGAACGCCCTGTCAGTTGGCTGCTTGTGCTGCTTCTCGTTGGTTGGAGCATGCTGAGTGTCGCCGCCGATTCGCTGGTGATGGGTATATTCCCACGCCGGGACGCGGTGGTTACTGCCAAGATCTTCCGGCCCCTCGCCCGCTACCTGGAAAGGGAGTTGGGGGTGCCGGTCATATTGCAGATGTCGTCCGACTACGACTCGTTTTTGGTCAATCTGCAACAGCGCCGGTATGACCTGGTTCATCTCAATCCCTTCGACTACCTAAGCGCCCACAAGGATCTGGCCTACGATGCGATGGTGCAGAACGAAGAGTTCGGCGAGGCCACCATCAGGGGTGCGATCTATGTCCGGCGTGACTCTGGTATTAAGCAACTCAGCGACCTGAAAGGAAAAAAGATCCTATTTGGCGGTGGGCCGCGCGCCATGATGAGCTATATCGTCCCCACCTACCTGCTGCAACAGGCCGGTCTTTCGAGATGGGATTACGAGGAATCCTATGCCATCAATCCCCCCAATGCCATTCTGGCCACTTATCTGAAACGAGCCGACGCCGGTGGCGCCGGTGAAGTGGTGCGACGGCTACCGGTCGTGAACTCAAAAATCGACGTCGATCAATTGGAGGTAATTGCTACCAGCCAGCCGTTGTCGCACCTGCCCTGGGCGGTCAAGCGGGAAATGCCCGCAGGGCTCAAACAGCGGCTGCAAACCTTGTTGGTCAATCTCAAGCAAAGTGAAGAAGGCAAGGAGATACTCGAACAAGCCCGTTTGAGCGCCTTCAATCCTGTCACGGACAAGGATTACGACGCGCACCGAATGATAGTTGACAGCGTCTATGGGAGATGAACAAGACAAAGCCACGAGCTGGCGCAGGGCACAAGCCCTGTTTCGCAGCCTGCGTGTGCGATTCCTGTTCTGGATCAGTATTGTCCTGCTGCTGACCCTCGGCGGCGCCGCCTATTATGTCTATTCGGCCCTGCAGGATCAGCTGGTGACGAACTTGCGCAGCAAGGTCCATTCAATCGGTCACTTTATCGCGCTGATAAGCCCCGAAGCCATCTACGCCTTCGATATCACCACGCTGGACCGGTATATGAGTCAGATCAGTGGCGATCCGGATGTGCGCTTCGCTCAGATCCGCTCGCCTGACAACCAGCCAATGACCACCTATTTGCCGCAGGACACATCACCAGAGCAAGTGGCCCACTGGGTCACACAGCTTACCAATCCTGTGATTCGCAATGAAGGAGCCACCAATCCAATCACTGTCTTCACCTTTCCAATCGTGGACAACGGGCAGGAATTGGGCCAAGTCCTGGTGGGATTGGATACCTCGCGGATGATCGCGGACACGGAGCTTGTGGTGACCGATCTGATAAAAATCTTCGGCGCCATTGTCTTCTCCCTCGCCGGCCTGATCTTCATCATTTTCAAACTGCATGTACTGAATCCCGTCGACGCGCTGAAAAGCGGCGCCATGCGCGTTACCGACGGTGATTTTTTACATCAGGTACCGGTTTTTTCTCGAGATGAACTGGGGCACCTGTCCCAATGTTTCAATGACATGATGGAAGAGATCAATACCGATCGCGAGGCCCTGATCTCCACCAACCAGCGCCTGGCGGAAGAGATAAGACACCGGCGTCTGGCCAGCCAGGAACTGACAAAACTCTCCCTGGCGGTGGAACAGAGTCCCGCCTCGGTGGTCATCACCGACCTCAACGGCCGTATCGAATACGTCAATCCGAAATTCTGCGAAGTCACAGGCTACCGCAGGGATGAGGTAATCGGCCGGGAGAAACATATCTTCGGCAAGGAACACGAAAATCCTCAAGAATTGGAATATATCTGGGACAAGCTGACCAGCGGCGAAATCTGGAAGGGGGAATTCCGCAATCTACGGAAAAACGGCATGGAGTACTGGGAGTCGGCCGTAATCGCCCCGATAAGGGACAACAATGGCAATGTCACCCACTATCTGGCGGTCAAGCAGGACATCACAGAACGCAAGGCCTTCGAACATAAGCTCTTGGAGCAGGCCACCCATGATCAATTAACCGGTTTGCCAAACCGCTTTCTCGCCGTCGACCGCTTGCAGCAGATGCTGTCGCACGCCCGTCGTCATCAGCGACCCATCGGGATCATCTATATCGACCTGGACAATTTCAAAACGGTCAACGACAGCATGGGACACGCCACCGGCGACGATCTTCTGATACAGGTATCGAACCGCATCTGGACTCAGCTGCGCGCCGAGGATACGCTGTGCCGCCTGGGTGGTGACGAATTCATGGCCTTGGCGCCAGACCTGCAACACCCGGTAGAGGATTTGAAAACCATACTCGAGCGGATGGTTGTCGCATTACAGTCCCCATTCGTGCTGAGAAACTGTGAAGTCAATGTGACCTCGAGCATCGGTATTGCGCTCTATCCGAATGACGGTGACACGGTCAGTGCATTGATGAGCAATGCGGACATGGCGATGTATGAGGCTAAGCGCTCGGGGCGCAACACTTTCCGCTTTTTCACTCAGGAGATGAACCGAAAGGTCCAGGATAAAATGGCCCTGGAGACCAGGCTCCGACACGCCCTGGATGCCAATGAACTCTACCTGGTCTACCAACCGATTATCAGGCTCGGCGACGGCGCGCTGGTTGGCGCCGAAGCCCTGCTGCGCTGGAACAATCCGGAGTTGGGCGAGATCGAACCAACGGAGTTCATCCCCATCGCCGAGCAGACCGGTCTGATCCGGCCGATTACCGATTGGCTCATCTGCACCATTCTGCGACACGCCAAGGCCTGGAAACAGCGGCCTGGTAAATTCTGGCTGGCGATAAACATCCCACCCTCCTACTTCTGCGATGAGACTTTCAGAGACACCATCACCACCATGGCGCACCAGGTCTCCGCTCTCAATCTCGAACTCTGCGTGGAAATCACGGAGAACCTGTTCCTTCAGAGCGACGACTCGGTGGTCGAGATCTTCCAACACCTGACCGACCTAGGGGTGACATCCGCCATGGACGATTTCGGCACCGGTTATTCATCCCTCGCCTGTCTCAAACGTTTTCCGCTGAATTACTTGAAGATCGACCGCACCTTTATCGACGGACTGCCGGATGACAGTGACGATCGATCATTGACCGAAACCATCACGCTCATGGGACACCGGCTCGGCATTACCATCATCGCTGAAGGTGTCGAAACAGAAGCGCAACTCGACTATCTTAAAACCATCGACGTTGAATTTGCCCAGGGCCACTTTATCGCCGAACCGATGCCCCAACAGGAGTTCCTGCGTTACCTGACCACCAACACAGAGCACCCTCCTGAATCTCATGATAAGGTGTCAACCCCGTCTTCAACCTGAAGCGATGGCAGAGCAACCAGGCCTAGTCTCCACCACGCAATCGACCACCCTGGAGATCGCCGATGGCGGCCGAACACTTTGTTTCGACTACCGGCAGGCCCTCGATTTTCACCAGGGCAACAGCTATTGGGGCTGCGCTCTCGCCTTCCGCATGCTGCAACGGGCCGGTGCCCTGCTCTCAAGGGAGCGGCTGTGGGATCGCAACCGGTTGCACCTGATCAGCGGCCATCCCGGACCCGGCGTACGCGACACCCTGGAACTCGTCACCGGCTGCGTCAGCGGAGACCGATTCAGTCTTGAGGGCGGTCCCCGGGAGGCCCGTTGCGTTAGTGACATGGCCTACCGCTGGCGGTTGCATGACGGCACCCGTGAACTCACCTTGCGACTGGCCGACGGCATTGTGCCGCCCGAATTCCTGCAACTGTTGGATCGAATCCCAGCCAGTGAAGCAGATAAGACAAGACTTGAAGAGTATAAAAGGACGATGACCGAGACAATCTGGCAGATGCCCCTCGAACAGGCGTTTCCGGAGAGTGGTCTTAAGATGAAAGCAGGCTGATCTGAATGGTAGATCTATAACCGGTAGTGTAGATCTGTGGTCAGAGTAAAAATTACTTGATTACCCACGACGCTCAACCAAAGAACCAGTCGACAACAACAGTTTCGGGGGTTTAGTTATTCGTTTTGAGGTGTTCGCTGCGCTCACGAGTATTCTTCCCCCTCTCCCTGGCCCTCTCCCGCAAGGGGAGAGGGGAATTACTTTTAGAGTGCATCGAGCGCTTCCAGTCAGATTGTGGCATCAAGCCGTTTGTTCGCTCCGGTGCTTGATCCGTGCGTCCCCTCTCCCCATGCGGGAGAGGGCCAGGGAGAGGGGGACCCAATAGCCCGTGAGCGTAGCGAACAATTCATGACCAACGCGACCTGACCCGCCCTCCGAGTTGTGAGACAATCGCGCGTTTTATATTGCTACTGCCGCGATGAGCCAATCAACGACCACCTGCTCTCCCTTCCAACCGCCGCTCCCCAGCGCTGCCGGTGAACGCCTGCAGTGGGGCCAGCTCCACGGTTGCAGCGGCGCCCTGGCGATCGCCAATGCGGCGCTCGCCGTCCCCGGTTTGCTGTTGGTGGTGGCGGAGGATGTCCAGTCCACCACACGGCTGGAGCAGGAACTGAGCTTCTTTCTTGGTGATGCCGAGATCCCGTTGATCAACTTCCCCGACTGGGAAACCCTCCCCTACGATCTCTTCTCGCCCCTGCCGGAGTTGATCTCGCAACGCCTGTTGACCCTCTACCGCCTGCCGAGGACCCGCCGCGGCGTGCTGGTAACACCCGTTTCAACCCTGATGCAGCGACTGCCCCCACAGGCCTTCCTCGAAGCCAACAGCCTGGTGCTGGAAAGGGGGCAGCGGCTGGATATCATGCAGACCCGCCGAAAGCTGGAACAAAGCGGTTATCAGTGCGTCTCCCAGGTAATCTCCCACGGTGAGTTCGCAGTCAGGGGTTCGCTGATCGACATCTTCCCCATGGGTAGCGATGCCCCCTATCGCATCGATCTTTTCGATGACGAAGTCGATACGATTCGCACCTTCGATGTGGAATCCCAGCGCTCTCTGGAGAAGCTGCAGCATATCGAGCTACTGCCGGCGCGGGAGTTCCCTTTGGACCAGGCGGGCATCGCCCAGTTTCGCGGCAACTACCGGGTCGCTTTCGAAGGCGATCCGAAACAGAGCCTGATCTACCGGGATGTCTCGGAGGGGGCGGCACCAAGCGGTATCGAATCTTACCTACCCCTCTTCTTTGAACAAACGGCGACCCTGTTCGACTATCTGCCGGCTGATCGGATGCTGATCCAGTTCGATGGCATCGGCGAGCAGGCCGCGAATTTCATGGCGGAGGTGGATCAGCGTTACGAAACGAGACGTCATGATATCGAACGTCCCCTGCTGCCGCCGGCCCGGCTGTTCCTGCGGCCGGACGAATTGGTCGCCATCCTAAAGCAAGACAGCTCCATCCGGCTGAGCCCCCATGAGCTTGCGCAACGATCAAAGGGTTATGCGGAGGCGCTCAATTTCCAAACCAGAATGCCGCCGCCGGTCGCCTTGCAAGCCCGCAGCAGCGAACCCGCCGGCGCCTTGAAGCGTTTCCTTGACGGACAGCCGCAACGGGTCCTCTTTGTCGCCGAGAGCGCCGGTCGGCGGGAGTTGCTACAGGCCAGCCTGATGGATATGGGGATCCGGCCACAGCGCTTCGACAACTGGCGTAGTTTCCTCGAGGACAGTGCGCCGATCGGCCTCTGCGTGGCCCCTCTGGAACAGGGACTCTGGTTGACGGAGGCGAATATCGCCTTGATCACCGAGACCCAGCTCTACGGTGAACGAGTGCGACAGCAGCGCCGCCGGCGCAAGGTTAGCCTGGATCCGGACCAGATCGTACGCAACCTCACCGAGCTGCACATCGGCGCGCCGGTGGTGCACGAGGACCACGGCGTCGGCCGCTACCTGGGATTGCAGACCCTGGAAGTGGGGGGCATGAACACCGAATTCCTGACCTTGGAGTATGCCAAGGGTGACAAGCTCTACGTCCCGGTCGCTTCGCTCCATCTGATCAGCCGCTATGCCGGCGCCTCTCCAGAGAACGCCCCACTACACCGGCTCGGCGGTGACCAGTGGGAGAAGACCAAGCGCAAGGCGGCGAAACAGATTCGTGATGTGGCGGCGGAGCTGTTGGAGATCTACGCCCGGCGCGCCGCCCGTCAGGGGGTCGCCTTCCCGCCGCCCGACGGGGAGTATCAGGCCTTCGCCGCCTCCTTCGAGTTCGAGGAGACCCCAGACCAGCAGCAGACCATCGAGGCGGTACTGACGGACATGGCCTCATCGCAGCCAATGGACCGGGTGGTCTGCGGCGACGTAGGCTTCGGCAAAACAGAGGTGGCGATGCGCGCCGCCTTTCTCGCCTCCCAAGGCAACAGTCAGGTAGCGGTATTGGTGCCCACCACCCTGCTGGCCCAGCAGCACTATCAAAACTTCGCCGACCGCTTTGCCGATTGGCCGATCAAGGTGGAGAGCCTGTCCCGCTTTCGCAGCGGCGCCCAGCAGCAAAAGGTAATTCGGGGTCTCGCAGACGGCACCGTCGATATCGTGATCGGCACACACAAATTGCTCTCGGCGGGGATAGATTTCAAAAACCTGGGGCTGGTGATCGTCGACGAGGAGCACCGCTTCGGCGTGCGCCACAAGGAGCGGCTCAAGGCCCTGCGCAGCGAGGTCGATCTGCTGACTCTCACCGCGACACCGATCCCCCGCACCCTCAATATGGCCATGTCGGGCATGCGCGACCTCTCCATCATCGCCACCCCACCGGCCCTGCGCCACCCGATCAAGACCTTTGTCAGCCAATGGAGCGACAGCCTGATCATCGAGGCCTGCCAGCGCGAGTTAAAACGGGGCGGGCAGATCTACTTCCTGCATAACGAAGTGAAGACCATCGACAATATGGCGGAACGGCTTGAGGGCCTACTGCCGGGCGTGCGCCTGCAGGTGGCCCACGGCCAGATGCGGGAACGCCAGTTGGAGGGAATCATGCGGGATTTCTACCACCAGCGTTTCAGCCTGTTGCTCTGCACCACCATCGTGGAGAGCGGCATCGATGTACCGAGCGCCAACACCGTCATCATCAACCGTGCCGACAGGCTGGGGCTGGCCCAACTGCACCAGATTCGCGGCCGGGTCGGCCGCTCCCACCATCGGGCCTATGCTTACTTGCTGACGCCCCCGGCTGGCGTCATGACGTCCGACGCGAAGAAGCGCTTGGAAGCTATTGAATCATCTGAAGAATTAGGTGCTGGATTCACCCTGGCAACCCACGATCTGGAGATCCGGGGCGCCGGCGAGCTACTGGGCGATGAGC
>CAJICC010000374.1_pt1 | contig 10650 bp, 9 predicted proteins | sample 9199511 | NCBI WGS metagenome assembly CAJICC01 (sample SAMEA7708322, study PRJEB35096) | sediment metagenome | biome: marine neritic benthic zone biome [ENVO:01000025]; feature: sediment [ENVO:00002007]; material: shallow marine sediment [ENVO:03000034] sea grass bed [ENVO_01000059] ...
TACTCCTACCTCGCATTCAGCGCTTTATGGGGGTTCCTAATCTTTGCCGAAGTGCCTGACGCGTTGTCCTGCACCGGCATGGCGATGATCGTCGGTGCCGGCATACTGGCCGTCACTTCGCCGCCACAAAAAGTCGGAGAATGAGTCGGGATTGCGGTGTGCGCGCTACTCATGACGGCCCGACAGGTTTTGGGCGGCGTCGATATCGATGCACCCGGCTTGACAGCGCGGGGTCTACAAGCGAAAATCGCGCGCTTCCAACGACCGGGCAAACCGGTTACTTATTTCGAGGACAGTTGACCAAACTTGGTAAACTGTCCTCGAAACAAGTGAATAACAATGGCTACGTAGCTCAGTTGGTTAGAGCACATCACTCATAATGATGGGGTCCCCTGTTCAAATCAGGGCGTAGCCACCATTTTTTTCAATGACTTGGCGTCTTTTTCTAATCCCCAACTGCTTTCAATGTGGGCATTTTGTGGGCATATGGCTTAGTAATCGACTCCACCATCTCCCGCAAACGACTGATTTCGACCTGACTATAGTGGGTTGTAATGTCGTTGTTCTTATGCCCTAGCAAGTCTTTGCGATCCTCGTTACTCCAGCCTGGATGACGAATCCGTCGTCCAAAGGTGTGCCTTAAATCGTGTACCCGGAGATTCCTGAATCCCCAAGGGCACTCCGCACCTAGCTCGTCCAAGTAGCGTTCTGCCGCACGAGCACGCCCATTTTTCCAGCCACCACACAGGAACCTCTGTCGATAGATTCCGATTATGCGCTGGTTTCTCCCCCACGTGTTAAGCGCGCTTTTGCCTGACGGCGATACTCGCGGGGCGAAACTTTTTTTCGATCCAGAAAGCGTCGATTGAAGTTTGCGATATTGTTATAGCCAACATCGTAGCAAATGTTGGTAATCTGTTTATCACTGGTGGAGAGTAGTTCACAAGCCTTGCTAATCCTCACCCCGGTGAAGAAATCCTTGAAAGTATTGCCGGTAGCCTTGCGGAAAAAACGGGAAAAATGACTGGCACTCATCCCCGCCATCTGTGCAACATGCCCGAGACTGATTTGATTCTGGTAATTTTCAGTAATGAAATCGACGACGGCACTAATTTTATCCTGACCTTCCTTATCTATATTGGATTCGACGCGCAAGGTCGATAATCGGTGTCTATCTTTACATTCATTTATTGCCTGCAATAGCAAAAGAAACTGGGTCAGTCGCTGGATGCCAAAAGAATCGCGGATCCGTTCCATGTATTGTTGTGCGATATCCCCCATGCCAAAGAACTCAATACCATGCCTGGCGGACTCCAGCAGAGACATAAGTTGCTCCAGTTCCTGGAAGCTTTGTGCAGCACTGGCAATGGTTTCGTATTTGAACTGTATCACCATATCCCTTAATTCATAGCTCTCACCATGTTTTAGATAGCTGATCCAGTTGTGAGGTAAGCGTGGCCCGGTCAAGACCAGATGCCCGGCGTAAAACTGACCAATATAATCGCCGATAAACGCTTTCCCACTGGAGGCAACGATTAAGTGCAGTTCGTATTCTTCATGGTAATGCCAGCGCACCAAAGGGTTGGGGTAACCATGCTCAAGATAGCGAATTGTTCCATCCATCGACGAAGACAACTCACTTTCCAGGCTTTTATCGCCGGCGAACTCTGGCAATTCCCTTTCGAGAATATGTCTCTCGTACTGGTTAGGTGGTTTGGGCGGCTGCATGCTTAGGAGCCGTAACAGATAGTACTAATAATGACCATGAGTGGTGATTTTAGATTAAATCAGTCAAAAAAGTATAGGTTTTAGTGGTTTGAGTATTAGTTAAAACAAATCTCCGCCGGTAAATTTAACCATGTTGAATATCAACCTATAACAATTTCAGAGGAGCCAGTAAATGAAAACCATAAATTACGCTTGCGCAGTAGCCCTTGCCCTGGGGTCTGCCGCCGCCCAGTCCGCTAACTTGACAATTGCCACTGTAAACAATGGCGATATGATCAGAATGCAGAAGTTAACCGATGACTTCACCGCCAAGACCGGTCATACCGTGGACTGGGTAACGCTGGAAGAAAACGTGCTGCGACAGCGCGTGACCACAGACATCACTACCAAAGGCGGTGCCTTCGATATCATGACCATCGGCATGTATGAAACCCCGATCTGGGGCAAGAATGGCTGGTTGGTTCCACTAAATGATCTGAGCGCCAAATACGATGCAGGCGATATCCTGCCAGCGATGGCAGGTGGTCTCTCCTATAAAGGCACGCTGTATGCCGCACCGTTCTACGGCGAATCCTCAATGATCATGTACCGTAACGATCTGATGAAGAAGGCTGGTCTGAAGATGCCCAAGGCGCCTACCTGGAATTACATTAAAAAGGCCGCAGCCGCGATGACTGATCGTAACAATGACATCAACGGCATATGCCTGCGCGGTAAAGCCGGCTGGGGTGAAGGCGGCGCTCTCATTACCGCCATGTCAAACTCCTTTGGCGCTCGCTGGTTCGATATGGACTGGAATGCACAGTTTGATCAGCCGGAATGGAAAAACACCCTGAACTTTTTTGTCAGCATGATGAATGAGTCCGGCCCTGCCGGTTATGCTACCAACGGTTTTAACGAAAACCTGTCGCTGTTCCAGCAAGGCAAATGTGGTATGTGGATTGACGCGACTGTTGCTGCGTCATTCGTCACCAACAAGAAGGATTCCAAGGTTGCAGACATGGTTGGTTTTGCACTGGCACCGGACAATGGTCTTGGCAAGCGCGCCAATTGGTTGTGGGCATGGGCTCTGGGTATTCCCGCGGGCTCTCAGAGTGTCGATGCGGCCAAGCAATTTATAGAGTGGGCCACCTCGAAGGATTACATCGAGCTGGTAGCGGCGAAAGAAGGCTGGGCCAACGTACCTCCAGGTGCACGCAAGTCACTGTACAACAACCCGAACTACAAGAAGGTGCCTTTCGCGCAAATGACCCTGGACTCTATCCTGACAGCTGATCCAAACAACTCAACCGTCAAGCCGAGCCCTTACGTGGGTGTGCAGTTTGCGGCAATTCCGGAGTTTGCGGGTATTGCGACCGAAGTCAGCCAGGAGTTCTCTGCGGTGTATGCCGGGCAGCAAAGCGTGGAAGAAGCGCTGAGAAAAGCTCAGGATATCACTAACGACGCTATGGAAGCCGCAGGCTACCGATAATTCCTCCTCTCGTTCCAGGGGGCGGCGAGCCCGCCCTCTGGTTCTCTCTTTGATCTGATCACTGCTAAATCCGACCGGGACGGAACCGTCCCAACATGAGGGGATTAATCATGGCTACAGAACATTCACGATCCGCAGCGCGCATGATGATGGCGCCAGCTGTCGTCCTGCTTTTAGGCTGGATGCTGGTACCGCTGATTATGACGCTGTTCTTTTCGTTCAAAAAATATCTGCCGCTGCGTGGCGACTCTATGGCCAACGGCCTGGATTGGGTCGGCTTTGAAAACTACGCGCGCTTTATCAGTTCCAGTTCTTTCTGGCCCAGCGTACAGGCAACGCTGGTTATTGTCGGCGGGGTACTGCTGATTACCATCGTCATTGGCGTTCTGCTGGCGTTACTGCTCGACCAGCCGATGTGGGGGCAGGGTGCAGTGCGAATCCTGGTCATTTCACCGTTCTTTGTTATGCCGACCGTATCCGCGTTGGTATGGAAGAACATGTTCATGGACCCGATCAACGGCTTGCTCGCTCATCTCTTTATATTTTTCGGGGCAGAGCCGGTGCAATGGCTCAGTCAGGCCAGCTTGCAATCCATTGTCATGATTGTCAGTTGGCAATGGCTACCGTTTGCCACGCTGATTCTGCTGACCGCCATCCAGTCGCTGGATAGCGAACAGCTGGAAGCCGCCGAAATGGACGGTGCGCCCAAGCTCAAGCAATTCTGGTACATCATCCTGCCGCACATGAGCCGTGCGATCACCGTGGTAGTGCTAATCCAGACGATCTTCCTGCTCGCCGTTTTCGCGGAAATCTTCGTCACCACCGGCGGTGCGTTTGGCACCAGAACATTGACTTACCTGATCTTTCAGCGAGTGCTGGAGAGTCAAAATATCGGCCTGGGTTCCGCCGGAGGCGTGTACGCCATCATCCTGGCTAACATTGTTGCCATCTTCCTGATGCGCATCGTTGGCAAAAACCTGGATAAGTGAGGATAGAACAATGGCACGTGCTGTCACTAATAATCGCAAGTTAATCAACACATCGGCGGCCTGGACTATCGGATTGTTGATGTTCTTTCCAATCCTGTGGACGATCCTGACCAGTTTCAAAACCGAAGCGCAGGCGATCAACGATCCACCGATATTTTTCTTGTTTGACTGGACGCTGGAAAACTACGGCGTGGTTATGGAGCGCTCCAACTACATGCGCTTCCTGTGGAACTCGGTGATTATCGCTGGTGGTTCAACCCTGCTTGGCATCATCATCGCGGTACCGGCTGCCTGGTCGATGGCTTTCACACCGTCGAAACGGACCAAAGACATTTTGCTGTGGATGCTCTCCACCAAGATGCTGCCAGCGGTCGGTGTACTGTATCCGATCTACCTGCTGTTCATCCAGATGGGTCTGCTGGACACGCGCATCGGTCTGGTGATCGTGATGATGTTGATCAACCTGCCGATCATCGTGTGGATGCTGTACACCTATTTCCGTGAAATTCCGGGTGAGATACTGGAAGCTGCACGCATGGATGGGGCGTCACTGAAGGAGGAAATTCTTTACGTGTTGACCCCGATGGCGATACCCGGCATTGCGTCGACCCTGCTGTTGAACTTTATCCTTGCCTGGAACGAGGCTTTCTGGACATTGAACCTGACGGCCGCCAAAGCGGCGCCGTTGACCGCATTCATTGCCAGTTATTCGAGCCCGGAAGGACTGTTCTTCGCAAAGCTCAGTGCGGCCTCGACCATGGCAATCGCACCCATCCTTATTCTCGGCTGGTTCAGCCAGAAACAACTCGTACGCGGCCTGACTTTTGGCGCGGTTAAATAGGTAAAGAACAATGGGAAAGATAGTACTTAATCAAGTTCAAAAGAAGTTCGGTGATGTTGAAGTTATCCCACCGCTGGATCTGACCATCGAAGAAGGCGAATTCTGTGTATTCGTCGGTCCTTCAGGTTGTGGCAAGTCCACGCTGTTGCGATTGATCGCGGGCCTGGAAGATGTGACCGCAGGCTCCATCCAGATCGACGGCAAGGAAACCGCTACCTTGCCTCCCGCCAAGCGCGGGCTGGCGATGGTGTTCCAGTCCTACGCGCTGTACCCACATATGACTGTCCGCAAGAACATTGCCTTCCCCTTAAAGATGGCGAAGATGGAGCAGGCCGAGATCGACAAACGCGTGAACAATGCCGCGTCGGTACTCAACCTGGGTGACTATCTTGATCGTCGTCCCGGGCAGCTGTCCGGTGGTCAGCGCCAGCGGGTAGCGATTGGCCGTTCAATTGTGCGTGAACCGGCGGCATTCCTGTTTGACGAGCCGTTGTCAAACCTCGATGCGGCACTGCGGGTGGGCATGCGTCTGGAAATTTCCGAACTGCACAAGCGTCTGGAAACCACCATGATCTACGTCACTCACGACCAGGTCGAAGCGATGACCATGGCCGACAAGATCGTTGTATTGCACGCAGGTGTGATCGAACAGGTGGGTTCACCACTTGAGCTGTATAAAAGGCCGCGCAACAAATTCGTTGCCGGGTTTATTGGTTCACCGAAAATGAACTTCTTCAGCGGCGAAGCTGCAACGAAGCATGGTGCGCCAACCATCGGTATCCGACCCGAGCATATCGATGTACAGGAGTCTGGCGGCGAATGGACGGGTAAGGTCGGCGTTGCCGAACATCTTGGTTCGGATACATTTTTTCACATTCACGAAACCGGTTTGGCAGAGACCATTACCGTTCGCGCAGGTGGAGAGATTGGTTTCAGTCACGGTGACACAATCAGCCTGTCTCCTCGCGTGGAAATGATCCAGAAGTTTGACGAAAAGGGGCTGAGGATAGGCGACTAACGACGGCCGCAAGTATTTAACTATGCCCATCAAGCTTAATAATGCCAATCTTCCTGAATTGCCCGAGATTGTCGATACGCCGATCTATGACCGTTCTGCTCTGACTCCTGGAATCGTGCACATTGGTCTGGGTAATTTCCACCGGGCACATCAGGCCTGGTACCTGCATCGCCTGTTTCAACAGGGACTCGATTCAGGCTGGGCTATCATCGGTGCCGGCGTACGCCCCTACGATGAACAGATGCGTCTAAAGATGAAGGAGCAGGACTACCTGACCACGCTTATCGAACTTGATCCCTCCGGTACTTCAGCGGAAGTGATCGGTTCCATCATAGACTATATACCGGTGCAGGAAGGTAATGGCCCGCTCATTGAAAAGATGGCCAAACCCGAGATACGCATCGTGGCGCTGACAGTCACTGAGGGCGGGTATTATATCGACCCGGCAACCAAGGTTTTTGATGCCTTGCATCCTGATATCCAGCATGATGCCGCGCACCCTGAAGCACCGCGAACCGTATTTGGCGCAATGATTGCCGCGCTCAAATTACGTCGTGATCGTGGCATCGGCCCCTTTACCGGGCAATGCTGTGATAATTTGCAAGGCAATGGAGAGGTTCTTCGTCAAACGGTAGTTTCCCTGGCCCGGCTTTCTGACCCCGCGCTTGCCGACTGGATCGATGACCACTGTAGTTTTCCCAACACGATGGTGGATTGCATCGTTCCCGCGACCGGGCCCAGGGAATTAACACTGATTCAGGAATTCGGTATCAAGGATGCCGTCCCGGTAACGCATGAAGCTTTCCGGCAATGGGTCATCGAGGATGATTTTTGTGCCGGACGTCCTGACTGGGACCGGGCAGGCGCGACTTTTTCCGAGAATGTTCATGGCTATGAAGCGCAGAAAATTCGCATCCTTAATGCGGGTCATCAAGTTATTGCGAACGTAGCCGAGCTACTGCACATCGATACGATCGCTGAATCAATGGCGCATGAAAAAATTCACGCTTTTTTCCTCAAGGTAGCACGCGAGGAGATTGTTCCGCACGTGGTCCCGGTCCCCGATATGACGCCCGACCAATATGTTGATCTGACTGATCGCCGTTTTTCCAATGTAAAAATAATCGATACCACTCGGCGAGTCGCATTCGACGGTTCCAGTCGTCATCCCGGGTTTGTTATTCCGACTATTCGCGATGGATTAAACAAAGGTGCATCAGTAAATGGGCTGGCTCTGGTTGAGGCCGCCTGGGCACGCATGTGTGAAGGGACCCGTGAGGATGGTTCGGAGATCGAGCCCAATGATCCACTCTGGAATGAGCTTAAAGAGCAGGCGAAAGCAGCCAGAAGCAATCCTCTCATCTGGCTGGAAATGCGGAATATCTATGGTGACCTGGCTGACCTGGCCCAGTTCGCTGATGCCTTTGCTCGATGGTTAAATGAGATATATGCAGGGGGCATGGAAGCCGCACTTGATGCCTATCTGAACGGTTGAGATGGTCATTGCCACGGGTGATGTCAGATCGCTATGGATAGTCCGAGGTCGCATTTTCATAACAGAGTATTCGCAACACAGAAGCAGCGTTGACCCGAATAATTTTTGAATAAAGGTTATTGAATATGAGCAAGAAAAATTCAGAAGTATCCGCCACCAAGATGGATAAGTTTCCCGGCTTGAAAGATATGGGGGTTAACAATCCATCCGAGATTTCCCGTTACAGCTTGAGAGAAGAAGAGGATGAGGATGTACTGAGGATTTACTACAAGCGAGCGAGGGGCTCGTTGCTGCCCTCCAGTCGAAAATACAGCTTTGGACGGGCGCGTAAGACCATCATCACCGATAGTGGAAAACCCCAATATGCGGAAGACCCGCAAATATCCAATGTCCTGCAACAAGTGCTGAAAGAGCTTGATGCAATACTCAGGAATTCGAACGATCATGATGTACTGAAAGCATCGATTATCGATGAGATCGACCATCTGGATCGATATGTCAGCTCAAAGATTCGTGAATTGCGCTCTCAAATTGAGCAATTGTAAGTAACGACAGCTCAATGAATTCGAGTTTTTCTAATTGGCGCTCATGATGAGTGAGTTGAACGGCAAAGTTGCTGCTGTGACGGGTGCGGCGTCAGGTATCGGGCGGGCCAGTGCCGAAGCCATGCTTGCCGCAAAAGCACGGGTGATTGCAATTGACCAAGATGACATGGCCTTGGCTACCTTGCGGCAACAGCATGGTGATCGTCTATATCCTCTGGCCATAGACCTGCTCGATCCGAATGACTGTGCAAGCATGATGCCACGCATCCTGAAGTATGCCGGGCAGCTCGATATATTTCACGCCAACGCCGGTCTCTATGTCGGCGGTGACCTGGTTGATACCGACCATGACAGCATTGATCGAATGTTGAACCTGAATGTCAACGTGGTGATGAAAAATATCCACGATATCCTGCCGTACATGATCGAACGCGGCAGCGGCGACATTATCGTCACCAGCTCCCTGGCGGCGCATTTTCCGACTCCCTGGGAACCGGTCTATGCCTCATCAAAATGGGCGATAAGCTGTTTCGTTCAAACGGTTCGTCGCCAGGTGTTTAAACATGGCATACGGGTCGGAGCCATTTCTCCGGGTCCGGTGATTACCGCCTTGCTGGATGGCTGGCCACAGGAAAAACTCGAACAGGCTCGCGCTGAAGGTAGCCTTATCGGCACTGAAGAGGTGGCGGAAGTGATCATGTTCATGTTGACACGCCCGCGTGGAATAACGATAAGAGATGTAGTCATGCTGCCCTCCAGCTTCGATTTATAGTCATGTACCTGGGGCTCGATCTGGGTACATCGGGGCTCAAGGCCCTGTTAATGGATGAACATCAGGAATTGATCGATTCGGAAATCTCGGCGTTGTCTGTAACACGCAAATATCCGGGATGGTCGGAGCAAGATCCCGTACACTGGATTGCCGCCGCTGAACATGCACTGGATTCGCTCAAACAGCGACACCCGCGAGAACTGGCAGCCGTCAAGGGGATCGGATTATCCGGTCAGATGCACGGTGCGACACTACTCGACCAAGGCGGCAGAGTTCTGCGCCCCTGCATTTTATGGAACGACACCCGCAGCCATGTGCAGGCACAACGACTGGATACCGATCCACAAGCTCGTGAAATATCCGGCAATATTGTTTTCCCAGGCTTTACCGCCCCCAAGTTGTTATGGATTAAGGAAAATGAGCAGGAGATTTTTGCGAAAACAGCGATGGTATTGCTACCCAAGGATTTCCTGCGTTTCTGGTTGACGGGAGACTATGTCGCTGAGATGTCTGATGCCTCCGGAACCAGTTGGCTTGATACAGGCGCCAGGTGCTGGTCGAACAAATTGCTTGACGCTTCTGCTATGAGTATTGAGCAAATGCCTCGCCTGGTAGAAGGTACAGATGTTTCCGCTACCTTGCGCAAATCCCTGGCTAGCCGATGGGGAATGTACGAGTCCGTGGTAGTCGCCGGTGGTGCGGGTGACAGTGCGGCATCGGCAGTGGGTACAGGTACTGTGGCGAGCGGATCCGCATTCGTTTCCCTGGGTACTTCTGGCGTGGTATTCGCTGCGAATGATGAATACCTGCCCAATCCCGGAAGTGCGGTACACGCGTTTTGCCACGCATTTCCGCAAACCTGGCACCAGATGGGAGTCATCCTGTCGGCAGCAGCAGCGCTTGAGTGGTTTGCCAGCTTGCTGGATACCCGCGTTGAAGCGTTGATCCAAGCTTTAGGCGAAGATATCACGCCTCCGGGTGAGATCACTTTTCTCCCCTATCTGTCGGGTGAGAGAACACCCTATAACAATGCAGCCATTCGAGGTGTTTTTGCCGGGCTTGCGCAGGAGCATGATCGCAATGCCATGACTCGCGCAGTGCTGGAAGGCGTGGCTTTTGCGTTAAGGGACAATCTCGAGGCGCTTCGAACTGCCGGAACCTGTCTGAAAAGCGTTGTTGCCGTTGGAGGAGGTTCTCGTTCCCATTGCTGGCTGGCGGTGATCGCGAACGCACTTCAGCTGCCTGTGCATATACCTGAAGAAGGCGATTATGGTGCCGCTTTTGGCGCAGCCCGCCTGGGTTTGATCGCTCATACGGGTGAAGATCCATTGTCTGTTTGTACGCAACCTGTGATCGCGAAAACCATCGAGCCTTCCGCTTCGATGGTGGATGCTTTTGAGCAAGCATATGAACGTTATCGGGCTTTGTATCCTTCTATATCAAAATGGGGGAAGGACTAACCAATGATTAACGAGGAGTGCAGTTATGTTCCTGGTCTGTGGTGAAGCGCTTTACGACGTGTTTTTGAATCCGGGAGATGAACCAGCAGCATTATCGATGAATGCGTGAGCTGGAGGATCACCTTTCAAACTGGCTATCGGGTTAGCACGTCTAGGTCAGCCTTCTGCACTATTGACCGGCATGTCCCGTGATAAACCGGGAAATAGCCTAACTAAAATGCTGGAGCATGAGTCGGTTAATACTCAGTATCTGAACATTAGGTGTCAGAGAGCAATTGTTCCTAATATAAGAGAAAATTGCTCTCTGACACCTAATTCCACAATGTGGGAA
>CAJICC010000455.1_pt1 | contig 10640 bp, 8 predicted proteins | sample 9199511 | NCBI WGS metagenome assembly CAJICC01 (sample SAMEA7708322, study PRJEB35096) | sediment metagenome | biome: marine neritic benthic zone biome [ENVO:01000025]; feature: sediment [ENVO:00002007]; material: shallow marine sediment [ENVO:03000034] sea grass bed [ENVO_01000059] ...
AGCCTTTCTTTCAAGCCGATGACAGCGCCGCCCTCAATGTGGGCACCGGTCTTGGATTGACTATCAGCCGCGAATACGCCCAATTACTGGGGGGCGCTCTCAGTGTGGAAAGCGAACAGCGAAAAGGTTCCACCTTTCGCTTTACGGTACCGGTGGAACTGAGCGAGGCGCCGGTGCAGGAGAAATCGGAGCATGGCCCGGTTATCGGTCTGCAACCCCAGCAGCCGGAATACCGGGTGTTGTTGGTGGAGGACGATGAGGACAACCGGCGTCTTTTGGAGGAGATCCTTAAGCGGGTCGATTTCCAGGTGCGTACGGCAAACAACGGTGAACGGGCGGTTGAGATATTCCAGGTCTGGCATCCGGATTTTATCTGGATGGATATGCGCATGCCGGTGATGGATGGCTATGAGGCAACCCGGAGAATTCGAGCGCTGCCGAGTGGCCATGAAGTGAAGATCGTTGCCTTGACAGCCAGTGCCTTCCGCGAGGATCGGGGTGAAATTATCGCTGCAGGCTGTGACGATGTGCTGCCCAAACCCCTGGATCAAGAACAACTGTTCAACAGCATGGAACACTTGCTTGGTGTGCGCTACCGTTATGCGGATTTGCCGGAAGGAGCACCCCTGGTGAATACCAGCAAGGTCGATTTCTCATCCCTGCCGGAACCCCTGTGTGAGGCGTTGTGTCAAGCGGCCGTTACACTGGATCAGGAAGCAGCGCAACAGGTTGTGAATCAGATTCGCGACATTGACGCTGCCTTATCAGATGAATTAGAAAAGCTTGTTCACGCGTATCGTTATGATCAGATTATCAAGCACTGCGAAAAAACCTCCGCCAGATGCCTGAAGAAGAAACTTTGAAGCCCGCTCAGGGCTAAACCGGATTCCGCGCCATGCGTCCGGATTTACGTTTGCTTTTATGCAATGCATTCTCCGAAGGCTGGTCATGACGTCCGGAGAAAAGGGCCAGCGTCTTGGGTTGCGCCGCATTCCGCTTTTGCTGACAGAAATCTGTTATTTCATTGAGCCAGACAAGGGTCGCTTTGCGGGTACACCAGCGTAGCGCGCGTCTTATCTCTTTGTCCGGATAACGCATCAGGCGATACAAATAGCGGGGCCTGAGGTGAATTAAGGCCTCCAGTATTTTGATCGCAAGAAAAGTCTGCCATGGCTTCAGGGACCCGGTGGAAAGAACTTGATGACGGTAATCCCATTTTGCAGGGTCATTTTGCACTACCAAACGCGAGTCACTCTCCGAGTAGAACGGCGTCCAGCGATGAGGCGTTACATACATTGCGTTGAGCAAGTCGGGATCGTAGTACAAGAGGTGCTTAAGCGCGGACCAATAGTCCGACAATCGTTCATCCTCGAAGCCGGCGATATACCCCACCATGGAGAGTATGCGATGCTGTCGCAACAGCTGTATCGCTTGGTAGTCTTTTTGCCGTGACGATCCCTTGCGTATCTGCTTCATGGTGCGTGCGTTGGTCGTTTCTATACCCATCAAGGCGCACTCCAGGCCCGCCTGTTTGTAGAGGTGGAGAAAATCCCGGTCACGGACGATATCGTCGGCCCGGATCGTGGCGAACAGCTTGACCGGCACATCCTCCGCGATCAAGGCTTGGAGGAACTGTCTCCAGATACGAGGCGATGAGGTAGGATTTTCATCGGCCATATCGACGAACTTGACACCGTGCATACGGTAGAGCCATGCGATCTCCGCGGCGACCTTGAGCGGATCCCGATGGCGCCATTGGGTCCAGTAGCCCCGTTGCCCGCAGTAGGTGCAAGTATGGGGACATCCACGGGACAATTGGATAATCGCTGCGCGTCCCACTCCCCAACAGTGATAGCGATCCCAATCCTGGATCAACTCCCATCCGATCCGGTAGTAGTCCAAGTCGGTAATGGCCTCGGCCTTTGTGGTAGCCAGAACCTGGTTGTCATGTCGCAGGAAGAGCCCCGGCACATCACTTAACCTGATATGTCCAGCATAGGCCCGGGCGAGTAACAGCGCGGTCCGTTCTCCTTCGCCGCGTACAATGATATCGATGCATGTCTCATTTTCCAGGATATCTTTACCGTGATATGTAGGATAGACGCCGCCGTAGACAATTGGCGTATGGGGCAGGAAGCGTTTGAGAATCCGTGCCAAACGAATCACTGTGGGGTGGGCGGGCGTCGAGCCCGCATGTCCGGTCATGATCAGATCAGGACCCATGGCGCAAGCACGGTCGGCCGTTTCCTGAATCGAGAGATGCTCTACCTCGGCGTCAAGTAATATCACCTCATGATCATCATCGAGTAACGGACCGCCGATTGCGAGCAGTCCAAGGGGGATCTGCTCTCCTGTGCCGTGCCGGCTGGTGAGGGCGCTGTAGGGCGGATTGATTAATAAAATACGCACGCGATACGCCTTGCCTATTCGGGCATGCTTGATACAGGCTTGTCGTCCTTTCTGCTTTCATTCTCCTCATCGGGATTGAAACTGAACTCTCCCGAATACTCGAATGTGCGTCCCCACAAGGGGTGGTTGATTTCGAAGTCGACCCTGAACGCCTGTTCGGAAATCGGGGTCTCCTTGATAACGGCCCTGCCCAGTAACGCCCAGTCGGGGATGTGCAGCTTAAGCGGCCCCAGATCCCATTGATATCCCCGGCTATCGAATCTGAGGGTCTCTCCCTCGGCGGAGAGTCGCATGCGAATGCCGAGTCCGTACTTCACGTACTCGACGATCTGCTTATCGCCGGTATACTCCATGCGCGAGTGGAAGATCACCGGGGTTCTGCCGGGGTAACGAAAGGTGCGATGCCAAAACATGGCGCCGCTGTCCGCTTTGGCCCAGTTGCGGACCGTCACCGGGATTTTGCTTCCCTTGTAGGGAACCAGGGCGTCGAACAGGCGGCCGGCGGTGATGAGGAGCTTGCCGACGGTGGAGAGAGAGACCTGCATGACCCCATCGACTTGCAGCCTGGCCTGAGTACGGGGAGGGAGATCGTAATGACGTCGGATGACAGAGCCGAGTGCGGACCACTCGGAGCCGAGGGCCCGGCGGATGGGTGCCAGGTGTTGTCTCTCTTGCATGTTCATCTGGTTGTTTCCTTTCGTATTGGGGGTGGCTCCCCGGGACTGTTTGTAGCGCCAGTAAATTCTGTATAAACAGAAATTAGTGAAATAGACGGCTTTTGTCAAGTTATTGGAAAAATGGCAGGCGGTTGAAAAGGACTTTTCATGATGTCGCTAGGAGGTTGCGGTACATTACTCGGGGAAGGCAAAACGCAGGGCTGCCTACCGATATATGCGGTTGATTCATGCGTGGCCAAAGAGAGCAAGAACCGTCAAGCATATCAATCCTCCATCCAGGATATTTCCTTAGAAGTGAGAGGATCATGAAGCGATCTACCCTGAATGATTACAAACAGCGCATATTGCGGGTGCTGGTCCACATACAGCGGAATCTGGATGAATCGACGCCGCTTGAGGAGTTGGCTGCCATTGCCGCCTTCTCTCCTTACCATTTTCACCGTGTCTTCCGCGGTATGGTGGGTGAGTCGGTCAAGGAGTACATCAGACGCTTGCGTTTGGAACGGGCGGCGATGCGACTCAAGCTTAGCGCCATGCCGATCACCCGCATTGCGCTCGAGGCCGGTTATGAGTCGCACCAGGCCTTTACCCGCGCCTTCAAGGCCGGCTATGGCGTGTCACCGTCAGCATACCGCGCCGGTAAAGGCGCTCACCAACCGACCCCATCTGGTGGTATGAGCTATCAAGAGGGAGGGGTGATCACTGATTTCGAACCGCTAACCTGGGGTGGAGAAGCCATGCAAGTGCAAATCAAGAAGCTGGAGCCGATGCGGATCGCCTTCGTGCGTCACACCGGACCTTACAATGAATGCGGTAGCGCCTGGGAGAAGCTGAGTATGCAGCTTGGAATGGATGGCTTGCTCGCCGGCGATGCTCGCTTTATCGGCCTCTGCCACGACGATCCGGATGTAACCCCGGCCGATAAGATCCGATACGATGCCTGTTGCACCATCGGCGACGATTTCCAGCCGCATGGTGACATCGGCGTCACTTTAATCGATGGTGGAGAGTATGCCATGACGACACATTTCGGGCCGTTTGAGCGGATCGGCGATACCTATGCCAGGTTGTTTGGAGACTGGCTCCCACGCAGCGGTCGCGAACTGCGTGCCGCGCCATGTTTGGAGATCTATCTTACTGATCCTGAGAATACGGAGCCGGAAGACTATGTAACCGATATATTTGCACCGTTGCAGACATCCCTGAGGGGTAGAGTATGAACAAGGACAACAAGGTCGATCTGTTCAAACAATTCAAAAAGACAGAGTACGCGCAACCGAAGAAGCCAACCCTGATCGAGATCGACGAAGGTTGCTATCTCTGCATCGACGGTGGTGGTGAACCGGGTGGTGACGAGTTCACGGCCAAGGTCGGCGCGCTCTACGCAATGGCCTATACGATAAAGATGCGACGCAAGTTCGACGGCCGCCGGGACTATGTGATCGGTAAGCTGGAAGGTCAATGGTGGAGCGATCGTGGACCCGATCTCAAGAACATCCCCAAAGCGGAGTGGCGCTGGAAGCTCATGATTCGTACCCCGGATTTCGTCACCCTGGCTGAGTTGGAGCAGGCAGCCAAGATCCTGGTCGAAAAAGGCAAAGATCCGGAAGTCGCGAATGTAAAACGCGAGATCCTGAGAGAGGGATCCTGCGTCCAGATGCTGCATATCGGTCCCTTCGAACAAGAGTGGGAGACCATCTCACAGATGCTCGAATTTGCTCAACAACAGGGCTATGAGAGTCACGGTAGACATCATGAGATTTACCTTTCGGATCCCCGTCGGGTGCCGCCGGAGCGGCTGAAGACCATCTTGCGCATGCCGGTGCAACAACCGGCTTGAGCGACGCTCAGTAGCGACGGACATTTCGGTGCGGCAAGCCGCACCGTAGTATGAATAGACATCAAACAGCGCTGTATCACATGGCGTGATTCGGCCAAATCCAAAAAAAACCCCGGCCGGGGGGAGCCGGGGTTCAAGGCTTACTGCTGATGATCATTCGGTTAGGCGAAATAACCATCATTCTGCCCACACATGGCACTCCCTAGCCCTGTGTACCATTCCTTGCTACACGAATGTGTGGGTTTTTGAAGGCGGAAGAGCCTTCTCGTTATTTTGAAAAAAAGATCAGTTGCTCAGGGACGGCCCATAGCTCTTATCGATTTGTGGGATGTGGTGGTCGAGCCAATTCTTGATAAAAGACATGGTGCCTTCTTCAATATCAGCTTCGTTTGCATGAAACTTTCCCTGCAGATCGGTGCAGGTACTGATGAGATTTTCATGTTCCTGGCGATGCTGGTCCAGACCTGTATAGCCTCTCTGTTCCATCAAGCGCTCTTCAGTCTGAAAATGCTCTACAACATAATCGATCAAGTAGTCAAGGCAGTCGCCGATCTTTTCGCGATCGCCCGCGCTAACCGCATCGTTCAAGGCGTTTACCCGGCTAAACAGCTCCTGATGCTGGGTGTCGCAAACGTCGACGTTGGTGCCGTAAGCTTCCTGCGTCCATTTCATCAATGACATTTCGGTTCCTCATAAAGTTATTTCCATATGCGAAATCCATATCAATGTAACCGAATCGACAATGACATCCTCTTGTCTTTTTCAGTCCATGTATGGGTCTATATCCCACTGTAAACGCAATTTCGTGCATTGTGTTTCGTTGGGATATCGCTAAATACATTAGACTGGCAGTTTTGTAAAGAGCTAATTGGCGATATACGCCCACCGGCCTTCAATGCTGTGTCATATGACACTGTGCTATAAAAAAAACAAACTGATAAAGCTATTAATTTTGCATCCAGGCGAGAAGGTGCAACAGCACTTCATCCGGCCTTTCCATGGTTGACATATGGCCGCAATCATCGATCAGCCGTAGTTCGCTACCGGCGATGGCGGCGGCCATCTGTCGATGACGTTCCGGGGGGCTCCAGCTGTCTTGCTTTCCGCAGAGGATCAAGCAGGGACAGCGTATCTCGGGTAGCACAGGCGTGGCATCGGGACGGGCCAACAACGCCCGAGTCTGCCGGGCATAGATCTCCCCAGACATCCTGCCCACCATACGCAGGATTCGCTCAAGCAGCTCCTGGTCCTGCTGCCGGGAAGGAGCGATCATCGGGCGGGCCCAGGTTTCGGCAATGGCGTCTATCCCTTCCGCCAGGGCCTTGCGCACGAGTACGCCCCGAGTTTCCGTCTCGGTTTCCGCCGCCGGCTCATAGCCGGTATCGAACAATGCCAGTCTCGCTATGCGTTGCGGCGCTTGCCGGTAGGCCTCCAGCGCCACCCTGCCACCCATTGAATGACCCGCCAACGAAAAGCGGGCAGGGGCATCCGCGAGCAGATGCGCGGCCATGGTGCTCAGCGAGTCGAATGCTTGAAAGCTCATGGGCCGTACGTCATACCCCTCGCTTTGCAACGCTTGCGTCTGGGCCTCCCATACGATTTCGTCGCAGAGCAGCCCGCAAAGCAGGTAGATGGTTTGCATCGATTGGTCGCTCCTCTATTCAGATTTGTCCTTTGCCGGCGTCACCTTGCATCCAAAATCAAGTCTATCTATACTACCGTGAATATCAGGTAACTTGATATTACCCGAATTTCCACAGGAGATAAATCTATGGCCAATTATCAAGGGCGTTGGGAGACGGTGGAGGTCGCCGTGGAGGAGGGGATTGCCTGGGTGACCCTCAATCGCCCGCAAAAGCGCAATGCCATGAGCCCGACCCTGAATCGCGAAATGATCGATGTGCTGGAGACGCTTGAGCTCGATGACGAGGCCAGGGTGCTGGTGCTCACCGGAGCCGGAGAATCATGGACCGCCGGCATGGATCTGAAGGAGTATTTCAGAGAGATCGACGGCCAATCCGAGATTTTACAGGAGCGCATCCGTCGCGATTCCTGCAGATGGCAGTGGCAACTGCTGCGCTTCTACAACAAGCCCACCATCGCCATGGTCAACGGCTGGTGCTTCGGCGGCGCCTTCTCGCCGCTGGTGGCCTGCGATTTGGCCATCGCCGCCGATGAGGCCACCTTTGGCCTCTCCGAGATCAACTGGGGCATCCCGCCGGGCAATCTGGTCAGCAAGGCGGTGGCCGATACCGTGGGCCAGCGACAGGCGCTCTACTACATCATGACCGGCGAACCTTTCAACGGAAAGCAGGCGGCGGAGATGGGACTGGTCAACAAGAGTGTGCCGCTGGAGCAATTGAAGGAAGAGACCAAGCTCATGGCGGGCAAACTGTTGGAGAAGAACCCGGTGGTGCTGCGCTATGCCAAGCACGGCTTCAAGCGTTGTCGCGAACTGACCTGGGATCAGAACGAAGACTATCTCTACGCCAAGATCGATCAATGCATCGGCCGCGATCCGGAACAGGGACGCGCCAAGGGTCTCAAGCAGTTTCTCGACGACAAAACCTTAAAGCCGGGCCTGCAGAGCTACAAGCGCTGAGCGGCCAAGGGGGGACAAGCCATGAACCATGTGAAACTGCTGATCGGCGGTCGTGATCGAGACGCCGGCGACCAGGCTACCTTTGAGCGCCTCAATCCGGTCACCGGGGAAGTGGCATCCATGGCCGCTGCGGCTACCCCGGCCGATTGTGATGCCGCTTGCGAGGCTGCCGCCGAGGCGTTTCCGGCCTGGGCGGCGATGGGCCCCAGCGAGCGGCGCAAACTGCTGCTCAAGGCCGCTGATCTGGTCGATGAGCACGCCGCCGAGTTCATCGGCCGCGGGGTTGCCGAGGCGGGCGGTTCGCCCATGTGGTACGGCTTCAACGCCATGCTGGCGGCGAGCATGCTGCGCGAGGCTGCGTCGATGACGACCCAAGTGGCGGGGGAGGTCATCCCCTCGGACGTGCCCGGTCTGATGGCCATGGGCATCCGCCAGCCGGTGGGTGTGGTGCTGGGCATCGCCCCCTGGAACGCGCCGGTGATCCTCGGCGTGCGCGCCGTTGCCATGCCCCTGGCCTGCGGCAACACGGTGGTGTTCAAGTCCTCGGAAAACTGCCCGGCCCTGCATCGTCTCATCGGCACCCTGCTGCAGGAGGCGGGAATACCGGCGGGGGTGGTCAACGTAATCAGCAACGCGCCCGAGGACGCACCGAAGGTGGTGGAGCGACTGATCTCCCATCCCGCGGTGCGTCGGGTCAATTTTACTGGCTCCACCCATGTGGGGCGCATCATCGCGCAACAGGCGGCGAAGCACCTCAAGCCCGCACTGTTGGAGCTGGGCGGCAAGAATCCCATGCTGGTGCTGGAAGACGCCGATCTGGACGAAGCGGTACAGGCCGCGGCCTTTGGTTCCTTTTTCAACCAGGGCCAGATCTGCATGTCCACCGACCGTCTGATCGTGCGCCAGGAGGTGGCGGACGAGTTCGTCGCCAAGCTCACCGAGAAGGCGAAGGCGTTGCGTGCCGCCAAGCCGGGCGAGGAGGGCGCTGCCCTGGCCGCCATGGTCGACCCCAGGTCGGCGGAGCGGGTCGCCAGCATGGTGGAGGACGCCATCACCAAGGGAGCCCTGGTGACCACCGGCGAGTACAAAGTGGAGGGATCGATCATGCAACCGGCGGTCATCGACGGCGCCGAGCCGGAGATGCTGCTCTACCAGCAGGAGTCTTTTGGCCCGGTGGTGACGGTACTGCGGGTGGAGAGCGACGCGGAAGCGATTCGCCTGGCCAACGACAGCGACTACGGCCTGTCGGCGGCGGTATTCAGCCGGGACATACCCCGCGCCATGGAGCTTGCCAAGCAAATTCAGTCGGGTATCTGCCACATCAATTCATCCACCGTGGCGGACGAGGCCCAGATGCCCTTCGGCGGCGTCAAGGGCAGCGGCTACGGTCGCTTCGGGGGACGCGCAGCCGTCGCCGAGTTCACCGACCTGCGCTGGATCACGGTACAGAACACGCCGCGCCACTATCCGGTGTGAGCAGTGGGTTTTGGTGCATGGATGAACCGCGAATGATCGCGAATAAACGTAAATGATTCGTAGGGTGCGGCTTGCCGCACCGTTAGCGGTTTGATGCTGGGGCAGGGCCCCTTACACTCCGGAACTCAGGTAGGGTAGAGCCCTGCCCCAGCAAAGGGTCTGGGAAAACATCACAGCTTCTTTTTACTAAGCGGCATTCGAAGCTGTTCCCTCGATGTATCACCACATACTTTCCTGCTACCTGCGATCTCTTGCGAAATGGGCTCGTTAACCGGCGGCGAAATAGGCGCTGTTGAGAGAGAGATGCACCAATATACTGGCCGCATAACCCGCGGCGATGGCCGGTGTCCATTTAAGATGGCCGAAGAAGGTGTATTTGCCCCGTGCCTGGCCCATCAGCGCCACGCCCGCCGCGGAACCGATGGAGAGCATGGAGCCGCCGACGCCGGCCGTCAGGGTTACCAGCAGCCACTGGCCCAAGGACATATCCGGTTGCATGGTCAGTACGGCGAACATCACCGGGATGTTGTCCACCACCGCAGACAGCAGACCTACCGCCACATTGGCGTTGGTAGCGCCCCAGCCGGCGTACATCAGCTCCGAGATCATGCCCAGATAGCCCAGAAAACCGAGTCCGCCGACACAGAGCACCACGCCGTAGAAGAAGAATAAGGTATCCCACTCCGCTCGCGCCACCGGCGAGAACACATCGAAGGCCATGGGCGTGCCCATCTGTGCGTCGTGCTCCGGATTGTCAGGCCGGCCATGGTGGTCGAGATGCGCTGTCTTTTTGAGATAGAAACCGAAAAACTGCAAATAGCCGAGTCCGGTCAGCATGCCGACGACCGGCGGCATGTGGAGAAAGTTATGGAAACTCACCGCGGTCGCGATGGTGGCGAGAAAGAGTGCGATGATCCGGCGCGCGCCCCGCATCAGGGTCAGTTGTTCGTCACTCGCCTCCGGCTTCAGGTCGGGCACCGCGAAGTGCATGATAGCCGCCGGCACCAGGAAGTTGACGGCAGCCGGGATAAAGAGGGAGAAGAAGGTCCAGAATTGGACTATGCCCTTCTGCCAAACCATCAGGGTCGTGATGTCTCCGAAGGGCGAGAAGGCCCCGCCCGCGTTGGCGGCGACCACGATATTGATGCAGGCGAGGGTGATGAAGCGGGCGTTGTCACCGCCAACGGCCATCACCACGGCGCACATGAGCAGGGCGGTGGTCAGGTTGTCCGCCACCGGCGAGATGAAAAACGCCAACAGCCCGGTAATCCAGAACAGGGAGCGGAAACCGAACCCGCTGCGCACCAACCAGGCGCGCAGGGCGTCGAAGACCCGCCGCTCTTCCATGGCGTTGATATAGGTCATCGCCACCAACAGAAAGAGCATCAGCTCCGCGTACTCCAGCAGATTGTGCCTGACCGCCTCTTCGGCCTCCTTGGTGAAGCCGTGGCTGTTGTAAACCCAGGCGATGATGCCCCAGATCAGGCCGGCGGCGATGATGACCGGTTTCGATTTCCGCAAGTGGGTGAACTCCTCCGCCATCACCAGCAGATAGGCCAGAGCGAACAGGCCGATGGCGATCCAGCCCGCCCAGTGACCGGTAAGGTCGAGACGATTGGCCGTTGCTTCGGCGGCG
>CAJICC010000477.1_pt1 | contig 10411 bp, 8 predicted proteins | sample 9199511 | NCBI WGS metagenome assembly CAJICC01 (sample SAMEA7708322, study PRJEB35096) | sediment metagenome | biome: marine neritic benthic zone biome [ENVO:01000025]; feature: sediment [ENVO:00002007]; material: shallow marine sediment [ENVO:03000034] sea grass bed [ENVO_01000059] ...
AGGGGGGGCGAATTCCTTGTAGATGGCGCATCCCGCATACAGCAATAGTTCCAAAACATTCCACTTTCGTAAATTCCTATTTTAGTATAAAAATCGCAAAAGCGGTTGGTACCGCTATGCTAGAGAGGGAGCGTTACACATTTCCAACTATAAAAACCAAACCGTACTTTGAAAATGCGCCTGAAGTGTCTGAACAGACAACCGGTTGCAACTACGGCTTTAACTTGCTTGTGGCGACCGGTATTCGCTTAAAGTTTACTTATATTATTCACAGCGATTATGTACCCCTCCAGGCGAGAGTTCCTTCTCTCGCGATCAGGGGTGTCTCAGCCTTTCGCCGCGTCCAACGCCTGGCTGATGTCGGCGATGATATCGTCCACGTGTTCGATGCCGATGGAGAGGCGCACCATGTCGGAGGTGACGCCGGCGGTTTGCAGCTCTTCCTCGTTGAGTTGGCGGTGGGTGGTGGAGGCGGGATGACAGGCCAGGGACTTGGCGTCGCCTATGTTGACCAGGCGCAGGATCATTTGCAGGGCGTCGATGAATTTTGTGCCCGCTTCGATGCCGCCGGCGATGCCGAAGCTGAGGATGCCTGAGGCCTGTCCTTTGGTGATCTTTTGGCAGCGCTCGTAGTGGGGGCTCTCGGGAAGGGCGGCGTAGTTGACCCATTTCACCTGGGGGTGTTGTTTCAAGTATTCGGCCACGACCAGTGTGTTTTGGCAATGGCGCTCCATGCGCAGGCCCAGGGTTTCGAGGCCTTGTAAGATGAGAAAGGCGTTTAAGGGCGAGAGGGCGGAGCCGGTGTTGCGTAGGGGGACCACTCGGCAGCGGGCGATGTAGGCCGCCGGTCCCAGCGCCTCGGTATAGACCACGCCGTGATAGGAGGGATCGGGTTCGTTGAGCACGGGAAAACGCGCCTTGTTGGCGACCCAGTCGAAGCGCCCGGAGTCGACGATGACGCCGCCGATGGAGGTGCCGTGGCCGCCCATGTACTTGGTCAGGGAGTGGACGATGATATCGACGCCGTGATCGAAGGCGCGGCAGAGATAGGGCGTCGCCACCGTGTTGTCGACCATCAGCGGCACCCCATGGCGATGGGCGATCTCGGCCAACCGCTCCAGGTCCACCACGTTGCCGGCCGGGTTGCCGATCGATTCGCAGAAGAGCACTCGGGTCTTGTCGTCGATCAGGCTTTCCAGTTTTTCATAGTCGTCGAAGGAGGCCATGCGCACTTCGATTCCCTGGCGGGGGAAGGTGTGGGCGAAGAGGTTATAGGAACCGCCATAGAGCTGGCTGGTGCTGACGATATTGTCGCCGGAGGAGGTGATGCACTGGATGGCGTAGGTGATGGCGGCCATACCCGAGGCGACCGCCAGGGCGCCGATACCCCCTTCCATCTCTGCCAGGCGCTGTTCCAGCACCGCCGTGGTCGGGTTCATGATGCGGGTGTAGATGTTGCCCTGCACCTTGAGGTCGAACAGGTCGGCGCCGTGTTGCGTATCGTCGAAGGTATAGGAGGTGGTCTGGTAGATCGGCACCGCCGCTGCCTTGGTGGTGGGTTCGGAGCTATAGCCTGCGTGCAGGGCCAGGGATTCTAATTTCATTGCTCATCCTCTTTTGTCTTTAATTGTTTACCGAAGAAGAAATTATCTGATCGGTTTGTCTTGGTCATTTGTAAACCACCTGTCTCGATACGGTCAGATTGTTCAATTGTGGTCGGGATAGCGCGGGTTGACCAAACCCACGATTCTTCCTATGACAATTGAGTCATGATGGGGATGGTGCGGCAAGCCGCAGCCTACGCTTTTTCGGTTAGATCGCGGTTTGGCGCACCAGACAGCCGCTTCTCGGACATCCGGTACAGAAGACTCAAGCCTACACGATTTCAGGCGAAACGGGATAGTAGTAGGTCGGGTTAGCGCAGCGTAACCCGACGGAGAATCTCGATAACCCAGGAATCTCGATAACCCAGACATTGTCGGGTTACGCTGCGCTAACCCGACCTACGATTCTGCCAAATTTGGCGCGGCAAGCCTCATCCTATGCCTTGATTAGCAGTAGTGGAGACTACAAAGGTATGATACTTGGTTTGCGGCTTATCAATGCCTCTGGTTGAGGGAAAGCTGCAATATATCCACCCCGGAGACGAGTTGTATCAGGTCAGACGGCCGCTTATCCTACGCGGATTGATTGATTGAACGGACATACATGCAAGAATACGCCCTCATCCTGATCAGCACTGTGCTGGTGAACAACTTCGTATTGGTGAAGTTTCTCGGCCTGTGCCCCTTCATGGGAGTCTCGCGCAAGCTGGAGACCGCCACCGGCATGGGCTTGGCGACCACCTTTGTGCTGACCCTCTCCTCTGTCTGTTCCTATCTGGTCAACGAGTACATGCTGGTGCCGCTGGGGATCGAGTACATGCGCACCATCGCCTTCATTCTGGTGATCGCGGTGGTGGTCCAGTTCACCGAGATGGTGATGCACAAGACCAGCCCGCTGCTCTATCAGGTGCTGGGCATCTTCCTGCCGCTGATTACCACCAACTGCGCGGTGCTCGGGGTGGCCCTGCTCAACACTCAGGAGCAGCATGGCTTTATCGAGTCGGGCCTCTACGGTTTTGGCGCCGCCGCCGGTTTCTCCCTGGTGCTGGTGCTGTTTGCCGCCGTGCGCGAGCGGGTCGCCGCGGCCGACGTGCCCAAGCCCCTGCAGGGCAATGCGATCGCGCTCATCACCGCGGGCCTGATGTCGATGGCCTTCATGGGCTTTGCCGGTCTGGTGGCCGGATGAGGGAAGCGCCTTGCTGATCGCCATTATCGCCTTCACCGGCCTGGCGGCCCTCTTTGGCCTGCTGCTCGGCTATGCCAATATCCGCTTTCATGTGGATGGGGATCCGATCACCGATCAGATCGAGAAGCTGCTGCCCCAAACCCAGTGCGGCCAGTGCGGCTTCGCCGGTTGCCGGCCCTATGCGGAGGCGATCGCCGCCGGCGAGGCGCAGATCAACTGCTGCCCGCCGGGGGGTGAAGCGACCATGGTGGCCCTGGCCGATCTGCTGGGCCGCGACCCGCTGCCCCTGGACGCGGAGGCCGTCGCCAAGCCCAAGGCGGTGGCGCTGATCAAGGAGGCGGAGTGCATCGGCTGCACCCTCTGTCTGCAAGCCTGCCCGGTGGATGCCATCATCGGCGCCGCCAAGCAGATGCATGTGGTCATCGAAGCGGAGTGCACGGGATGCGAACTCTGCCTGCCGCCCTGCCCGGTGGACTGCATCCTCATGCAGCCGGTCACCCAAGGCACCGACAACTGGCGCTGGCCCTTCCCCGGCAGCGGCCAGGAACCCATCGCCGCCGCCACGCCCCACTAAGCCATGTATGTAGAAGCGAAAAAAGGAGGGTCCCGGGAGCTGTGGACATTTAACGGCGGGCTGCACCTGCCTGACCATAAGGAGTTGTCCCTGGGAGGTTCCACCCGGCAGGCCGCCTTGCCGGAGCGGCTGGTGCTGCCGTTGCAACAACATATCGGCGCCAGCACCCAATCCCTGGTGAAGGTGGGTCAGCGAGTGCTCAAGGGGGAGAAGATCGCTGACTCGACCTCGCCGGTGACCGCCCCGCTGCACGCCCCCACCTCAGGGAGAGTGATCGCCATCGGCGACCACCCCGTGCCGCACCCCTCCGGGCTGCCCGCTCCCTGCATCACCATTGAAGTGGACGGCGAGGAGACCTGGAGCGACCTACCCGAAGCGATCAGCGACTACCGGCATGCCGATGCGGATGTCCTGCGGGAGCGCATCCGGGAGGCGGGCATCGTCGGCATGGGGGGCGCCACCTTCCCCTCCGCGGTGAAGCTCAACCCGGGCAAGCCGATCAAGACCCTGATCATCAACGGCGCCGAGTGCGAACCCTACATCACCTGCGACGACCGACTCATGCGGGACCGTCCCGAGCGGGTGCTGGAGGGGGTGCGCATTCTGCAGCGTATATTACAGTGCGAGGAGTGCCTGATCGCCGTCGAGGACAACAAGCCCGAGGCGCTGCTGGAAATCTACAAGCAAATAAGTGAAGAAGAGCCCATCGAGCTGGTCCGCATCCCCGATCTCTACCCCAGCGGTGGCGAGAAGCAGTTGATCCGTATCCTCACCGGCCGCGAAGTGCCCAGCTCCGGTCTGCCGGCACAACTCGGCGTGATCTGCCATAACGTGGCCACCACCGCGGCCATCGCCGACGCGGTGCTGGAGGGGAAACCGTTGATCTCGCGCCTGGTCACCCTGACCGGCATGGGCATTCGTGAGCCCGGCAATTTTCACGCCCCCATCGGCACCCTCGCCAGCGACCTGATCGCCCAGGCCGGGGGCTACCAGGGGGATCCGCAACAACTGATCCTGGGCGGCCCCATGATGGGCTTCGACCTGGCCAGCGACGCTGTCCCCATCACTAAGGGGAGCAACTGCCTGCTGTGCACCACCGCCGAGGAGTCCCCCCGCCCCGAGCCCGCCCGGGCCTGCATCCGCTGCGGCCGCTGCGCCGATGTCTGCCCGGCCCGCCTGTTGCCCCAGCAGCTCTACTGGTACAGCCGGGCCAAGGACCTGGAGAAGGCGCAGGACTACAACCTCTTCGACTGTATCGAGTGCGGTTGCTGCTCCCATGTCTGTCCTTCTCATATACCCTTGGTGCAATACTACCGATACGCCAAGAATGAGTGCTGGACCCATGAACAGGAACGCCGCGAAGCGGAACGCGCCAAACAGCGGCACGAAGCCCGCATGGTCCGCCTGCAGCGGCTGGAGGCCGAGCGCAAGGCCAGACTGCGTAAAAAGAAAGAGGACCTGGCAAAGCCGGCACTGCCTGATAAGGCGGCAACGGCCGGGCAGTCGGACCAGGAGAGCAAGCAGGCCGCCATCCAGGCCGCCATGCAGCGGGCGGCGGAGAAGCGGACCCGGCAGCAGGCGGCGCCCAAGAACACGGACAACCTCACCCCGGAGCAAAAGGCCAAGATCGAAGAGGTGGATAGGCGTCGCCGGGCGGCCAAGCGGGAAACGGAGCAAAAACCCTAATGGAGTTCCAGACCTACAGTTCGCCCCATACCGGCCGTCCCAACCGGGTCGACAAGCTGATGCTGCAGGTGGTGATGGCGTTGATCCCGGGCACTATCGCCATGATCTACTACTTCGGCTGGGGCGTGCTCTGCAACCTGGTCCTGGCGGTCACCGCCGCGCTCGCCTGCGAGGCGCTGGTGATGAAGTTGCGCAAGCGACCGGTACTGCCCCCCCTGTTCGATCTCAGCGCCACCGGCACCGCCCTGCTCTTCGCCCTGGCGCTGCCCCCGCTGCTGCCCTGGTGGCAGGTAGTGCTCGGCATGGCCTTCGCCATCATCATGGTCAAGCAGATGTACGGCGGCCTCGGCTACAATCCGTTCAACCCGGCCATGGCCGCCTATGTGCTGCTGCTGATCTCCTACCCGGTGGAGATGACCAGTTGGCTGCCGCCCAGGCTGCTGGCGGAGAGCCAGCTCAGCCTGGTACAGGTCCTCGGCGTCAAGTTCACCGGCAGCCTGCCCGGCAACCTCGGCTTGGACGCCATCACCATGGCCACGCCTCTCGACGAGATGCGCACCCAGCTCGATCTCAACCGGATGATCAGCGAGATCCAGCAAAGCCCCCTGTGGGGTGACTTCGGCGGCCGGGGCTGGGAGTGGGTCAGCAACTGGTTTCTGTTGGGCGGTATTTGGCTGGTCTACAAGCGCACCATCACCTGGCAGATTCCGCTGGCCTTTATCTCCGGGCTTGTGGGCATGGCCACCCTCCTCTGGATATTCGATCCCGAGGTCTATCCCTTCCCCCTGTTTCATCTCTTCAGCGGCGGAGCCATCCTCGGCGCCTTCTTCATCGCCACCGATCCGGTCACCGCCAGCACCACCCGCAACGGCCAACTGATCTACGGCGCCGCCATCGGCGTGCTGGTCTATATCATCCGCACCTGGGGCGGGTATCCCGACGCCGTGGCCTTCTCCGTGCTGCTGATGAACATGGCCGCGCCCACCATCGACTACTACACTCGGCCGCGCACCTATGGCCATGGGAGTGAGAAGCGTGGCTAAGCGGCGGCCGATCCTACTCGCCGCCGGGGTGCTGGCCCTGTTTGCCGTCGCCGGCACCTCGCTGGTCGCCTTCACCCACGGGACCACCAAGACGCGCATCGAAGCGAACGAGCGGGAGGCCCTGCTGCGCAGCCTGCATGCCCTGGTCCCGCACCAGAGCATCGATAACGACATCGGCGCGGACATCCTGCTGATCAGCGATCCGGAACAGCTCGGCGGCCAGTCCACCACCGTCTATCGCGGCCGCAAGTTGGGATTGCCGGTCGCCGCGGTACTGACCACCGTCGTCCCCAACGGCTACAGCGGTCCGATCAAACTGCTGGTGGCGGTGCGCTACGACGGCACCCTGGGCGGGGTGAGGGTCATCAACCACAAGGAGACCCCCGGGCTGGGCGATAAAATCGAAGTGCGCCGCTCCGATTGGATCCTCGGCTTCAGCGGCAAGTCCCTGGATAATCCGCCCCTGGAGCAGTGGGGGGTCAAGCGCGACGGCGGCGTCTTCGATCAGTTTACCGGCGCCACCATCACCCCCCGCTCCATCGTCCAGGCGTTGAAGAAGACCCTGCTCTACGTCAAAGCGCACCGGGACGCCCTCTATGACAAAGAGGCGGCCAGCGAAGGCGTCACCGCGGAGAATTGATTCGATGGGATATCCAGGAGCCAACTCATGAGCGACAACAGCCTGCGCCACATCGTCACCGGCGGCCTCTGGCACAACAACCAGGCCCTGGTCGCCCTGCTCGGCCTCTGTCCCCTGCTGGCGGTCACCAACACCGCCGTCAACGGGCTCGGCCTGGGGCTCGCCACCACCGCCGTGCTTACCGCCTCAAACGGCACCGTTTCACTCATTCGAAACCTGGTGCGGCCGGAGGTGCGCCTGCCGGTCTTCGTCATGGTCATCGCCTCCTTCGTCACCACCATCGAACTGGGCATGAACGCCTATTTCCATGAACTGCACAAGATCCTCGGCATCTTCATTCCACTGATCGTCACCAACTGCGCCATTATCGGCCGCGCCGAGGTCTACGCCTCGAAGAACAATCTCTGGCGCTCACTGGCCGACGGACTCAGCATCGGCATCGGTTTCACACTGGTGCTAATCACTCTGGGCGGCATGCGGGAGCTGATCGGCCAGGGCACACTGTTCGACCAGGCCCATTTGATGTTCGGCGAGGCGGCGCGGGGCTTGACGCTCAAGATCGAGGATTTCCCCGGCATGCTGATCGCCATCCTGCCACCGGGGGCCTTTATTGGTCTCGGCCTGCTGATCATGGTAAAAAACCTCATCGACGAGCGGGCCACCGCAAGGACTGAAGCCACCGAAGGAGCGCCGGACGTCGCCAGCTAACCATGAGAATCCAGCGCGTCTATACAGAGCAGCCGCTCCAGGCCGGCGGCGAGATCACCCTTGAGGAGAATCCCTCACACCATCTCCAGCACGTCCTGCGCATGCATCCGGGCGACAGCGTCCACCTCTTCAGCAACGGCCTTGAGTATGCGGCCACCCTGGGACAGGTCGGTAAATTAGGCGCCTCCGCCCAGCTGCACAAACTGGTGCGCGAGGAGTCCGAACCCAGCCTCGGTATCCACCTGCTGCTCGGCATCTCCCGTGGCGAACGCATGGACTTCGCCCTTCAAAAGGCCACCGAGTTGGGCGTCACCCGCATTACCCCGGTCTTCACCCGGCGCTGCGTGGTCAAGCTCAACGAAAAGAAGCGGGCCAACCGCATGACCCATTGGCAGAAGATAATCATCAATGCCTGCGAACAGTCGGGCCGCTGCCGCCTGCCCCAGCTCGATACCCCCGTTGAAGTCGGCGCCGCCGTCATGCAGCATCAGGGCACCGCACTGCTGCTGGACCACCGCAGCGACAAGACATTGCTAAAGATCAAGCAACCGAAAGACAGCGTCACCATCCTGGTCGGACCGGAAGGCGGCCTCGACTCCGACGAACGCAAACAGGCCACAATTCAAGGCTTCACCGGAATCCGTCTCGGCCCCCGCGTCATGCGTACCGAAACCGCCCCCCTGGCGGCAATTGCGGCGATTCAGACCTTGTGGGGGGATTTTACCGAGCATGGTTAATAGTAGGAGCTGATGTACACCACGGTTTCAATACATATGAATCCAGTTGAGGCGCACATCTATAGAGGTAGATTGGAGGCCGAGGGAATCGATGGGTTAGTCCAGTTCGAACACCATATCTGGGCCAACTGGTCCATATCCCACGCCCTGGGATGCGTTCGACTACTCTCCCCATCCAATAGGATCGAACAGGCGACCCAGGTCATTCAAGCAATTCATTCCGGCGAATATGAAGAGTTGCTCATCGAACAACAGGGGCTTTCGCAACGTGAGTGTCCTAAATGCGGCTCAACCAATAACGGAGTCCATGCATGGCTATGGAAACTATCCCTCGCATTCCTGTTTAGTACCTCAATTCCCATACCCTATACCAGTCATCTTTTTAGCTGCAACGACTGCAAGCACTCTTGGATAGCTCAAGATCAGCGACCCTATCCACTCCTGGTCATAGCGTTTTATATTTTTTTATTGACACCCTGTTGCATCGCCATTTTCTATCTCCTCTTAGCGTACATAAAGCACCTGTCGACGATAACGTTCTAGCAGACCAGCACCCAAACCCAGTCTCTAGTGTAGGGTGGGGCCATGCCCCACCAAGACCTTCACATAACCGCACAATCTCCTTCTTAGCAGTAAATTCTAAGAGCTAGCGCTCTCTTATTTACAAACATCACAAAGCCCACACACTAAAAGCACAATTTTCTAATGATGCACCCAGATACTGGACGCTTATTCCTATGAACCATCACTCTCTCTTACTAAATTGGCACAGTAAAAAACCGGCTTAATCTTCAAAGTCGCGCATAACTCGTCTCTGATTAACATAAACCGAACCCGATTATCATGAGCAATGCGGTTAACGCCCACAAGGTATAGGACGCGATACGTAGAGATTTACCGAAACGGCTCAGCATGTGAATCGGAATATTCCAGGCGATTTTCCTCCATGATTCAATGCCTGCCAATGCTCCATTACTTAAGGTGTAGCGAGCCGGCATGAATTGAAGCATTGCCAAGGGGATAACGCTTGCCCCGGCGGCAAAACCTGCGAGTTTGATAAAGATGCATTCCATCGGTTTTTATATATTCAACTACAATGGGGCACTGTGTTGGAGATACGCAATCAACCTGTCAGATATTCTTTTTATACCAAGCGCCTCCATCTTAGCAGCGACATATAAAAAACAAAACGCATTGGATGCTGGGACTAATCGCGTTTAGTTTTGTAAAAATATAATCCAGCCCGGATAGAGGAGTGTTTTGGACGGATCACGGTGCGGCAAGCCGCACCGATTCATAACTTGAATCATTGCCATTCGACACTGAGCCTTTTCCTGCAATTTGCCTTCTAACCCGCACTTTCCGCCTGTAATCCTGAAAAGGGTAAACGAACGCCACAGCGCCCAATTTGCGGTCGTCGAACCTCATTGAAAGGGTAGCAAGTACCCACACTGCCCACATTTGGCCTATGCTTTGCGGCATGGACAAAAGAGCGCAACGCGGTATGGGACAACCGAACGACGCCGGCCATACCCAAAAACCACTTCACATCCGGGGCCGATTCATGCTGTTTATCGGCCTGCTCCTGATCGCGGGTTGCAGTAACGAGGCGCCGGAGGGTGTGAAACCTGTGGTACACATCTGGGCCCACGCCGGCCAGGCGCGGGAGCGGCAGACCCTCGAATCCCAGATCGAACGCTTTAAACAAAGTCATCCGCAAGTCCGGGTACGCCTGACCCTGATCCCGGAGGGGAGCTACAACGCCCAGGTGCAGGCCGCCGCCGTGGCCGGCGAGCTACCGGATCTATTGGAGTTCGACGGGCCTTTCCTCTACGCCTATGTCTGGCAGGGGCGGCTGCGGCCCCTCGACAATCTGCTACCGGCCCCCTTGATCGACGACCTGCTGCCCTCGATCCGTCAACAGGGCAGCTACCATGGACGGCTCTGGTCGGTGGGGAGCTTCGACTCCGGTCTCGGGCTCTATGCAGACGCTAGCCGCCTGGCGGCCGCCGGCATCCGCATCCCTTCCCTGGAGCGACCCTGGAGCCGGGAAGAGTTCGAGGCAATCCTCGATCAACTGGCGCTGGACGATCCGGACGGGCAGGTACTCGACCTCAAGCTCAACTATGCGGGGGAGTGGTACACCTATGGACTGTCACCGCTGCTTCAGTCAGCGGGGGGGGATCTCATCGATAGAGCCCGGCTGCGCAGCGCCCACGGGGTACTCAACGGG
>CAJICC010000188.1_pt1 | contig 10298 bp, 9 predicted proteins | sample 9199511 | NCBI WGS metagenome assembly CAJICC01 (sample SAMEA7708322, study PRJEB35096) | sediment metagenome | biome: marine neritic benthic zone biome [ENVO:01000025]; feature: sediment [ENVO:00002007]; material: shallow marine sediment [ENVO:03000034] sea grass bed [ENVO_01000059] ...
CCGTCTGCTGGAACTGCTGGGCGCCAGCGGCAACAACCTCAAGCAGGTCGACCTGGCGATCCCGGTGGGGAGCTTCTGCTGCATCACCGGGGTTTCAGGATCCGGTAAATCCACACTGATCAACGACACCTTGTTCCCCATCTGCGCCGCCGCTCTCAATAAGGCCAACACCACGCCGGCCCCACACCGGGAGATCCGCGGATTGGACCACTATGACAAGGTGGTCGACATCGACCAGAGCCCCATCGGCCGCACCCCGCGTTCCAACCCGGCCACCTACACCGGTCTCTTCACGCCCATCAGGGAGCTCTTCGCCGGCACCCAGGAGGCCCGCACCCGGGGTTACTCACCGGGCCGTTTCAGCTTCAACGTCAAGGGCGGCCGTTGCGAGGCCTGCAGCGGCGACGGCGTAATCAAAGTGGAAATGCACTTTCTGCCCGACATCTATGTGCAGTGCGACGTCTGCAAGGGCAAGCGCTACAACCGGGAGACTTTAGAAGTCCGTTACAAGGGCAAGAGCATCGATCAAGTGCTGGCAATGACAGTGGAGGATGCCTTGACCTTCTTTGACGCGGTGCCCGTCATCAAACGCAAGCTGGCGACGCTGATGGACGTGGGACTCTCCTACATCTCCCTGGGCCAAAACGCCACCACCCTTTCCGGCGGCGAGGCACAGCGGGTCAAGCTCTCACGGGAACTCTCCAAACGGGACACCGGCAATACCCTCTATATCCTCGACGAACCCACCACAGGCCTTCACTTCCACGACATCAACCACCTGCTGGAGGTGTTGCACCGCCTGCGCAACCACGGCAACACCGTGGTGGTGATCGAACACAACCTGGATGTCATCAAGACCGCCGACTGGGTCATCGACCTGGGCCCCGAGGGCGGCGACAAGGGCGGCCAGATCATCGCCCAGGGAACCCCGCAAAAGCTGGCCAAGAACCGCAAGTCCCATACCGGGCGTTTTCTAAAGAAAATGCTGGGGTGAATCAGGATAAGCGGGAAAGATTTGTATAACGCCATGCTCGCTATGGACGCTATGTAGATAAAAGTATCAGCAGCATCCTCTGCGTGCTTTGCGTTTCATTGCGAGCATTGCGTTATATCTCACCCCATTACCCATCCACGCCGAACAACAACTCGACATAGTTGCGGCATTGAATCAACTGCTCGGCAGCCAGCTTAGGCTCTTGCATGACTTTAGAGAGAATGAAGGCCCCCTCGAAGGTGGTGAGTACATGGTCGGCGACATGGGTGTGGGAGACCGGGATGCGGGAGGGATACTCCCGGGTCACCGCTTCGAGCTTTTGGCCCAACCGATCGCGCCAGAAGTGCATCATCTGTTCGACCTTGGACATCACTTCCGGAGAGATAGCGCCGCTTTGATAGCAATAAGCGGCATAAAGACAGCCGGGAAAGGGGTCTTCCAGCTTTTCAGTCATTTCGATAAAAAGCCCGATGAAGATCAATAACTGCTGCAATGGATCGCGGGCCAACTGCTCCGCCTTGTCCATGAAGTCGAGGAAATGTTGCTGGTCTTCGTTCGCGTAGCGCTCGATCATGGCTGCCGCCAAATCGTGCTTGGTCTTGAAGTGGTAGAAGAAGGTCCCCTTGGTGACACCAGCTCCGTCTATCACCTTCTCCACGGAGGTTCCGGTAAGACCCACCTGCAGGACCATCTGTTGCGCCACATCCATGATCTTGTTGCGGGTAATGGTACCGTCGCGTGGCATGGCGGATTCCTGATCAATTTAAAACAGATAACCTGCTCTATTTTATACCATGGGTCGGAAACCCTGGCGATTAGCCATGAGCAATCAAGGGGTACTCGCATCGGATAATCATTTATTCACCGCAAAACAGCCTGTTACATAATTAGATTTTTTTTCGATTCCTGTATTGAGCGCTTAAATAGCTCTCACCTAGGCTTTACACACCAGATACGAACCAACCGGAGGAGAGTCACCATGTGTAATGCCTGCATTCCCGTACCCACCCAGGATAGATCGATCGACGAGTTCGCCGACCAACTGCTCGACATGCTCAACCAGGGCGCCTTGTCGCTGATGGTCTCGATCGGCCATCGTACCGGCCTCTTCGACGCCCTGGCGGAACTGCCGCCGTCCACCCTCGAGGAGATCACCGGTCACACCGGACTCGATCGCCGCTATGTCTCGGAGTGGCTGGGCGCCATGGTCACCGGCGGCATCCTGCGCTACGAAGCCGCATCGCTTCGTTACCAACTGCCGGAAAGCCATGCCGCTCTGCTCACCCGCACCGCGGCGCCCGACAACATCGCGGTCTTCGCACAATATATCGGAGTCCTGGCGCAGGTGGAGGACCGGGTGATCGACTGCTTTCGCAACGGCGGCGGCGTCGGTTATGAACATTTCCCCCGCTTCCATGAAGTGATGGCGGAAGACAGCGGTCAGACCGTACTGGCGGCCCTGGAGGAACACATCCTGCCGTTGATCGCACACCGCCTGCCCGCGCTGGAGCAAGGCATCCGGGTCCTCGACATCGGCTGCGGCCGCGGCCGCGCCTTGCTGCATCTGGCCGCCCGCTTTCCTGAGAGTGAATTTGTCGGCTATGAACTCTCCGAGGAGGCACTGAGCTACGCCCGTTCCCAGGCGATGAAGCAAGGCCTGAGTAACGCCCGCTTCGAACGGCGCGATCTGACCGGTTTCAGCGAGAGCGCCGAAGCGGATCAGTTCGACCTGATCACGGCCTTCGACGCCATCCACGATCAGATTACGCCACAGAGCGTGCTGGACGGCATCCATATCACTCTCAAGCCTGGCGGTACCTTTCTCATGCAGGACATTCGCGCCTCCTCCCAACTGGAAAACAATCTGGACCATCCCATCGCACCGCTGCTCTACACCCTCTCCACCATGCATTGCATGACTGTTTCCCTGGCCGGCAACGGCGCTGGACTGGGCACCATGTGGGGTGAGGAGCTGGCGCTCGAGATGTTAAACAGAGCCGGTTTTGAAAAGGTGCATGTGCACCGGCTCGATCACGACTTTCAGAACAATTTCTACGTCATGGAAAAGGCATGACGGACTGAAACCGGCACTCTTCACTCTCGCATGCAGGGTGCGGCCAGCCGCACCCTGCCCCTCCAACCTACCCGGTAATCTCAAAGTCGGTTCCGATCCGACTGTTCGCTTCACTCCGCAACGGCCAATTCGGAAAATATTGAAGCACTTGCAACAACCAATAATTCCAGGTGTCCAACAGCTGCTTGGCTCAGCGGGAATTCGCATGGAAGACGCAATTGAAAATAACCGTTTGCATCTTTCGCGTGGCGGGAGATACGGGCTGGCGCTTCTGTTTTCCATCGGTGCACATACACTTCTCCTATGGCTGGCCGCCCACTACCTCCTGGAAAGCGCCGAAAACAGAGAAACAAGGCCCAGAACCCTGCATCTCAAACTCCTCTCCATGAAAGACACCGACGCCAAACCCGTGAGTAAGAAGAATTTATCGGTATCGGATAAATCTCGAACTTCCGATATACCGCAAAAGCAAACGGTCGCTGAGCCGGCCGAAGCTGAAACAACGGCGACCACCCCTCATCCCCGTACCGACAGCTCCCGCATCCTGAAGGCAGCCAGGGAAATCGCCAAAAGCATGGCGGCAAAAGAACATATTGAAACCAAACCGAACGACTCCACGGTCGGTGCTGTGCTGGACAGGGCCCTCAATCCCCGGCAGGAGCCCCCGGGGGTAAGGGAACTGGCAGACGGCACGATCCGCGTCGTGACCGAGTACGGGCACGTCTACTGCATCAGGCCCAGCAGCGATCCGGGAATTCTCGGGCCGGAGGATGTCATGCCGAAATCGGTGTTATGTAACTAGGGCCTGTTAACACTAATCCGATAGGCCCTAGGACCTAAAGGCTAATTCGGTGCGGCAAGCCGCACCCTACCCACTGTATATATACCTTCACCGGCATGACAACTTAATCAAAGGCACCATAAGTCTATCGATGAGCAGAGATCACTGCTTTGTGTTCATCTCCAGTAACACAAAACCTGGCTTAGGATGGTTGTAACCCGGCAGTACCACATTGATGTCCAGGTCGATCGACTTGGCCGCATCCATCCAATTTTTACCGTCATAACTCACCCACAGCTTATGGACGTAAATGTCCTTTACCGGTTTCACGCTCACCACTTCCCGCACCGTCTGCTCGAACAGGTCACCTTTGAATGTCACCGGCGTATCGATCGCTACCCCAGCCGGAAAGAGCAGCACATAGTCACCATCTTCCGGTACCGGCTGGCCGAAGTGCACAACCGGAAGTGAACTCAGCTTTGTGCTATCCGGTGGTGACATCGACGCGCAACCCGTCAAACCAAGGGTTAAAGCGGATAGTAAAATAGTATGAGTTTTCATTGCTTGCCTCCTTTACTCCAATAACTTTCAGTTCGTTTTCCAATCAAGGTTGTCCAGCCGCGCCGTAGAGGTCTGCTGCTCCCCCTCCCTGGCCATTTCAGGAAACAAGCGCTGCAGCGTAACCACATAGTCGCGGAAGGCCTGTAGACCGGCCGGCGTCAATCGGTAGAAAGTCTGCGGACGCCCGCTTCCTTTGGTCTTGATCGCGGTGAGATAGCCAGCCGCAACCAGCTTTTTCACATGCCCCTCAAGGTTTCCGTCGGTGGCCTCCAGCGCCTGCTTCAATTCGTTGAAGGTGGCCTCACCCCGGGCGGCCACGTAGGCGGCCAGGCGCGTGCGAACGGGTTGATGCAACAGCGGATCAAGTTCTATTTCACTCATCCCATCACCTCTCTAACAGCACTTGAAAACTCAGATCAATGGTCGGACCCTCAGTGGGTGAAAGCCTGCCCCTGATGTCCCAATTCTTAATCCGGTAGTCGTAGCGGGAGTTCCATTTCCCATCACCGTGCGAAATACCCATAACCTCCCCCCGCTCAACGGCAAGCTCTGCCGCACGGGTGGTCCGTAAGATCAGGGGAGGCGGCTGCGCGATCGGTTGCAGCAGATCGCCGTCGATATTCATCGACACAGGCACATGGGTGCCCGCCGGCAGCTTCACCACGATCGACTCAACCCCCTCCTCCCCGACCTGTTGCAGATAACCGCTCCATGAAACATGGGGCCAGGTCTCGAAACGACTATCTTGGGATATCGAAGCCGCCGCGAATGCCGGCGCCAACACCAGGGCGAGCCAACCGAGACTCAGGAGCAACTCCCTTGCCACCGACCTTTCCACGGTCCGATCGACCATCAAGGCAAAGGCCGGAAAACCGATGCCGAAGGCACAGGCGGCCACCCATCTCTGCACATTCAGATCGGGTGACAGGGCGATCATCACCAGGCCCAACAGGATCTGCATTGCGCCGCTCCAGGTCAGCAACTGACGCGAGAAGAGACCGTACACATAGATCCCGATACCGGTCAGCACCAGGGTAATGCCGTAGAAGAAAAAACCACCGCCGTAGAGATTCATACCGATATTGATCACCACCACCAGGGCGATCAGCAGCCACCAAAGCTTGGTGACCTGGCGCTGCACGAAAGAGAGTGTCTCGTCGCGACAGCGTCGAATACGGGCGGTCCACACCGCATCCCAAACGCCGACACCCAGCAGTACACAGGAGATAAACCCGTTTTGCAGCCACATACGCCGGGTAGGATCGGTATAGACGTCCATCGGAAAGAGCTGCGGCACCAATAGAATCAAGCCACCGGCAGCCAAACCCCAGAGGATCAAGGTGTGACGTTCCATGCGCACGCTGGCATGACCGCTGCTGAGCATGGCGTGAATCGCCTGCAGCTGCTCTTTGCCGCCGTTCAATGAATCTATCTCCATGCCGCCTCTCTCCCGATAAATACACTCTGAATTACAGAGTAATATAACTCTGAATTTCAGAGTGTCAAGTTTTTTATCCGTTTGCACAGGACGCAACAGCGGCAAAAGCCTCCCTACTCCCAGCGATCGATTCCGCTAGGCGGTGCGGCAAGCCGCACCCTACCGGACAACAAAGCGAATTCCGACAAGCTTTTACGTTCACTCGCGTTCATTTGCGGACTGATTCTCACCAATCCCAATCCCACAAAAAACCTCGGTCCGAAGCAAGGCCGACACACGGGAAACGGCATACTTAGTCGCTGAATTAAGTAAAGTATTAATCACCCCTACCGCTATTCTTTTGGACGCCTGCTTTTCAGCAGCATTGCGGTATGAAGTAACAGTTACGAGGAATCCAGCATGAATGTTTGGCTTACAGAAGGATCGTCGACAGGCAGCATCGCCGTGCTCAGCGATGACGCAATAGTTACCGGAGAAATTAAGAGCGAAGTACTGGAAGAGACGACAGCAAGAATCGAAGGCGGCGAATCACCGCTGAATATTCTTGCGAAAGAGGCGACTCATATCCCCTTTTTCAACATCAAGCGTGTTCAGTTCGATGAGCACGAAGAAGAGATCGCGATCACTTATAAAGAAGGCAAGGAAAACAAGGAGGAGACCATCAACTTCGAGAGTAAGGAGGATCGCACCGCCGCCTTTCAGCTGATCGCAAGCCGCCTTGGCGATAACTTCACATCACTGACGGAGAGCTACTCCAAGCTGCGCGCCGTCTACGCGCCGCTGCTCACTTTGACGATCCTGGGCTTCCTGACCTGGCTGTTTCACGGCGCGGCGAAAGACATCGCCGCCGGAGCGGAAGCCGATTTCAGCGGCAGAAACAGTGGCATCAAGGCGATTTTCTTTTGGATAATCGACGTTATTGGCCCCATCGGCGTTTTGGTTATCGGCAGTCTGCTGATGGCGCTCGCCGTCATGGCCCTGATACAGCGATACAAGGAACCGCCCATCATCACGAAACTTCAGGAAGGCACTCAGAATCCCAGTCGCGGCGTGGGCACCGTAATCAAATACGCCATTTTGGCGGGTTTATGGTATCTGTTCCTACCCGCCATATTCAGTAGCATCCTGTCCTAGCTACCTCAGTTGCCGCAGCCCGTGGCGAATACCACGGGCTGCGGACATGTCTTGCTCGATCGGCCAAATCGAGCTATGGACGTGGCCACTTAGAACTTGTGGATCATCCCGGCGAAAAGCACATCCTCTTCACTTCCGAGATCTTCCTCATAAGCAGTATACCCGGCATGCAGCTTGGTACGCTTGCTGAGGGAATGCTCGTAGCCGAAGCTCCACTGTTCTACTTCGTTGTTTGCCACGGTAATATCCGGCACCGTGACATTTGGTGAGAAATCCACACCGGGCAGATTGTTGACCTTGACCCGGGGCGCGTCACCGCTCAAGAACTGGGCCTTGATTTTACCGTTGCTTCCTACCTTAACATTGCCGCTCAAACCAAATGCATCATGATCCTCTCCCAAATTATCGGAGTCAAAGCTGCTGAACATGGCGCCGGCCTGCCACATGCCGCCTTTCCAGATAAATGTGCCACGAAGCAGGGTAGGCTCTAAGTTATAACCGCCAAGATCATATTTGTTATAAGCCAACGAGACGAAAACCGGTCCATTTCCATAAATACCGGCCAAAGAGATATGGTCGAAGAGGCCGGTCAACTGAGTATCACCGGAGTTCGCGTCACCCTCTTCACCAGACACGAAGGCGCCGACCAAAGAGAAACCGCCCATATCAGGCGAGACATAGGCAATGACGTTGTCGACACGGTCTTCACCGGGGATCACCCCCTTGATATCGCCGGGTACGTCGCCGAACTGATCGAACTTGCCCTGCGCCATCTTCAACGGCGTATCGTGGCGGCCCAGCAGCACGGTACCGAATCCGCCAGCCAAACCGAGGAATTGATTGCGATCACCCAGGCCATCGCCGTCGTCGTGTTTGATCTTGAATTCGAACTGATAGACGGCCTTCAGACCGCCGCCCAGGTCTTCACTGCCTTTGACGCCGACACGGGAATCGATACTGTCGACACTCCAGACATCATCGGTACCGTCATCGGTATTGGCAATGAGCATGTGAGCCTTGCCATACAGCGTGGCTTCGGCCATGGCGAATGAGGGCGCAACCAGGGCGGAAGCGATAGCAAGCTTAAGGAATTTTTTCATTGAGATAACTCCGTTGTTGTCGTACTCAGAAACAGGTTTCGAGCACCGGATTCTGAAACAACGAAGTTAAAGGAGTACTAACCTTCTATTGCTATTTTGCTACGAAATTGAAATATGTTGTTATTAATCCACAAAACCGGCCTATGGTCCTTTATGAACTTGTCTCGGATCAGTTTTCACATCGTTACGGATTTATTAACCCAATGATTATCATGCAGTGTATCAATCGAGTGTTGCACCTTTAAGACAATCTAGGATTGGGATTAGAGTAAAAAGTGAACAATCTTTACTCTGACCCGAATGGTGTTTATATAATCTTGTATCGGTGCGGCTTGCCGCACCGTAAACCGGCCAACATACTCCACTATTCGGGTTATCCATCTCTCTAGGGCCTGTTCCACTCTGATCCCAGATCGACATCTTCATTCCGCTGAAAGCCGGAGAAGTGGTACAGAGACGCGCCGTTTACGGAACTCGGGAGGGAACCCAGAATGACCTATGAACTGAGTACGCCGATTATTCTCGGCGTCGCGACACCACTATGATATCGAACAACATGATCGCCACGCCAACCGAAATCGCGGAGTCGGCCACATTGAAGGCTGGCCAGGCGAGACCCGCATAGTGGAGTTGTATGAAGTCGATGACATGACCGAATAGGAGGCGGTCAATTACATTGCCAATGGCACCGCCGATAATCAGACTCAGGGATACAGCGGTCCATCGCTCAGGCTGCTTGAGACGGCTCAACCAGACGACTAAAAAAAGGCTTAAAATGAGAGCCAGCGCGCTTATTGCCCAGCGCTGCCAACCGCCCTGCTCGCTGAGAAAACTGAACGCGACGCCAGGGTTGTAGGCCAGTATCAAATTGAAGAAGGGCAGCAGTACCTGGATATCCCCCTCGTTCATGGCTGCCTCTACAGCCTGCTTGCTAGCCTGATCGAGAACGATGATCAGCAACGAGAGCCAGAGCCAACGAATCATGATCGACTTCTCCAAGCGCGGTCAGACGAATTTACGCGATTCACCGTCGCCATCCACATTCTCCACACAGCGTCCGCAGAGTTGCGGATGATCGGCATTGGCGCCCACTTCTTCCCGATGGTGCCAACAGCGTGCGCACTTATCGAAGGCCGAGGCCTTCACCACCACCGCCAAGCCCGGATCGTCGGTGGCCATCGCCAAGGAGGGTTTCTCGGAAAAGGCGTACACCCTGGCATCGGATGTGATCAGAGCGAATCGCAGTTCCTCGTGCAAGCGATCCAGCATCGCTTTCAGCTCATCATCGCAGTAGAGCTCCAGTTCCGCATCCAGGGAAGAGTTGCCGGCGGCGCGAAATGACTCCATCGCCTGACCCACCGATTCACGCAGGCCGATTACCCGCTGCCAGAAATCCCGATTGAGCGGATCGTTCGCATCCAACGGGAAGAGCCCCTGGTACCAGGTTTCGAGAAACACCGCCTCGCCACGCTGTCCCGGCATGGATTGCCAGATCTCGTCGGCTGTGAAGCTGAGGATCGGCGCCAGCCAGCGCACCATCGCCTCGATGATATGGTACATGGCGGTCTGACATGATCGGCGCGGCAGGCTGTCCGCCTGGGTGGTGTACTGCCTATCCTTGATCACATCGAGGTAGAAGCCGCCCATTTCATTGACGCAGAAGTTGTGGATCTTCTGGTAGATGAGATGGAACTGGTACTTGGTATAGGCGTCGGTTATCTCTTGCTGCAACTGCAGACAGCGGTCCACCGCCCAGCGATCGAGCTCGATCATCTCATCAGGGGCAAGCAAATTTTTCGCCGGATCGAAACCGCTCAGGTTGGAGAGCAGAAAGCGGGCCGTGTTGCGGATGCGCCGATAGGCGTCTGCGGTGCGTTTGAGGATCTCGTCGGAGACGCTCATCTCATTGCGGTAGTCGGTGGCCGCCACCCAGAGGCGGATGATGTCGGCGCCCAGGCTCTTCAGCACCTTCTGCGGCGCCACCACGTTGCCCAGGGACTTGGACATCTTGCGCCCATCCGCGTCCACCGTGAAGCCGTGGGTCAGCACGCTTTTGTAAGGTGCGCAGTCGTTCATCGCCACCGAGGTCATCAGCGAGGACTGGAACCAGCCGCGGGGCTGGGCCGAACCCGCCAGGTAGAGATCGGCGGGAAAAACGGGGGCGTCACGGAAGCGCAGCACGCCATCGTGGGTAACGCGCGAGTCGTACCAGACAG
>CAJICC010000179.1_pt1 | contig 10174 bp, 7 predicted proteins | sample 9199511 | NCBI WGS metagenome assembly CAJICC01 (sample SAMEA7708322, study PRJEB35096) | sediment metagenome | biome: marine neritic benthic zone biome [ENVO:01000025]; feature: sediment [ENVO:00002007]; material: shallow marine sediment [ENVO:03000034] sea grass bed [ENVO_01000059] ...
CCAGGGTGCGTCCCTTGTTGAGGGTCAGATCGATGCCGTCGACGGCACGTACCTGCCCCACCACCCGGCGCATTACGCCCTTGTGGATGGGAAAATGGACCTTGAGGTCCCTGACCTCGAGTAGCGGTTGTTCGCCGCTTCGGCGAGCCTGGCGCGGCTCGCCTCTCGAGTCGGAGACATCTGAGGTGACGGGAACAAGGGGATCTTCAGCGAAGAGAAGACAACGCACCCCCGCCTCCCCGCTCAACTGACGCCAATCGGGGATCTCCTGGTTACAGCGCTGGCCGCCCATATCGCAACGGGCCACGAAGCGGCATCCTTCGAAGCGACTATCCAGGGCAGGTACCGTTCCCTGGATCACCGCCAGTTTCTCCTCCCGCTTCCGGCTGTCGGGCAGAGAATGGAAGAGTTTGCGGCTGTAGGGGTGCCTGGGTATTCGAAAGAATTCCACTACCGGCGCGGTCTCCACGATCTGCCCCGCATACATCACCGCCAACCGGTCCGCCGTCTCCGCCACCACCCCCAGGTCGTGGGTGATCAGCAGGATGCTCATGCCTGTCTCCTGCTGCAATCCTTTCAATAGCTTTAAGACCTGGGCCTGGATGGTGACGTCCAGCGCGGTGGTCGGCTCGTCGGCTATCAGCAGCTTGGGGCGGCCCGCCAGGGCCATGGCGATCATCACCCGCTGTTTCATACCGCCCGAGAGTTGGTGCGGATACTCGCCGGCGCGACGCGCGGGATCGGGGATGCCCACCGCCTGCAGCAGTTCCACCACCCGCGCCGCCACCGCCCCGCCCTGCAGCCGGTCGTGGAGGCGTACCGCTTCGGCGATCTGCTCACCCACCTTGAGTACCGGATTGAGGGAGGTCATCGGCTCCTGGAAGATCATCCCCATGCTGCCGCCGCGTACCTGCCGCATCTCCCGCTCGGAGAGGCCGAGCAGATCCCGGCCATCGAATTCGACACGTCCCTGGCTGATACGGCCACTGGGGGGCAGCAGGCGCATCAGGGAGAGGGCGGTCATCGACTTGCCGCATCCCGACTCACCCAGTAGGGCGAAGGTCTCGCCCCGGCGCAGGCACAGATCGACGCCGTCCACCACCCGCACCGGTTGCTGTTCGTCCCCCAGACGGGTCAGCAGATTCTCAACGAGCAGTAGGGTATCCGCCGGCTTGGTATCGTTCATCGTCCGGACCTCAGTCGGGGATCGAAGGCGTCGCGCACCACGTCGGAAAAGAGGTTGGCGGCCAACACCAGGGTAAACATGAAACAGAGGGCCGCCGCCAGCGACCACCATACAATCGGTTCCCGGGCCATCTCCAGCCGCGCGCTGTTGATCATATTGCCCCAGCTGTTCATAGTCGGATCGACACCGATGTTCACATAGGAGAGCACCGCCTCCGCCAGCACCAGCACGCTGAAATCGAGCACCAGGGTGATGAGGACGATATGCAGTACATTGGGCAGGATATGGCGGGCGATGATAGTGAACTGGCCGACACCGAAGGCCTGTGCAGCCTGGACATACTCCATCTCCCGCAGCTTGAAGGTCTCGCCGCGCAGCATGCGGCAGAGCCCCGTCCAACTGGTGACACCGAGAATCATGCACAGAAACAGCAGCCGCAGATCGGCCCGCTGGGTAAGGCTGTCGAACTGCTCCGGATGGTTGCCCATGTAGATCTGCATCATGAGGATGGCGGCGGCGATCAGCAACACGCTGGGAATGGAGTTGAGGGTGGTGTAGGTATATTGGATCAGATCATCCACCCAGCCGCGAAAATAGCCGGCCATGATACCCAGCAGAATGGCCGCGGGCAGCATCACCAGGGTCGTCAAAGTGCCGATCAGCAACCCGGTGCGAATACTCTTGAGCGACTGATAGAGGACATCCTCGCCCACCTTGTCGGTGCCCAGCAGGTGGTAATGACCGGCCATCTCCGCGGCCCAGAAACCGATCAAACAGACTGCGCCTGCGGTCAGCCAGATCGCCCGCCAGGGGATGTGGCCGCGGTAGTGCCAGATGTCGGAGAGCAGCTGGCGCGGCGGGCAGCGTCCCCTCCTCGCCCGCCAAACCAACAGCAGCAGGGCCGCAAGGAACCAGCACAGAAATCCCTTGAGCAGCCCGCTGGCGCTCTTCAGCGCCAGATCCCGCGCCCATTCCGTCTCCACATCCTTCAAATGAGACCCGCCGTGGATGAGCCTGGGATAGTCGCGGTGGGTTGTCCCGTCCGCCCGCTCCAGGTTCTCCTTGGTGTATTGATAGGCGGCCAGGGGTGCGGAATAGGTCTTCTCCTGTCGCGTCCGCAGGGGTGTGAGCCACCAGTCGAGCAGGCTCAGCATCTCTTCGGATGCATTCTCACTGTCCGGATCGGGCCGGTAGTGGACTGAATCCATGAGTCCTATGGCTACATAGCAGGTCAGCACAACCAGCGCGCCCATGCCCACCTTGCTGCGTCCCACCTGACGCCAGGGGGCGCGCAGATGCTCACGCCGGCCTGCGTAGAGGGTGAAGGCCAAGGCAATTATGACCAACAGAAAGACCAGCGCGTCGGTGGTGAGCAGAACCAGATCAGGCATCTCCCCGCGCCTCCCTCAAGGCTACCGGCCCACCCTCATCGGTGGCATGGCTTTGCAGTTCCACCGGCCGATTCAGATAGCGCAGATTCATTGCAGCCTCACCCGGGGATCGACGATGGTGTAGGAGATATCGGTCAGAATGAGGCCGATGATGTAGAGCACGGAACCGAGAAACACCATGGAACGCACGATGGCGAAATCCTGCCGGTTAATGGCGTCGATGGTGTAGCTGCCAAGACCGGGAATACCGAAAAAAGACTCGGTGATCAGGCTACCCATGAAGAGCAGCGGCAGTACCACTACCACGCCGGTCAGGATCGGAATCAGCGCATTGCGGAAGACATGCCCGAACAATACCCACTGTTCGCTGAGACCCTTGGCGCGGGCGCTGCGCACATAGTCCCGGTTGATCTCTTCGAGAAACAGGGTGCGGTACCAGCGCGTGCCGGAGCCAATACCGCCGATGATCCCGATAATCACCGGCAGCACCAGAAACTTGATAGACGACCAGCCTGTGTCATAGCCGGAAATCGGCACCAGGTGAAGCAGCTTGCCCACCAGGTACTGGCCGCCGATGATATAGAAGAGGGAGGAGATCGACATCAGGATGACGCAGATCACCACTCCCCAGAAATCGATATAGGTGGCGCGAAAGAAGGCGATCAACAGGGAAAAGGTGATATTGATCGCCAATCCCACGATCAGCACCGGGATGGCGATAGCGAGACTCGGCCACATACGTTGGGAGATATCGTAGCCGATGTCGCGGCCGCTGTCGGATGCGCCGAACTTGAAACGAAACAGGTTGATCGATTTCTGAAAGAAGATGGTATCCGTGAAGCTCGCCCAACCTTGCGCCCGGTCGTTGTAAAGGATCGGCTTGTCATAGCCCCGCTCGGCCTTCCACTGTTCGATCGCCTCCGGCGTAACACGCTTCATACCCAGATTCATGCGCGCCATATCGTCCGGTGAATTGACCACGAAAAAGAGGGTGAAAGTGATGATGTTCACCCCCATCAGTATCGGCACGGCGTAGAGCACGCGACGTATGATATAGGCCATCATTGAAGGCTGCTCCTTTCCCGCCGGCGATACATGATCCAGGCCGGAATCAGGGATATGAGAAACAGCAGCGAGAGGAGGATCACCGGCCACAACACCGGCTGGTTCCATTCAAGTTGACGCGCCGCCCTGAGTTTGGGATCGAGACGTTTGTACTTGAGGGTGTTGTTGGCCATCAAGTTGGGTTTGACGTTGCGATACCAGTCATGGTGCAAGGAAAACGCCTTTGGATGATAACCCCAGATCCAGGGGGCATCCCGTCGCAGGATCTCCACCATGCGGTCGATGATGGCCTGGCGTTGAGGGCCATTCTCCATGTTCTTCATGCGCGCAAACAGCTCATCGAACTCCGGATTCCGGTAGTTGGCCGCATTCTCCCCTCCGCCATCGGCCTTGGCGTTTGGTCCGTAGAGCAGAAAGAGAAAATTTTCAGGATCGGGATAGTCCGCGTTCCAGCCCCAACTAAAGAGTTGCGCTGTCCCCTTCAGCATCTTCTCCTGGAAGCGATTGTAATCGGTAGCACGTACCACCAACTGGATGCCGAGCTTAGCGAACTGCTTGCGCCACCAATTCATACGGGCCTTATCGTCCGGCCCGGTGGCGAAAACATCGTAGTAGAGCACCAACGGCTTGCCGGTCTTGGGGTTACGACCTCCCGGATAACCGGCCTGGACAAGCAGCTCTTGCGCCTGTTCGAGGGGGCGGCGCTTCACTTTACCCACAACTGCTTCGAAGACATAGGGATTGATCCGCTCAATCCCCATTTTTGCACCGAAGATGCCGGGCGGCAAAGGCCCCTGGGCCACTACGCCCCGGCCGTTGGTGAAGATGGATATGAACTCCTCAAAGTCGACCGCGATGGAGATGGCCCGCCGCAGCAACCTGGCCGATTCCCCATCGCCACCGACCACCGAATCGCGCATGTTGAAGCCGAAATAGTAGCTGGATGTCTGTACCGCCGTGGTCAGCCGGATACCTTTCGCGTTTAGCTCATCGGTCAATCCAACCTCCCCCCCCGCGCCGAACTGCACCGCCTCGTCAAAACTGTCCGACGAGATCCCGGAGTTGTCGTAATAACCCTGCAGAAACTTGTTCCAGTAAGGGATGTTCTCCTTCTCCAGGCTGTAGACGGCCCGCTCGATGAAGGGCATCGCGAGACCGGCGTCCCGCAACAGGCCGTTGGCAACGTCATCCGGTTCACCCTCGGATGGATATGCCTCGCCATGGAAATTGGGATTACGTTCCAACACCATGCGCAGGTTGGGATTGTTCTCGCTCAACATGAAGGGACCGGTGCCCACGGGAAACCAATCGAGTTTGATATTGCGCTCCAGCAGCCCCGGCTGGGCATAGAAGCGATCCGCCTCCCAGGGCATGGGGGCGAAAAAGGGCATCGCCATCCAGTAGAGAAACTGGGGATATTTACCCTTGAGACGGATGCGGTAGCTATAGCGATCGATCTGCTCCAAACCCTGCATATCATGCTCGCGCAGATCCACATAGGGCTGTTCCTCGCCACTCGACTGCTGAAGTTGACTCTCTACTTGCTTGAGCCGTTCCGAGAACGCCTTATAGCCGAGAATATACTCGTTCATCACTCCGGATATGGGACAGTGGAAACGGGGAAAGGCAAGGCGTTTGATCTGATAGACGAAATCGGCTGCGGTGAGTTCACGACTGCCGGTCTCGGTTAAATCCCCAAGTGTGTGCACCCTTTCCAGCGCCGATTCATCGAGCCGGTGATAGAGGTAGTCGCCCGCCGCGTCCTTGGCGAACATAGGGTGAGGTTGATAGCGGATCCCCGGCTTGATACGTACCCGATAATCGCTGAAGGCGATGCGATCCACCGCCGCATCCTCGGGCAGGGGTTCTCCCTGCCGATCCAGGTAGCGGACCTCGGGCATCTCCGAGGCCGACAAAGGCACCAGCTGGTAGGGCCGGGTGAGAAAGTGGTACTGCAACGGCGGTTCATAGATCTGCGCAATAAAGGCATATTCGTTTGAGCTATAGGAGCGCGCGGGATCGAGGTGCTTGGGACGCTCAGCGAATGAGCTGTAGAGTACCGACGACTCCACTTCCCCGGCGGTGTAAGGGCTGTTCCATGGGGCGCCGTCGCAACCCGCGAGCAGTAGCGTCAGTAGATAGAGTACACCAGTGATCCACCGGGTTGTCGTTTGAAGAGGCACTGTCGCTGAGATCTCGCACTTTCCGCTGATGAGAATTTCCGGTACCTTTAGCGCTTCCTTCATATTAACCTAGCGACCAAATATGTCGTGTTAATATTGACCGGAAATGGCACTGAGTGTCCATTATCCGCGTTTCCACTCGATGACTCCACCTAGGAATTATTCCATGGGCTTATTACAAGATAAACGAATCCTCATTGTCGGCATCGCCAGCAGCCGCTCCATCGCCTGGGGCGTAGCCGAAGCTATGCATCGGGAAGGGGCCGAACTGGCGCTCACCTATCAAACCGATAAACTCAAGAGACGTGTCGATGAAGCCGCCGAAAAGTTTGGCGCCAAGATCGTGCTGCCGCTTGACGTGTCCAGCGACGAACAGATCGAGGCGCTGTTCGACACCCTGCAGCAGGAGTGGGGTTATCTCGACGGTATCGTGCATGCGGTGGGTTTCGCCCCGCGGGATCACTTGGATGGGACCTATCTGGACAACCTCACGCGGGAAGGTTTCGCCGTTGCCCACGATATCAGCGCCTATAGCTTCGCCGCCCTGGCCAAGGCCGGACGCCCCTTGATGCAGGGCCGCAAGGCGGCGTTGGTTACCATGACCTACCTCGGCGCGGTACGCACCGTGCCCAACTACAACGTCATGGGCGCGGCGAAGGCCAGCCTGGAGGCCAACGTGCGTTATATCGCCGACTCGCTAGGACCCGAGGGAATTCGGGTCAACGGCGTTTCGGCCGGGCCGATCCGCACCCTGGCAGCCTCCGGTATCAAAGATTTCAAAAATATGCTGGACGGCGTCGAGCAAAGGAATCCCTTGCGCCGCAATGTCACCATCCAGGAGGTCGGCAACGCAACCGCCTTTCTCTGCTCGGACATGGCCTCCGGCATCACCGGCGACATTCTCTACGTGGACTCCGGCTATCACATCGTCGGCATTACAAAATGAGTTGGTTTAAAAAAACAATTATCCGCAAATGAGCACCGGAACAGGGATTGCAACGCCACATTGGCGTGCGTGACGCGATTTTGAGATAGGTTCTACTCTTCGCTGCTTTTCGGCAGTGTGATTTCGATATCGGCGCGAGTCTTGAGGTCGGCGACCAGCCCGTCGTAGAGCGAACGCTCCAGATTCCTGCTCAGTCGTTGCTGCAGCATGCCGTTATCAGCCTGCCCGGTTCCACCCTCCTGCACCTGGTGTAGGGCATATAGGGCCACATCTCCATTGCTCAAGCGGACGCTGTCCACCGTCACCACACCCTCCACCGGTTTCGGGCTGGTAAACACGGCAGCGATCAACTCGCGGGGCGTCGAGCGATCTCCGCGTCCCACATTGAGGGGGCCCGTAACCGGGAAATTTCCCGCCACCTGGGCCAACGAACCGCCGTCCAGGATCTCCTGCTTGCGCTTGTCCGCCTCGGCCTGGGCCTGAGCCTCGGCATACTCCTGACGCAAAGTCTCGATGATGCGCTCCCTGACCTCGCTGAGGGCTTGGGTGGCGGCTTCCTCGTGCTCCACGACCCGTAGCACTAGGGCGCTCTCGGAATCGAGTTCGATCAGCTCGCTGTTGTGGCCCTCCACCAGAACATCTTCATTAAAGGCCGCGCTTAATACCTTTGGTGAAGCCAATACCCCCTCACCCCGGTCGCGGGTCACCCAGTCGCTCTGTTGGATGGTCAGATCCAAGGCATCAGCGGCGGGTTCGAGACTGTCCGAAGCGTCGTAGCTGAGGTCGGCGAGTCTTTCCGCCATTTCGAAGTAGCGCCGCTCGCCCTCATCCTTGCGCAAGGCCAACTCCACCTCCCGCTTGGCATCATCGAAGGGCTTGACCCGGGCTGTCTTGATATCGACCAGCTTGATCAAGTGAAAACCGAAACTGCTGCGCACCGGCTCGCTAACTTGGCCGGGTTCCAAGGCGAAGGCAGCCGCCTCGAAAGCGGGATCCATCACGCCCTTACCGAAAAAGCCCAAATCACCGCCGGCGATGGCTGAACCCGGGTCCTGGGAGTTGGCCTTCGCCAACTCGGCGAAATCCTCTCCCTGGGCCAATCGCTGGGCCAAGGCCTCGATTTTCCCCTGCGCCTCGGTCAGCGACTTCTCATCCGCGTTGGCCGGCGCCTGGATCAGGATATGACTGGCCTGGCGCTGCTCGGGCAGACCGAACTTTTCCTGGTTATCGTCATAATAGCGGCGCAGCTCCTCAGGGGTCACTTCAAGGGTGCCGCCGGCGCTTTTCACGTCAAGGTGGAGGTATTCGAGCTTGACCCGCTCGGCGACGGCGAACTTCGCCTGGTTCATCGAGTAGTAGCTCTCGATCTCATCATCACCGATAGGATTTTCCACCCGGTAGTCGGCGGCCGGCACCGTAATATAGGAGAACTCCCGTTGTTGATTCATCAAGCGCTGCCCCTCTTCCGTCTCATGCCCTGTAACGAAAGCGCTGGCAGCGATGGCCTGGGGAAGCTGTTGGATCAACATGGCCTTGCGTATCTTCTCAAAAAGTCCGGCCGCGGTAAGGCCTTGGTAACGCGCTGCGCGTTCGAAGGCATCTTGATCGAAGCGACCGTCTGTTTGGAAGGCTTCTATGTCTTTGATCGCCGATTGTACCTCGGCTTCGCTCACCCTCAGCCCCATATCGTAGGAGACCTGTTCGACCAGCTGTTCGCTCACCATGCGATCGAGCAGCTCTTTCCGCAGACGGCTATCGGCGAACAACTCGGGACGATAGGCGCTGCCCAACTGCTCACGCAACTGCTGGCGAAAACGCTGGAACTGGTTTTCGAAGGCGCGCTGAGTGATCTCCTCACCGTTGATCTTGGCGGCCACCTGCTCAGATCCCAGGCCCAGGTACTCCTGGATACCCCAGAGTGCGAAGGGCACGCTGATTAAGATAACGATGCCATAGGCGATCCAACCTTGGGCTTTGTCACGGATATTCTGCAGCATGATGATCGACTCGTGATGCTTAAACAAAACGGGGTATCAATTACTAACCTGAACATAAGTTGCCGACACACAGCCGTGTGTACTTGACCTGAGCTATTCTTGTAGCCCTGAGTGTCGGACAACATACTTTCAGGTTAGTAAGGATACCCCGTTTGCTGTTCTGTCATATGGCGGAGCGGACGGGATTCGAACCCGCGACCCCCGGCGTGACAGGCCGGTATTCTAACCATCTGAACTACCGCTCCGGGTGGTGGGTGCTGCAGGGATCGAACCTGCGACCCTCGCCTTGTAAGGGCGATGCTCTCCCGGCTGAGCTAAGCACCCCACAGAAGGCGCGCTAGTTTACGGCATCCTTCAGTGCTTTACCAGCCTTGAACGACGGGATCTTGGAAGCCTTGATTTGGATGGTTTCGCCTGTTTGGGGGTTGCGGCCTTCGCGGGCGGCACGCTCTTTCACGGAGAAAGTACCAAAACCAACCAGGGAGAGAGAATCGCCCTTCTTCAGGGCGTCGGTAATCGCCTCCACCATTCCATCCAGTGCGCGTCCGGCAGCCGCTTTAGAAATGTCCGCAGCGTCTGCCATTGCCTCAATCAGTTCGGCCTTATTCATTAATCAGTTTCCCCTTGTGATGGTCTTGGCGGATTACGCCGCCATATGGATAGATGTAATAACAATTGTGCCCCTGAACGGGGCACGAAACGCCAAAATTTATACCGGCTGCCCGGAACCCTGTCAAGCGACGAAGTCACTGAAACCTAATAAACAAGGGGCTTGAGTGGCATTTAATGTTGTATTGGCTCCGATCTTTTCTTGACTGTTGCCGTCGATTTCGACTTCTGCCCGGCTTTATCTTTGGATATCTGCTTGGTTTCACCGGGCGAAGGCATCTCCTGCAATGCGATCTGTAAAACCTCATCGATCCAACGCACCGGGCGAATCTCCAGATTCTGTTTAATATTCTTAGGAATATCAACCAGATCTCGCTCGTTCTCCTCCGGAATAATGACGGTCGAGATACCGCCCCGATGTGCCGCCAGCAGCTTCTCCTTGAGACCGCCGATGGGCAGCACTTCGCCACGTAATGTAATCTCCCCGGTCATCGCCACATCGGCCCTGACCGGGATGCGGGTCAAGGCGGAAACCAGCGAAGTGCACATGCCGACGCCGGCGCTGGGTCCGTCCTTCGGCGTGGCGCCCTCGGGTACATGGATATGGACGTCACATTTATGGTGAAACTCCTCTTCCAGCCCCAGAGATTCGGCACGGCTGCGGACAACGGTCATAGCCGCCTGTATCGATTCCTGCATCACCTCGCCGAGCTGGCCGGTGTGGCTGAGGCGACCTTTACCCGGCATCAGCGCCGCCTCGATGCGTAGCAGTTCGCCACCCACCTCGGTCCAGGCCA
>CAJICC010000030.1_pt1 | contig 10166 bp, 9 predicted proteins | sample 9199511 | NCBI WGS metagenome assembly CAJICC01 (sample SAMEA7708322, study PRJEB35096) | sediment metagenome | biome: marine neritic benthic zone biome [ENVO:01000025]; feature: sediment [ENVO:00002007]; material: shallow marine sediment [ENVO:03000034] sea grass bed [ENVO_01000059] ...
CAGCGCCTCAAGCGCGTGTGACGGCCGTTCCCCGTGGGGGATTCTCCCGAAATATGTGGGTTATGCTTCCTATACTCACGACCATCAAATCAATTGTTATCTTTCCCTGGCCACAGCAACCCAAAAAGAGTGAATGCACAATAAACGCAACGACGGACAAAAAGCCCAACGAAACACTTGGTTGCTGCGGTCATGGCGGCCTGGAGCGCTATTCTGTTCCAGGCCTATTGTTGCGAATCACCGCACCGCCGTACCTGCGCATGGAGAGAACGTGACGTTTGGATCAGGCAACACGGCCTTCGCAGTAGGCCCAATCCAACCAGGTATCCACCTTCTCCACATCACCATCAAGAGAGAGACAAACAGCCTCTTTGACCGCCAATTCCCCCAGTTTTCGTGCCTTTGGTTTTTCCTCCAGCAGGTAAGCAAATACGGCGCTCCAACCCTCTTTTTTTCTTTCAACCGTCAAATAAAAACCAAAAAGGGCGCCTCCACGCTGGTGTTGACGCCAATGGAGCAGATCCGACCAGATGGATGGCCCAAATGATTCTTCGCTGTATTCCATGGGTTCCATCTCAAAGAGCGTCTCCCGGTCATCCACCCATCCACCAACCAGCCAGGGCCGAATCAAGACATCATCACCCTCATCCATCAATTCCTGCAAATGATGAATGAAATGGTCGTTTTTCTTCCAACTTGCCAAGTCCATCCCGGACATGGGGACCAGAAAATGCTTGTAAACGATCCCCAGGGCCTTCAAGGCCATGGGCGTGTTTGGCTGCAACGCCTTTTCTGCATGTTGAAGGGGATTTGAAGACCATTCGAACGGATGGCTTTTCATGATGCCAACTCCCGGAGCCGAAGTGTTTATTCACATAAGGAAAGGTGTTTTCCTGAGACGTCATCAACCTCAAGATAGAATCAGGATAGGCCATAAAGCGTGTCGCCATGCCGAAATCGGCACCCCATTCGGCCACCGCGACGACAGTGGACTCCCGATAGGCCAATGGTATCCGAAAGGCCTTTTTACATCCAATATAAATCCTCAAAAAATGCCCGGCGAGACAAAAACCGGAATGGCGAAAGGTGAATGGTAAAACGATGAATGGCGAAAAGGGGAGCCGGTCCAGACGCAAGAGTGGATTGGCCGTCTCTATTGTTCTTCATCGTACCAGGCGAATGCATAGATTGTGCCGATGGTGTCGATGTGGCAGGTTTGCCAGCAATCGGCGTGGTCTGCGCATTTGATATGCTCATCGTCAGTCACCGGCATTACAGCCGGTTTGACCGGGCCTGCGGAAAACCCGGGTGGTTCACTTGATGTAGATCAATGAATATTACATATTAATTTATTACCGTCCCCTTAAATTAAGTGGCATCGCCAACGTCGGTATTACCTGGCCGGATTGTCAATCAAGTTATTTGATGGAGCACGGGTATCCGGTTAACTATCCGAACGGATGCGACAGACTGCGCGAACGCATACAACCACTCGAAGTCGAGAGAACCGCGATCCATGACCATGACGTCGAAAGCTCCTGCTTCGGGGAACAGCAGATCGAGGACGTTGACATCAACATGGATTTTTTGAAAAACGCAGTTGACCGTAGCGTAGTGATTGTTGATGTAGGTTAAGACTGCCGGAAGCCTGTGTATTTAGGGTAGCTGTTATTGGTGATGTATAGGAGTATGGTTTTGGGATTTGCAGACGGTTACTACAGGTTTCAATACGGCATCAGTGGCCGGGCGCCTCAAGTAAGTCCAAGGGCCGGGAAGTGTATATTCATCGCGTAATTTTAATGTGACGACACCAAGAAGGGGATTTTCTAATGATCAAGCTATTAGGCAATGTATCCGCAGCTGTCGCTGTCAGCTTTCTGATGACGGGTGTGGTATCAGGAAAGGAATTACAGCCTGAGCCATCCCTGTCCTCTGAAGAGATGGCCAAGGCGGAAAACATCTATTTTGACAGGTGTTCCGGCTGTCATGGCGCCCTGAGAAAAGGGGCAACCGGGCCGGACATTACTCCCGCCAAGACACGCAAGAAGACACTCGCAAAACTCGAGAAGATCCTGTACGAAGGCACGGACGGTGGTATGCCTGCCTGGGGCAAGGACGGGTTCATCACCCGCGATGATGCCAAGCTGCTGGCGAAGTTCGTCCAGATCGAGGCGCCTGTACCACCTGAATGGGACATGAAGAAGATGCAGGAATCATGGAAGGTCCATATACCCGTCGACAAGAGGCCCACCAAGCCGCCGAAGGCGAACTGGGAAAACTACTTCGGTGTTGTCCTGAGGGATGTGGGCAAGATTGCCATCATCGATGGTGATACCAAGGAGACCCTTAATGTCATTCCTTCCGGCTTTGCCACCCATATCCTCAGGACATCGGCATCCGGCAGGTATCTGTATGCCATCGGTCGTGACGGCAGGGCCAGCATGATGGATATGTGGGCCAGTCCCCCGAACCTCGTGGCCGAGGTCAGAACCGGCATTGATGCCAGATCCATAGACACCAGCAAATACAAGGGCTTTGAAGACAAGTATGCGGTTGTTGGCGACTACTGGCCTTCCCACTATGTGATCCTGAAGGGCGACACACTTGAGCCCATCAAGATTGTGGGCACCACCGGATATACCCACGATACCAACGAGTACCGCCTTGAGTCGCGGGTTGCCTCCATTGTCGCTTCGCACCACGCGCCGGAGTGGGTCCTCAACCTGAAAGAGATGGGCGTGGTCCTGCTGGTGGATTACAGCAAGGTGGAAGTTGGCACTGTTACCGAGACGATGATTGATGCCGAGCGGGCTCTCCATGACGGCGGCTGGGATTCCACCAAACGGTATTTCCTGGTCGCGGCCAACATGCGTGACACGATTTCAGTTGTCGATACCGTGGACCGCAAGCTGGTCAAAAACATCAAGGTAGGAACCAAACCGCATCCCGGCCGGGGCGCCAACTGGGTGGATCCGGAGTTCGGGCGTGTCTGGGCGACGGTACATCTCGGTGAGGGGCTGGTTTCCATCATCAGCACCGACCCGTCGAAGGACTATGCCTGGACCGTGGTGCGTGAATGGGAGCTGGATGGCAACTCGCTGTTCATCAAGACCCATGACAAGAGCAAGTGGGTCTATTGTGACAACACGATAAACCTGAACAAGGACAAGACACTGACCATCTTTGACAAGACCAATCCGAAGGCTCCGCCGAAAGAATTGACCTTTGATAAAAAGGTTGTCCATATCGAGTTTAACAAGGCCGGTGACGAGGCATGGATTTCTCTCTGGGACAAAGAGGGCGAGGTCGTTGTGATCGATGACAAGACCCTGAAGGTGAAGAAAAGGATAAAGGGCCTGCATACTCCCACGGGTAAATTCAACGTCTATAACACAACGAATGACATCTATTGATAGATATGTATCTGTAGATATTCATTGTGAGATTCAAGGGGCCGTGGATTGTCCGCGGCCCCTATCACCAAGCTTGTCATGTCAATGAGGTGTAGTATGAAAATTGTAACTGCTCTGTTTGTTGTTCTGGGAGCTGTGTTGTTCGGGTCGGCAGTAGCAGATGGGGGTGGGGAGCACGTGACTCCAACCGCTCCAGCGGAGTTCCTCGAGATGAATAACCCCAACGATGTCGATGACGTTGATGAGGATTTCCTCAAGTCTGCCAAGAAGATTTATAAGAGGAAGTGCAAGAAGTGCCATGGAACGGAGGGTGACGGCAAAGGGTCGTCTGCAGATGACATGGAGATCAAACCGACCGCATTCAACGAGCCGGGCTACCTCGCGAACAGGAAGGACGGCCAACTGTATTGGATATCGCTGGAGGGAAGCGAAGGTACCGACATGGAGGCGTTCGGCCCGGGTACCGATGTCAATCTTTCGGAGGAAGAAATCTGGCAGGTAATCACCTACATACGTAGCAGCTTTACCAATTGATGGTAGATATTACCTGGTAACAGAAAATAGTCAGCGCCATTGATGGCCCGCTTTCCCGCGACTATCAGTGCGTAAGTGCCGCCAGGAATGGCTCGGACCGTTTCTCGGGCAGGCTCCACCACGTGATCATTGACCGTACAGCAGTTCCCGGGCGGCGGGGACTCGTCAGCAGGATATGGCCATGGTGACGATGGCGAATACCGGTAACAAGGTTCTGATATGCGGCTTCCCCTGTTTTCCGTGGAAGGACAATGAGAACGCTGACATAGGGCTGATGGGTCTTGTATGACTGAGGATACCGAAAGCGATAAATTTGCACATCTTGAGCGCCGTAGTTACGGGATTCAGACGCCTGGGACAAAGGGGGTCCCCGGGACGAAGCGGTATGCGATGGCGATCGATCTCCGCAAGTGCATCGGATGCATGTCCTGTGTTGTGGCCTGCAAGTCTGAGTTTGGTGTTCCTCTTGGTGTCTGGCGGACATGGGTGAAGGTGGCGGATAAAGGAGTATATCCAAACACCCGACGGGTCTTCATGCCCCGCCTCTGTAACCATTGTGACTACCCGGTCTGTGTACGCAACTGCCCGACCCAGGCCACTTTCAAGCACAAGGATGGTTTCGTGCTGCAACGGTACAACCGCTGCATTGGCTGTCGTACCTGTGTGGTCGCGTGTCCCTATAACGCCCGGCATCTGATACCGGAAAAGCGAACCGACAAGAATCTCCCGCATGCAGTGGTGGACAAGTGCACATTCTGCATCCACCGGGTCAAGAGGGGGTTGGTCCCCGCCTGTGTCCAGGCCTGTGTGGGCGGTGCGCGGATCTTTGGCGACCTGAACGATCCCGATAGTGAAGTGGCCAGGCTGGTCTCCAAGGAGCCGGTGACCGTATTGAAGCCGGAACTGGGCACCAGTCCGTCTGTTTTCTATATCGGCGGTGACTGGGAAATCATGGATGAGCCGCACAGCTATCTAAACCGGACATCTCAACTCCGTGAGGAATTCAATACCTTCAAGAGGAATCACCAGGGAGATGCGTTTGGCGATATCGTGGAGGGTGAATCGGCAATGTATCACGTGGGGAAAAACATGGTTGATTTCGTGCGCACGGTTCCGCATAAGGCCAGCGTAGTGCTGGATGCATTCAAGCGGCTTTTCTTCGGCTAGAGGCCAGCAGAATTGGAGAGTGTAGTCACATATAACGTTTTCCACCACGTGGCGTGGGGGACGCCGATTTCCATCTATTTCTGGCTGGTGGGTGCCAGCGCGGGTTCATTCGTAATCTCGAGTTTCGGCTGGGTCTTCGGTATCAAGCGATACAAACCACTGGCCCTGACAGCATCGGTGCAGGCGATTGTTCTGTTGCTGATCGTTCCGATCGTGCTGATCTGGGATCTGGGTAAACCGGTACGTTTCATTTATCTCATGCTGCCTGGCTACTGGCACAGTACAGGGCCCATGGCCTGGGGCTCCCTGCTGATTTTCTCCTACCCGGTTTCCATGTTTGCATACACCTACTTCGTCATAAAGAACAACCTGTTGTGGGCAAAGATCCTCGGTATCATCGCCATCGTACTGGCCCTGTCTACCCACTGGTATACGGGCGTGGTCATGGAGCTTAATCCAGGGCGGTACATGAACCATACCGCACTTGCGCCATTGCTCTTTCTTACCGGTGCCTTTATATCGGGTATCGGGCTGCTGATCCTGATTCTCTGGGTGCAGAACATGTTCGTCGATATCAAGAAACGAATCGACTGGTCACTGATCGAGGAGATGGCCCAATACATGATGTACGGGATTGTCTTCGATCTTTTTCTGCTCTTCCTCGATTTTATGCAGACGCTTTACGGCAGCCAAAGTGAGACGCTGGGGCATGAGGATGTACTGATGCATGTCTTCAGAATCCCCTACCTCTGGCTGGAGCTCATCATCGGGTTGATCATCCCGTTTTTCATCCTCTTTTCGCCACTGAAGAAGCTGAAATCCGGGATCATAGTGGCCTCATTTCTGGTGGCCGTTGGCGTCTATGGCATGAGGGTCTGGTGGGTCATGGGTGGCCAGTACATGCAGACGTTCTATTGATGAGGTAATACGGGCAATGGTGGAAATCAACAGACGTGACTTCATGAAGCTGAGTGCGGCGGCAGCGACTGCCGCGGCCTGCCCGGCACTTGTCAGCGCCATGGAGCTTGAACTCGGCGGCAAGGACTTCCACGCGATAAGAACCTTTCATCCCCGGCAGAGGAAACCCTATGTGTGCACCATGTGTCCCTATTTCGACGGTGGCTTCAGCTTTACCGAAGAGGGGGCGATTCTTAAGGTAGAGGGTAACCAGGATCATATCGCATCGAGGGGCAAGTTCTGTGCGAAAGGTCTGGCCTCTTTTTTTGGCGCCTATGATCCAGACAGAATACTTGTCCCGCTAAAGCGGATCGGTGAACGCGGTGCCGGGCAATGGCGGGAAATCAGCTGGGATGAGGCGATTGCCGAGGTGGCGGGGAAGGTGCAGGCCGCGATGGATGTCAGCGCCGACAGCGTCTACCTTAACGAGGGTGCCTTCAAGGATGGGGGCAGTGTACGCTTTATGGACACCATAGGTTCCCGCTCGGTTATCCGCAGCCGTTTCCCGTCTATCAGCAATGCCGCCAAGCAGGCCGCACTCGAGCAGGTACTGGGGGTCGATTTTACTCTCCCCGACCTTGAGCACGCGAAATACGTCCTGAACTTTGGCGCCAATATCATGGAGACCGCACCTCCGTTGGCGCAGCGGCTGACCGACGGGATCGTCAACAACAGGCTGAAGCTCGTAACCTTCGATGTGCGCCTGTCCAATACGGCCGGCAGGAGCGACGAATGGATCCCCGTCTTCCCCGGCACCGATGGCGTCGTCGCCCTGGCCATGGCCAACGTGATCATGCAGGAGGGGCTGGCGAACACGCAGTTTATTGACTCCTGGACCAGCTATTCAAGTAATTCCCTGGCAGAGCACCTGCAGCAATATACGCCTGCCATGGCGGAGAAAGCGAGTGGGGTGCCGGCAAAGACTATCCAGCGGATCGCCGTGGAGTTCGCCACGTCAAAACCGGCAACAGTATTCAGCCAGAACGGCGTCAGTTACCACAAGAACGGGATCGACGGCGAGGTGGCCTGTCTGCTGCTCGCTGTAATCACCGGCAATATCGACAACGAAGGTGGCTGTTGCCTGCCGCGGCGTTTTGATATCGCCGCACCGACGCCGGTACCGCAACGGACGGGAAGCGCCGCCAGACAGCTGAACCATACGTTCCCCTTCGAGCTCAAGGAAGGCGCCCGGCAGGTACGTGTACTGTTCAACCATATGAGTAATCCGGCCTACTCTTCCCCGGCTGCGAGTGTCTGGCGAGAGGTTCTGAAAGACGAAAAGCTCGTTCCATACCTTGTTGACTTCAGTCCGTTCATGAGTGAGACCTCTGAGTTTGCCGACATCATTCTGCCGGACGTGGTGGCCGTGGAGCGGGACGAAGTGGCCAGCAGCCCAACTGCCCTGTTGCCATGGGCAAGCATGACCGTGCCACCCATCAAACCACATGGCAAGGCACAGGATGTGCGGCTGACGCTGAAGAAGATCATCGAGGCCATTGATCCCGATGGCAATCGGGGAATGAAACAGTATTGGGCATTCTCGAACGCAAAGGAGTGGGTCAAGAAGGAGGTGGATGCCACCCCGGGATTGTACAAGGCCTACAAGAAGCTGCGATCCAAGGGCGTCTGGCCAAACTATGGCAAGATCGATCCGAATACCAGGCAGATTGTTGATAACGGGAAGCCGGTCAAGGGCGAGTACGGCACCTTCAGGGAATCAGGCTTCCCTACCTCGTCCGGGAAAATCGAGGTTCCCGCACCTGCCTGGAGCGAGAACCCCCGGCACGCCGCCATGCAGCCGCATGAGTTCGTGCTGAGTACCTACAAGGTCGCCTACCAGACCCTTTCCATGACCTCTAATCTCAAGTATCTCTCGGAACTGTGGCATTCCAATCCGCTCTGGATCAATAAGGATGTGGCCATGGATCTTGGGATCGGAGATGGTGAATTGGTCAGGGTCTCCAGCGAGGTGGGGTATATGGTCACCAAGGCGTGGCTGACCCAGGGGATTCACCCGCAAGTGGTCGGTATCTCCACTTCGGTGGGCCGTACCGCCTACGGCCGGGTTGCGCTCGCCGATCCCGGTGCGCACTCATCCTTTGCTCATGAGGAGCAGGAGGACCCCGATATTGATCACAATCTCTGGTGGCGGGATGCCGGCACAAATCCCAACGATATCATCCCTGTCGCTATCGATCCGGCAAGTGGCGTACAGGCCTGGAACGATACTGTAGTAACAGTTTCACCGGCAGAAACGGGTGATAAATATGGTGATATCAAGGTGGACAACGCCAAGCACTTTGCCATTTACAAGAAGTTGCTGGGATGAAGACTCTATTTTCAGGCGGGCAAGATAACAGGGGAATAGTGGGTTGAAATTCCTTAAATTCAATTTCCTGAAAGCCAAGAAGGGACTGAGCGGCGCTGCCTGCCTGGCAGTTATTCTGGTTTTCGTCATCGTTACCCTGAGCTGGAGCAGTACCCGCTTTACCAGGATAAGCGTTTGTCAAACCTGCCATGAGACATTCGTTGATTTCGATGAGTACAAGCCAATAGGCGAGGTGAGCGAATCCATAGAGGACTTCAGGCCTGTCAAGGAGTTCAAGCCGGCAGCCTTCGATGTGACCGTGGGTTGCGCGGAGTGTCACGCTTTTCCCTATGAGGAATACCGGGACTCGGCCCATTATGACAATGACCTGGATGTGCGCCCCGGTTGTGTTGGTTGTCACGAACCGCACAGCGTTCGGGAAATTCTCTCCTGGAAATTTTTCTATCTTAACACGGGCAGTCTTGGTGAGAGCCCCTTCCATGCTATTTCAAACAGCCTGCGAGATATCCCCGCATGGGAGGAGTTACGTATCGAGTTGGCGGCACGTGTACGAAAGCAGATGCTTGAGGACGACAGCGCCAAATGCCGGGTCTGTCACAAAACCGAAGGCGAATGGTTCGGTGACATAAAAAGACACAGGATTATGCTGGAAAAGGGGAACAGGACTTGTATCGAGTGCCACTACAATCTTGTTCATGAGGATGTGGAATGGGAGAAGCATAAAGAGCAATTGTGACATTCGGGAATCCCGCAACCATGAGCCAGAGTGTCCTGCACCAGGAAGATATCCATTCTTATTGGAAGCTTGTCGCATTGTCGAGAGAGCAGCTTGCAGCGATCAGCGACCGATTATCAAGCAAGAGCGGCAGGCTGGATGCCTACAAATTCAGGTACAGAAATCAAAAAATTAAAAAGACTATCCTGAAGGTGTTGAACAGAAAAGAAATGGCATGACATATAGATCATGAGCATAGATCACAATGATAAGAAAGGCGTGATCATCGGCAAAAAAATGCCAAACAGGTGCAATATCTACATATAACGCATTAATGGTACGAGAAAGATGAAACTAAGAATTGAAGAACTGGAATGGGGTGTTTGGTTCCTTATTATTCCATTGTTCGGTATAGCATTTTACATCTGGGGTATTGCAACTGCTCTGATATTATCCCTGTTTGCGGCGCCAATTATTTTTATTGCAAAGAATGAGATAATAAAAAGACAGTTCTCCTGGAAGCCCTCATACAGTGTGGGCATCGCTATGTTTGATGACGAACACAAGAAGTTGTTTGAACTCATTTTACAGATGCACCACGCTTTGAAGCATATGCCAGGCAAAGAAGAAGCACGCGCTGTGCTGATAGAGCTAAAGAAATATACAGAGTCTCATTTTAGCAAGGAGGAGGCCATGATGGAAAAGCATGGTTATCCTGATATTGAAAAACACAAAATGGAACACCAGGAGATGATATCTAAAGTTCAGGAATTTCAGAAGGATTTTGAAAGTAATGATGTTGCTGTGTCCAAAGAAACCTTGCGATATCTTCAGGATTGGTTGACCAACCATATTTTAATAACCGACAAAAAATACTCGGATTTTTTTCAGTCGAAGGGTGAGCGCTGATGTGGAACATGTTGTGGTGAGCAAAGAGCCGTAGCAGTCGACGTGGGGCTGCATTGCCAGTTTCCAACATCGCCAGCCTACGCAAGCAGGCTGGCCTTTCCACGATTAGAACTTTCAGATCGGCAAGAATTTCGAAACCTCA
>CAJICC010000280.1_pt1 | contig 10126 bp, 7 predicted proteins | sample 9199511 | NCBI WGS metagenome assembly CAJICC01 (sample SAMEA7708322, study PRJEB35096) | sediment metagenome | biome: marine neritic benthic zone biome [ENVO:01000025]; feature: sediment [ENVO:00002007]; material: shallow marine sediment [ENVO:03000034] sea grass bed [ENVO_01000059] ...
AGCTATGCCCGTGCTAAGTAAGGGGTTTCACTTTCTTGTCACACAAGGACATCCATGGCAGAGTCCGGTTAATGACAATACCTTTTAATTTCAGTAAGTTCCTTCTTATATGCTGCCTCTACGGCAGCATGATAAGCGGGGTGTCTGCGAGGCCTGATAAAGCTCCGCCGCTGACCGCAGAGCAGATTGCACGCGAGGTTCACATCGCGGCGCACGGCGGCCTGGTGCGGAACGCCATCAGCCGCCGGGTGGGTAGAGAGGTCGCACTGGTGGTCAACCGGGCGCCACTGGAGCTGCGCAATCCGGGCCGAAAACCGTCGGTACAGACTTTCGACACCTATGTGAATAATCGGCCCCGGGATCCCTCCGTCGAATCTTTGCAGATGGCGATCCTCACTTCCGGCAAGACCCGGGGTACCGGGGTGTTGTTCACCAGCTATAACAACGACTCGCAGCGTTCGGTCATCACCATGTGGCTGCCGGCCCTGCGCAAGATTCGTCGCATCAACGAACCTGCTCATGAGGATGTTTGGTTCGGCACCAATCTGACCTATGGCGAATTGGTGCTGCGCCGGCCGGATGACGAGCGCCACGAACTGTTGGGTCGGGGTGTGATGCGGGAGTGCCTGGCGAGCATGGAACTGGCGCCCGGCGAGATGACCCGTTACACCAGGAACCTGCCCGCGCCCCAGTGCGAGCATCAGGGCAAGCCGGTCTATCGGCTCAAGAGCACCACCAAGTTCAGCAATTGGTGGTACGACTATCATGTGAGCGATATCGATGCGGAGAGCTTCGCCCTCTACCGCACGATCTATTATAAGAATGGCGAGCCGGTGAAGACGGTCTATATCGATTGGCAATCTCTGGATCAGCCCGATCCGCGCATCGCCTATCCGCGTTATATCTATGCCGTCACCCACGCCGATGGCAAGGACAGCCTGGTCTATGTGCCGCGCGGCACCATCGCTTTGAATCTGGAGCTGCCGGATGAATTCTGGTCGGAAGAGACCTTGCAGCATTACGAGCGGATAGCTAAGCCTTGAGGGGTGTTAGAGTGGGGGTTGCGTTAAAATTCGTTGACCGTATCTTGCAGATGAACTTGGCGTAGGGTGCGGCTTGCCGCACCGAACGTGTATTGAATAGGTGCCATCTCTTATTGCTCTGATTTGAGTGCAGGGCTTGGCGATACGATAGTTGGTGATTGGTGGGGCAGGGCCCCACCCTACCTGATTGGGGTGGGAGTTTATTCTCCAAGTTAATAGAATGCGGAATCCCAAGGTTCGTTACAGGGGTTCTGTATCGGCGTGAGGCTTCAATTGAAGGATCCGAACTTTTCGCATGCGACGCGCTGTCAATTGCGCCAGGCCCGGCGCGGTTTGATGTCGGGTGCGTTGCATGGAGATATCTCCGAGTGCCGACCGGGTGACCGTCGCAATGGCTGAACGCGACTACGCCGAGCGCTATGCCCGTTTTGTGTTGCGCCATCGTCTGGCGGTGATCGCGCTCTGTTTCCTGGCTACCTTTTGGGCCGTCCTCCATGTCGGGGAGATCAACCTGCGCAACGACCCGGACTCCCTGCTGCCGCTTTCCAATCCCTATATCGCGACCAATCTCTATACCGAGCAGACCTACGGCATGGGCAACCTGATGGTCTGGGGTCTGACCGTGAAACAGGGGGATATCTATCAGCCGTGGTTCATCCGCATGGTGCAGGAGTTCTATGCCGAACTGAGCGCCCTGCCCTTCGCCAATCGGGACAATTTCGTGGGGCTGCCCTCTTCCAAGCTGCGTAATATCGGCATCGACCCCTATGGCAATCTCGATTTCAGCCGGCTGCTGCCCGCCAGCGGGCTCTCCGACAATACTCAGGAACAGCAGCGCCAGCTGGCCTTTCTGCGCGACGGCCTGCAGCGTCACCTGGTACTGCAGGCGCTGCTGCTCTACTACGAGGACGAGGCAGGCCGAAAGTGCGAGATGGTGGAACAGGACGGGCTCATCAGCAGCTCCGGCCTGGCTCGTTTACACCGCAGCTGCATCCCCAAGGGCACCTTCATCATCGGCGACTTCAACAATGAACTGAAACAGCATCACCAGGACTGGATCAGCCAAATGAAGGCGCTGATGGCCAAGTACGAAAAGCGCTACGGCGACCGGGTCGAGTTTCATATCTCGGGTGAGCCCTATTTCCTCGCCTCCATGGTGCAGGAGCTGGAGGACAAAGCCTGGCTCTTCGCCGTCTCGCTGCTGATTATCCTGATGATCCTCTGGTACGAGTTCCGCCACTGGAGTTGCGCGGTGTTTCCGCTGCTGGGGGTCGGCATGACCATCGTACTGACCCTCGGCTTGATGGGTTACACCCAGTTCAAGCTGACCACCATGATGGCGCTGACACCGATGCTGCTATTGGCCATCGGCATCGGTCACTCGATGCAGATCACCCGCCGCTTCATGCAGGAACTGCATGCGAGCGGCGATCCGCGACAGGCGGCATTGATCTCCATCCGGCACACCATCGTGCCGGCGGCCCTCTCCATCGGCACCGATCTGCACGGCTTCTTCGCCATCTCCTTCGTCGATATCTCCTTTTACAAGGCCTATGCCTACTTCGGCATTTTCGGCATGTCCACCCTGATCCTCACCACCACCACCCTGATCCCCTTGTTGATGATGACCTTCCCGCCGAAGATCCGGCAACGGGAGCACGAGCGGGGCTGGGAGCGGCGGTTGGCCCAGAGTGTGACCGGGTTGCTGCTCGGCCGTTTCAAGTGGGTGCCGGTCATGGGGGTGATCCTGATCTGGCTGGCCTCCGCCTACACCACCGAGGTGGGCCGGGGCTTTTCCGCCATTCTGGCCGGCGAGGCCGGACGCGATGATCCGGAGGTAGTCCGCATCCAGGACGAGTTCGACATCATGCCGGGGGTGGAGAAGGGGATTCACTACCCCCGTGCCGCGTTCAAGGATCACTACCTGCTGGGCGAGCTGCTCGGACGCGGCGGTGAGGTGCGGCCGATCGCCGATCTGCAGGCCCTTTCGCAAAGGATGCCCGGCACCATCACCGCCAACATATTGATTCGCTCCAAGGCGGGCGCTCTGCCAACCTGCGGCCTTGACGCATGGGACAGGCAGGGCCGCCGGGTGATCGGTCCCGACCGCTGTTACGATGAACAGGAGGACCCGCCCCAGGGGATCTTCAACGACGCCCAAGTGCTCGACGCCCTGGCCCGATTCGAGGATTGGCTGCGCGCCCATCCGCATATCGGCTACACCATCTCCTATGTGCAGTTCGTCAAGACCCTCAATCTTATCCTCAATACGCCTCCCATGGAGCCGCCGCTGGCGCACATGTACCTCTATGTCATTCCGACCCGGGCGCACATGCAGATGTTTTCCTATGCCTACCGGGGCAAGGGGCGTCTCGGTTATCTGCCCGATCCTGACGCCACGGTGCAGCTCTACAATGGCATGCTGGCCACCGGCGCGGGGGCGGGGGAACTCGACAGTTTCGTCAACACCCGCAACTGGGACGAGGGGATCATCGTCGGTTTCGTCAACACCATGGACCCGGTGGAGACCCACCGCACCATTCTCGATATCCAGCGTTACATCGAGCGTCACCGCCAGGACCCCGGCATGGATAAATTGCGCATCGGTGTCGAGGGGGACGAAGCGATCGCCATCCCGGGCAATACGGGTCAGAGCGTCACCACCAGCGATACGCTCGGCGATAGGGCGGCCATCGGCGGCTTCCTCGGCGTAACCGAGGCGACCCGGGACGTGGCCTTCAAGGAGTGGTTGAACGCCCCCATCGCCACCTCCGTGACCGTCTTCATCATGACCCTGTTGATGTTTCGCTCCTGGGTGGTCGCCTTCGTGCTCATCAGTCTCTGCTTTATCACCCTGATGACCCAATACGGCCTCGGCGCCTATATGTCCTCCATCGGCGAATGGTCGGCCAACCTCGCCTTCCATGTGCAGGTGGCCCTCAGCATCGCCATGGGTTTGGGGGTCGATTACGGCGTCTATATGGTGTCGCGGCTGCGCGAGGAGTACGCCGCCAGCGGTCAGGAGTGGAGCACCGCCCTGCGCAATACCCTGGGCACCACCGGCGCGGCGATCATTATTTCCATGGTGGTGCTGCTGAGCAGCTTCATCCCCCTGATGAACACCGAGATGGCCAATCTCTGGTCGGTGAGCCTCTACATCTCCGAGGCTCTGATCATGGATGTCCTCATCGCCCTCTTGGTGTTGCCGTTGATGGTCTACTGGTTGCGGCCTCGTTTCGTCTTCCCACAGCGCTCGGGCGAGATCTAACAGACGACCCTGTGCGGGCCAGAGGATAGAGCCGGATCCTCCTCAACAATCTTTCTGGCAAGGTGGAAGGTAGGGTTTCGCCCCCCCCATAGTCCTGTGTAAACCCCATTATCAAAGCGATATAGAATCATGTTAATTTATATTAAGAGAAACAATAATCACTTGATGTTATATGGAATTCCGCCAACTTATCTCCCTGGTCGCCCTTGTGGAAAACGACTACAGCGTCAGCCGTGCGGCGCAGAGTCTGCATCTGGTGCAGCCGGCGGTCTCGCAGCATCTCAAGCAGATGGAGGAGTTGTTGGGCGTGCGGCTGTTTCAGCGCAACGGCAAGCGCCTCACCGGATTGACCGAGGCCGGAGAGCAGGTGGTGCACTATGCCCGCAACATCCTTTCCCATACCGAGGACATCCTGGCGGTCGGTCGGGAACACCTGACGGAGGAGCGGGGAACGCTTCGCATCGGCACCACCCATACACAGGCCCGCTATGTACTGCCGCCTATCCTGAGACATTTCAGCGAAGTCTATCCGGCGGTTGAGTTGCAGATACACGAGGGCAATCCCCGGGAACTGATCGCCATGGCGATCGAGGACAGGGTCGATTTCGCTATTTGTGCCGAGAACCTGGGCCGCCACCCGGAACTCGCGTCGATCAACTGCGATCGATGGAACCGTTGCCTGATCGCGCCCAGGGAGCATCCGGTAGAGGCACAACCGCAGGTCAGCCTCGAAACACTGTGCCGATATCCTCTGATCACCTATGTGGTGGGATTCACCGGTCGCGGCCATATCAACGAGACCTTCCGTCAGGCCAGACTGACTCCCCGGGTGGTGCTGAGCGCCACCGACACCGATGTGATCAAAACCTACGTGCGGGAGGGGATGGGTATAGGCATCATCGCCGAACTGGCCTATGAAACCGACAAAGACAGCGACCTGGCAATGCGGGAACTGCACCATCTCTTTCCCTGGGAGGTGACCAAGATCGGCTACCGGAAGGACAAATACCTGCGCAGCTACCAGCAGCGTTTCATCGATATCTTTAAATCGATCTCTGCTCGGATGGGTCGCGGGGACTATGAAAAGGTCAACGATTAACGCAAATCCCATGTAGGGTGCGGCTTGCCGCACCGCGAGCAACCGCAAAGTCTACCTGCATCGTGCCGGCGAATGCCGGTATCCAAGCAATCGATTCTTCTAAACCCCATCCTTAGGTCTGTAAACGGCGCAATAACTCGCTGTTTATTTTCGCCGGAATGACAATGGTAGTTTGCTATTGAATTACGGTGCGGCGAGCCACACCCTACGGAGTATTCTCGTTCATTCGCGGACGGAATATTCTCAATCTTTCTTCTTACGCGCCCGCGGATGGGCCTTGTCGTAGACCTCCGCCAGGTGTTGGAAATCGAGGTGGGTGTAGATCTGGGTGGTGCTGATATTGGCATGGCCAAGCAGCTCTTGCACCGCGCGCAGGTCACCCGAGGATTCCAGCAGGTGGCTGGCGAAGGAGTGGCGCAGCAGGTGGGGATGGATGCGGCGCGGAGCGCCCTGCTCCAGGGCGCGCAGGTAGAGCTGTTTCTGGACCGTAGAGCGGCTGATGCGTCGTCCGCGCACACCGACGAAGAGGGCCGTCTCGTCTTGGGCGGCCAGGGTGTCGCGCACGCCTAGCCAGCCTTGTATGGCCTCCCGTGCGAAGCGCCCTACCGGCACCCGTCGGGTCTTGGCCCCCTTGCCGGTCACTTCCACCATGCCCTCGTTGAAGTCGATATCCCCCAGCTCGAGGCTGACCAGTTCGGCCAGGCGCAGGCCGGAGGAGTAGAAGAGCTCCATAATCGCTCGATCCCTCCGCCCCACCGGGGAGTCGTCTTTGATTTCCAGGATCTGCGCCAGTTGGTCGGTGTCGAGAGTGGGAGGCAGTTTGCGCCTGACCTTGGGCGCGCGCACCCCGAGGGCCGGATTGGCCTCGGCCGCCTGTTCGCGCATCAGATAGCGAAACAGGCTGCGCAGGCTGGAGAGTTCCCGATGCAGGCTTTTCGGAGAGCGTCCCTGGCGGTGGCGTTCGGCCAGATAGTGGCGCACCTGGTGCTGATGCAACTGCCGCCAGTCTTGAATCCCCTGGGTTTCGAGCCAGGCGAGGAGTGCCGCCAGGTCGCGACCGTAACTCTCTACCGTGCGTGGCGAGAGGCGCCGCTCATGTTGCAGATGGTTTAGAAAACGCTCGATCCACGCCGCCGGTGAAACGGGTTGATCGATGGACACGGAGCCCCGCTCAGATCCCCGGCAGGGAGACCGCCTGCAGGGTGCGGCTGATGATCTCGCCCAGTCGGGCCAGGAATTCGGTACCCTGATGCGGGGCGAAGCGCTTGGGATCGACGCTGCCGATGGCCAGCATGCCCAGCACACCATCGCTCTTCAGGGGGATCAGGGCGGTGGAGGCGATGCGGTCGCTCTCGGCGCCGAAGATATAGCTGAGCTGCTCCGGATCCAGCTGGCCGCAGATGGGCTGATTTTGGCTGAAAAACTGCTGGAAGGTCTCGGCCTGTTCGTTGAGGGTATCCTCCAGGTGTTCGTCGATCCGGCTCGACGAGAAGAGCCGCAGCTCCATGGCGTCGGCCTTGAAATCGTCGTGCAGGTCGTCCTCCAGGGCGTTGAGCACTTCGTCGAAGGTGGCGGCATCGATCAACTGAAGGGTCAGCTGGTGCAGGCGCTCCTGCAGGGAGTGGTTGTGGTGGGCTATCTCCATCACTTCCTTGAGCCGGTGGCGGGTCTCGCGCAACTGCTTGCGCAGGGATGTCACTTGGCGTTCGATCAGGGAGACGGCACCGCCGCTCTCATGGGGAATCTCGATTTCGGCGAGAAGCTCCGGATGACGCAGAAGAAAATCGGGATGTTCGTTTAAATAGTCAACGACCTGACTTTCAATGTCCTCGCGTTGACTGTCCGGATGAGGGGCGTTTGGATTCATAGCTCGATGGTTCCTTCGAACACGGTCTCCGCCGTGCCGCGCATATGTACGGGTTGACCTTCTTCCTGCCACTCTATCATAAGTTCGCCGCCGGGTAGCGAGACACGTACCAGGGGATCGAGCCGGCCCAGCAGACGCCCCGCGACCACGGCCGCACAGGCGCCGCTGCCACAGGCGAGGGTTTCGCCCGTGCCCCGTTCGTAGACCCGCAGCCGGATTCGGCCGTGATCCAGGATCTGCATGAAACCGGCGTTGACGCGGTGGGGAAAGCGGGGATGGTTTTCGATCTGGGGTCCGAGCAGTGCCACCGGTGTCTCGTCCACCGAAGGTACCAGCAAAACGGCATGGGGATTGCCCATGGAGACGGCGCAAATCTCATGGGTAATGCCGTCGATCTCCAGGGGATAGGTGGTCGCCAGTGCGGGGGCCTCGAAAGGGATGGCCGTAGGCTCCAGTACCGGCACCCCCATGTCCACCTCCACCTGGTTGTCCTGCAAGTGTTTCAGGGTGATGGGCCCCGCCGCGGTGCCGACCGGGATCTGCTCCTTGTCCGACAGACCTTTCTCGCGCACGAAGCGAGCGAAGCAACGCGCACCGTTGCCGCAGGCCTCCACCTCGGAACCGTCGGCATTGAAGATACGGTAATGGAAGTCGGTACCCGGCAGACGCGATTTCTCCACCAGCAGGATCTGATCGCAGCCTACGCCGATGCGGCGGTCGGCGATAAAACGGTAGGCATCCTCGCTGAACTCGATGTTTTGGCGGATGGCGTCGATGACCACGAAATCGTTTCCAATACCATGCATCTTGGTGAACTCGATTTTCATCGCTCGGATACCTCTTCGTCCGATGGCGCTTGATCGGCGGGAGGGAGATAGAGCGGACCTTTCTGGCCGCAAGCGGAAAGCAGATTGAACAGACCGATGACGGCGATGACGAGCCAGAGCAGGGTACGAGGCCAGCAATGCATAGGTGGAATCCGAGAAAACTGTTGTTGAAGCAGTATAACGTAAATCGTTTTTGCTCAGATTCCATATGACGAAATGTGTTAACCACGACAAACAAACAAGGCGTAGGGTGCGGCTTGCCGCACCGAAACGGCATTGGAAAGCAGGAGCCTATCGGATTAGTGTTAACAGGCCCTGGGAAGTTTCCCAAGCAAACTCTGAATCTGCCCACCCTCGTCATCTCGGCGAAAGCCGGAGAAGTGGTGCAGGGATGCACCGTTTACGGACCTAAGGATGGAATCCAGAATTATCTATGACCTGGATGCCGGCATTCGCCGGCATGACGACTTGATCAGAGGTTCTTCCGGTAAATGGGATTCGTATCAGTCAGCATTCAGCCGCTTTTCCACGCGCCGTTTCAGCATCAACAGTTCAACGGTGGTGGGCGCTTCGACGGGTTGCAGATTGCTTAGGCGCAGGGAGGTGAGATAGATGGGATAGTGCAGGTCGCCACGTCGCAAGGAGTGGATGTATTCGGCGGTAGCGGTATAAAGTTGCTCGCCGTATTCCAGCTGAGTGAACTCCCGGTCGTCACAGACCAGGGAGAGGGGACGCGACCCGTGCTCGGCGCTATCGCTGACCAGGGTCAACTCCAAGTAATCATCCGCCCGCACCAGGGGTACCCGCCGCCGTTCGCACTTGAACTCGCCGCTGCGCTGTTTGGTCAGCTCATAGAACTCCGGTTCCGCCAACAGGTTGCCGCCGCCACCCGGCAGTAGATTGTGCAGTTGTTGCAGGCTGTTGAGGAAACGCCGCTGTTGCTGCATCAGAAATCGAGGACTGTCGGCGGCCAGTTTCTGGCGAAACAGGGCGCCCTGCTCGTCGAGAATGAAGATCTCCGTCTCCTGTGGCTTGACTTGGAAAAAGAGCTGGATTATCTCGGGGCGTCCGGTCTTGAAGATCAACGGGTAGGGGCTGTTGGCCATAATTTCCGGATCGAATTCCAGCGGACGAAAGAGCCGTTGCGGCTGCTGCAGTTCATCCAGCAGATTGTCGAGTGCTTCCAGACTGCGCCAGCTATAGCGCTGCTCCTTCTGCTGCACGATGTAGAACTCCCGGCCCATGCGAAAGGCGTAGCGGCCGTTGTCGAGCGCGCCGCTGCGAAAACGGCTCAGGATATGTCCGAACAGCTCTACGATCCGCTTGGCGATCTGCCGGCCGCGCACGCTGGAGAAGCTGAAGGCATGCAGCTGAGGTTCCGCCGCATCGGAATCGGGTTGCAGATTGAGCAGGCTGCAGAGGGAGTCGAGCAGCCCGTCAGGCCCCTGGTGCTTGGTCACCAGCAGTTCACCCCAACTGGTCTGTAAAATCGCCTCGTGGTGGATCGCCAGATTGGCCCGGCTCGAGGAAAAGCTCAAGGGATCGTGGCGTTCGCTGGTGAGCTGCTTGCCCTCCTTGGTCAGATGATCCAGCGGATCGGTGCCGATGTTGATGAACAATGCCATCAGCAAGGCCGTGGCGGGCTTGGCCAGAGTCTGCATGCCGGCCGAGGCGGGCATGCGTTGGGGAAACAACTGCTCAATGCTCTGGTACAGCGAGAGCAACTCGCTACGGCTCAGTTCTGTCTCGCCGGCTTCTAGGCTCACCAGGGTGTCGTTGCCCCAGACCTGGTTGATATGGCTCCAGAGCAGGATCTCGATCAGATTGGTGGAGATCTTCACCGGCCGTTCATCGACCAGCGACTCTTCGTCCGGATGTCCGCGATAGAGCTTCCAGGCGAGGTTGCCACCGTCGCCGAGCGGATGCGGGTCGGGCGGATCTTCCTGGCCGGCGACGCCGCTCACCAGATGCCCCCGTTCCTCGGCCAGGGCTTGTGCTCGGGAGTGCGCGACGGTGCCAACC
>CAJICC010000544.1_pt1 | contig 10026 bp, 11 predicted proteins | sample 9199511 | NCBI WGS metagenome assembly CAJICC01 (sample SAMEA7708322, study PRJEB35096) | sediment metagenome | biome: marine neritic benthic zone biome [ENVO:01000025]; feature: sediment [ENVO:00002007]; material: shallow marine sediment [ENVO:03000034] sea grass bed [ENVO_01000059] ...
CCGAGAATATAGGGTCTTCCCTAGGGCCTGTTAGCACTAATCCAATATGCCCTGTTGCACCTGAAAAAGCGTCAATCAAGGCGCGAGGAGAGAAGTTTGGTCATTCCAAATGAGCGACGAGCAACGCCGAGTGGCACTTATTCAGGCGCAACCCGTAGGGCAGGGGCTATCGGATTAGTGTTAACAGGCCCTAGAGACATAATGTCCGGCCCCTGTATTCCTGCAAACTTTGCATGAGCGATTAGGAGCTATAGCCTTGACAGCACCAGGTTTTGAGTGGCAGTCCGCCCATCAGAGCGACAAGGGCAAGGTACGGAGCCTCAATGAGGATGCCTTGCTCGATCGGTCCGATCTCGGACTCTGGGTGGTAGCCGACGGGATGGGCGGCCACAGCTCGGGGGATCTGGCCTCGCGCATGATCGTCGAGACGTTGGGATCTCTGCAGACCCCGGACGAGAACCTCGGCTCCCTGGTTACCGATATCGACGGCCGTTTGCAACAAGTCAATCTCAAGCTGCAGCAGGAATCCCAGCGTCGTGGTAGCGGCATTATCGGTTCTACCGTCGTGGTGTTGCTCGCCCACGAAGCCTACTGCACCTATCTCTGGGCGGGTGATAGCCGAATCTATCTCTATCGGCGCGGTATCCTGAAACAACTCAGCCGTGACCATAGCCAGGTCGAGGAGCAGCTGGAAGGGATTTTCGGCGACGGCCAGGCAACGGATGCAGCCTCTGTGGCGAATTACATCACCCGCGCGGTGGGGGCGGGCGTCTCACTGGAACTGGAAGCGGAGATGATCGAGCCCTGTGCGGGAGACCGCTTTTTACTCTGCAGTGACGGTCTCAACAAGGAGCTTTCGGACACCGAGATCGCCGGCGTCCTGGAGCACCATCCCCTGCAAGAGGCCGCCGCCATGTTGTTGGCCCGGAGTCTCGACCGGGGTGCGAGCGATAACGTCACCCTGATTCTGGTCGAGGTGGTAGCATCAACCGCCGCCTGCACCGGAGTCTCCCATGTTAAGGAATGAGGTTAATATGGAGTTTTGGAATACACTTAAATTAACCCTGCTGCTGGTTGCGGTCGTCGGCTTCACCGCTTGCCAACAGCTGGTGTTCGTCAAGCCCAAGTTCGAATCCGAACCTGTCGCCGACACGGCTCAGCAAGAGACGGCTCCCGAACCTCCGCAGCCACCCGACAAACTGCCGCCATCCCGACGGGTGCGCAAGGCTCTGCAGTTGCTGGAGCAGGGTGAGTATGACTACGCCCGCAAACAACTTAGCTGGGCCTTACAGGACAAACCCGGCTTGCAGATAGCGGAAAACCTGATTGCGCAGATCGATGCCGACCCCATCGACTATCTGGGCGTGAAGAATTTCTACTACCGGGTGGAGAGCGGCGAATCCCTTTCCATCATCGCCGGTAAATTTCTCGACGACCCCATGAAGTTCGTTGTACTGGCCCGCTACAACCGGTTGGACAATCCAAGCAAGCTCGCCCCGGGTGATCGTATCCGGGTGCCGGGGGAGATGCCGGAGCAGGTGTGGAAGCGATCCAAGAAGAAAAAACAGTCTCGCCGCACCAAGCGCACCACATCCGCCGACAAGAGGGCGACTGAGAGGAATAAACCCGCCGCGAAAGCCGATGGACAATCCCTGGGGCAACAGGCAAAAGTCCCCGACAGGGAAAGGGCGCAGCCGAAGCTTTCACCCCTAGCCACCGCCATGCCCCGGCCACAGGCGCGGGAGTCGCAAGCCAGCCTTGATCAGGTGCTCGACAAGGCCAAGAGACTGTATGCCATGGGGGATCTGCCCTCCGCAATCTATCAACTTGAGAATGATGGCAGCCGCTTCGCTAAGACCAAGGCGATGCGCACCCTGCAAATCGCCTACAACAAGGAGTATGCAGCGCTGCTGATGCAGCAAGGTGAACTACAGCATGCGCGCAGCGTATTGGAAAAGCTGATCCTGCTCGATGCCTCGGATGAAAAGGCGATCAACGACCTGATCCGGGTCGAGGATAAGTTGGAAGCGCGAAAGCTCTATCAGCAGGGTAATGAGCACCTCGCAAGCGGCTCTGCCGTGCAGGCGTACCAGTCGTTTACCCAAGCGCTGACCTATGATCCAGACAACACCCTTGCCAAGCAGGCCCAGATGACAAGCAGGGATCAAGTGACGGACGACTATCACCGGCAGGCCATGCGGCATTTTCGCAAGCAGGAGCTGGGCAAGGCCATCGTCCTGTGGGATAAAATTCTTGATATCGATCCCGCGCATACCCTCGCCCCCGGCTACAAGGCCAGGGCCGTGGAGATGAGGCAAAAGTTGGAGCGGATCGAAGCCGGGCGGTAGTAGGTTTGGCTGCTATGCTTCAGCGCGACTTTGAGCTATCCACTGAAAGAATTACCCGCCAATGGACACGAATGACCTCGAAGATGCGCAAATTACTTAGGGTGTGTTTTTAACGAATCAATCCAAACGTCGTTGTGACAAATGACAGTGTAGGGAACTACGATTCTTCGCATGTAATCGAAGCGAGAAAGTCGTCCAGGGTGCGGCCTGCCTCTTGTTCGAAAGACTCCCCGCTCGCCAGCAGGTCCTGCATGCGATCGAGACGGAAGTGGCGAAACTCGTTACGAAGCTCGCACCAGGCGACCAGGGTCCAGGTACGACCCCAATAGGCGAGACCCAGCGGCCGCACGGTGCGTACCGATCGCTCGCCGTCGGCCCGTTGATAGTGAAACTTGATCTTACTGCGCTCGCGCACCGCTTGGCGCAGCAGATGCAACGCGTCGCCAACACCCGCCTCTGGGCCGTAGGGGGGCACCATGATGGTATTGCGCGCCAACTCCGGGGTCAGCCGCTCCGGCAGCACCGCCTCGATGCGCGCCACCGCCCGCTCCGCCGCGTCCGCCAACTGGGGATCGCTCCAGACACTGACCATGCGCATCCCCAATAGCAGCGCCTCCAGCTCATCTTCGGTGAACATCAATGGCGGCAGGCGGAATCCCGCCATCAATCGATAACCCATTCCCGCCTCGGCGATGATGGGGATTCCGGAGCAGGAGAGGTCCTGGATGTCACGATAGATGGTGCGTTCGGAGACCTCCAGCCGCTGCGCCAGGGTGCGGGCCGTCACCCAGCGATCGCTGCGCAACGCCTGGGTGATGCGGAAAAGACGGTCGGCGCGGCGCATGTGCTAGCGCCTTCTCCGCGGAGACTCATCCAGGTACTCGAAGTAGGTGCTGACGGTCATCGTTGATTTCCAATCCGGTTATTCCAAGATTACACGGAATCCGCATTGAGATGTTACTGCCGACCTACTGACACCAGGGTGTCAGTAGCCGGTCGCTAGAGTCACTTTAAACCTTTGCAAACACCGCCGAAAGAGGAGCGAACCATGACCACGACCCTGACACCCAACTTGATGACCGAAGACGTCAATGCCTCTGTCCGTTTCTACTGCGAACGCCTGGGCTTTCGTTTTCTCGCCGGTGTTCCGACGGAGAGCGAAACCCTGCTCGATGAGTTTCCGGCGGCTTCACCCTTGCAGTGGGCCATGCTGGGCTGCGACGGGGCGATGCTGATGTTCCAGTTGCGCGATTCAATGGCCGCCGAGTGCGATCGGTTTGAGCGACAGGCCCCGGCAGCCAGCGCTACCTTTTATCTCGAAACCGAAGACCTGGACGGCTTGCTGGCCGGACTGGGTGCAGGTGTGGAGACGATAAAACCGGAACGAGTCACGTCTTACGGCATGCGTGAGGTATGGATTTTGGACAACAACGGCTATGTCCTTACCCTGGCGCAAAAAGCCGCTTGATGCGAATCGGGGCATGGAGGTCGTGAGGGTGGTGCGGTATTTATAAAGAAAGCCGCAAATGAACGCCAATCACCGCAATAATAAACTAACATTGGCGTCTATATGTGGCATTGCAAGAACCACTAACCGAACATGAGTTATGTCAATCGTTTCCAGGAGGATTCATGAGCAAACCTATCATCAATATCGCGGATATCGAGTTGCAATCCCGTCCTGCCGCGATGCAGCCCGAGGGCGAGGCGGCGCAACGTTTCGACGCCCGCATCGGGCAGATCGCGCCGTTACTCGGTGCAACCCAGCTTGGCTACAACATCACCGCGGTACCACCGGGCAAGCGGGCATTCCCGTTCCATAACCATCGTGTCAACGAAGAGATGTTTTTCATCCTCGAAGGCACGGGTGAGTTGCGCTTTGGCGGGGAGACCTATCCGGTGCGCCCGGGCGATGTGATCGCCTGTCCCGCGGGTGGCCGCGAGCGGGCGCATCAAATCCTCAATAGCGGCGATATAGAGTTGCGCTATCTGGCTATCAGTACCAAGCTTTCGCCAGAGATTGCTGAATATCCTGATTCGAATAAATTCGGCGTTCTGGCTCAGTTCGAGGATAAGGCCGGTGGTTCGCCGCGGATGTTTTTCCATATCGACCGAGAGGGCGAGGGTTTGGATTACTGGGAAGGTGAGTGATAAGTCGATGAGTAATAAAAAACGTTGTGCCTGGGTAGGCGACGAACCGCTCTACCTCGCCTATCACGACAAAGAGTGGGGAGTCCCTTGCTACGACGATCGCGCGCTGTTTGAGCTGTTGATCCTGGAAGGGGCGCAGGCGGGGCTCTCCTGGATAACCATCTTAAAGAAGCGCGACAATTACCGCCGTCTGTTCGATAACTTCGAGGCGAAGAAAATCGTTCGCTATACACCGAAAAAGATCGAACGCCTGTTGCAGGATCCGGGCATCGTGCGTAACCGCCTCAAGGTAGAAGCAACGGTGACCAATGCCCGTGCTTTTCTCGAACTGCAACGTGAGCCGGAAGGCTTCAGTGGCTTCATCTGGAGTTTCGTGGGCGGGAAACCGATTAAGAATTCACCGCGAAGCATCAAGGATGTCCCGGTCTCAACGCCCGAATCCGCCGCACTCTCGAAGGCGTTGAAGAAGCGGGGCTTTAAGTTTGTTGGCACCACCATCTGTTATGCTTTTATGCAGGCCGCCGGATTGGTCAATGACCATACGGTCGATTGCTTTCGGTATCGAAATCGAAAGATTGGGAACACGACGGGTAGGTCGGGTTAGCGTAGCGTAACCCGACAATATATGGATCATCGGTGTTTTCGTCGGGTTACCCTGCGCTAAACCAACCTACTGCAAGCGCCGAGTGTAGGTTTCGCAGAGCCTCTTATCTGCCCTATATCCCCTCTTGATATATAAATCTTAAGAATATTAGCGCTCTCAATGAGACCCATTCCCCTTTTCCGGCCCTCAACCTGATGTAGTCTTGGCGTTCCCCGTGCCCTCGGGCGCGTATATAATGTCCTGACCAGGAATCACAGGAGGATTTCGACCATGTTTGATCGAAACAAACGAGACAGCAATGAAGAAGGCGGCGTCTTCCCCACATTCAAGCCAAGGGAGCACGCGGAAGCCAATGAACCCCGAAAGCGCGGGCGCGAAGCGGCGATCATCGGCCCTTCCATCCAGATCAAAGGAGTTCTGAGCGGTGAAGAGGATTTGATTATCCAGGGCAAGGTGAAAGGCACCATACAGCTCAGGGATAAGAGCCTCACCGTAGGCAGCCAGGGCCAGGTGGACGCTAACGTACTTGCGCATGCCATTATCGTCGAGGGAAAGGTGAATGGTGATCTCTACGGTTCGGAGCGTGTATCCATTCGCAAAACCGGCAATGTGCAAGGCAATATCATCTCGCCCAAAGTGAGCCTCGAGGAGGGTTGCCGTTTCAAGGGTAGCATCGATATGGATCAAGAGATGACGAACAAGACCTTCGGCAAGTCCGGCTCGGCTTCTGTAAATTCCAAATCGGATCTTTCCGCCATGAAACCCAAAGCCGCGGAGATCGGTAAGCCGAATAAATCAGATAAGCCGGTAACTGACGGCGGTGAGGTCAAGAGCGGTTCCGTGGCTTGAGCGGATTGATCGTCTTGGAACGGTGACAGTAGGCTCGTGTTGTATCTCGATGATGATCCGGTGTCGTTAGTCAATCTGGCTACCCCTAAGCTATCATCGCCCGATAGCAATGACGAACCCTTCGCCTCGCCATTGTTTCGCGAGGTGACGGCTAAGTTTGATCACATCACTCGCCATGTGATTCTTGAATTGGGGACCACCAGTACCGGCACCTTGTCGCTGCTGCAAGGCAAGCGGTGTCGAATTCTGGTGGCCGACGCCGCCAAGAAGTTGAGTGAACTCAGTGAGAAATCACAGGATGTGAAATATCAACGCAAGAGGGCCAAAGCACTGATTGGCGATGCAGGCTCGGAGAAGATCGATACGGTACTTTGTTGGGATCTGCTCAACTATCTCAGTCTACCCATGCTGAATGCATTCGCCAGGCATCTGACGGACATCATGTCCGACAATGGTGTCGTGCATGCCTATATCCATTCGGCGAGCGCCACCATGCCTCAATGCCCACAGCGCTATTCCGCCTCCGGCGAAGACCTTGTGGTGCGCTTGGATCATGATCCGGAGGCGCGCAAAACACCGCGTTACAGTTTTTGGGATCTTGAAAAGCATGCAGTGGGTTTGCGCGTTGAACGCTCGATGTTGTTGCGCAACGGAATCCAGGAATATTTGCTGCGGGTAGATCCTAAATCAGCGTAGCAAATAAAGGCCAAGTACTAATGGCCTGGTTAGTAAATGCCTCATGGGTTTCGGTGCGGCAAGCGCACCCTCCCCACAATCGAGTTGTAGGGTGCGGCTTGCCGCACCGCTTACACTAGAAACTGCGTAATCCAAGTATATAAAATCTCTTATATTCAGAGCTCGAGCTCCGTATGTGACAGCGATTCGATCCAAGTCGGGTTACGCTTCGCTAACCCGACCTACCAGTTGCCGATATGAAATCCCTAGGGCCGGTTAGGGTTAGTAATTAGCCGCATGTTGATTGTGCTTGAAATAGAGCGATGTATTTTCGGGGCAGATATCAGTCCTGAAAGACAGGTGGCAGTATGTCCTTCGAATAAATTCCAGACTTGACGAATGGTTATATTATTACAACGTGTACTATTTGGTCATTTGAGCTGCCCCCAATCATCTATAGCCATCGCCTATAGGGGACATCAGAATTTGATCTTGGACAAAGGCGAGCGCCTGCTCAATAGTTTAAGTCGACGAAAGCCAGTAGGAGGCAGATTGCCATTGTTAGATGGCAATGGCTGGCAAGATCCGGCAATGTGCCCGGCTGCCGTCAACAAAACGTCTGAACCGCCGCCGTTCTTCCGACCGGTGGCATAGTCGCACAACGAAATATTGAGAGGGGGCGCATATGCACATTGAACCGGGTGTCGTAGACGGCGCGAAACTGGCGATCAGCTATCTTACCGCCGCGGGTGCTATCGGCTATGCAGTTAAAAGCTCGCTGAGTACCGCTAAAGAGAGTGGAATTACAACGCTTGCCGCACGCAGCGTGATAACGACACTCTTAGTATTCTGTTTTTTCCAAGTTTTACCGCACTTTCCAGTAGGTGTTTCAGAAGTGCATTTCATTCTGGGCGCAACCCTGTTCATGATGTTTGGCGCTGGAGCCGCGGCGATAGGTCTGGCTGCAGGTCTGCTGGTACAGGGTGTCTTGTTCGCACCGATTGACTTGCCGCAGTATGGCATGAACGTAACCACGCTCCTGGTGCCCCTGTTGCTGGTGGATAGCCTTGCGCGCCGCATCATTCCCGCTAAGACGGCCTACAAGGATCTCAGCTACAAGCAAGCCTGCGTGCTATCCGCTGCCTATCAGGGCGGAGTGGTCGCGTGGGTGGCGTTCTGGGCCTTTTACGGCCAGGGTTTCGGGGCGGAGAACATGGCCAATATCTTCACCTTCGGCGCTGCCTATGCCTTAGTCATTATGGTCGAGCCTTTGCTGGACATGGCGATCCTTGGTGCGGCCAAGTCGCTGCACCAGCTGAGTGGTAGCAAGACTTTCAATCGGCGTCTCTATCACAGCGCTGTCTGATGATTATTTCGAGGTCTCCGGTGAACCCGGAGGCCTCGAATAATTTTTGTCGCCATTCGGCGCACTTGACTCAAATATAAGCATAAGTACGGTCAACATGATGAATAAGACTGCCATGAAAGATGCAATCCTTGAAGCCAAGGAGAGTAAAGGGTTGAAGTGGAGCGAGATTGCGGCGGCAGCTCAGCTTTCACCTGAATTTACCTGTTCCGCATGTTTGGGTATGAATCATCTTGATAAGCAACAGGCGGAATCGATAACAGACTTGCTTGGTTTGGATGGCGAAGTGGCCACGGCGCTGCAACGCTTTCCCCTGAAAATCTGGGATCAAACGGTTCCCACCGATCCTGTTGTCTATCGCTTGTATGAGATCGTGGGCGTCTACGGTGAATCCATCAAGGAAATTATCAGCGAGCAATTCGGCGACGGTATCATGAGTGCCATCGATTTCAGTATGAATATCGAGCGGCAAGCCGATCCAAAGGGTGATCGGGTTGTGGTCACCATGAACGGGAAGTTCCTGCCCTACAAATCCTGGTAACCGTCCACGACATGGCCCGTGATCCGCATCGTTTTATCAACGAGCTGGACGAGACTGCCATTGAGCGTTTGATCGACCGGCTGGAGAAGCGGGCCAAGGACGATGTCTTCATGCGTTTGTTTGATCGCTATGCGGGGTGCCTGCGGCTCCATGATTCAGCTAATGTGCTCGAAGTCGGTTGTGGAACGGGAGCGGTGACACGAGCGCTTGCCCGGCGTGAGGGTTTTTCGGGGCATGTGTTGGGCGTTGATCAATCGGCACACTTTATTCAAGCCGCACAGCATTTTGCGCAGCAGGAGGGTTTGGGTGAGCAGGTGGAGTTTCGCATCGCCGATGCCCACTGTCTTGAATTGCCGCAGGCAAGTTTTGATGCGGTCATTGCGCATACCCTGATCAGCCACGTCAGCGATCCGCATGCGGTGCTACACGAAATGGCACGAATGGTGAAGCCAGGCGGCAGTGTTGTTGCGTTCGATGGGGATTATGCTTCGCTGACCTATGCCTACGAAGATCATGTCTTGGGTCAGCGCATGGACGGAGCATTGGCCCGCGCCAGTTTCAACAATCCGCTGATTATGCGCGAACTACCGAGGTTGCTGCCGGAGTTTGGACTGGAAATGTCCTCTGCCTGGGGAGAAGCGGTGGTGGAGATTGGCGGCGGTAGTTATTTTAAATCCTTTGCGGAAACCTATGCGCCCTATGTGTCCTCCGCGGGACTGGTTGCGGAAGATGAGGTTTCGACATGGCTTGAGACGCAGGCGCGATACATGGCAGAAGGAATATTTTTTGCCTCATGCAATTACTACACATACCTTGCGAGGCCGGTGTAGGCTACAAAAGTGTATGGAGTGTCGATGCTGATGGCATTATAGGGGAGAGATAGCGGAGCGATCGGATGCAAACAAATTTCACTCCGGAAAAGCTGGCCGACCCCTCGTTCGCGGATTCAAATGCAGAATTGAGCGCCTGTCTGCAGTGCGACTACTGCGCTGCGAATTGCCCTACTTACAAACTACTGGGTAACGAATACGACAACCCGCGAGGGCGAATCTTTTTAATCAAAGAGATGCTGGAAAGTGACGCAAAGCCGTCCCCATCGACGGTCGCGCATTTGGATCAATGCCTCTCTTGCCTTGCCTGTATGTCCAGTTGTCCGTCGAGCGTTCACTATATGCACTTGATGGACCATGCGCGGGAGCACATCGAGAAAAGTTTCCGGCGTCCGCTGGGCGAGCGTGCGCTCCGCTGGGGCCTGGCTAAGATTCTTCCTTATCCCGAACGTTTTCGTACGGCGATGCGCAGTGCTCGCTGGCTCAAGCCGTTTGCCCCGGTACTGCCGGAGAAGTTACGTAATTTGGTGAAACTGATTCCGCCTGAGCTGTCGCCTGTCGGTGTGAGCGATAAACCACAGGTGTTGGCCGCGGAGGGAGATCGCAAACACCGTGTGGCATTGTTGACCGGATGTGCGCAAAAGGTCCTCGATGCAAATATC
>CAJICC010000209.1_pt1 | contig 9996 bp, 9 predicted proteins | sample 9199511 | NCBI WGS metagenome assembly CAJICC01 (sample SAMEA7708322, study PRJEB35096) | sediment metagenome | biome: marine neritic benthic zone biome [ENVO:01000025]; feature: sediment [ENVO:00002007]; material: shallow marine sediment [ENVO:03000034] sea grass bed [ENVO_01000059] ...
ACCCCAACCTTGGCAAGGTTGTGCTCTACCAACTGAGCTATTCCCGCGTGCTATTGGAAGGGCGTATTGTAGCGGCAGCCGGTCCACTGTCAACACCCAACCCGGACTCACGGCGGGTCCTCAAACACAATGTACGCGGCCATCGATGCCGTCTCCGGCAGGAAGTTCTTGCCCATTCCAAGTCCGGCACAATCAATAGCGCGGGGTTTTCGTATAGGGCAGGGTAATCATCACCACCCCATCATCAAGGGATCTTTTCATGGCGCTGGCGTCGGCATTCGGCGGTAGTGGAAAACGGCGTCGCATGTTCGACGAGGTGGCGGCAAACTGATAGCTGCCCCGGTCATTGCGCTGTTCCACCTTATGCGATTCCCGATTCTGCACCACCAGGAAGCGTCCCTGAATGCTGACCTGGATCGCCTCTGGATCCATGCCCCGGGTATGGATGCGTATATGATATCCGTGCTGGTCCCGATAACGCTCGAAACGCACCCCCCGCTGTACTGAGAACCGGTTGTCTGGGAAGCCGGCATGGCCATAACTCTGCCGGTGCCCATCACCTCCTGGGGGTTGTGCCATAACCTGCGAACTGACAGCCCCGAGGCAGACCAAGCAGATCAATACGATGGATTTCATGCCAAACCTCCTCTTTTTTATAATTTTGAATCGCCGATCCAATCAAAGACGCTTGCAGCACTTACGATTAAAAATGAAGGTAGTATCGTGCAAATTGCTCCTATCTGCACTCTGATAACGCCATGTGTGCATCATTCAGCGCGGCTTTAATCATACTGTCAAGTTTAGCCCAGGCATGAGGAATCATGGGATTGCAGGGTCGAGCGAGCCCTGTTTGAAGCTCTGATTATTGCCATCCATGGCATCACAGTGACTCCCTAGGGCCTGTTAACACTAAGATTTTTTCTGTTCGATCTGCCCCTCCGGCGAGAAATCCTGGACGGACTCTCCAAGCAAGCTTGGCCAGGCGGCCCTGAGATAGAGCACCATCGACCAGAGGGTCAGCAGCGCCGCCACATAGAGCAGCACGAAACCGACTGTAAAGACGGGGATCCCGATCAGGGGTTGATCGTAGATCAGCAGCAGTATGGCCACCATCTGCACCGCTGTCTTGAATTTTCCGATCAGTGAAACGGCGACGGCGGCCCGCGCTCCCAGCTCGGCCATCCACTCCCGCAGGGCTGAAATCGTGATCTCCCGACCGATGATGACGGCGGCGGGGATCGCCAGCGCCGGCGTGGGATCCGCTTGCACCAGGAGCAACAGGGCGACCGCTATCATCAGTTTATCGGCGACCGGATCGAGAAAGGCGCCGAAGGGTGAAACCTGCCCCCAGCGCCGGGCCAGATAGCCATCGAACCAATCGGTAACCGCGGCGATGGAAAATACCAGGGCGCAACTGAAGCGAGCCCACTCCACCGGGAGATAGAACAGCAGCACAAACACAGGTACTAAAGCGATCCTGAGCAGCGTCAGTATGTTGGGGATATTCCACATGGTGGTCGCTCAATCCTTATCGTGAAAAGCCTGGTAGATCTGCTCCGCCAATGTCCGGCTGACCCCGGTCACACTGGCCAGATCCTCGACGCCGGCCCGTGCAAGCTCTTGCAAGCCGCCAAACTGCTTCAGTAACCGCTGCCGCCGCTTCGGTCCGATTCCCGGAATTTCTTCCAATACGGAGCGACTGCGTTGCTTGGAACGCCGCTGTCGATGAGCGGTGATGGCAAAACGGTGGGCCTCGTCCCGGATCTGCTGGATCAAGTGCAGGGCGGGCGAATCAGTGGGGAGTATAATCGGTGTGCTACGCCCCAACAAGAACAGGGTCTCCATTCCGGCCTTGCGGTCGGCGCCTTTGGCAACGCCAATCAGGGTTAACCCTGATATTCCCAAGTCCTGCAGCACCGCATGCACTGCGCTGAGCTGTCCCTTGCCGCCGTCGATAAACAGCAGGTCCGGCAACGGCACCTCCCCCTTTTTGATCCGGCGATAGCGCCGTTCCAGGGCCTGGCGCATGGCCGCGTAATCGTCACCGCCGGTGATCCCTTCGATATTGAAACGGCGATAATCCGATTTGAGAGGGCCCTGCTGATTGAACACCACGCAGGAGGCCACGGTGGCCTCGCCCCGGGTATGGCTGATATCGAAACACTCCAAGCGTTCAGGCCGGTCAGGTAGCTCGAGCTGCCGCTGCAGGGCTTTGAACCGGTGCTGCATATCTGAGCGTGTGCTGAGCCTGGCCTGCAGTGCGATCTCCGCATTCCCCTTAGCCATCCGCAGCCAACGCTCCCGCTCGCCCCGCACGCGGCAACTGAGACGCACCTTGCGGCCGGCCTGACGGCTCAATACCTCCTCGATCAGGGACTCATCCTCCAGTTTGCTGCTGAGGATAATCTCCGATGGCACCGGTTTTTCCAGATAGTACTGGGAGACGAAGGCGGCCAGTACCGTCTCCTCGGTGGCATTCGACGGCACTTGTGGAAAGAAGGCCTTATTCCCCAGATTGCGGCCGGAACGGATGAAGAAGACCTGGAGACAGGCTTGGCCGCCGCGCTGGGCCAGTGCCACGATGTCGAGGTCGCCCCGCTCGCCGCTTACATACTGGCGTTCCTGGATGCGTCGCAGGGTCTGTATCTGGTCCCGAAAGCGTGCCGCCAGCTCGAACTCAAGCGTTTTTGAGGCCTGCTCCATGCGTTCCACCAAGTCGTCCACCACGGCCGTGGTCTTTCCCTCCAGAAACATCACCGCATGCCTCACATCCCCGGCATAGGCCTCGGGCGTTACCAGGCCGACACAGGGGCCTGAGCAGCGCTTGATCTGGTATTGCAGGCAGGCTCGGGAACGGTTGCGATAGAAACCCTCCTCACACTGCCGCACGGGAAACAGCTTCTGCAGCAACTGCAGGGTATCGCGGGTCGCTCCGGCGCTGGGATAGGGTCCGAAGTAGCGACCTTTGCCGCGCCGGCTGCCACGGCGGAAGGAGAGTGCGGGAAAGGTCAGATCGGTGGAGAGGTGGATATAGGGGTAGCTCTTGTCATCCCGCAGCAATACGTTGTACTTCGGCTTGAGGGACTTGATCAGGTGGTTCTCCATGATCAGCGCCTCCGCTTCGGTATGGGTCACCGCGATCTCGATGCGTGCGATCTGCGCCACCATCAGTTGCAGGCGTCGGTTGAGGCTGCGGGTGAAATAGCTGCCGACCCGCTTTTTCAGATTTTTCGCCTTGCCTACATAGAGCACCCGCTCCTCGGCGTCGAGCATGCGATAAACCCCCGGCCGGGTCGTCAAGGTCTGCAGGAAAGGTTTGTGATCGAAGCCGGAATCCGCCATCCGGACGATTATACGCTCGAAACGCCTCTGAATTTCGGGATGGCCGTATTCGGCTTGTTTTTATTTAGTCCGCAAATGAACGCGAATAGGTAGGTCGGGTTAGCGAAGCGTAACCCGACAAATCAAGAGCAATATAGACGTCGATGTCGGGTTACGCTTCGCTAACCCGACCTACAGGCGTATCGCAGCGTGTTGGGTACGGCTTGCCGCACCCCACACTCTATTCAGACATTTGCGTTCATTCGCGTTCATTTGCGGACATAATTAATATCAAAAACGAGTGCGAGTGATCTGAGTACCTTGGCGATTAATCTTAGATGGCATCCAACAACCGCCGGGCGCGGCGGAATACCTTGTTGAACATGGGCGGTGTCAAGCGGCGGGTCTGTGTGTTGTAGCGGCTACAGTGGTAGGAGTCGATCAGCCGGGGTCCGTCGGGCAGCCGGTGTTCGGCAGCGTGAGCAAAGGGGAAGGACTTTTGCCGCAGTTGAAATCCCTTGAGCACCGACTGGTGGGCGATCGATCCCAGGGCGATGATCACCGAAGTTGCGGGCAACCCTGTCAACTCCTTGCCGAGGAACTGGTTGCAGGTATTGATCTCACTGCCTACCGGCTTGTTCTGCGGCGGCAGGCACTTGACGGCATTGGTGATGCGGCAGTCGTAGAGCTCCAAGCCGTCATCCCTCGCCGTGGCCTGGGGTTGATTGGAAAAGCCGTTGTTGTGCAGCGTCTCGTACAGCAGGATCCCCGCATGATCCCCGGTGAACGGCCTGCCGGTGGCATTGGCGCCATGCATACCCGGCGCCAGACCAACGATCAGCAACCGCGCCGCGGGGTCACCGAAAGGCGCCACCGGCGCGGCATGGTAGTCGGGGTATTGATCTCGGACCTGCCCAAGAAAGGAAGCTAACCGGGGACACCGGCGACAGCGTGGATCGAATGTCATCAGGGCGACCCTATTCGGAGGACTGGCCGTCGCTGAGGATACCGTGACGGTAGGCGAGTCGGGTCAGCTCCACGTCGTTCTTGATATCGAGCTTTTCATAAATGCGCTGGCGGTAGGTGCTGACGGTCTTTGGACTGAGGGAGAGAATATCTGAAATCTCCTGGTTCTTCTGGCCTTCGAGGATCTGCAGCAGCACTTGGGTCTCCCTGGAGGAGAGCTGTTTGAACGGGTTGTCGCCATGACCGTGCCATTCGGTAAGCGTGTGCTTTCTCGCCACGTCGGACGCGATGTAGTGGTGTCCGTTGTAAACGGCGCGAATCGCCCGCAGCATCTCGTCCGCGGGACAACCCTTGGTGAGAAAGCCCATTGCGCCCACCTCGTGCAGACGGGTCGGAAAGGGTGCGTCATCGAGCACGGTCAGCGCGATGACCTTGAGTTTAGGGTTGACGCGCAAAACCCTGCGGGTCGCCTCGATTCCCCCCATTCCAGGCATATTCACATCCATTAAGACCACATCGACCGAGATCTTGCGTACCAGGTCAACAGCTTCCTCCCCGGTTGATGCTTCGGCGGCCACCTCGATATCGGGCGCTTTATCGAGTATTCCCTTCACTCCGGTCCTGATCAGCTCGTGATCATCAACCAGCAATACCGTAATCATAGAAAATTTCTCATCAGGTACTAGTTCCCTCACCCGATGCCGGCGGATGTCTTTGTCAACCACCGGCGGAATCCAGAAAATTCAGGGTAATTTACCCTAACCTGTCGTTATCTGCGAGAATCTTTGGCCCAAAATCGAGGTGCTACCTGCACCCTGCTACATTACTTCCTGAACTGAATGGGACTCTGTTGTTGTCTGGAATGCGGCTGAAAAATAGTGGCCTTGCAAAGTACAGAAGTTGAGCCACTTAGAGAGGAACAAATTGATTTTCCAGCGCTGCTCAAGGGTCGGATTACTACCCCAACGCTGCATCGGCAGCGCTGATTGCCTCAGATCCAAAACATCCACCTGGCGGAAATCGTGATAGACCCGAAGCATCGCATCCGGGTCCGGATAATGGCCAACCGCGTGCGGGAAATAGTAAGTCAGGTGAATCAGGCTAGTGTAGGGTGTCTGGTCGTGCACGTCGAGATAGAGATCGACACCCTGCCCCAGACTGGAAATGTGCTTACCCTCGAGCAACGGCAGATCGGGAGCCAAGCGCAATAAATGGTGGTAATTCTCTTCGCTCAAGCGCTGTACCAGATCGATGCCTGGATGGCTCATGCGGAGAAATTTCATACTCCAAGGATAATCGGACCGTTTCATCATCAGTGCAGGTGTCTTTCAGCGAACCCGAAGAGTACTACCCCTTAGCAGATTTAAAAAGCCCCAAGGACAAACGGCAATGAATTAAGTGAGATTTACCGCGTAAAAGGAAAATTCGCAGGGGCCTTAAGAAACCTCTGATTAATTCAGAAGTTCCTTGATATTACATTGGCGGGGCACTACCACGCCATAGCCCTGTAGGAATACAAATCTTAATTAACAAGGCAGTTAAAAAAAGTCGGGTTAAAAAACAAATAGAGCACACCGGAAAATACTTTCCCAAAAGTGAGTCGACAAAGATGGCGACTCATTGTCGCTCACCAGGAGAAGTTCTGTGCCAGGCGAATAAATCAGGCGTCCTGTTTACCCTGCTCCGCCTCGATCTGGGCACGCACCTCATCCATATCCAACTCGCCGGCCTTAGCCAATAATTCACGAAACGCGGATTCAGGCAATGCACCCGGTTGGGAGAAGATAATGATATTGTCACGGAAGATCATCAGGGTGGGGATCGAACGCACTTGAAAATGCCGCGCCAGCTCCTGCTCATCCTCGGTATTGACCTTGGCGAAAACCACATCGGCGATTTCTTCCGAGACCTTCTCATAGGTGGGCGCGAAAGAGCGACAAGGTCCGCACCAAGGCGCCCAGAAATCGACGATCACAAATGAGTTCCCCGTGACAGTGGATTCAAAATTATCTTTAGTCAGTTCTACGACGGCCACATCAAGCCCCTTGCATGTAGATGAATTTCAACAAAGTGTATCAGAAATGGCTGAGGATCCAGCGCTAAATTCAGCGGCGCGGGCGACAGCGAATAATGACATTATTTCCTATCGCCATAAGCGATTGAATTTCAAGGAAACAAGAATTGGATTTTCAATTTCCTTGCAAAATTTAGGTTTTCGCATGGGCAATCGCTTATTTATCAATCATTCGCGAAACCGTCAGCCCTTTCCGGCGAGTGCATATTCCCGAATGACGGCAACCGGTAGGGTAAACACCCCCGGTTACCCTACCCGTGCTTACGACTCTACCCAGAGAGTCACGCTCCAAGTCCACTATAGATTTTATCGCGGATCTGTTCCACGCCGCCTACGCCTTCGATCTTGACATAGGCACAGGCGCCTGCCGATGCCTCACTGGTGTAGAAACCGATTAATGGCTCGGTTTGATCATGGTAGACCTTGAGCCGCGCCTTGACCGTCTCCTCCTTGTCGTCATCACGTTGAATAAGATCTTCCCCCGTCGCGTCGTCCTTGCCCTCCACTTTGGGCGGATTGAATACCAGGTGGTAGGTGCGGCCGGACGGCAGGTGAACACGACGCCCCGACATACGTTTGATGATCTCCGCGTCCGGCACATCGATCTCGACCACGGCATCGATCGGTACACCGGCCTCCTTGAGCGCTTCCGCCTGGGGAATGGTGCGGGGAAAACCATCGAACAGATAGCCGTTCTTGCAGTCATCCTGTTCGATCCGCTCCTTCACCATGCCCATGATGATGTCATCGGACACTAGGCCGCCTTCGTCCATGATCTTCTTTGCCGCCACCCCGAGCTCGGTGCCCGCCTTGACGTGGGCTCGCAGCATGTCGCCGGTGGAGATCTGGGGAATGTTATATTTTTCTTTGATGAAGTTTGCCTGAGTGCCCTTACCGGCACCCGGTCCGCCGAGCAGAATGATGCGCATCTTAATCTTCTCCATTGGGTTGATCGTAAGGCGGGGAGTTTGCCACGCCCGGCAGGGGCGGACCATTCGAGCCTATGTATGGGTGGATTCAGGGACTTTATGCTCGAAAATCAGACCACAAACAGTTAATTCGACTACTCGACACCTCTGATCAGGCCGGCATCCAGGCAATTGACATTCTGGATTCCATCCCTAGGTCCGAAAATGGTGTATCCATGCACCACTTCTCCGGCATTCGCCGGAATGATAAGTGTGGACCTATTCAAAGTTCCCTTAGAAATCATGCATAGCGCATTGTTATTTATAAAAAAGAATCATACCAAGTGAATAATCCGCTACTGCTGAGCGTTACCGGCCAGCTTGAGCATCAGGCCGTTGAGACGCTGCACGAAGGCGGCGGGATCATCCAGCTGTCCCCCTTCCGCCAACTGCGCCTGATCGAAAAGTACCTTGGTGAGATCACCGAAACGCTCCTCCTCCGCTTCCTGCTCCAGTCGCTCCAGCAAGGGATGGGTGACGTTAATCTCCATGATCGGTTTGGTCTGGGGCGCATCTTGTCCGACCGATTTCAGCACCCGGGCCAGGTTGGCGCTCATATCGTGATCCTCTACCACCAGGCAGGCGGGGGAGTCGGTCAAGCGGTGGCTGACCCGCACCTCCTTGACCGTTTCGCCGAGCACCTCCTGCATGCGCTGCAGCAGGTCCTTGTGGGCCTCCGCGGCCTGCTCGCTGCCCGCTTTCTCCTCCTTGTCCTCCAGCTCGCCCAAATCGAGTTCTCCCTTGGCCACCGACTGCAATGGCTTGCCGTCGAACTCCAACAGGCTGGTAACCAGCCATTCGTCTACCCGGTCGGATAGCAGTAAGACTTCGATGCCTTTTTTCTTCAGCACCTCCAGGTGAGGACTGTAGCGAGCCGCCGCCGGTGAGTCGGCGGTAATGTAGTAGATCTTCTCCTGGCCCTCCTGCATGCGGCCCACATAGTCGGCCAGAGAGACGGTCTGCTCATCCTTATCGTTGTGAGTCGAGATGAAGCGCAGCAGACCGGCAATGCGCTCGCGGTTGGCATAGTCTTCCGCCGGACCCTCTTTCATCACCCGGCCGAACTGATCCCAGAATGTCTGGTAATTCTCCTGCTCTTCCTCGGCCATCTTCTCCAGCATCCCCAGGATGCGCTTGACGTTGGCCTGACGGATGGTATCGATCTTGCGGTTGTGCTGCAGGATCTCGCGGGAGACGTTGAGCGGCAGATCATCCGCATCGACCACCCCTTTGATGAAGCGCAGGTAGCGTGGCATCAGTTTTTCCGCTTCGTCCATGATGAAGACCCGGCGCACGAATAGTTTCACGCCATGCTTCTGATCCCGGTCCCACAGATCGAAAGGTGCGCGCTTTGGAAGAAACAGCAGCGAGGTATATTCGTTGCTGCCCTCGACCCGGTTGTGCGCATAGGCCAGAGGCTCCTCAAAATCGTGGGCAACGTGTTTGTAGAACTCCTGGTACTCCTCCTCGGTGATTTCCGAGCGGTTACGCATCCACAGCGCGGTACCCTTATTGACCCGCTCGAATTCCGGGGTCTCCGGCTTCTCCTCCTCCTCGCCGTAATGCTCCTTCTCCATCTCTACCGGGATGGTGATATGGTCGGAGAACTTGGCGATGATGCTGCTCAGGCGATAGTTCTCCAAAAACTCTTTGTCGTCCTCGCGCAGATGCAGGATCACATCGGTACCGCGGGTCGGCTTGTCGATATTTTCAATGGTGTAGTCGCCTTCACCCGAGGATACCCAGCGCACACCGTGCTCCTCACCGATACCGGCGCGGCGTGTCCTCAGGGTCACCTTGTCGGCCACGATGAAGGCGGAGTAAAAACCGACACCGAACTGGCCGATCAGTTCGCTGTCCTTGGCCTGGTCGCCCGACATGGATTCAAAGAACTTGCGGGTGCCGGAACTGGCGATGCTGCCGATGGTCTCGGTCACCTCCTGTCGGTTCATGCCGATTCCGTTGTCGGAGATCGTTATCGTTCCCTGCTCCTTATCCGCGGTGATCCGTATCCGCAACTCGGCGTCATCCTCGAACAGCGCCTCGTCGGTGAGGGCTTCGAAACGGAGTTTTTCCGCCGCATCGGAGGCGTTGGAGATGAGTTCCCGCAGGAAGATCTCCTTGTTGCTGTAAAGGGAACGAATCACCAGATTCAATACCTGGCTGACTTCCGCCTGAAATGCCAGTGTCTCCTTATGCGCTTCTACGGTCATGATCTTATCCGGTCTCCAAATCTGTTAAAGAGAATCATTACTATTTATCGAATGGACGCCACCGATTGACTCAGTGGCCCTTGCGCCGCAAACCAGTGCCCAATACCAACACCATTCACAATAAGTGATTGATATGCCTTGGGTGTTTTCAACCCAGCAGGTATATAAGGGCACTCCCCTGGGAATTCAAGCCCCGGAGCCCAGGGCATGAGATAGGTCCGGGGCCAATGCTTGTGGAACAGGGCTCGGCTCAGAACGTGGCTGTCAGATAGAGATTGAAGCTATTCTCCTCATAGCTGAAGATCTCAATCTCCGCATCCCGCTCCAGATGGGCAAGACGGAATCCCAACTCGATTGCCTCTCCCGCCTGATAGCTTCCGCCGAGAGCGGCCACCCACTGCTTGTAGTTGACGAGGATCTCTTCATGGTCGATCCCTGTGAGTTCCAGAGAGGC
>CAJICC010000509.1_pt1 | contig 9848 bp, 19 predicted proteins | sample 9199511 | NCBI WGS metagenome assembly CAJICC01 (sample SAMEA7708322, study PRJEB35096) | sediment metagenome | biome: marine neritic benthic zone biome [ENVO:01000025]; feature: sediment [ENVO:00002007]; material: shallow marine sediment [ENVO:03000034] sea grass bed [ENVO_01000059] ...
GAGGGCGTGTCTTCCACTTCCACCGTCTGGTGTATACGGCGCAGCCCCAAACCCCTGACACAGGCCCGATGGCTCGCCAGACGGCCGTTTATGCTCCGCACCAGGGTAACCCGCATCATTTGCTTCTTCTTTTTAGCCATGACCTACCCCAATATCTCTTCGACGCTCTTACCGCGCTTGAGAGCAACCGACTCCGCGTCCGCCATATCGCTCAGGCCATTGATGGTCGCCCGCACCACGTTGATCGGATTGTTGGTACCGATACATTTAGCTAGGACATTGTGCACACCCAGCACTTCGAACACGGCGCGCATGGCGCCGCCGGCGATGATCCCGGTACCATCAGAGGCGGGCTGCATATGTACTTTGGCAGCGCCGTGACGACCCAACAGCGGATACTGCAGGGTACTGCCGTTGAGCTTGACGCTGACCATGTTCTTGCGTGCCGTCTCCATCGCCTTCTGGATGGCGATCGGGACTTCGCGCGCCTTACCGGTGCCGAAGCCGACACGGCCCTTGCCGTCGCCCACCACCGTCAGCGCGGAGAAGCCGAACTGGCGGCCACCCTTGACCACTTTCGCGACCCGGTTGACGTTGACCAGCTTCTCTAAAAGCTCGTCACCCTCAGGTTTTGCATTAAAATTTGCCATAATCCGAACCCTTAGAATTGAAGACCGGCTTCACGCGCCGCATCGGCCAAGGCCTTGACGCGCCCGTGGTAACGAAACCCGGAGCGGTCGAAGGCGACACTCTCGATGCCGGCGGACTTAGCCCGCTCCGCAATGATTTTTCCGACTACCGACGCAGCGCTGGCGTTGCCGGTGGCGCCACTGATCTCGCCGCGCACCGCCTTTTCCAAGGTGGAGGCACTAGCCAGGATCTGTGAGCCGTCGGGACTGATAACCTGGGCATAGATGTGACGCGGCGTACGAAACACGGAGAGCCGATGCACACCCAGTTCGCGAATCTTCGCCCGGGTCTTACGACCGCGACGTAAACGTGACTCTTTTTTGTCCATCGTTCTATACCCTTATTTCTTCTTGGCTTCTTTTCGCATCACATGCTCATCGGCATAGCGCACGCCCTTGCCCTTATAGGGCTCCGGGGGACGGTAGGAGCGAATCTCCGCCGCCACCTGGCCGACACGCTGCTTGTCGCTGCCTGTGACCACGATCTCCGTGGCCGACGGGGTTGCGATACTGATGCCATCCGGTACCGGATACTCGATGGGATGCGAGAAACCCAAGTTCAGATTCAGTGACTTGCCGCCGGCCTGGGCGCGATAGCCTACGCCGACCAGTTGCAGTTTGCGCTCGAAACCCTGACTGACGCCGGCCACCATATTGTTGACCAGGGAGCGCATGGTTCCGGCCATGGCCCAGGACTGCTTGTCCTCGCTGACAGGACTCAGGTTGAGGCTGTTGTCCGTCTCCTTGATAGTGACCGAGGGATGGAGTTTCAGGCTCAATTCGCCCTTGGGCCCCTTCACCTTCACCAGGTCACCCTCCTGCTTGGCGCTGACGCCGGAGGGCAATGTGATCGGACTCTTTGCGACTCGTGACATGGCGCCCTCCTTAAGCGATGTAGGCGATGACTTCACCGCCCTGGCCAAGTTCACGGGCCGCCCGGTCGCTCATCACCCCTTTCGAGGTCGAGATGATCGCCACCCCCAGACCCCCGCGCACCTTGGGCAGCTCGCCTTTGCCCTTGTAGACCCGCAAACCGGGGCGACTCACGCGTTTTATCAGATCGATAACGGGACGCCCCTGAAAGTAGCGCAGCTCCAGCACCAGGCTGAATTTACCTGCACTATCATTCACGGTGACTTCCTGGAGATAACCTTCATTTTTCAGAAGGTTGGCAATTGCCAGTTTCTGCTTGGACGAGGGCAGCATGACAGTCGTCTTTTTCGCTGCTTGGCCGTTGCGGATGCGGGTCAGCATATCCGCGATCGGATCAGACATACTCATTGTGAGCTCCTGGGGTCAGCCCGTCTTTGACGACGCGATACCCTAATTAACAAAACCGGGTCGCCAGGACCCGGAAAGGCGCAATACTTTACTATTACCAGCTAGCCTTTACAAGACCCGGCACATCGCCGCGCATGGCTGCCTCGCGCAGTTTATTGCGACTCAGACCAAACTTCCGGTAATAACCATGGGGGCGACCGGTGATCCGGCAACGGTTGTGCTGCCTCGCCGGACTGGCGTCCCGGGGTAGCTTTTGCAACTTCCGAGTCGCCTCTTCGATCTGCTCGAAGGTGCTGTTCGGGTTCTTGATCACCGCCTTCAGGGTACTGCGCTTGGCAGCAAACCGGGAGACGGTGCGGGCACGTTTCTTTTCACGTGCGATCATGCTCTTCTTTGCCATAGCTGGACTCAGTTTTTAAATGGAAACTTGAAGGCCTCGAGGAGTGCGCGCCCCTCCTCGTCGGTCTTGGCTGTGGTGGTGATCGTAATATCCAAGCCGCGCAGTGCGTCGATCTTGTCGTAATCGATCTCCGGGAAAATGATCTGTTCCTTCACTCCCATGGAGTAGTTGCCGCGCCCATCGAAGGACTTGACGTTGAGGCCTCGGAAGTCTCGAACTCGCGGGATCGCTACATTGATCAAGCGATCCAGAAACTCATACATGCGCTCTCTGCGCAGCGTGACCTTGCAGCCGATCGGCCAGCCTTCGCGGATCTTAAAACCGGCGATGGACTTGCGCGCGCGGTTAACGATAGCTTTTTGACCGGCGATTTTCTCCATGTCGCCGACCGCGTTCTCGAGAATCTTTTTGTCGCCGATCGCTTCGCCCACACCCATGTTAAGGGTGATTTTGGTGATTTTCGGCACTTCCATGATGCTCTTGAACTGAAACTTCTCCATCAGTTCGGAGATCACGCTCTCTTTGTAGTATTGCTGTAACCTAGCCATGTCTGATCACGCCTTAGATATCGACGACTTCCTGATTCGATTTAAAAATACGAACCTTCTTGCCGTCTTCGAGAAATTTGAAGCCTACTCGGTCGCCCTTACCGGTTACCGGATTGTAGAGCGCGACATTGGAGACATGCAGAGGCATCTCCTTGTCGAGTATGCCGCCGGGCTCTCCCTTCTGCGGGTTGGGCTTGGTATGCTTTTTCGCCATATTGACGTTTTCCACGATGATACGGTCATCGTCGAAAACCTTCATAACGGTTCCCCGCTTGCCCTTGTCCTTGCCGGTGGTGACGATCACCTCGTCACCCTTCTTGATCTTGCTTGCCATTAGTGCCGCCTCACAAAACTTCCGGTGCCAGCGAGATGATCTTCATGAATCGCTCGCTTCTTAATTCACGGGTTACCGGGCCAAAAATACGCGTCCCGATCGGCTGCAGTGCGCTGTTCAACAACACCGCCGCATTGCTGTCGAAGCGGATCACCGATCCGTCAGGACGGCGCACACCTTTCTTGGTGCGAACCACCACCGCGTTATACACGTCGCCCTTTTTGACTTTACCGCGCGGGATCGCGTCCTTGACGCTGACTTTGACGATATCTCCAATCCCGGCATAGCGGCGATGAGAACCACCGAGCACCTTAATGCACTGCACGCGCTTTGCGCCGCTGTTGTCGGCTACGCTGAGGTTGGTCTGCATCTGAATCATGGTATTGCCCTAATTCCAAATAGTTTGACGAAGCGCTCGCCACACGGCTTTCAGCCGATGCGCTCCAGTACCTTTACCAAGCGCCAGGTCTTGGTTTTCGACAAGGGTCGGCATTGTTCGACCATCACGGTATCGCCTACCTGGCACTCGTTGGTCTCGTCATGCGCATGCACCTTGGTGGAACGACGCATGTACTTGCCATAGACCGGGTGCTTTACCCGTCGTTCGACCGTGACGGTGATCGACTTGTCCATGCCGTTGCTTACGACCTGGCCGACCAGCGTACGGTTTGAGGTTTCCTGTTCGCTCATGATGCGTTACCCGACTGCATTTCTTTCATAAGTGTCTTGACACGCGCAATGTCCTTGCGCACTTCCTTCATCCGGGAAGGGCGGGACAGCTGCCCGGTTCCTTGCTGCATACGCAGATTGAATTGCTCTTTCAGCAGCTCTTCGAGTGCGGCATTCAATTCATCCTGCGATTTCTCACGCAATACTGACGCTTTCATCACATCACCGTCCGCTTAACAAAGGTCGTAGAGACCGGCAGTTTGGCGGCGGCAAGGTTGAATGCCTCCCGCGCAAGCTCTTCCGAAATACCCTCTATTTCGTACAGCATGCGGCCCGGCTGTATCTGCGCCACCCAATATTCCACGTTGCCCTTACCTTTACCCTGACGTACTTCCAAGGGTTTTTTGGTAATAGGCTTGTCGGGAAAGATCCGGATCCAGATCTTGCCACCGCGTTTCACATGGCGCGTGATGGCGCGGCGAGCCGCTTCGATCTGACGTGCGGTGATGCGACCGCGGCCGGTGGATTTCAAACCGAATTCCCCGAATGAGACCTGACTGCCGGCCAGCGCCAAACCGCGGTTGCGGCCTTTGTGCTGCTTGCGAAATTTTGTTCGTTTTGGTTGCAACATGGCTTAAGACCTCTTACCCGCCGGGGTCTTTCCATGCGGTGCCTTCCCCGCCTGCGCCGCCTCGGCCTCGGCTTCCTCGCCGTCGCTGTAGACTTCGCCCTTGAAGACCCAAACCTTGACGCCGATGATGCCGTAGGTGGTGCCGGCCTCGGCAAACCCATAATCGATATCGGCACGCAGGGTATGCAGCGGTACACGGCCTTCGCGATACCATTCGGAGCGGGCGATTTCCGCGCCGTTCAGACGGCCGCCGATATTGACCTTGATGCCTTCGGCTCCTAAGCGCATGGCGTTCTGCACAGCGCGTTTCATGGCACGGCGGAACATCACGCGACGTTCGAGCTGTTGGGCGATACTTTCGGCAACCAGCTGGGCGTCCAGTTCCGGCTTGCGAATCTCCTCGATGCTCATATGCACGGGAATGCCCATCATGCCGGAGACCTCGGCGCGCAGGGCGTCGATATCCTCACCCTTCTTTCCGATCACCAGGCCGGGACGGGCGGTATGCACCGTGATATGTGCGTTATTCGCCGGGCGGTCGATCTGGATCCGGCTGACGGAGGCCTGGGAGAGACGCTTCCTCAGGAACTCGCGCACCGCAAGATCGTTGTTCAGCAGATTGGCGTAGTGCTTGGTGTCCGCGTACCACTTGGATGTCCAGTCTTTGACTATCCCGAGACGGATACCTGTTGGATGTACTTTCTGACCCATTTCGGCCTCGCTTGCCTGTTAACTATCAGCGACAGTCACATTAATGTGACTGGTGCGCTTGAGAATCCGTGATGCGCGACCCTTGGCGCGGGCGCGTATGCGTTTCATGGTCGGCCCCTCGTCGACAGAGACAGCCGATACCTTCAGCTCATCGATATCGGCGCCGTCGTTGTGCTCGGCATTGGCAATCGCCGACTCAAGCACCTTCTTCACCAGCACCGCGCCCTTCTTCTTACTGAAGGCGAGAATATTGAGCGCCTGCTCCACGGGCAATCCGCGGATCTGGTCCGCCACCAATCGCCCCTTCTGCGCCGAGATGTGGGCGTGTCGCAATTTGGCTGTGCTCTGCATCTTCGTCAACCCCCTACTTGGACTTCTTATCCGCCGCATGACCCCGATAGGTTCGGGTCAGCGCGAATTCACCCAGTTTGTGGCCGACCATATTTTCGGAAATCAGCACGGGGACGTGCTGCTTTCCGTTATGCACGGCAATGGTCAGTCCGACCATCTCGGGTAAAACAACCGAACGGCGCGACCAGGTCTTGATCGGGCGCTTGCTGTTCTGGGCTACCGCATCTTCCACTTTCTTCGCCAAGTGGTGGTCGATGAATGGGCCTTTTTTTACTGAACGTGGCACGACTCTAACCCCCAATCACTTATTTACGGTTTCTACGACGAACGATCATTTTGTTCGTACGCTTGTTGGTGCGGGTCTTGTAACCCTTGGTCGGGGTACCCCAGGGGGATACCGGATGGCGGCCGCCGGAGGTACGACCCTCGCCGCCGCCGTGGGGATGATCGACAGGATTCATCGCCACACCACGGACCGTCGGTCGCACGCCTTTCCAGCGCTTGGCGCCGGCCTTGCCGAGGGAACGCAGATTGTGCTCCGAATTCGAGACCTCACCGATCACCGCTCGGCAGTCGGCGGATACCTTGCGCATTTCACCGGAGCGCAGACGCAGCGTGGCATGCTCCCCCTCGCGTGCGATTAACTGCACGGAGGCGCCGGCGGAACGGGCGATCTGAGCCCCTTTACCCGGCTTCATTTCGATGCAGTGGATCACGGAACCCAACGGCATGTTGCGCAAAGGCAGGCAGTTGCCGGTTTTGATCGGCGCCGTCGGACCCGACTCGATCCGGTCACCCGCCTTCAGTTTGTTCGGTGCGATAATATAGGCACGCTCACCATCCGCATAACGCAGCAGGGCGATGCGCGCAGTGCGGTTCGGATCGTATTCGAGGCGCTCCACAACGGCCGGCACGCCCTCTTTGTTGCGCTTGAAATCAATGATCCGATAGCGCTGCTTGTGACCGCCACCGCGATGACGGGTCGTGATACGACCGTTGTTGTTGCGTCCGCCGGTCTTGCTCTTTTTCGCTACCAGGGGCGCATAAGGCTGACCCTTGTGCAACTCGGCATCGACCACCTTGACCACGAAGCGGCGGCCTGCCGAGGTCGGTTTTGTTTTTACGACTGCCATTATCCCAATCCTGTAATCTGTGCTCAGGCGCCGGCAGCGAAATCGATTTCGCTACCCGCCTTGAGACGTACATAAGCCTTTTTCCAGTCAGCGCGTTTGCCGTTAATCGTACCGAAACGCTTCCGCTTGCCCTTCACATTGACCACCTGCACGGTGTCGACCTTGACTTCGAAGAGTTTCTCCACCGCCTTGGCGATCTCGCGCTTGGTGGCGTCGACGCTCACCTTGAAGGTGTACTGGTTGTTCGCATCGGCGGCGTTGCTGCTCTTTTCGGAAACCACCGGACTCAGCAGCACTTTCATGAGACGTTCGTTGTTCATGCCAGACGCTCCTCGAGTTTTTTCACCGCATTCTCGGTGACCAAAACCTTTTCATAGGCAATCAGGCTGACCGGATCGATATCGCTCACGTTGCAAATATCCACGCCATAGAGATTGCGCGCCGCCAGATAGAGATTCTCATCCGGGTCAACCGCAATGATCAACACATCTTTCAGATCCAACTCCTTGAGTTTTCCAACCAGTTCCTTGGTTTTCGGCGCCTCCACCTTGATCTGATCCACCACCAGCAACCGCTGCTGGCGGTTGAGCTCGGAAAGAATCGAACGAATCGCGCCGCGGAACATCTTACGATTGACCTTCTGCGCGAAACTGCGCGGGCTGGCCGCAAAATTCACACCACCACTGCGCCAGATCGGGCTGCGTGAGGTGCCGGCACGAGCCCGGCCCGTGCCCTTCTGACGAAAGGGCTTGGCGCCGCCGCCCCTGACAGCGGAGCGATTTTTATGCGCCTTGGTGCCGGCGCGCGCGCCCGCCATATAGGCAGTCACCACCTGATGAATCAGCGCCTCTTTGAAGTCGGCGCCGAAGACCTGGTCGGATACCTTGAGGGTCTGTGCACCAACGGCGGTTTTTACATTGAGATCCATGCCTGTCACCCTTTGTTCTTCATCTTCACCGCCGGCGTGACGATCACGTCACCGCCCTTGGAGCCGGGCACGGCGCCCTTGACCAGCAGCAAGTTGCGTTCTGCGTCGACCCGCACCACTTCCAGATTCTGCTGGCAACGCTGCGCGGCACCCATGTGCCCTGCCATCTTCTTGCCTTTGAAGACGCGCCCCGGGGTCTGGCATTGACCGATGGAACCCGGCGCTCGATGGGACAGGGAGTTGCCGTGAGTGGCATCCTGGGTGCGGAAGTTGTGCCGCTTCACCGTACCCTGAAAGCCCTTGCCCTGGCTCTGCCCGCGTACATCGACTATCTGTCCGGCCTCGAAGCGATCCACCTTGATCTCGCTGCCGACCTCGATGCCTTCCAGATCCGCCGCCTCTGCACGGAACTCCCACAAACCGCGACCGGCGTCCACTCCCGACTTGGCGAAATGGCCCGCTTCAGGCTTGTTCACCCGCGAGGCCTTGCGCGCACCCGTGGTGATCTGAATGGAGAGGTAGCCGTCGCTCTCCTCACGCTTGAGCTGAGCGACCCGGTTGGGCGTCACTTCAATCACGGTGACCGGCACGGAAACCCCATCTTCTGTGAAGACCCGGGTCATTCCCGCTTTGCGGCCGACTATTCCAATCGCCATCTTCTTAAACCTCAGTTCAGTTTGATCTGCACGTCGACGCCGGCAGCCAAATCGAGTTTCATCAACGCGTCCACGGTCTTGTCGGTCGGCTCGACGATATCGAGCAGCCGTTTGTGGGTGCGAATCTCGTACTGATCCCGCGCGTCCTTATTGACATGAGGCGAGATCAGGACCGTGAAACGCTCTTTCTTGGTCGGTAGCGGAATCGGGCCGCGTACGTGCGCCCCGGTACGCTTGGCAGTTTCCACAATCTCTCGCGCGGATTGATCGATCAGACGATGATCAAACGCTTTCAGACGAATTCGAATTCTCTGGTTAGCCATTATCTCTTACTCGATAATCTTGGATACAACGCCGGCACCCACGGTTCGACCGCCCTCGCGTATCGCAAATCGTAGCCCTTCTTCCAGCGATCGGCGCGATCAAATTCACGACCATCTTCACGTTGTCCCCGGGCATCACCATCTCCACGCCCTCCGGCAGGTCGCAGGCGCCGGTCACGTCCGTGGTGCGGAAGTAAAACTGCGGACGGTAGTTGCTGAAAAACGGCGTGTGTCGACCGCCCTCGTCCTTGCTCAGCACATAAACCTCGCACTCAAAATGGGTGTGCGGCGTGATCGAGCCCGGGTGCGCCAGTACCTGACCGCGCTCCACTTCGTCTCGCTTGGTGCCGCGTAACAGTACACCCACGTTGTCTCCCGCTTCGCCCTGGTCCAGCAGCTTGCGGAACATCTCCACACCCGTGCAGGTCGTCTTGGTGGTCTCCTTGATGCCCACGATCTCCACCTCTTCGCCCACCTTGACAACGCCACGCTCCACGCGTCCCGTCACCACCGTGCCCCGTCCGGAGATCGAAAACACGTCTTCGATCGGCATCAGAAACGGTCCGTCGATCGCTCGCTGCGGATCCGGTATGTAGCTGTCCAGCGCTTCCATCAGCTTGTCGATCGACTGGCTACCCTGCTCGCTCGCGTCACCTTCCAGCGCCTTCAGCGCCGAGCCCGTGATGATCGGCGTGTCGTCTCCCGGAAATTCGTAGCTGTCGAGCAACTCGCGTACTTCCATCTCCACCAGCTCCAGCAGCTCCGCGTCGTCCACCATGTCCGCCTTGTTCAGGTAGACCACGATGTAGGGCACGCCCACCTGCCGCGACAGCAGGATGTGCTCCCGGGTCTGCGGCATCGGACCGTCCGCCGCCGATACCACCAGGATCGCGCCGTCCATCTGCGCCGCTCCCGTGATCATGTTCTTTACGTAGTCCGCGTGGCCCGGACAGTCCACATGCGCGTAGTGGCGCTTGTCCGTCTCGTACTCCACGTGCGAGGTCGCGATCGTGATCCCGCGCTCCCGTTCTTCCGGCGCGTTGTCAATCTGGTCAAAGGCACGCTGCTCACCGCCAAACTTGGTCGCCTGGACAAGTGTGATGGCCGCCGTCAGCGTGGTCTTGCCGTGGTCTACGTGACCGATCGTGCCCACGTTGACATGCGGCTTTGTGCGTTCGAATTTTTCCTTGGACA
>CAJICC010000225.1_pt1 | contig 9803 bp, 3 predicted proteins | sample 9199511 | NCBI WGS metagenome assembly CAJICC01 (sample SAMEA7708322, study PRJEB35096) | sediment metagenome | biome: marine neritic benthic zone biome [ENVO:01000025]; feature: sediment [ENVO:00002007]; material: shallow marine sediment [ENVO:03000034] sea grass bed [ENVO_01000059] ...
GCCCGGGCCTATCTCGAGGGCCGGCTGTCTGAAGATCAGCTCTACAATTTTCGGCAGGAGGTGGATGGCAGCGGCCTCTCTTCCTATCCCCATCCCTGGCTGATGCCGGGCTTTTGGCAGTTTCCCACGGTCTCCATGGGACTGGGGCCGCTGATGGCCATCTACCAGGCCCGTTTCATGCGCTATCTGCACGACCGAAGTTTCTTGAGTGCCGCTGAGCGCAAGGTCTGGGCCTTTTGTGGCGATGGCGAGATGGACGAACCCGAGGCCTTGGGCGCGATCTCCCTGGCCGGGCGTGAGCGGCTGGACAATTTGGTTTTCGTGATCAACTGCAACCTGCAGCGGCTGGACGGTCCGGTACGCGGCAACGGCAAGATCATCCAGGAACTCGAAGCGGTGTTCCGCGGTGCCGGGTGGAACGTGATCAAGGTGATCTGGGGCGGCTACTGGGATCCCCTGTTCGCCCGCGACAAGAACGGCACTCTGCTCAAGCGTATGGAAGAGTGTGTGGACGGCGACTACCAGGCCTATAAGGCCAAGGGCGGCGCCTACACCCGCGAGCACTTCTTCGGCAAGTATCCGGAGTTGGAGGAGATGGTGGCCAATATGACCGATGAGGATATCTGGCGCCTCAACCGGGGCGGGCACGATCCGCACAAGGTCTATGCGGCCTATGCCGAAGCGGTAACCCGCAAGGGCAAACCCACTGTGATTCTGGCCAAGACGGTAAAGGGCTACGGCATGGGGGTTGCCGGCGAGGGGCAGAACATCACCCATTCGCAGAAGAAGATGGGCGAGGCGGCATTGAAGGCCTTCCGGGATCGTTTCAATATCCCGATCTCAGATGATCAGATAGGCGCCGCGCCCTTCTACAAGCCGCCGGTTGACAGCGAGGAGATGCAATATATGCATCAGCGTCGCCGGGAGCTTGGTGGTTTTTTACCGCAACGCCGGACTCAGGTCGAGTCATTACAGGTGCCACCCCTGGAAGATTTCAAAAGCTTGCTGGAAGGCAGCGGGGAGCGCGAACAATCGACTACCATGGCCTTTGTGCGCTTGTTGAACATCCTGATTCGCAACAAGCAGGTGGGTAAACAGATCGTTCCGATCGTGCCCGACGAGGCGCGTACTTTCGGCATGGAGGGCATGTTCCGCCAATTGGGGATCTACTCCTCGGTGGGTCAGCTCTACGAACCGGTGGACGCGGATCAGGTGATGTTCTATCGCGAGGACAAGAAGGGGCAGATCCTGCAGGAGGGCATCAACGAGGCGGGGGCCATGTCTTCGTGGATTGCGGCGGCGACCGCCTACAGTAATCATGGGATCAGCATGATCCCGTTTTACATCTACTACTCCATGTTCGGTTTTCAGCGTATCGGCGATCTCGCCTGGGCGGCCGGGGACATGCAGGCGCGAGGCTTCCTCATCGGTGGCACCGCCGGTCGCACCACCCTCGCCGGCGAGGGGTTGCAGCACCAGGACGGTCACAGCCATCTGCTGGCGGCCACCATTCCCAATTGCGTCTCCTATGATCCCACCTTTGCCTATGAGCTGGCGGTCATCGTGCAAAACGGTATGTGTCGGATGTATCAGGACCAGGAGAACATCTTCTACTACATCACCGTGATGAATGAAAACTACCTGCAGCCGGCGATGCCCGACGGTGTCGAGGAGGGCATTGTGCGCGGCATCTACCTCTTGCAACAAGGAGGGAGACGTAAGAATCGGGTGCAGCTGCTGGGCAGCGGCACCATCCTGCGTGAGGTGATTGCGGCCGCTGAGCTGTTGCAAACAGATTACCAGGTGGCAGCCGATGTATGGAGCGTGACCAGCTTTAATGAATTGCGACGCGACGGTCAGGATGTAGAGCGATGGAACATGTTGCATCCCGAGGCCCAGCCCCGCAGCAGTTATGTGACGGACAGGCTGCGAGACCGTAAAGGGCCGATCATCGCCGCCACTGACTATACGCGCAGTTATGCCGAGCAGATACGCCCCTATCTGGAGGCGCCGTACGCCGTGCTGGGCACAGACGGATTCGGCCGCAGCGATATGCGTAGCCAACTGCGGAAGTTCTTTGAGGTGAACCGTTATTTCATAGCGATCGCCGCCTTGAAGGCATTGGCCGACGAGGGTTCCATCAAGCCCGATGTTGTCACCGGAGCGATGAAAAAATACAAAATCGATCCTGAAAAGCCGAATCCGGCCAAGGTCTGAGTCAGTACACTAGGCAGAAGAGGAATAGACGTGGGAAAAACAACAGAAGTACTGTTGCCTGACATTGGTGATTTCGAAGCGGTCGAGATTATCGAGATCTTGGTCGCGGAGGGAGACGAAGTGGCGGTTGAGGATTCGCTGCTGACCCTCGAGAGCGATAAGGCAACCATGGAGATTCCTTCGCCCCATGCCGGTATCGTCAAGTCGTTGGCGGTGAAGGTGGGAGACCGGATCGGCGAAGGCAGCAAGCTGCTTACCCTGGATACCCCAGACGGTTCAATTACCGATGAGGGGACGGGTCATGAGACGCCGTCACCAGCGGCGGAAGAGGTCGAATCGGTGCAGGCGCCGGCGCCGGCCGCGACCGAGCCGTTCGCCGAAACCCAACCTCGACCCGGTCACAAGGAGACACTCATCCCGCCGGTACCGGGTGGCGAACTGGTCGCGGAGGGCAAGGCGCCTCATGCCAGCCCCGGAGTTCGTCGCTTCGCCCGTGAGCTGGGTGTGGATCTGCAGCAAGTCGCCGGCAGCGGACCCAAGGGACGCATCACCCGGGACGATGTGCAGGCCTTCGTCAAACGCACGTTGAAGACGGGTCAGGCGGGACGAACAACGGCTTTTCCGTTCGATCTGGCAGGCGGGCCGGAGGTTGACTACGCACGCTTCGGCGAGATAGAGAGCCAGCCCCTCAATCGAATCAAAAAGATCAGCGGCGCCCATCTCCATCGCTGCTGGCTAACGGTTCCGCATGTAACCCAGTTCGACGAAGCGGACATCACCGAGCTGGAAACCTTCCGTCAAGCGCAGAAGGGCGTGGCGGAAAAACAGGAGGTGCGTCTCACCTTCATGCCTTTTCTGATGAAAGCGGTGGCCGGCGCCATGCGAGCGATGCCGGTTTTTAACGCGGCCCTGGCAGCGGACGGCGAGAGTCTGATCTATCGTCACTATGTACATATCGGTATCGCCGTGGATACGCCGAACGGTTTGGTCGTGCCGGTGGTTCGCGATGTGGATCGGAAAGGGCTGTTCGAGCTGGCGCGGGAATTGATGACGCTGAGCGCCAAGGCCAGGGAGGGTAAATTGACACCCGGAGACATGCAGGGCGGGTGCTTCTCCATCTCCAGCCTGGGTGGCATCGGCGGTACCGCCTTCACCCCTATCGTGAATGCTCCCGAGGTAGCGATCCTCGGCGTCTCCCGCAGTCAAATGAAGCCGGTGTGGGACGGCGCGGCCTTTCAACCCCGCTTGATGCTACCGCTCTCCCTTTCCTATGACCATCGGGTAGTCGACGGCGCCGATGGGGCGCGCTTCACCACCCTGTTAGGGGAGTTGCTCGGCGATATCCGGCGGCTGTTGCTTTGATTAATGCCCTAGGGTCTGTTAACAGGCCCTAGATGGCATTAATCAGAGCTTTCTTTGTTAAGAGAAATCCGTGAAACAACGCCAATCACCGCAGAGTATCGCAAATATCTTAAGCAATGCCATTCGGATCTCTCCATTTATTTTCAATTGCTTACAGCGGTTGAAAATGACATAGCCTTGTTGCAATTCCGGAACCTCGCGCTTAAACGGTTCCATCGTCAGGGGATATCCCTAAGCCCTGAATCGAACCTAAAGTTTCCTATGCTGGGCCGATAACCTATTGAGTTGGAGGAGTTTCATGGCGTGATCAGGATCGGGTCTCTCATGGCAAGGATGGCGTGCTCCTCCAGGTCGGTGACAATATCCTGATGCGTGATTGTGCCAGATGCTCAACTTATTGATTCTAATTGTATTATTGGTTTCTGTCGGTGATCTCGCAGCCGGTTCCAGAAATGAGGCGATCAGACCTCTGCCAAGCAAACAGGAGTTGAATCCCGAGTTGGTTGCCTTGGGTGACCGCCTGTTTCATGACACAAGGCTCTCACAGGACAACAGCGTCAGTTGCGCCAGCTGTCACCAGCTCTCTACCGGCGGTACGGACCGTATGTCCCGATCCAATGGCGTTGGAGGCGCACAAGGGGGTATCAAGGCTCCCACGGTCTACAACAGCGGCTTCAATTTCGTCCAGTTCTGGGACGGCCGGGCAGTCACCCTGGAAGAGCAGGTGTCAGGACCGGTTCACAATCCCCTGGAGATGGCCTCCAACTGGCCGGAGGTCCTTAGTAAACTGGGGGGGGATCAGGAACTGGTGCAGGCGTTCGAAGCGCTTTTTCCGGAAGGACTCTCGCAGCAGGCGATCGCATCCGCGATTGCCGAATTCGAACGCTCACTGGTAACGGCGAATTCCCCTTTCGATCGTTGGCTTCATGGTGACGAAGACGCCATCGACGACTTCGAGCTCCAGGGTTATCTCCTGTTCAAGCGCTATGGCTGCATCAGTTGCCATCAGGGGATCAATGTGGGAGGAAATCTGTTCGCTTACATGGGTGCGATGGGAGACTATTTTGCCGACCGCGGCAGTGAGATCAACGAAGCGGATATGGGCCGTTTCAATGTCACCGGCAAGCTGGAGGACAAACATTTCTTCAAAGTGCCGAGTCTGCGTCTGGCAGCGATCAATCCACCCTATTTTCACGACGGCTCGGTGGATAATCTGTCACAGGCGGTGAGGATCATGGGGCTGTATCAATTGGGACGTGATATACCCCAGCATGAGATCGATGCCATTGTCGCTTTCCTGCATACACTGGTGGGCGATCACCGCAGGTTGATGCCATGACCCTACACGGCTCAGTGTACAACAAGCGCAGCGTGATGTTGATCATGCTCAGTGTCGTACTGGCCGTAATGCTGCTTATACTTTGGGATGACAATACAGTGGAGCACGCGGAGGTCTCCACACAGTTGATCGAGCTGAAGGAGTTGGACGCCCGATTGGACCGCGATGTTCTGCGTATCACTTCATTTCTGTTGGCTCATTACGACACGTTGGTTGTAACCACTCGACGCCTGCACGAATTGGGAAATGAGATGAGGGTGCCAGGGCAAAGCCGATACGATACCCTGGATGAACCCATTGAGAATTACTGGCTGGCTATGGATGACAAGCTGGAGGTTTTGGAGCGGATCAAGTTCCAGGCCGCGGTGGTGCGCAACGGCATACTCTATTTACCGGTCGTGGCGAGGTCGATTAAAGATATTGACCACGACATCTATCTCCAGGTCATGGAGCTGCTGAACGAAATCTATGTCTATGACCTCTTTTATTCCTACACGCAACTTGCTGCTATTCGGAAAGACATAGAGCGCTTGGAAGGGATCAGCTATGTGGACCCTGAGCAACAAAAAGTGCTCGATAAGATGTTGTTTCACATCAAAGCGAATCTCAGCGATCTCACCAAGCTGGGAGAATTGAAGAAACATTACCTCGGCATACCGACATTGGAAGCTTACGAACAGCTACACAATCGTTATGAAAAGCATCGGCTGAGTGCGACCCAACATAAGCACAGCACGATAATGTTTCTCTCGGTGTCGGTTATCGCACTGGTGGTTGGTTTGTGGTATCTGATTCGCAGCCTGCAGCACGCTAACCAGGCGGTGAGCCGTTCCTGGAACCGTTTGCACGATGCGGTCGATAATTTGTCCGAAGCGTTCGCGCTGTTCGATGCGGATGAGCGGTTGGTGCTGTTCAACCGCCGCTATGCCGAGTTCTATCCTTGGATCAAAGATCTGCTGTCGCATGACGTAACGCTGCAACATCTCAAGTCGGCGATGGGCAACCGGGTGCAATATCTGGACATGGAAGGGGTGTCTATGCAGCAAGACTCTCCCAGAGGCCAGTATCTTGAAAATGTGGAGGGGAAGGCTTGGTATCTGGCGAGCAACAACCCGACATCCGAAGGCGGCATGGTTAGTGTGCGCACTGATATCACCGAATCCAAACGCAGCGAGGCGGATCTGCGAAAGCTTAGTCGGGCCTTGGAGCAGAGTCCGGCGTCGGTCGTCATTACCTCGACTGAAGGCACTATCGAGTATGTCAATCCTAAATTTGAGGAAATCTCCGGCTACACTGCGCAAGAAGCCATTGGCCAGAACCCGCGTATCCTGAAAAGCGGCGACAAGACACAAGATGATTATAAAGTGATGTGGGATACCTTGCTCGCGGGCAAGGAGTGGCGCGGTATCTTCCACAACAAGCGCAAGAACGGCACCATTTATTGGGAAGCCGCTTCCATCTCACCGCTGCGTGATGAGACGGGCCGCATCACCCACTTCATTGCCGTTAAGGAGGACATCACGGCGCAGAAGCGGGCGGAAGATCAATTGCGCATGAACGCCACCGTTTTTGAAACCACCTCCGAAGGTATCATGGTCACGGACGGGGATAACCTGATCAAGACAGTTAATCCCGCTTTCAGCAGAATTACCGGTTACGAAGCGGAAGAGGTGATCGGGCGTTCGCCGAAGCTGCTCAGCTCCGGCAGGCATACCGAAGCCTTCTATGAACAGCTCTGGAATGCGGTGGTGCAAAACGGCTATTGGAGCGGCGAAATCTGGAATCGGCGCAAGGATGGCAGTGTCTTTCCTGAATGGCTCTCAATTGCGGCGATCAAAGGGGAAGATGAAATGGTCAAGGAGTACGTGGCTGTCTTCTCCGACATTTCAAAACATAAGCAGGATGAGGAGAAGATTCGTTACCAGGCCAATTTCGACGCGCTTACCGGGTTGCCCAACCGCTCATTGTTGAGCGATCGCTTGCAGCAGGCGATTCTCTCCGCCAATCGAGAGCAGTGGAAAGTGGCTCTGTTGTTTGTCGATCTGGATCAGTTCAAAGTGGTCAACGATACCTTTGGGCATGTGGTTGGCGACGAGCTATTGCAACAGGTTGCCGAGCGGATTCGCAAGAGCGTCCGGGAGGCGGATACGGTGGCTCGCTTTGGCGGCGATGAATTCGTCATCATTATGCAGGATGTGACTGATCTGGATGCCGCCGCCCTGGTGGCCTCGAAGGTGATTGCCGAGGTAACCCGTTCCTTCACCCTCTATCAACGTGAAATATATGTCGGCGCCAGCGTCGGTATCACCGTCTATCCGGACGATGCCGGAAGCTCTGACGCCATGTTGCGAAATGCCGATATGGCTATGTATCAAGCCAAAGAGCGCGGCCGCAACAACTACCAGTTTTTTACCGCTTCGATGCAACGACATACCATCGAACGGCAACAGCTGGAACAGGATTTACGTCAGGCCATGCAACGCGAAGAGTTGGAGCTCTACTACCAGCCGGTGATCGATGCGCGAAACAACAAAGTCTTCAGCCTGGAAGCACTGTTGCGTTGGAATCACCCGAAGAAGAAAAACGTGTCACCTGACGTATTTATCCCCTTGGCCGAGGATTGCGGACTGATAGGTCCCATCGGCGAATGGGTGGTCACAACCGCCTGCCACCAGTTGAGTCGTTGGCAACACTATGGATACGATCAGCTTACGGTTGCCATCAACCTCTCCAGCCGGCAACGGGAGCTGGGGCTAGAAACCGATTTCCTGCAACAGGTGTTGACGGAGAGCGGCGTGGATGCGGCGTCGGTGACGCTTGAGATCACCGAAAGCCTGCTGATGCGGGATACGGACGAGTCCGTGGAGTGGCTCACGCGCATCAAGGCCCTGGGGGTGAAGCTGTCGGTGGATGACTTCGGTACCGGCTACTCCTCGCTCAGTTATCTCAAGCGCTTCCCGGTGGATGTCTTGAAAATAGACCGTTCCTTCATCAACGATCTGCCGCAAGACAATGATAGTATCTCCTTGGTCAAGACCATCATCGGCATGGCCGACAGCCTCAATCTTGGATTGGTAGCCGAAGGCGTGGAAACCGCGGAGCAAATGGAGTTTTTAACCTCTCAAGGCTGCCATCTTCTGCAGGGTTACTATTACGCCAAACCGATGCCGGTGAAGCAGTTGGATGCCTGGCTCAAAAAAGACCTGAAATTCACGGCCGCGAGTTAGGACCATAGAAGACGCCATTCACATTGCTTCAGCGTGATCCGCGCATCAAGCATGGGTACGCTTTATCCAGTAGAAATGCTATAAAGCGGAAATTACACCCCATAAGCACCTATTGTAGCCAACGACTGTTGGCCTGGCGTGGAACCCACTGAGGACAAGCATGAGTAAAATCATTGAGGTGACCCTTCCCGATATCGGTGATTTCGAGCAGGTCGATATCATCGAGGTCCTGGTCTCCCCCGGCGACAAGCTCGAGCCGGAAGACTCGATCATCACCCTGGAAAGCGATAAGGCGACCATGGATATCCCCTCGCCCCATGCCGGGGTGGTCAAGGAACTATTGGTCAAGGCGGGCGCTAAGATCTCTATGGGCGGACCGATTTTACGGCTTGAGCTGGCGTCGGAAAGTTCGACCGATACAAAACCCGCGACCACCAAGGCGCCGGTGTCCGGCGCTGTTAAGGGGACGGCCGACAGGCAGACCGACCTGGTGGTGCTGGGCGCGGGACCGGGCGGTTACACCGCCGCCTTCCGCGCCGCCGACCTGGGCAAGCGGGTGATTTTGATCGAACGCTACAACGCCCTGGGCGGAGTTTGCCTCAATGTGGGCTGTATTCCCTCCAAGGCCCTGTTGCATGCGGCCGATGTCATCAACGAAGCGGCCGAGATGGCCGAGCTGGGCATCAGCTACGGCAAACCCAAGATCGATCTGGACAAGTTGCGCGCGCATAAGGACAAGGTGGTGAAGCGCCTCACCGGCGGTCTGGCCCAGCTGGCCAAGCAGCGCAAGGTGGAGGTGGTCTACGGCCTGGCCCAGTTTGAGTCGCCCAACCGGATCGGCGTCAAGACCGCCGACGGCCAGATCTCCATCGCCTTCACCGACGCCGTCATCGCCTGCGGTTCGAGTCCGGTGAAGATGGCCGGCTTCCCCGACGAAGACCCGCGCCTTATGGATTCCACCGGCGCCTTGGCACTGAAAGACGTGCCTAAGCGGATGTTGGTGATCGGCGGCGGTATCATTGGACTTGAGATGGCCACTGTTTACGGCACCCTGGGCAGTGAGATCGACGTGGTGGAGCTGATGGACAGTCTGATCCCCGGTTGCGATCCCGATCTTGTGCGTCCGCTACAGAAGCGCATCAAGGGTCGTTACAGGAGCATCATGCTGGGGACCAAGGTCACCGGCATCCAAGCGCTGAAAAACGGTCTCAAGGTCAGCTTCGAGGGCAAGCAGGCGCCGGAGAAACCCCAGACCTATGACAAGGTACTGGTGGCGGTGGGACGTGTGCCCAATGGCAAGACGATCAATGCCGAGGCGGCCGGCGTGAATGTGGACGAGCGGGGTTTCATCCCGGTGGATTCACAGATGCGCACCAATGTGCCTAACATCTTTGCCATCGGCGACGTGGTCGGCCAGCCCATGCTGGCCCATAAGGCGGTGCATGAGGCGAAGACGGCGGCGGAAGTGATTGCGGGTATGAACGTCAGGTTCGACCCCATGACCATACCCTCGGTGGCCTATACCGATCCCGAAGTGGCCTGGATGGGACTCACCGAGACCGAGGCCAAGGCGCACGGAATCGAATATGAAAAAAGCGCCTTTCCCTGGGCCGCCAGCGGTCGCGCCCTGGGAATAGGTCGCGACGAGGGGATGACCA
>CAJICC010000218.1_pt1 | contig 9790 bp, 9 predicted proteins | sample 9199511 | NCBI WGS metagenome assembly CAJICC01 (sample SAMEA7708322, study PRJEB35096) | sediment metagenome | biome: marine neritic benthic zone biome [ENVO:01000025]; feature: sediment [ENVO:00002007]; material: shallow marine sediment [ENVO:03000034] sea grass bed [ENVO_01000059] ...
CCCTGGACATCGCCCCTGGGCTCTCTGCTCTGGATCGTCTTCAGCGCCTGGTTCCTGGCCTTGGAGTATGGCGACTATCCGATGGCCAACCATGGTCTCGCCTTCAAGGAGCAACGCAGGCGCTTGGGGAAGACGCGATTCACCTCGATGGCCTTCGGCGGCAGTCTGATGTTGATGATGTCGATCCCGCTGCTCAACTTCCTCGCCATGCCGGCGGCGGTGGCGGGGGCTACGGTCTTTTGGCACGAAAGGCTGAAGAATTTTTGAAGTGTGTTTTTTTAGTTCTGAAATCCAGATTGATCAATGACCTGGATGTCGACCTTCGCTGGTATGACGGCATAATCTGGGGTTTCTGAAAACGTAAAGCGAATCACGTAACACCGACAAATTGTCGGGTTACGCTGCGCTAACCCGACCTACCCTGTGAATCGAGGTAGTCCTTAATACGCTCCACTCCCTCCGCTAGTTGTTCCAAATCGGTTGTATAGGCGAAGCGCAGGTGCGCTTTGGGTCGATGGAAGCCGAAGTCCAGGCCTGGTGTCACCGCCACTCCGGCCTGCTCCAATAGCTCGTAGGCGAAGGCCTGGCTGTCATCCGTCATGGCCTCGCACCCCGCATAGAGGTAGAAGGCCCCCTGGGGGGTCACCGGAATGGTGAAGCCGAGCTTGCGCAGGGCGGGCAACAGAAAATCCCGTCTGGATTGGAAGGCCTGGCGGCGTTCTTCCAGAATGGCCATTGTCTCTGACGAGAAGGCACTGAGGGCGGCGAATTGTGACAGGGTGGGAGCGGAGAGAAAGATGTTCTGCGCCAGCCGGTCGATGGCATCGATAAAGTCCAGTGGGGCCACCAGCCAGCCGAGACGCCAGCCGGTCATGCCGAAATATTTCGAAAAGCTATTGATCACGAAGAGATCGTCCGCGTAGCGGAGCGCGGTGCCGCCCTGCTCCCCATAGACCAGCCCCTGGTAGATTTCATCGACGATCAACACCCCTCCAAGCCGCCTGACGGTCTGCAACAGGCGCTGCATCTCCCGGTCGTCGATCAGGGTGCCTGTGGGGTTGGAGGGGGAGGCGATCATGACCGCCCGGGTATCGGGGCGCCAGGCCGACTCCACCAGCTCCGCGGTCAGTTGATAGCCGGTCTCCGGACCCACCGGGACCGCTACCGGCCGGCCCTCCACCAACTCCACGAAGTGGCGGTTACAGGGATAGCCCGGATCGGCCAGCAGTACTGAATCGCCGGGATTGACGAGCACGCTCATGACCAGCTGCAGGGCGCCGGACGAGCCCGGGGTGACGATCACCCGCTGTGGATCGACAGAGGCAGTATAGGCCTCCCGGTAGTAGCCGGCGATCGACTCCCGCAGCGCCGGCAGACCCAACGCCGGTGTGTAGTGGGTCTCGCCGGCAGCCAGAGCCCGCTGACCCGCCGCCACCACAGGCGCCGGCGTATCGAAATCGGGCTCACCGATCTCCATGTGGACGATGGTGCGGCCTTCGGACTCCAGCTTTCTCGCCCGGGCCAGCAGGTCCATGACGTAGAAGGGGGCGATGCGACCCATCCGGTCGGCCACCCGGCTCATCAGCCGCGACTCCCATGTAACTTGCGCAGCAGCGCCAAATCCACGTAATTGTCTCCCAGGGCATCGCCCATCCGCACCTGAAACGGCTCTTCCGGTCCTCCCAGACGATCCACCACCAGTTGGGCGCCGTTGAAGTCGTCTTCGGCGGTATAGCCATTGGTGGTCACGAGGATCGAGCGGATATCCGCCCCCAGAGCCGACTGGACCCCATTGTGGGAGTCCTCCACCGCCAGGCAGGCCGTCGCCGGGAGCCCCATCTGTGACATGGCCCATTGGTAGATATCGGGCGCCGGTTTCTTGGCCGGCACCACATCCCCCGCCGCGATCACCTCGAACCACTCGGCCCCGTCGGGGGCCAGACTGTATTGCAGCAGGGCTTTCACATTGGCCGGTGAGGTGGTGGTGGCGATGGCGAGCCTCAAGCCCGCTTCCCGGGCCTCCCGCAGCAACCGCTCAACCCCGCCGCGCAAGGGAATCAGTCCCTCGCTCAGCATGCGCGTAAAGTGTTCCGTCTTGGCGGCATGCAGGCGGGCGATCAGTCCATCCAGGTCATCGGGGAGGGAATCGCCGCTATGGTAGTGGTCGAGGTAGTGCCGCATGCGCTCCTTGCCGCCGGTGACCGCCAGCAGTTTGCCGTAGAGCGCCGGTGACCAGTTCCAATCGAGTCCCGCATCGGCAAAGGCCCGGTTGAACGCCACCCGGTGGCCGTCGCGTTCGGTATCCGCCAGGGTGCCGTCCACATCGAAGATTAGCGCTGATAACTCCGCCATGAGATGACCAAACCGTAAAAAAGGTAGGCAAGCTTAACCAATGCCTCGGCCCCTTGCATCCCCCGGGGGAAAGGGATTTTCCGGTAAACCCCCTGAGATCAACTCCGAGGCCGATTTCCACCTTATATTTAAGCGTTTTATGAGCCATTATTTCAGTTGGGAAAAGGGTTAGTAAAGGCGCCCCACTTCTGTTGTTTCGCTGCCACCTTTCTGGTATAGATAGGCGCCTTCACAGAAGAGGTATCTTGAATGGCCCCAAAGAAAGCCAAAGCCACTGCAAATACACAGCAAGGATCTAGCGCCTTCGGCATCGCACCCTACAAGTCCAAAAAGGGCGAAGAGTACATGTGCCCGGAGCAGGAGACCCATTTTCGAGCCATTCTGGCGGCGTGGAAGTCCAGCCTGATGGAGGAAGTCGACCGCACGGTGCATCACATGCAGGACGAGGCCGCCAACTTCCCGGATCCGAATGATCGCGCCACCCAAGAGTCTGAATTCAGCCTCGAGCTGCGCACCCGCGACCGGGAGCGCAAGCTGATCAAAAAGATCGATTCAACCCTGGAGAAGATCGAGAATCACGAATACGGCTTCTGCGAGAGCTGCGGCGTGGAGATCGGCATCCGCCGTCTGGAGGCCCGCCCCACAGCCACCCTCTGCATCGACTGCAAGACGCTGGATGAGATCCGCGAAAAGCAGATGGGCTGATAGCGCCCCTCGCCCCGCACCAAAAACCGGCGCACGCCGGTTTTTTGCTTTTCGGCATGGCCAAGGCTAAAACACCTTCAGCCGACTATCGGGGCCGTTTCGCACCCTCCCCCACCGGCCCGCTCCATTTCGGTTCCCTGGTTGCTGCCCTGGGCAGCTATCTCGATGCCCGTCACCGGCATGGGAGCTGGTTGTTGCGGATGGAGGATCTGGACCGGGAGCGGGAGGTCAGAGGAGCCGCAAATGGAATCCTGCATACCCTGGAACGCTTCGGCTTCGCCTGGGACGGACCGGTCATCTACCAGAGCCGGCGTCGGGAGGCCTATGAGGAGGCCTTGGAGGCACTGCGGCGCAAGGGCCTGGCCTATCCCTGCGGCTGCAGCCGCAAGCAGATCGCCGACTCCGCCGCGCTCGGTTTGGATGGGCCGATCTACCCGGGCACCTGCCGCCCGGGTCTCCCCCCGGACCGGCGCGCCAGCAGTATCCGCCTCCTGACCAAAGACCGGAGCATCACGATCGAAGACCGGGTGCAGGGCTCATTGCAACAGAATCCGGGACGGGAGATCGGTGACTTTGTGATCCGCCGCGCCGATGGCTATCACGCCTACCAGCTCGCGGTGGTGCTGGACGATGCCTGGCAGGAGATCAACCATGTCGTCAGGGGCGCCGACCTGCTTAGCTCGACACCGCGGCAATGCTATATCCAGAGTCTGCTGAAACTGCCGCGGCCCCGCTATGCCCACCTGCCGCTGGCCGTCGACAAGGCCGGGCGCAAACTGAGCAAGCAGTACCGGGATGCGCCGGTGGATCCCAAGCACCCCCTCGACGCCCTGTTACAGGCCCTCGCTTTCCTCGGCCAGGCGCTGCCGCCGGAACGTCCCCAAAAGCTGGAGGATTTCTGGCGCTGGGCCATCGCGGAATGGTCCCTGAAAAAGGTTCCCGCCCGGCCCCGAATTCCTCTCGCCGGAAACGTTATGGCGTCTTAAATAATGTGATCACGCCCTTTATTAACCACGAATGAACGCAAACAGGTAGCTCGGGTTAACGAAGCGTAAACCGACATCGAGGTCTAAACTGCTCTTGATTTGTCGGGTTACGCTTCGCTAACCCGACCTACAGGCTGACCCTCTCCCCTTGCGGGAGAGGGCCAGGGAGAGGGGATCACAAAAACCCGTGAGCGCAGCGAACACCTCATCTCAAAACTCAAAACTGTCAAGCCGCACCCTACACCCTGTTCAAGGTAAGGGATGCTTGTCGCACCCTGCCCAAACACATTTGCGTTCATTCGCGAGTATTCGCGGTTAATCCCTTTTTCAAAGCCCGCTGACTTCCCGCAGATATTTGAACAGCTTGCGATAGGCCGCCGGGGGTTGCTCCTTGGCCCGTTCACGCTCCACTGCCTGGATGAGATGGCGCAGGTGTTGGCGGTCCGCGTTCGGGTAGCTTGCGAGGAACTCGCCGAAATCTGCGCTATCGCCTTCGATCAGGCGATCGCGCCACCGCTCGAGGGCGTGAAACCGGTCGACACCGATCCGGTGATGGCCGTCGATCTCGTCGATAACCTGCCGGATAGCGTACAGATCCTCGTCCCGCAGCAGCTTGCCCAAGCGTCTGTAGTGACGCCGCAGGGCGTTGTGCGACTTGATCCGAGTTGCTTCGGCCAACCCGTCGCGCAACTCATCGCTCAGGCCCATGCGCCCAAGCTGGGAGGCCGATAGGCGGGTCAGTCGTTCCCCCAATTCTTGCAGCTCCAGCAGCTCGCGCTTGACCTGGCTCTTGCTCGGGCCGGAATCTCCACCCTCCACCTGCGCCTCATCCGGCACGGATGCTTCACCCGGCCGCTTGGTCATGAGATTCGTCTCTGGTTTGATAGCTTTGCATGAAAAAATTGCAATCCATTCCCGGTTGAATCAGCCGCATCAAGGTTGGATGTGCTCCACGATCAGTTGCGGCGATAGCTGGCCGCGGAAGTCATTGACATCGAGTCGATAGGCCAGCCTCACCCGTTCCACCCGGCCGCTCAAGGCGGATTGGTTGAAGGCGATGCCGTCGATCGGTCCCCCGGCCGGGGTCGCGGCAAGCCGCAGCTTGAGGTGGGACTCGCCCACCACCCGCTGGTGTAGCAAGTGAAACTCCCCCTCGAACAGGGGCTCTGGAAAATCCTGTCCCCAAGGTCCGGCCTCACGTAGCAGCTGCGCCAATTCGAGGCTGAAATCCTCCTCCCCCAGCTCGCCGTCGGTGAACAGGGTCCCCTGCAGCATGGCGGGCTCCACACTCGCCGCCACTTCCGCCTCAAAGGCCTGTTTAAAATCGGCGAACCGGGCCGCCTCCAGGGTCATTCCGGCGGCCATCGCATGACCGCCGAAGCGTTGCACCATTCCGGGATGGCGGCTGGCGATACGCTCAAGCAGATCGCGCATGTGCAGCCCATGGATGGAACGGGCGGAGCCCTTTAGCAGTGCCTCACCGCCATCGGCAAAGGCGATCACCGGGCGATGATACTGATCCTTGATACGCGTCGCCAGGAGCCCGACCACCCCCTGGTGCCAGGCCTCGTCGTAGAGGCAGAGACCGGCCGGTAGCTCCCCTTCGCGCAGCCGGTGGAGTCGTTCCAGCGCCTGTTCCGCCTGCTGTCCCATCTCCTGTTGAATGATGCGCCGGGAGCGATTGAGCTGATCCAGCTCCCCGGCAATCTCCCAGGCCGAGTCATAAGAGTCGGTGAGCAGGCATTCGATGCCGAGACCCATATCCTCCAGGCGTCCGGCGGCATTCAGCCGGGGGCCGACCACATAGCCCATGTCGGAGGCCACCACCCGGTAACGGGACCGGTTCGCCAGTTCCAACAGGGCGAGGATCCCGGGACGGCAGTGCCCGGCCCGGATACGCTTGAGCCCCTGAGCGACGAGAATCCGGTTGTTGAAATCGAGGGGCACCAGATCGGCCACGGTGCCCAGGGCCACCAGATCGAGCCAAGCGGCCGGATTCGGCTCGGCCAGCCCGCGTCGCTTGAACCATCCGTCGGCCTTGAGTTGCTTAGTCAGCGCCACCATCAGGTAGAAGATGACCCCCACACCGGCCAGGTGCTTGCAGGGGAAGTCGTCCCCGGGCTGGTTGGGATTGATGATGACGGCCGCCGCCGGCAACTGCTTCCCAGGCAGATGGTGGTCGGTGACCAGGACCGGAATGCCCAGCTCCGCCGCCCGCGCCACCCCGGCGATGCTGGAGATGCCGTTGTCGACGGTGATGATCAGGCCAGGCTGGCGCTGGGCCGCCAGTTCGACCAGCTCCGGCGTCAGACCGTAGCCGTAATCGAAACGGTTCGGCACCAGATAGTCCACTTGCTCCGCGCCGCAGGCCCGGAGGGCGAGCAGGGCCAAGGCGGTGCTGGTGGCACCGTCCGCGTCATAGTCGCCCACGATCAACAAACGTTGTCCCGCCTCGATGACCTCCTGCAACAGTTTCGCGCCTTGCTCGACACCCCGCAGGCGGCTCACAGGCAGCAATCGGGGGAGCGAGAGATCGAGCTGGTTTTCACTCTCGACACCGCGTCCCGCATAGACCCGGCGCAGCACCGGATGGAGGGCGCAGGCCTCAAGGCCATCTCCTGGGAGGTGGCTCCGCTGCTCGATTTTCACGTCTGAGAAACCACGATCGATAAGCGACAACTAACAAGACAATCTGTAAAAAACTCCACCTAGTCCCCCTGGAAACTTATGCAGTTTGCCCCTATCTAACAGGGTGCTCGATTTTTGGGCGTCCCCGATCCCGTTGAGGGGAACGCGGTTATAATCCACGGATACCATGAAACAACACACTACAGGACAGATCAACTCGCTCTTCACCCTCGGTATGGGGCTGCTGCTGCTAGCCCTGCCCCTGCAGGCTGAAGTCCGGGCCAGGCTCTCCAGCTCGATCACCAGCCTGGAGCAACCGGTACAGCTCACTCTCGAGACCCGGGGAGAACAGGAGGCGTCACCGGATCTCTCGGTGCTGGACGAGGATTTCGAAATCCTCGGCCGGGCTAGCCAACAGAGCGTCTCCATCATTAACGGCTCGGTCTCCGCCAGGCACTCCCTGATCCTGACCCTGTTGCCGAAACGGGAGGGGGATCTGACCATCCCGCCGATCACCTTCGGCGACCGACAGACCGCCCCCCTCAAGCTCCAGGTCAAGGCCCAAGCAGAGGCTCAGGGTACGCCGGATCAGCGGCAGGCCTGGGTCGAGATGCGCCTGAATAAAACAGAGGCCTATCCGGAGCAGGAGGTGATCCTCAGCCTCAAGCTCTACCAGGCGGCCGGGGTCCGGGGCGAATCCCTCGACCAGCCCAAACCCTCCCTCCGCGACACCCGGCTGCAGTTGCTGGATGAGTCCAAATACACCACCGAAATCGACGGCGTGCCCTACCGGGTGTTGGAGCGCAGTTACGGACTCTATGCCTACCAGAGCGGCGCCTTGGAGATCGCGCCGGTGCAGTTTCGCGGGCGTACCGGGGGCGCCTCCGTGTTCAGCCTGCTCGACGATCCCTTCGGCGGCCCGCCCCGCAGCAGTCGCCTGGTTCGAGCGAAATCGAAGCCGGTTTCACTGCAGATAAAAACAATACCCAGCGACTTTAAGGGGGATCACTGGCTGCCGGCGAGAAATATCCAGCTGGTGTCGACCGGCATCGACAGCGGCCTACCCTTGGTCACCGGCAAACCGGTGACCCGGCGAATCATGCTGATCGCGGACGGCTTGATGTCGTCCCAGCTACCGGCGATCGGCCAGCAGACACCGGATGGGATCAAACCCTACGAGGAGCGGCCTCAACTCCGGGACACACCTCGCAGAACCGGCATCAGCGGCAGCCGCGAGAGTGTTGTCACCCTGATCCCGAACCAGGCCGGTCATTTCACCCTGCCCGCCATCGAGATCCCCTGGTGGAATACCGTGACCGGAAAGCAGGAACTCGCGCGGCTCCCGGAAATGACGCTGGAGGTATTGCCCGGCGGGACCGGCGATGCTCCGGCGGCGGTTACCGCCAGCAAGCCGCAAACCCTGGATGCTCCGGTCACCGAGACCAAAGAGAAGCCGGCCGTTACCGAAAGTGACGGCATCCATTGGCTGGTATGGGCATTGGCGGCCGCCTGGCTCGCCACCCTCCTGGGCTGGTGGCTTACCCACCGGCGACGGGCGACCCCCGAACTCCCGGCCGAAACCGCTGCGGCGCCCGTGGCCGATGAAGCGCCCCTCTCCGCGGCGGTCGATGCATTGATCCATGCCTACCGAGAGCGCGATCCCATGGCCGCGCGGGAGGCCTGGCTGAAGTGGGGACAGCGCCAATGGCCCGAGCATCCGCCCAACAACCTGACCCGCCTGGCAGGACGTTGCGCGCCAGAAGTCGCTGAGGCAGTCATCGCCTTGGAGAAGGCGCTTTACAGTCCGGCTGAGGCAACAGAGTGGGTCGAACTGTTCGATCCCGCCTCAATCGATGAGCGTCCGGAGCAGCCCTCCTCCGCGAAACCGGTGGATGAGCAACTGCTGCCTTTGAATCCCTGACGCGCTCGCAGGCGTCGCATCAAAACTCCTCTTCCAACCCGCCATAGTCGAAGGTAATCTCCTCATGGGCATCGATATCCCGCAAGGCAAAGAGATCAAAGCCGTCGAACTCGGCATTGCCTTTATCGTGGTGATTCAGGTAGCGCAGCAGATTGCGTCCGCTGCGGCCCACCGGCGGCTGACCCTCCTCGAAGACCCACAGAACATAGGTCCCGTCCCGCCTGGCGTCGGGACCCGTATAGGTGCCGATGAGTTTCCCCTTGGCGATATCGACCTTTGCAAACAGGCCGTTGCCGTGAATTTTTGAGGGTGCGCGGTAAACGATATTACCGAGCCGTTGCTTATTGTTTTTTGCCATGTGTACGAACCTTTATCGAGATTTCCGCCAACCGGACAGGAAGATGTCAATCCCATAACTGCACTGGACGGCGGTCATTTGGGCCGTCATTCTTATCCCGGATACCGTACCGGGAACCATAGAGCTATTCAAATTTCTAACAGAATTCAATAGGATTGCTTGCGAACCAACCTCAGTCTCCATAAGGAAACACCATGATCTGGACAAAACGCCTACTGATACCATTCCTTTTTGTTGCCCTAAGCCCGGCTTATGCCGAGTGGGGTGAAGGCTGGGACCCGATTGATCCGCCAATCGCCACCTCCGTACCCGAAGGCAAGGTGGAGGTGATCGAATTTTTCTGGTACGGCTGCCCCCACTGCTACCATATGGAGCCACAACTCGATGCCTGGCTGAAAAAGAAGCCGGAGAACGTTGTCTTCAAGCGGGTCCCGGCGCCAATCAATTCCAGTTGGACAGTCCATTCCTACTTCTACTATACCGCTGAGGCCCTGGGTGTCAGCGATCAGCTGCATAAGCCCCTGTTCGAGGCCATGCATGACAAAAAGCGCAAACTCTATGATGAACAGTCGCTGGTGGATTTCGCGGTGGAACAAGGTGTCGACCGGCAAAAATTCACCGATACCTGGAACTCATTCGGCGTCTATGTGAAGGTGCAACAGGCACGCAAGCTGGGTCAGCGCTACAGTCTCGATGGCGTTCCGGCGGTAGGTATTGACGGCAAGTATAAAACCAGCGGCAGCCTGGCCGGCACCTATAGCAAAATGTTTGAAATCATCGACCAGCTGATTGCCCGGATCTCCAAACCAACCCCTTGAGGGAGGTATATACAGCTATTGC
>CAJICC010000011.1_pt1 | contig 9765 bp, 11 predicted proteins | sample 9199511 | NCBI WGS metagenome assembly CAJICC01 (sample SAMEA7708322, study PRJEB35096) | sediment metagenome | biome: marine neritic benthic zone biome [ENVO:01000025]; feature: sediment [ENVO:00002007]; material: shallow marine sediment [ENVO:03000034] sea grass bed [ENVO_01000059] ...
ATAAAAGCAGCGGGGTCGGACCAAGCTAACAGTTTGATATGAATAAGAAAGAGCTTAAGAATTGGCCTGATTTCATGCTTAGATAGCCCATTTTACGGTAATAATTCATCGTCTAAGTAAACTCTATGCCACGAGCAAGTCGATATTTTCTGTCTGGACATGTCTGGCACATCACCCATCGTTGCCAAGGGGGCGTTCTGGGAAGATTGTTACCACGCCACCGCGATTGATACAGGCAATCATTTATCGCGTTGTATCACCTACATAGATCTGAATAGGGTTAGAGCTGGTGCTGTAAAGCACCCTGCTGAATGCTCAGTTTGTGGATATGGTGAAATCGAGAATTCGCCAAAACGATACAGGATCATCGATCAACCGGCACACTTAACCTCGTTAGGTCTGCATGATACGGATCAATTCAGACAAGCACGGGAGGAATGCATCGGCACCATCATGGCGTCCTGCCTTAATAAGCGCGACAAGGCCTGGGCAATAGCCTGACCGTTGGTCGCCGGGAATACGTTGATCAAATGAAACAAGCATCAGATGTACAAACGAGAACTCGTGAAATAGAGGAATTAGATGATCGGTACGCCATACGGGAGTCATCTACAGTTTATGCTGACCTTTTTGCCCCCAAAATGGGGCTTCTAAGCGTGAAAAATACCTTTATTTTGGATGGAATATAAATAGAATCAAGGAATTGCGTGGGTCCGACCCTAGCTCCCACCCAGAAGCGGGGGTCGATTAAATTTACCGACCTCTTTCTTTTGAAAATTTATACATTTATTGTATTCCTCGAAATAGACTCTAGGAGGAGCTAAGCATGACCAGTTGGAAAGAAATTGTACGAAATGTAGCACCTACTATTGGAACAGCGCTGGGTGGCCCTATGGCAGGAGCAGCCACCAAATTCATTGCTGACAAATATTTAGGGAAATCCGAAGCAACAGATTCCGAAATTGAACAGGCCATATTGACTGCTTCGCCGGAGCAATTAACCAAACTAAAAGATATTGATGCAAAGTTTAAATTAGATATGAAAAAACTTGATATTGATATCTATGAGCTTGAATACAAAGACAGGGATAGCGCTAGAAAGCTATTTGAAGTGAATGTCTGGCCGCAAATAGTGTTGTCTTCAGTGTTTGTTTTAGGGTATTTTTTAGTGCTCTTTTATCTTATTAAAAACCCTGGTTCGCTTTCAGGAAGCAATGCGAATTTATTGGGTGTATTTACGACCATTCTTGGTGTATTAACCGCCGCGATTCCGCAAATACTAAATTTTTGGTTTGGGTCAAGCTTGGGTTCAAAAGAGAAAACTAAAGGCTTGAATGTTGCTGCCGGTAAAAGCACTGGCAGGTAGCTTGCATTCCGCTGGTTTTCACCTCAGCAAGGCAACCTGATTTGCTCAGGCATTAAACAACGGCCGGGTACAGGATCAACACGAGGCGGGTTACCGGCCGTTTTGATTGGTAACCTCAGCGGACTTACATACTTCGAAGGCATGGGAGCTGAGGACGGTGGGATTGGCGGGGTGGGGCCCCACCCTACCTGAATCAGTTGGCGTTGGAGGTATGCTGATCGGTGCGGCGAGCCGCACCCTACCCGGGTGTTGGTTTATTTGCGTTTATTAGCGTTCATTTGCGGACTTTACATAAAGCGGTCGCTGTTCATTCCCGCTCTTCGATCCAGGCCGCCTGGATCGCTTCGAGGATCTTTTCGCCGGTGTGTTCCGGATCGTCGTCGAACTCTTCCAGGGCTAACACCCAGTCGCGCAGGTCGACGAAGTTGATTGAGAGTGGGTCCACATCGGAATGGGCCTCGTCGAGGGCCATGGCGATCTCCAGGGAATCGATCCATTTCAGTCCCATAGCAGGCTCCTGTTTCAGTGACTTTCGGACACCATGTTGATCGTGTATTTGGGGATCTCGATCACCAGATCCACCTCCCCTACCTGCGCCTGGCAGCTGAGGCGGGATTCGGGCTCCAGACCCCAGGCCTTGTCGAGCAGGTCCTCTTCGTCCTCCTCCGCCTCGGTCAGCGAGTCGAAGCCCTCGCGGATAATGACGTGACAAGTGGTACAGGCGCAGGACTTTTCGCAGGCGTGTTCGATCTCGATCCCGTTTTGCAGGGCCGCGTCGCAGATGGTGATGCCGGGCTCTACCTCGAAGACGGCGCCTTCGGGACAGATCTCTTCATGGGGCAGGACGATGATGCGTGGCATGGCTAGAGTTTACTCGAACTCATCGACATTGTGGCCCGACATGGCCTGTTGGATGCTCCGGTTCATACGCCGCTCCACGTAGAAGCCGCAGACCTGTTCCAACCTTTCAATGCCTGCCTTGATCGCCTGTTGATCATCGGCGCGGGCCAGCAGGCGCAGTTCTTCGAGGGCGGCCTCTATGCGGCGGCGTTCGTCGTCGTTGAGCAATCGCTCGCCGTCGTCCGCCAGGGCCGACTCCAGCGCCTCGATAGTGCGCTCCGCCTCCACTTGCTGTTCGCGCAGGCTGCGCGCCAGCTTGTCCTCGCCGGCATGGGCGATGGAATCCCTTAGCATGGTCGCGATCTCGTCGTCAGTGAGGCCGTAGGAGGGCTTAACCTCGAAACTGGCCTGCACCCCGCTGGACATCTCTCGCGCGCTGACGTTGAGCAGGCCGTCCGCGTCCACCGCGAAGGTGACCTGGATGCGGGCGGCGCCGGCCACCAGGGGCGGGATGCCTCGCAGCTCAAAGCGGGCCAGGGAGCGACAGTCGGCGACCAGTTCCCGATCCCCCTGTACCACGTGGATGGCCATGGCGGTCTGGCCGTCCTTGTAGGTGGTGAACTCCTGAGCCCGGGCCACCGGGATAGTGGTGTTGCGGTTGACCAGTTTCTCGCTCAGGCCACCCATGGTCTCGATACCGAGGGAGAGCGGGATCACATCCAGCAACAGCATCTCCCCGTCCGGTTTGTTGCCGGCCAGGATGTCGGCCTGGATGGCCGCGCCGATGGCCACCACCCGGTCGGGATCGATCTCCACCAGGGGCTCGTTCTCGAAAAGCTCACCCACCATCTCGCGCACCCGGGGCACACGGGTGGAACCGCCGACCATGACCACCTCCTCCACCTCCTGCGTGCTGACACCCGCATCGCGCATGGCCCGGCGGCAGGCGATCAGGGTCTTCTTGATCATGGGCTCGATCAGTTCGTTGAACTCGGCCCGCGACAGACTGCCCCGCCACTCGCCGCCACCGGTCAAATCGACCCGGATATCGGTCTCCTGGTGCCGGCTTAGGGCCTCCTTGGCCTCGCAGGCGATTTGCAACAGGCGTTTGAGCTGATGGTGATCGGCATCCTCGGATATGCCCGCGCGGTCCATGATCCACTGCGCCAGGGCGCGGTCGAAATCGTCGCCGCCCAGGGCGGAGTCGCCGCCGGTGGACATCACTTCGAAGACCCCCTTGTTAAGCCGCAGGATGGAGATATCGAAAGTGCCCCCGCCCAGATCGTAGATCGCATGCACCCCCTCCGCCTGCTGGTCGAGCCCGTAGGCGACAGCGGCGGCGGTGGGTTCGTTGAGCAGGCGGAAGAGATGCAGGCCCGCCAGCTTGGCTGCGTCCTTGGTCGCCTGGCGCTGGGCTTCGTCGAAATAGGCCGGCACGGTGATGACCACGCCGGCCAGTTCACCGCCCAGGGTCTCCTCGGCGCGTTGCGACAACACCCGCAATATCTCGGACGAGACCTCGATCGGGCTGATATCGCCGGCCTCGGTGCGGATTCGCGGCACACGGGTGTGCTCCTGGATAAAGCGATAGGGCAAGCGACTACCGAGGGTCTTGATATCGCTCAATCCACGTCCGATCAGACGCTTGGCGGAGGAGATGGTATTGAGGGGATCTTCGGCTTCGCCGGCCTTGGCCTCATTACCCACGAGCAAGCCCGCTTTCGAGTAGCGCACCACGGAGGGCAGCAGATGGCGCCCGGCCTCGTCCGGCAGGGTCTCGGCCTTGCCGCTGCGCACACTGGCCACCAACGAATTGGTGGTGCCCAGGTCGATGCCGGCGGCCAACCGGTGTTGATGGGGGGCCTGTGCCTGCCCCGGTTCCGTTATTTGTAACAGTGCCATGGTTCTTCTTAGTGTTAATAGGCCCTAGTGCATTTCGTCTTCGAGATCCGCCGCCACACTCTCCACTTCGCTGCGCAGCTTTTGCAGAAAGCGCATCTTGCGCAAGATCTCGCGGGCAGCTTCCAGTTGCTCGACGGAGGGGGTTTCAAACTGAACCGCCATCTGCCCGACCAGGCTGGTGATCTGTTGCTTTACCCGGGCGCCGATATCGAGCACCGCAGTATAGGGATCCGGCCGGTTGCGTACCTCCTCCAGTTCTTCGCGCAGTTCCATCTGTTGCATGAGGAAGGTCATATCCTGGGTCGATTCGTTGACGGCGTCCATCTCGACGCCATGCAAACCCAGTAGATAGTCGCCCCGGGCCACGGGATCCTTGAGGGTTTCGTAGGCCTGGTTGATCAACGCGGCGCCCTGGACCGAGAGCCGTCGCTCCTGCTCCGAGGCATTGGCGAAACGATCGGGATGGACCAGGCGCTGCAAGTCGCGATAGCGCTCGGACAGCGCATTCGCGTCCAGGATATAGCCGATCGGCAACCCGAAGAGTTCAAAATAGTTTTTTGAAAAATCCAGCATCTCGAAAAAACGGCCGCCATCGGGCGACCGTCTCTCAAATCATGTTGTTTACTTCGTGCGGGCGGCTCAGGCTCAGACCCCGAAACTCTCGCCGCAACCACACTCGCTCTTGACGTTGGGATTGTTGAACTTGAAACCCTCGTTCAATCCCTCTCGTGTATAGTCGACCTCTGTCCCATCCAGATAGACCAGACTCTTGGCATCGACCACGACCTTGACGCCGTGCTCCTCGAACACCTGGTCTTCATCCTGCAACTCATCGACGAACTCCATCTCATAGGCCATGCCGGAACAACCCGAGGTACGTACCGCAAGCCGAATTCCCAGCCCCTTGCCCCGGTTGGCAAGGTAGGTCTGAACATGCTCGGCGGCCGCTTCTGTGATGCTAATGCCCATGAGGATATTGTTACTCTTTGTCTTTCCAGAATATAGCTACTTTGTCTTCTTTTCGGAATAGTCTTTGATCGCCGCTTTGATGGCGTCCTCCGCCAACACCGAGCAGTGGACCTTGACCGGCGGCAGTGCCAGTTCCTCGGCGATCTCGGAGTTCTTGATCTTTTGTGCCTCTTCCAGCGTCTTGCCTTTCACCCACTCGGTAAGCAGGCTGCTGGAGGCGATGGCTGAGCCGCAGCCATAGGTCTTGAAACGGGCATCTTCAATCACTCCCGCTTCGCTCACCTTGATCTGCAAGCGCATCACGTCACCACAGGCGGGGGCGCCTACCATCCCGGTACCCACATGCAGGTCCTCTTTGTCGAAGGAACCCACGTTGCGGGGGTTTTCATAATGGTCCAGGACCTTGTCGCTGTATGCCATAACCTTTGCCTCGGTATGCCGCGCTCAGTGCGCAGCCCAGTGGATCGACTTCAGGTCGACGCCCTCTTTGAACATTTCCCAGAGGGGGGACAACTCGCGCAGCCGTTCAACCTCGCTACGAATCTTATCGACGGCGTAGTCCACTTCTTCAACAGTGGAAAATCGCCCCAGGGTGAAGCGGATGGAACTGTGAGCCAGTTCATCCTCACGGCCCAGGGCCCGCAGCACATAGCTCGGCTCCAGGCTGGCGGAGGTACAGGCGGAACCGGAAGAGACCGCCAAGTCTTTCAGCGCCATGATCAGCGACTCACCCTCGACAAAGGCGAAGCTGACATTCAGGTTACCGGCCACCCGATGGTGTTCATCGCCGTTCAGATAGACCTCTTCAATCGTCGTGATGCCTTGCCACAAGCGTTGCCGCAGACTGAGCACCCGTTCGCTCTCCGCCGCCATCTCCCCGGCGGCGATGTGAAAGGCCTCGCCCATACCAACGATCTGATGGGTCGACAGGGTGCCTGAACGCATGCCGCGCTCGTGGCCGCCGCCGTGCATCTGCGCCTCCAGGCGCACCCGCGGTTTGCGACGCACATAGAGGGCGCCGATGCCTTTCGGTCCGTAGACCTTGTGCGCGGAGAAGGACATCAAGTCTACTTTCATCCGTTCAAGATCGATCGGCACCTTGCCGGCGCTCTGCGCCGCATCCACATGCAACAGGATCTTGCGCTGGCGGGTCATCTCGCCAATGGCTTCAATGTCCTGTATGACACCGATCTCGTTGTTGACGTGCATGACGGAGACCAGGATGGTGTCGCTACGCAGCGCCGATTCCAGTTTGTTCAGATCGAGCAGGCCGTTGGGCTCCGGATCCAGGTAGGTGATCTCATAACCCCGGCGTTCGAGCTGACGGCAGGTGTCCAGCACCGCCTTGTGTTCGGTCTTGCTGGTGACGATGTGCTTGCCTTTCTTGACATAGAACTCCGCCACCCCTTTCAGCGCCAGATTGTCTGACTCGGTGGCGCCGGAGGTCCAGACGATCTCCTTCGGATCGGCGTTGACCAGTTCGGCGACCTGCTTTCGAGCCCGGCTGATGGCCTCGTCCGCCTTCCAGCCGAAGGCGTGGGAACGGGATGCCGGATTACCGAAATCACCATCCGGGGTGAGATAGCCGCACATCAACTCCGCAACACGCGGATCGACCGGTGTAGTTGCCGAGTAGTCCATGTAGATGGGTAACCGCATCTCAAGCTCCGACTAAAAACTCGAATCAAGCGTTCAAGCTAGTGCCTACATTCTTCAGCAGGTCATCATTCGCGTCGTCGTTTTCCTGTCGATCAGCCACTTCGCGCACTGCTTTCCGGTCCACCAGATCCTGCAAACTAATGTTGTTGAGATAGTTGTAGATCTGGTTGCTCAAGTCGGACCAGAGATCGTGGGTCAGGCAGCGCTCGTTGTTCTGACAATTGTGGGCGCCATGGCAGCGGGTGGTGTCCATGTTTTCGTCCACGGCGGAAATGACCTCACCGACAAAGATCTGCCTGGCGTCTTTACCCAGACTGTAGCCGCCGCCCGGACCGCGCACGCTGGCCACCAGGGATTGCTTTCGCAAGCGTGAGAAGAGCTGTTCAAGGTAAGAGAGGGAGATACCCTGCCGCTGAGCGATATCAGCCAGTGTGATCGGTCCCTCTCCTTGATGTAGCGCCAAATCGAGCATGGCGGTTACGGCATATCGACCTTTAGTGGTAAGCTTCACGTGACTGGCTCCATGTAGAATATTTTAAACGACTAATATACATTCCCAACTAAAATAGTCAAGATTTCGACACCCTTTTTATTCCAAGGTTTTCTCATCATCCTCTGCCTGTTCGTCTAGTTTCTGCAGCTCTTCGGCGGTTGAGATGATCTCGCAGGATTCGAGCTCCGGCAGCTCGCCTTCCACCTCCTCGATCCCCATCCGCTTCATCGCTTCGCACATGGATTGCATGCGATTGTCGATGACGTGCATATGATCGAGCATGCAGTTGATCGCCTGGGCGACCGGATCCGGGGCATCCTGGGTGGCACCATAGGCATCAAAACCGATCTTTTTCGCTATCACCTCCCGGTGACCGCTCTCATCCGGTTGCTGGGGAGTAATCAGCTTTCCAGGAACGCCGACCACGGTGGCGCCCGGTGGCACGTCCTTCACCACCACAGAGTTGGAGCCGACACGGGCTCCCTCACCGACCAGGATCGGTCCCAGGACCTTGGCGCCGGCGCCAACCACCACATTGTTGCCAAGGGTCGGATGCCGCTTCCCCTTTTCCCAGCTGGTGCCCCCCAGGGTCACCCCGTGATAGAGGGTGCAGTCGTCACCGATGATCGCGGTTTCGCCGATCACCACGCCCATGCCGTGATCGATAAAGAAGCGCCGGCCAATGACCGCGCCCGGATGGATCTCGATGCCGGTGAACCAGCGCGCCAGATTGGAGAGCATACGCGCCAACCACTTGAGGCCCATGTTCCAGAGACGATGGGAGAGGCGGTGAAAGACAATGGCGTGAATTCCCGGGTAAGCCGTCAGGACCTCAAAGGTATTACGAGCGGCGGGATCGCGCTCGAAAACACTCTGGATATCCTCTCTCCAATGCGAAATCTTTTTCTCTTCTGGTGTTTCCAACGCAATACCTGTCTCGGATGAAATCCTGTATTAAATAATGGCGTGTATTAAGACAGGGTAGTAAATTATCCATGATCTCAGGGTAATTACTACCCGCTATTTATTGACGATTGAGTTTACGCCCTTGCATGGCGCTGAGTATCCCTCGCAATATGTTGATTTCGTCCTTGTCGGGACGTGCGCGCTGAAACAGGCGCCGCAAGCGGCGCAACAGCTTCTGCGACTGGTCGGGATCGGTAAAGCCCACGTCACCCAGTGCCTGAGCCAAGTGTTCATTGAAACCCTGCAGCATATCCGCCGTCGCCAAATCGCGCTGGGGTTGCAGCGGGGTCTGGCGCCCGCCCTGCCAAGCCAAGTGGATCTCATAGCCCAGTATCTGAACCGCCGCCCCCAAATTGAGCGAACTGTAGTCCGGATTGGTGGGGATATGCACAAGAAAGTTACAACGATCCAGCTCACTGTTGCTCAGACCCGACTGCTCGCGGCCGAATACCAGCGCCACCTCCCCCTGCCCGGACTCGGCGATCAGCCGCTCCGCCGCCTCTCGCGGTGACAGTACCGGCCAGGCGACTGTCCGCGGACGGGCGCTGGTGCCGATCACCAGGCGACACCCCTGCAACGCCTGATCCAGCGAGGCATGGACCCGCGCCTCTGCCAGCAGATCGTCGGCGCCGGACGCCCTCGAGGTGGCATCTTCGCTCGGATAGCGTTGAGGGGCAACCAGATCCAGACGGCTCAGGCACATGTTTTTCATGGCACGCGCGGAGGCGCCTATATTACCGGGATGGCTGGTTTCGACCAGGACGATACGGATGTTGTTCAGCATGCTGCGCAAGCCTACCGCAAATACCACCCCATGTAGAGCCGGTGTCGCCTGTTTCTGAATAAGTAGAATTAACCACAGACGGGAAAAGAGTTTATCGACGCCACTACATACGGTATGCTCGCCGCCCATGAATCCAATGGTCACCATTGCCGTACGGGCCGCACGCGAAGCCGGCCGTGTGATTACCCGAAACTTCAACCGTATCGACCGCCTCACCATTGCCGACAAGGGGCGCCACGATTTCGTCACTGAGGTGGACCGCAACGCTGAAGCCGCCATCATCGAGATACTTCGCGAAAAGTATCCGCATCATGCCATCCTCGCCGAGGAGAGCGGCGCCCAGAGCGGCAACGAGTATGAATGGGTCATCGATCCCCTCGACGGCACCACCAACTTCCTGCGCGGCCTGCCCCAATTCGCCGTCTCCATCGCCCTCAAGCACAAGGGCCGACTTGAAATCGGCGTCATCTACGATCCGGTCAAGGAAGAGATGTTTACCGCCAGCCGCGGTGAAGGGGCCTTGTTGAACGACCGAAAGATTCGCGTCACTAATCGCAAGAGCCTGGATGGCGCCCTGTTGGGGACCGGCATTCCTTACCGCGACCTGCGTTTCATGGATAACTACCTGGGGATGATGAAGGATCTGATCAAGGACACGGCAGGCATCCGGCGTCCCGGTTCGGCCGCCCTCGATTTCGCCTATGTGGCCGCCGGACGCACCGACGGCTTTTGGGAGCTCGGCCTCATCGAATGGGATATCGCGGCCGGTGCGCTATTGGTGCGCGA
>CAJICC010000358.1_pt1 | contig 9738 bp, 7 predicted proteins | sample 9199511 | NCBI WGS metagenome assembly CAJICC01 (sample SAMEA7708322, study PRJEB35096) | sediment metagenome | biome: marine neritic benthic zone biome [ENVO:01000025]; feature: sediment [ENVO:00002007]; material: shallow marine sediment [ENVO:03000034] sea grass bed [ENVO_01000059] ...
CCTCGCTCACGCCATCTCCCTGGGCCTGTTCAGCGACATCGACCGCGCCCGCGCCCGCAAGGAAAAGATCGCCGCCCTGGGCTTCAATCCAGAAATCAAGCCCAGATACCGGGAACAGACCCGCTACTGGCTCAACTACCGCTATACAGGCGACTCACTCTTCAGTGATACCCGCTGGCGGGAGATCAGGCAGAAACACCCCGGAGTCGAGCGGAAAGAGGAGTCTTGTCCCTAAGTTTGCCACCATGCATACAAACGAATAGAATTCCCTCTCTTTAGCCGGCGTAGCTCAGCTGGTAGAGCAGCTGATTTGTAATCAGCTGGTCGGGGGTTCGAATCCTCTCGCCGGCTCCATTTAATCAAGGGTGCTTACCGGTCACATAGGTAACACTTTATTCCGAGGACATAGGTAACAGCTTCTGAGCAAATGGATTGTGGCCCACAGGGCCCAACGAAACATTATTTTTGCCCACGAATATTGTGTCACCTCCTCTAACCGGGGCTTGCCTAAGGTTTTTTGGTATATTTCGGAACTAGCCGAAACCTGAAATAGCTTCCTTCACTAAAAACCACCATCAATCACCCAAATGATGGTCAGTTCCCCATACTGTTTTCATTTGGGAGCAGTAGATTGTCGTCTGACTGTTTTGGTTGGAAAAACAGCGCGAATCTCCTTCCTCGTGTTTCCGGCAAGCAAGCTGCGTGTACTATTTCTATCCTATACTGTCTGCATACAAGAATAGACAAGCAGGCCAAATGTGGCGTGGCAAATATCTCAGATTAGAGTTGCCACCGCTTACTGATCCACAAGGATAAAAAGCCGATAAATTACAAGGAATAACGATTCGCTTCGAGCTAAGCGTGAGTTGTTTTGGTTTTGCTGCCGTCAAATGGAAATCCCAGCAGAGCCTATCGGATTAGTGTTAACAGGCCCTAAAACTCACGGGTGTAGTTAAGGATTTGGAATCGCAATGACTGATGTTTCCACATCTAAATCCAGGATATTCATGCTGCTGGGGCTGATCGTGGTCGTCAGTTTTACGGTTGCGGCAGTAACAATCTACACGCTTTACGCTACAGCCCTGGAACAGACGCGGGTTCGACTGACTGAAACTGTTCAAAGTCAAGCCAGGCTGATCGAAGCGATATTTGAATTTGATCGAGAGGTCTTAGAGACCTATCAAGGTGATCTCTCTGATGCTGTACTCGATCAGTTACGCAAAGCGCATGTGTCCTATGTGGGTTTTGGTGTTACCGGTGAATTTACATTGGCGAAAGCAGTCGATGGCCAGATTGTTTTCCTGCTGAGTCATAGACACTCCGACGCAAAATCACCGGCCCCCGTTCCTCTTCAATCCGGCATTGCCGAACCGATGCAAGTTGCTCTGGCAGGAACATCGACGTCACTCATCGGCCTTGATTATCGTGGGGAGTTGGTTGTTGCCGCGACAGAACCAGTCAAGGGATTGGGATGGGGGCTGGTGGCGAAAATCGATTTGAGCGAGGTGCGTCGTCCCTTTGTGCGTGCAGGGTTTATTGTGCTTGTGTTAACGGCAGTACTAACTGCTATTGGGGTGGCGTTGTCCCGATGGATATCATTCCCAATCATTGATCTGATGTATGAAGGGGATCAAGAACGTGTGCGCCTGCATGCTATGCTGGATGCTTTGATGAATATCTTTCCTGATGTCATTCTGTTTAAGGATATGTCAGGGCGTTACCAAATTGTCAATCCGTCTTTTTCGCGCCTGGTGGGTAAGTCGCAGGAAGAAATCATCGGCGCCACTGACCACGACCTATTCCCGGCTGAATATGCGCAGCGTTATATGAAAGATGACGGGCGCGTATTGAACGATGGGCGTCCTGTAACATACGAGGAAGAGGGTCCAGTAATGAATGGCGAGATTAGATCATTCTTGACTACTAAAGGACCACTGGTGATTGACGGTAAGGCCAAGGGAGTTTTTGCCATCGCGATAGATATCACTGAGCGAAAACAAGCAGAAGCAAACCAAAGAGCAAGCGAGAAACGCTTGCGTACCCTGCTCGATACAATGCCTGATCTGGTATGGTTTAAAGATCCGGAGGGTGTATTTTTATCCTGCAATTCGCGCTTCCTCGAGTTTTTGGATTTACCTGAAGCCGAAATCATTGGAAAAACAGACTTTGATCTGTTTGAACAGTCTATAGCGGATTCTTACCGTAAGTATGACAATGAGGCGATAGCCTCCGGTACATCTCGCATGAATGAAGAGGATGCGATTTATGCGGATGGTCATGTGCGGCGACTAGAAACAATCAAAACTCCTGTGTTTGATGCTGCCGGGGAACTTGCGGGTGTGCTGTGTATCGGTCGTGATATTACTGAACGCAAGCAGGCAGAACTCGAATTGGCTGATAGTGAGCGGCGTTTCCGTGCCATCTTCGATCAGGCCGCGGTGGGCATTGCAAGGGTCAGCGCCGACGGGCAGTGGCTGGATGTTAATAATACATTTTGCGAAATCGTTGGATATCCACGTGAAGAACTGCTAGCTAAGAGATTCCAAGACATTACCTATACTGATGATCTAGAGGATAATTGCCTGCTTTTGAGAGAGGCACTTGCCGGCAAGCGTGACAGTTACGCTATGGACAAGCGATATATTAAACAATCGGGTGATTTGATCTGGATTCGCCTCACTGCCTCGTTGGTGCGTGGAGACGATGGATTGCCGCTCTATTTTATCTCTGTAGTAGAAGATATCGACGACCGTAAAAAAGCAATGGAGAAACTCAGAGATGCCGCGGCGGTTTTCCGTAGTACGGGTGAAGGTGTAACCATAACCGATCAAGAGGGGACGATTCTCGATGTGAATGATGCCTTTGTCCGTATTACCGGCTATTCACGTGAAGAAGTGATCGGTCAGAATCCACGACTGCTAAAATCGGGTCGACATGAGGAGAGCTTCTATCAGGATATGTGGCAACAATTACTGGAGCATGGCCAATGGCACGGTGAGATTTGGAATCGCGCAAAAAACGGTACTATATTCCCCGAAATACTAACAATCAGCAGGGTGGAGTATGAAAGTGGTGGGTTATCCGGTTATGTTGGCGTATTTGCCGATATCTCATCTTTAAAGGCTACTCAAGCGCGTCTTGAATACATGGCTCACCATGATCCATTGACTGACCTGCCCAACAGGTTGCTTTTCAAGGATCGGCTTGAGCACAGCCTGGCAAGCGCAAAGCGGAGCAAATCAAAAGTCGCTGTTGTATTTCTTGATATCGATCGCTTTAAGAATATCAACGATACGCTTGGGCATGGCGTGGGTGATCAATTGCTGCTCGGCATCGCGCAACGATTAAGGTCGATTCTCCGTTCAGGCGACTCTGTGGGGCGCGTTAGCGGCGATGAATTTTGCCTGGTCATAGAGGGTCTTTCTTCGGTTACGAAAGCTGCCCCTATAGTTAAAAAAATAATGTCCGTATTCGTGGATCCAATTGATGTGGAGGGCCATTCGTTAAGCGTTTCGGCAAGTGTTGGCGTGGCCGTTTATCCGGATGACAGCCGGGATTCCGAAGCCCTTTTGAGTTTTGCGGATGCTGCGATGTACGAGGCAAAGCAAGCAGGCCGAAACACCTATCGATTCTATACTGCAAGGATGACCAAGCAGGCGCAAGAGCACATTTTTGTGCAAAGCGCCATGCGGGAAGCTCTGGATAACGGACAGTTTTATCTTGCCTATCAGCCACAGGTTGATCTGCTGTCCAAGATCTGCGTGGGCGTCGAGGTCTTGATACGGTGGCAACACCCCGAGCGTGGTCTGATTCCACCAAGCAAGTTCATACCCATTGTTGAGCAAACTGGTTTGATGAGAGACCTGGGGGCTTGGATTTTGCGCTCCGCTTGTACTCAAGGAAAGGCATGGTTGGATGAGAATCGTGAGTTTGGCCGAATGTTCGTCAACGTCGCCGGTTCACAGTTATACAATGATGCTTTTCCGGAGCTTGTGCGTAAATGCCTTGAAGAGACTCGCTTCCCGGCAGATAGACTCGGGCTTGAAGTGACCGAGGGCTTTGTCATGCAGGCATCGGATTACGCAATCGACGTTCTCCTGGAACTGCGCGACCTCGGTATTGAGCTTGCCATCGATGATTTTGGCACCGGCTACTCTTCTCTGACCTACTTAAAGAAACTGCCTATCAATAAACTCAAGGTCGATCAGTCATTCGTGCGTGATATCCCGAGTGATCCAAATGATATGGCGATCGCAGGGGCTGTGATCGCGATGGGTAGAGCCCTTAATCTGAAGGTGATCGCGGAAGGTGTTGAGGTGATCGATCAGGAAAAATTTCTTTTGGACAAAGGCTGCCAGGAAGCGCAAGGCTACTTGTACGGAAAGCCGTTGATGTCTAAGCAATTGGAAGACTGGATGGATCGTAAAGAGATGTAGAGCCGTTATCGGATGAGGCTCTGATACCTGTATCATCAACTACGCGTCTATAGTTATTCTGGGTTTAGGGTTTCGTCGCAATGACGATATCTATGGTAGAGTTCGCCCCATCTAGTAGTTGGGGAGCAGTAATGGCATCTGGATCGAAAAAAGTTATCTTTGCCGCCTTGATCGGCAATACGCTGATCTCGATAACAAAGTTCGTGGCGGCATCGATTACGGGTAGTTCCGCCATGCTATCGGAGGGCATCCATTCGCTGGTGGATACCGGTAATCAGGGATTGTTGCTCTACGGTATCGCGCGTGCCAAACGGCCGCCGGACGATGAGTTTCCCTTCGGTCACGGCAAGGAGATCTATTTCTGGAGCTTCATCGTGGCGATTCTGATCTTCGCCTTGGGTGGTGGTATCTCCATCTACGAAGGTATCAGGCATATCGGGCATCCAGAGCCCATTGCGAATCCGCTGGTCAACTATCTGGTGCTTGGGCTGGCGATGCTGTTCGAAGGGGCGGCCTGGTACTTCGCCTTTCGCGAGTTTACCCGGAGCAAGGGAAAATGGGGTTATCTGGAGGCGATTAAACGGGCCAAGGATCCCAGCATCTTCGTGGTCCTGTTCGAGGATACGGCCGCCATGCTCGGGTTGCTGGTGGCCTTTGCCGGTGTGGCGCTGACCCAGCTGACCGGATTGCTCTGGTTCGACGGCTTCGCCTCGATCATTATCGGCCTGATCCTGGTGGGTACGGCGGTGTGGCTGGCCTATGAGACCAAGGGGCTGCTGATCGGCGAGAGCGCCAACCGGGTCGTGGTGGAGGGCATCCGCGGACTGGTCGGGGCACAGGTGTTGGTGGAGCATGTGAACGAGGTCCTCACCATGCACATGGGGCCCGATTTCGTGCTGGTGAACCTGAGCGTCGATTTCGCTGACCAGGTTAATGCCGATCAGATCGAGTCGGCCATTGGTGAGATGGACCGGGCGATCAAGAGCGCCTATCCCGAGGTGAAACGGGTCTTTATCGAAGCGGAGAAGCGGGTCGCCGCCACCTGATCGCCCATCCGGATCAGTCGCAGCCGTCGTTTTCCGTCAAGAACTCGCCCGTGGACGAGTTCCGCTTTGGTGCGCCGGTAATGTTGGTGACGACGATACCGGTAAACATCATGGATTGAATCCGTTCGAAGTGACGGTCCATGGCGTCGCTGACATGGCGATCGGTGAGGCCGTCGTAGATCATGATGCGGCCTGCCTGCTCCCACAGCAGCTCGTCAGGACTGGGCTGCATGAGGCGCCGCTGTTGCCAATCCCCGACTCCCGCATCGCCGATGTCGGCTTGGCACTGGCCGGTGAAAAACAGCAGGGCGAGTATGCCGAAATGGTGGTGAAATCGCTTGCTCATGGTCGTTCTCCTATTTAGATATTGATCTTTTATTGTCTCGATTGGCTACATCGGGGGTGATCCCAAGGTTTATCCTTCCCCATCGGCCGCTACATGGCAGTGTGTTTCTGCACTGCCGGGTAGTGGACTTTTCACTGAATTTGGTGAAATTCGATTAATATTTTCGGACGTATTTTTGCTGGGGCAGGGTTCCACCCTGCGTGATGTCATTGGCCATCGCCTTAACGGTGCGGCAAGCCGCACCCTACATTCAATCGAGGTGTGGGGCGCTGCCCCACCATTACCATGCCGGTAATTTATAAAATCCTCTTATCTCAACGTGACGAATGACTGAGTAATCCCCTTTCCGTCTCAGCGGGGTATCCGCTGTTGTGGGGGTATTGGTTTGTGCTTGATGTGAAGTCAAAAAAGGCATTTAAAACAAATAGATAAAATGTTCTCTCGCCATTTGTGAAATGAGGTGCCGCAGGGCGATTACTGAGGTATCGAGACCTGGGGATTCGTCGGAACAAAGGCTGGATTACTATTGACCGGGACATGGTCAATGGGTAAAATTCCGCCTCTTTACCTCGCCGGTTCTCCGGGGGGGTCAATATCGGAATTTTTCAGGGTTAATGCAATGTATGCGGTAATTCAATCCGGCGGCAAACAGTATCGGGTGGCCGAAGGCGACACCATCAAGGTCGAGATGCTGACCGCGGACGAAGGTGCATCCGTTGAGATCGACAAGGTGTTGATGATCGGTAACGGCGACGACATCAAGATCGGCGCCCCCTATGTGGATGGCGGCAAGGTGACGGCCACCGTGAAATCCCACGGTCGCGGCAAGAAGGTCAAGATCATCAAGTTCAAGCGCCGGAAACATCATCTGAAGCGCCAGGGCCACCGCCAGTGGTACACCGAGCTGCAGGTCACGGGCATCAGCGGCTGAGGAGAGAGCAGAGATGGCACATAAAAAAGCAGGCGGCAGTACACGCAACGGCCGCGATTCGGAATCCAAGCGTCTTGGCGTCAAGATCTACGGCGGCCAGACGGTCAAGGCCGGCAATATCATCGTGCGCCAGCGTGGCACCCGGTTCCACAACGGCGTGAATGTGGGCCTCGGCAAGGACCACACTCTGTTTGCCAAAGCTGACGGCAAGGTGAAGTTCGAAATCAAGGGCCCGCTGAATCGCAAGTACGTGAGCGTCGTCAGCGAATAAACCGGATTCGGATTCGATGCTCAAAGGCCTCGTCATCCGACGGGGCTTTTTGCATTTTGGGGATGGTTTTTTATAACGCAATGGACGCAAAGAAGCGTAAAGGGCGCGATGGATAACTATTATAGAGCCCCTGGTTAAGTCGTCATGCCGGCATTCGCCGGAATGACGAAGGTGGACTTGTTCGGAGTTTCCTAAAGCTTTATATAAAAAACATTGCGCTCTTTGCGCTTCATTGCGACTTTTGCGTTATACAGACCAGGTTATATTTACTCAGCCATGAAATTCGTTGACGAAGCCAGGATCAAGGTCATTGCCGGTGACGGCGGTAACGGTTGCGCCAGCTTCCGGCGAGAGAAGTACATTCCCAAGGGCGGTCCGGACGGGGGTGACGGGGGCGACGGGGGCAGTGTCTATCTGGTGGCCGACAGCGGTCTCAATACCCTGGTCGATTTTCGTACCCAGCGCACCCACAAGGCGGAGCGGGGGCAGAACGGCATGGGGCGCGAGCGCACCGGCCGGCGGGGAAAGGACTTACAGGTGAGGGTGCCGGTGGGGACCCGGGTCATGGATGAGGGGGCCGGCGAAGTGATCGGCGAATTGCTCGAAGCGGGAAGCGAACTGCGGGTGGCCAAGGGCGGCGAGCACGGCATCGGCAATGTTCATTTCAAAAGCAGCACCAACCGTACCCCGCGCCAGTTTACAAATGGTATCGAGGGGGAGCGCCGCGAGCTGCTGCTGGAGCTGATCCTGTTGGCCGATGTAGGGCTGTTGGGGATGCCCAACGCCGGAAAGTCGAGTTTCATCAGCCAGGTCTCCAGCGCCCGCCCGAAGGTGGCTGACTATCCCTTTACCACCCTCCATCCCAACCTGGGGGTGGTCAGCCTGGGGCGCGATCACAGCTTCGTGGTGGCGGATATCCCCGGCGTAATCGAGGGCGCCTCCAACGGAGCCGGGCTCGGCTTGCAGTTTCTCAAGCATTTGACGCGCACCCGGTTGTTGCTGCATCTGGTGGATATGGCGCCGCAGGACGAGTCGGTGGATCCGGCCGCTCAGGTGCGTCAAATCGAGCGCGAGCTATTTGACTATTCGCCTGAACTGGCGGAGAAGGAGCGCTGGCTGGTTCTGAATAAGCGGGATCTGTTGAGCGAAGCGGCGTTTCAGGAGCGATCCGCCGGGTTGGTGGAGGCGCTGGAGTGGCGGGGGCCCGTCTATGGTATCTCCGCCGTCACCGGCGAGGGAACCAAGCCCTTGACCGCCGATCTGATGTCCCGGCTGGAGGCGATCCGCCGACAGGAGACAGTGGTGGAGGCGGACGAGGAAGCGGCCTGGGATCCCCTTCGATAGTCGATCTGATGGGAAGCAATGGATAGAGTGAAGAAGCGATGATAAGTCGGGAAAAGATCCCCAGCGTAAGGCGCTGGGTCATCAAGATCGGCAGCACCCTGCTGACGGCCGATGGCAAGGGTTTGTCGCGTCAGGTATTGAGCGTCTGGGTGGAGCAGATGGCCGCCTTGCGGCATGCCGGGCATGAGGTGGTCGTGGTCTCTTCCGGGGCGGTGGCCGAAGGCATGAGCCGCATGGGCTGGCGCCGGCGGCCCCACAATCTGAACGAACTGCAGGCCGCCGCGGCCATCGGGCAGATGGGGTTGGTGCACACCTGGGAGGCCTGTTTTCAGCAGCATGGTCTGCATACCGCCCAGGTGCTGCTGACCCGTGACGATCTGGCGGACCGCGCCCGTTATCTGAACGCCCGCAGCACATTGCGCACCCTGTTGCAGTTGGGGGTGGTGCCGGTGGTCAATGAGAACGACACGGTAACCATCGACGAGCTGCGATTTGGCGACAACGACACCCTGGCCGCCTTGGTGGCCAATCTAATCGAGGCCGAGCTGCTGGTGCTGCTGACCGATCAGGAGGGGTTGTTCGATGCCGATCCCCGTTCCAATCCCGACGCCAGTCTGATCGATGTAACCCGGGTGGACGATCCGCAACTGGACCGGGTGGCCGGCGCCAGCAGCAGCGGCCTCGGCCTGGGCGGCATGGTGACCAAGGTGAGCGCGGCACGGCTCGCCGCCCGTTCAGGGGCCGGTACGCTGATAGCGTCAGGCCAGCGGGAAGGGGTGGTGTCGGCAATCAGCCGGGGCGAAGCCGTGGGTACCTTGCTGGTGCCGGTGCAGGAGCGCCAGGCCGCCAGAAAACGCTGGTTGGCCGGGCAGCTGCAGGTGCGCGGCAGTCTGACCCTGGACGAGGGGGCGGTTCGCGTTCTGCGGGAGCAGGGCCGCAGCCTGCTGGCCGTGGGTGTCTGCGGGGTCGAGGGGGGCTTTTCACGCGGTGAGTCGGTGGTCTGCGTGGATCAGTCGGGGCGCGAAGTGGCTAGGGGACTGGTCAACTACGATGCCCAGGAGACCGCCAAGATCAAGGGCCAGCCGAGCAGCCGGATCGAGTCGATCCTCGGCTATGTGGACGAGGAGGAGTTGATTCATCGGGATAATTTGGTTTTGTTATAACGCGAAGACCGCAATGAAGCGCAGAGAACGCCATGTTTTTAAATTATCTTGATTACCCACGACGCTCAGCCAAAGAACCAGTCGACAGCAGCAGTTTCGGGTGTTGAGTTATTCGTTTTGAGGTGTTCGCTGCGCTCAAGAGTATTCTTCCCCCTCTCCCTGACCCTCTCCCGCAAGGGGAGAGGGGAATTACTTTTAGAG
>CAJICC010000141.1_pt1 | contig 9680 bp, 10 predicted proteins | sample 9199511 | NCBI WGS metagenome assembly CAJICC01 (sample SAMEA7708322, study PRJEB35096) | sediment metagenome | biome: marine neritic benthic zone biome [ENVO:01000025]; feature: sediment [ENVO:00002007]; material: shallow marine sediment [ENVO:03000034] sea grass bed [ENVO_01000059] ...
CTTGATAACGGAATTTAGCACATTGGGCTAAAATAGTCCTGTTTTTTAATTATTTAGGGGTCTACGTGTCCGGCAAAAGAGTCAACGGATCATGTCATCCGATGGGCTGTCCAATGTAAGGATCAGGCTCCGAAGTAGACACATACTAATCAGGTTTTTTATCAAGCGGCATGGGTTTAGAATCTCTCTAAATTTACCATGTTCGCATGTAGCGGAAAGAGTCCCCGTTGCGGGTGAGCAATCACACTCGACATGGTCATCACCATTCAGAGGTATGCAGGATGGACGTTTTGGAACGAATCAAAGAACAGGTGGAGGGGAATCCGGTTGTCATCTATATGAAAGGCACCCCCCAGTTCCCCATGTGCGGTTTCTCCTCCCGCACCGCGGCCGCGATGCAGGAGTGCGGCGTACCCTTTGCCTATGTCAATGTACTGGCGGACGCGGAGATCTTTGAAAATCTCCCGCGCTATGCCGACTGGCCGACCTTTCCCCAGGTCTATATCGACGGCGAGTTGGTGGGCGGTTGCGATATCACTCTGGAAATGCATCAGAGCGGCGAGCTCAAGAAAATGATGCAAGAGGCCGTCGCCAAGGCCGAGGAACAGAGCGAAAGCAAAGCCTGATGAAGTGGGATACCCGCTTCCTCGGTCTGGCCGCGCATATCTCGGCCTGGAGCAAGGATCCCTCGTCCCAGGTGGGTGCGGTGATCAGCGACGGCAACCGTATCGTCTCCCTCGGCTACAACGGCTTCGCCGCCGGTGTGGAGGACAGGCGGGAGCGTCTGGATGATCGGGATTGCAAGCTGAACCTGACCATCCACGCGGAAGAGAACGCGATGATCTTCGCCAAGCGCGATCTCTCTGGCTGCACCATCTATACCACCCATCCCCCCTGTCCCCGCTGCGCCTCCAAGTTGATCCAGGAGGAGTTCAAGCGGGTGGTTCACATCGCCCCCAGCGACGATTTCCTCTCACGCTGGGCCGACGATCTCAAGCTCTCCCATGAGATGTACCGGGAAGCAGGGGTAGAGGTCGTCAGTTATGAGTTGGACGAAATCGATAGCGAGCATGCCCAGATCACCGTTTCACCCGGCGGTTTCTTCATGCGGGTGATGAGCCGGTTTTTGCGTCGTAATGATAAGGGGAAGGTCGCTTGGTTGAATCCTGACGACCAACGTTGAAAGTAGCCGCTGAGATTTTCGGTGCGGCAAGCCGCACCCTACAAAGCATTCGCGGATATCCAACAGCGCCGTTCAGTAATGGTGTCGGGTAGAGCCCTGCCCCACCTTATTCCCCCTCAAGTCCCTCCAGCTCATCCAATACCATGTGGTAGTGGTTACCGTCCTTTTCTCGCTCGATCCGTACCGGCAGATAGTCGAGCTTGGGAGCGAACCAGATGGTGTAGTCGGGGGGGCGCGACTCCTTGCTGCGTCTTACTTTCAGGCAGGGGAGGCGTCCGTAGGGGGTGTCGACCGGCTCTTCGCCGACCACTTTAAAGTGGTAGCGCTTGAGCTTACCGCCGTCGGCCACTTGATACGACAGTTCGTCGCGACCCTCGGCGAGTTGCAGCCGAACCATCAATTGTTGGCTCAGCCGGTCCTGAGTGTCCGGCCCGATCGCCTGTGCCCAAGTGATGCCGTCGCTGGTGGTGTAGGCCTTGCGCGCCGGCCAGTCGAAGCGAACCTCCACATTGTCGTCCTGATCGTTGGTTTCATTGTAGCGATAGTGCTCTGACACCACGCCCCCGGGGACCAGCCGTCCCTGACTCTCTTCGGTGATCTCATCGCCACTGAACCAGCCGGTGATGAGCCCCGGCTGGGTATAGGCGAGATAGCGATAGTCACCCGCCTCTCCGAGGGTGAACTTGAGGTCCAGGCTGCCCAGGGGGATGACCCCGCGGGAGACGCTGAAGGAGGCGCTGAAGGATTTGAGCAAGGGAGCCGCCGCGACCGTCAGGGCATATCCGGTGAGGAACAGCCCAAGACACAATCGGGTGATAGCGTTGCGTCGACTGCGGATCGGGCGCTTGCCTGTGGGGCGCCTCATGCCAATAAGTGAGATCAGAGGCTCGCCAGGGCCCCAATAGATGGCGCGCCGCGCGGGCAATGGCAGGCCCTTGTGCGGTGGCACGCTAGGCGATGGCTTCGTCAGGCGCGAAGACCAGCGGTCCCGCCAACGGTTTGTCATCCAGCATGACATGATTTTCCTCGTCCAGTTTGAGTCGTCGCTCCGCAAACCAGCGGATCGCGAGGGGATAGATCTGGTGTTCCTTCTCCAGTACCCGGGCGGCAAGCCGGTCTGCGTCATCATCGGGCAGCACCGGTACCTGCGCCTGCACGATCAAGGGGCCGCCATCCAGCTCTTCGGTGACGAAGTGGATGCTGGCGCCATGGCGCTCATCCCCTTCGTCGAGAGCCCGCTGATGGGTGTGCAACCCCCTATATTTTGGCAGCAGGGAGGGATGGATGTTGAGCAGTCGTCCCGCATAATGACGGGCGAATTCGGGGGTGAGGATACGCATGAACCCGGCCAATACCACCAGTGCGGGACGATAGCCGTCGATCAGTTCGATCAAGGCCCGGTCGAAGCTCGCCCGGTCGGCGAAGTCGGTGTGGTCGAGCACCCGGGTCTCGATGCCGGCGTCAGCCGCCCGCTGCAGACCGTACACCCCGGATCGGTTGCTGATGACGGCGCGGATCTCGATCGGCAGATCCGCCTTCGCCCGGTCGATGATCGCCTGCAGATTGGTGCCACCGCCGGAGATCAACGCCACCACCGGGAGCGGTGTCTCGCTCATGCCAGGCATCCGGTGATCTCCACCCGCGGCGTCTCCGTGTCCGGGATCGCCTCGATGCGCCCGAGACGCCAAGCGGTCTCGCCGGCCTCGTCGAGCATCTTGAGCGCCCGCTCCGCGTCCGCCTCCGCGACGCAGACCACCATGCCGACGCCGCAGTTGAAGGTGCGCAACAGTTCCTGGTTGGCGACACCCCCCTGTTGCTGCAGCCAGCGGAAGACCTCGGGCAGCCGCCAGCTGTCGCTGTCGATCACCGCCTTGCAACCGGCAGGCAATACCCGGGGCAGATTTTCCGGCAGGCCGCCGCCGGTGATATGGGCCAGGGCGCGGATCTCCAGGGACTGCATCAACGCCAGCAGGGATTTGACATAGATGCGGGTGGGGGTCAGCAAGGCTTCTCCAAGGGTGGTCTCGGCCAAAGGCTGCGTCAGATCAGCGCTGCCGACCTCCAGGATCTTGCGAATCAAAGAGTAGCCGTTGGAGTGGGGACCTGAAGCGGCCAGGCCGATCAATACATCCCCCGCGGCCACCCGCTCAGGCAGAATCAGGCGGCTCTTTTCCGCGATGCCGACGCAGAAGCCGGCCAGGTCGTAATCCCCGTCGCCGTACATGCCGGGCATTTCGGCGGTCTCGCCCCCGGTCAGGGCGGCGCCCGCCAGTTTGCAGCCGGCGGCGATGCCCTCGATGACCTCGGCGGCCACCTTCAGGTCGAGACGCCCGGTGGCGTAGTAGTCGAGAAAAAAGAGGGGTTCGGCGCCCGCCACCACGATGTCGTTGGCGCACATGGCGACCAGGTCGATGCCGATGGTGTCGTGTTTTCCCAGCTCCAGGGCCAGCTTCAACTTGGTGCCCACGCCGTCGGTCCCGGAGACCAGCACCGGTTCCCGGTAGCGATCCAATGGCAGTTCGAAGAGGGCGCCAAAGCCGCCGAGGCCGGTCAGCACGCCGGGGCGAAAGGTCTCTTTGACCATGGGTTTGATACGTTCCACCAAGGCGTTGCCCGCATCGATGTCGACGCCCGCGTCGCGGTAGCTGAGGGTATCGGGTCGATTGGTCTTTGGATTTTGCTCCACGGAAATGGGTACTCCGGCTTGGGTTGGTTCGATCAACGCCCGCGATTTTTTTAGTTCGGGAACCAGGGAATGGATCAGAGGTTCCAAGATGCGGAATTCTAACAGAAGAATCGGCTGGAAGCCTTGTCCCGGGGAGCAGCAGTACGTGAGTCGCGATTTAGCGAGAAAATTTTCATCCTGTCAGCCGGCGCGTTAAGATTCCCCGTTGTTTTTCTAAATTAGCCCTTGAGAATGGCCCCGACCCAATGATTTCGAAACTCCGATGGTGGCTTATCGCCGCCCTACTGCCGGTATCCGTTGCGCAAGCCGAACTCGTGAGCAATCTCTACGAGGCCGAATCCCCGGTGGTGGGGCAGGGCGGCGAGGCGCGCGCCGAGGGGATCCGGGATGCCTTCGCGCAAGTGCTGGTGAAGGTCAGTGGTGATCGCGGCCTATTGCTGCATCCCGAAGTGGACGGATTGCTGAAGCGGGCCTCCAGCTATATACAGCAATATCGCTATCACATGTTGGAGGAGGAGGCGGCACCGAGCGAACCCGACCAGCCTGATCGGTTGCTATGGGTACGATTCGACAAGCGTGCGGTCAACCGCCTGTTGCGCGAAAGCGGTGTGCCTGTCTGGGGCGATACCCGTCCCTCGGTGCTGATCTGGCTCGGCGAGGAGCGGGGCGCGGCTCGCAGCCTGCTCTCTCTGGAGCGGCAGCCCCGGCTCAAAGGGAGTATGGCGCAGGTCGCCAATGCGCGAGGTCTGCCGCTGCTGCTGCCCCTGATGGATATGGAGGACAGGAACGCGCTGCCGGTCAGTGACCTCTGGGGGGGCTTCGAAAGCGATATTCGCCGGGCCTCCTCGCGATATCTGCCCGATGTAATCTTTGTGGGGCGGCTGCGCAGTCATGGCAGCGAATGGGTGGGAGATTGGACCCTCTATCTGCCGGACAAGGTCAATCGATGGCAGACCCGTTCCACCAGCAAGCTCTCGCTGGCGGCCGAGGGATTGCAGCAGACCGCGGACGTGCTGGCGCTGCGTTTCGCCCCGCAGCAGGTGAGTGAGGGTGAAACCACCCTACGCATTCGCATCCACGGCTTGAAGGGATTGGCGGACTATGTCCTGGTGCGGGACTACCTGCAGTCCCTGGCCATGATCGAGCAACTCCATCTGCTGACCGCCGATCCGGAGACGGTCGGTTTCCTGGTCAGAATTCAAGGCGGACGCGAGGTTCTCGAACGGGGTATCAAGTTGGGCGCGGTGCTGGAGCCGGTATTGGCCCAGCAGCCAATGGCGATCGAAGGCGCCAGTGTGCCGCAGGAGCTGGAGGGGGAGAGCCTCGACTATCGATTGCGTTGATGCACTCCTCGTAGTGTAAAAAATGAGCCTGTGCCCGGTGCGCCAAACCCGGCTCCATGAGACAGATAATTTAATGAAGGCACAAGACATACCCAATCTGATCAGTTTCCTAAGGATACTGCTGACCTTGCCGATCGTTTGGCTGTTGTTCGAGCGGGAGTTCTCCTATGCCCTGCTGCTCTTCGCGGTGGCCGGTTTCTCCGATGGCTTGGACGGTTTTCTCGCCAAGCATTTTGGCTGGCAGAGCCACTTGGGCGGTCTGCTCGATCCGCTGGCCGACAAGGCCCTGCTGATGTGCTCCTTTCTGGTCCTCGGCGCCCTGGGATTGATTCCGATCTGGCTTGTGATCCTGGTCATCTTTCGCGATCTGACCATCATGGGCGGCGCCCTCTACTACCACTTTAGCGTGGAGGAAGTGGCCGGCGAACCGACCCTGATCAGCAAGTTCAATACCCTGTCGCAGATCGTGCTGGTGCTGCTGGTGGTGACCGACGCCGGTCCCTTTCCACTGCCGCCGTTGCTGTTGCAGAGCTTGTTTTGGCTGACCGCTTTGACCACCCTAAGCAGCGGTTTAGTCTATGTCTGGGTTTGGACCAAAAAGGCGCGGAGCAAGGGGTGGCGGACTTAAAAATATGTCCGTAAATGAACGCAAATGTGTTTGTGGCATGGGCCATGGTGCGACTAGCATCCTCAACGTTGAGCAGGGCGTAGGGTACGGCTTGCCGCACCGATATGCACCCCTGTCGAATAGTGATCAAATATCAGGTTGTTTGGCGGGGCAGGGCTCCACCCTACGTACTGATCTGTGCGCTGTGCGAGGATAACGAAGCTGGTTTGAATCCGTTCGGATTAACGGTGCGGCAAGCCGCACCCTACACGACCATTAAAAAAATATTCGCGTTCATTTGCGTTCATTTGCGGACAATAATATTAAAAAACCTGCCGCGCATCGAAAACAGGTCCGTCGACACAGACCCGCTTCATGGCCGGACCTTCCGCTGTCTGCACTTCCACCACGCAACCGGCGCAGCCGCCCACGCCGCAGGCCATGAACTCCTCCAGGGAGACCTGGCAGGGGAGGTCGTACTCCGCGGCCAGTTCGGCGACGGCCGCCAGCATGGGGTGGGGGCCGCAGGAGAAGATCTCTACTTTGCCCCGGGTCTGTTGGTCGAGTTCGTCGAGCCAGTGTCTGGCCAGGTCGGTGACATAACCCTCGAAACAGCCGGCGTAGCCTTGCAGGCTGGCCAGCCGGCTGGGGATGCCCCAGTCGTCCAGTAGGGGCATGGCGGCGATCGTCCCCTCGGGAATCCCGGGCACCAGGATCTTCGACGGTGACGGCTTGAAAGGGAAGGGGACCTCCGAGCCGAGAATCACCAGGGGTTGCCGCTGTGGGTCGTCGCGTAGCGTCTCGGCGAGAAAGATCATCGGCGGCATGCCCACGCCGCCGCCGATCAGCAGCGGCCGGTGGCGGTCGGGGGTGGGCTTGAAGGGGGTGCCGATCGGTCCCAGCAGGCTGATCTTCTCGCCGGCTTGGCGCTGGGCCAGCAGCTCGGTGCCGCGACCTACCATCTTGTAGAGCAGTTCGATCCAACCCTGCTCTGGGTCGACGCGCATGATCGAAATCGGTCGCCGCAACGGCAGACCGGGGTCGCAAGTCAGGTGGACGAAGCTGCCCGGTCGCCCCCTGCGGGCGCACTCGGGGGCCTGCAGGCGCAGCACGAACTGCTCCCCCTCATGGGCCTGGTGGGAGAGGATTTCCGCCTCTTCCAGGAAAATAGTGTCGCGGTGGGAGCTGCTCACGATGCCGGATCGGCTGGATCCCGGCTGTAGACCAGGCGCCCCTTGAGCAGGGTATGGGTGACCCGCGCGGGCATCTCCCAGCCTTGGAAGGGGGTGTTCTTGCCACAGCTGAGGAGTTTTTCCGCTTCGACGAACCAGCGCTGTTCGGGATCATAGACGCAGACATCCGCCGCCTGGCCCGGGCTCAGGGTGCCCAGGGGCAGGCCGAGAATGCGGGCCGGACCGCAGGTCAGCCGGGCGATGGCGCTGCTCAGATCCATCGCTCCCTGCTCCACCAGCTTGAGGCTCAGGGGCAGTAGGGTTTCGAGCCCGGAGATGCCCGGTTCGGTGTCGGGAAAGGGGGAGTTCTTGGCGTCCGCCTCATGGGGCTGATGGTCCGAGGTAATGGCCTCGATGACGTTGTTCGCCACCGCTTCGCGCAGACCGTCCCGGTCGCTGTCGGTGCGTAGCGGCGGTCGTACGTGGTAGCAGCTGTCGAAGCCTTCCAGATCCAGTTCGGTCAGATGCAGCTGGTGGATCGCCACGTCGGCGCTGACCCGCCGCCCCTCGCGCTTGGCCCAGGCCATGGTGCGCGCCGCGCTGGCACTGGAGAGGGCGTGGAAGTGGATCACCGCGCCGGTGGTTTCGGCCAGCGCCAGGTCGCGGGCGACAGCGACCGTCTCCGCCGCTTCCGGGATGCCCGGCAGGCCGAGGCGGTCGGCCACTTTGCCCTCGTTGGCGCAACCGTTGTTGCACAGGGCGTGGTCCTCCGGACGGATAATGGTCAGCAGGTCGAAGGTGGCGGCGTACTCCATGGCGCGTCGCTGCACCAGGGTGTTGACCAGGGGCACATAGGCGTTGCTGACCACGATGCAGCCGGCCGCCTTCAGCGCCGCCATCTCGCTCAGGTGCTCACCGTCGAGGGCGTGGGTCAGGGCGCCCTGGGGCAGCAGGCGGCAAAAACCGGCCTTGCGCGCCTTGTGGCGAATCTGGCCGGTGACCGCCTGGGTGTCGATCACCGGATAGGTGTCGGGCGGACAACAGATTGTGGTGATGCCACCGCTGGCGGCGGCGGCCGTTTCGCTGGCGATGGTGGCCTTGTGTTCGGAACCGGGTTCGCGCAGGTGGGCGCAGAGATCGATCAGACCGGGGCAGACTATCTTACCCGCGGCGTCGATGGTGAGGCTGGGAGCGAAGCCCTGCGGGGCCTCCCCGAGGGCAAGGATCTTGCCAGCCTCGATATGCAGGTCACCGACTTGGTCGATCCGGTTGGCCGGATCGATCACCCGGCCGCCGAGGATGCTGATCGCTTGCTTGGCCTGTTTCATGCGCTGGCCTCCTGCATGCGGAGATTCTGGGTGCCGATGACCATGGAGATCACCGCCATGCGGATGGCGATTCCGTAGCTGACCTGCTGCAGGATCACCGACTTGGAGCCGTCGGCCACCTGGGAGTCCATCTCCACCCCCCGGTTGATCGGTCCGGGATGCATCACGATGGCCTGGGAGTCGGCCAGGGTGAGGCGTTTTTCGGTGAGGCCGAAGAGGTTGAAGTACTCATGTTCCGAGGGCAGCATGGCGCCCTGCATGCGCTCTTTCTGCAGCCGCAGCATGATGATCACGTCCACGTCGCGAATGCCTTGCTCCATGTCGTGGTAGACGTGGACCCCGAGGCTGTGGGCATCGTGGGGCAACAGGGTGCGTGGCGCCACCACCCGCACCTCCGACACCCCCAGGGTGTTGAGGGCCAGAATCTGGGAGCGCGCCACCCGGGAGTGGAGAATGTCGCCGACAATGGCCACCCGCAGGCCGACGAACTCCTTTTTGTGGCGGCGGATGGTGAACATGTCGAGCATCGCCTGGGTGGGATGGGCGTGTCGGCCGTCGCCGGCATTGATCACGCCGACGCCCCGGTCCGCGTGCTGGGCGATAAAGTGGGCCGCCCCGCTCGATTCGTGGCGTGCGATGAACATGTCCACATGCATCGCTTCCAGGTTGCGCAGCGTGTCCAGCAGGGTCTCGCCCTTGGTAGTGCTGGACTGTGTTACGTTTATATTCAGGACGTCTGCGGACAGGCGTTTCGCGGCGAGTTCGAAGGTGGTGCGTGTGCGCGTGCTGGCTTCGAAGAACAGGTTGACGATGGTTTTGCCGCGCAGCAGCGGGACCTTCTTGACCGTTTGTTCTGTAACGCCGGCGAAGGATTCTGCCGTGTCGAGAATTTCTGTGAGAATCTGTTGATTGAGCCCGCTGATACTGAGAAAGTGATGCAGGCGTCCCTTGCTGTCGGTTTGCAGGTTGCTGGCGCTCATGCGGTCTGCTGTATTTCCAACCTCAGCGGGGATGGCCCCGTCAGTTTGATGTGCTCATCGGGCTGCAGGCTGACGTGTCGACCGACCACACTGGCCTCGATCGGCAGTTCGCGCCCGTCACGCTCGATCAGCGCGGCCAGCAGTATAGAGGCCGGGCGTCCATAATCAAACAGTTCATTCAGCGCGGCACGGATGGTGCGACCGGTGTGCAGGACATCATCGACCAGAATGATGTGGCGATCGTCGATGGCAAACGGGAGTTCCGAGGGTCGCACCACCGGATTGATCCCGATCCGGGTGAAGTCGTCCCGATAGAAGGAGATATCAAGGCTGCCGAGGGGCTCGGCCAGCTGCAGGCGAGAGTGCAGTTGCTCGGCCACC
>CAJICC010000549.1_pt1 | contig 9629 bp, 5 predicted proteins | sample 9199511 | NCBI WGS metagenome assembly CAJICC01 (sample SAMEA7708322, study PRJEB35096) | sediment metagenome | biome: marine neritic benthic zone biome [ENVO:01000025]; feature: sediment [ENVO:00002007]; material: shallow marine sediment [ENVO:03000034] sea grass bed [ENVO_01000059] ...
ACTTCGCGCATGCCGAAAGCTTGCGTGACGCCATAGGCGCTGTTGTCAAAATCGAGCACGTCCTGGTCGGGAATGATGACCGGTTTGATCAAGCGCAGGAAACGCGGCATGCGATTGGCGGCCGTGGTCTGCCCGGGATCGGCAAGCGTCGCGATACTCGGCACGGCGGTATCCAACCCGTCCACGTCGTAGACGCTGCGGATATGCATTACACCCACCTGCTCTGCAACCAGGGTCTGATTGAGTTCCCCCGTCGTATCCTTGTCATAGATGATCGGCGGCGTGGTACGACTGTCCGCGGCCACCACGTCGGTATAGACCACCCCTTCCTGGGGCACGATGATCGGCAGCTGGGTCTGCTGTGCCATGTCATAGATGAAAAGCCCGTACAACGGGGGCGCCTCGACAACGTTCGGGTCGGCCAGGCCGGCTGCGGTACAGGGAACGATGACGTTGTTCTCCATCAGGCGACACTGGCTCCAGCTGATAAGCAGGCGGTTGGTGCCGTCATAGAGAGGGAAGGCGCTGCTCAGCCGACCGCCGATGGACGGCGTGCCGTCAGTGGTGACCTGGTGCGCGGTGGCAGCCCGCTGCGCCGGACCGGAAAGCGTGTTGTTCTGCCAGGTAGGCTGCAGGTTGTCGACATAGGTCTGGGTGTCGATCAGGACCATCGCACCGCCGCCGGCGGTAGCGTCGAAGGGCTGCAACAGGCTCAACAGATTGCTATCCGGCATCTCGAGGGGACGCATGAACTGCACCGTGCTACCGCCGGTACCCGTGTCGTGGCTGTTGAGACCGTACAACAACTCCATCTCTGTTCCATCGGGATTCATGCGATAGAGGTGGATGGCATTGTCCCCATCGGCGTTGTTCCAGCGACTGAAGACGATTTGACCATTGCTGAGTACGCTGGGCGAGAAATCGTGCACGCGATTGAAAGAGATCTGCTTGATGTCGCTGCCGTCTTCATTCATCACATGCAGCACCATGGCGGGCTCGTTCACCGACTGTGCCATCGCCAAGTATTGGGGTTTGCCCTCATCCAGCAACCTGGCCTTGGCCTGGCGTTGCCGTGTCGACGAGAAGACGATGCGCCCGTCCGGCAAATATTGGGGAAACCGGTCGTGGCCGTCCTCGGTGGTGATATCCGAACTGATGATGCGCCTTAGCCGACCTTCCGTGATGTTGTACTCCCAGATATTCCAGGTCGGTTGATCTTCGGGATCGAGTCCTTCGATCAACGGCAGGCGCAATGAGAAGAGCAGCTTGTCGCCCTCGAAGGAGACGGAGACGTCGCGTACATCGCCCTGCCCCCCCGTTACGCCGCCGGTGAGGTTGTACTCGCCGGCGCTGGACGACGCCCGATCGCGCAGATAGAGATCGCCGCCCGCTTCGGAAGTCTGGCTGGCCCGGATGTCGGTATTGGGTGTCTCCGCGACCGGTCGCTTCACATAGGCTATCGGCTTGTCGACAACGACCGGGTCAGGCTCCTGGCTTCCGGTACCGTCACCACAACCCGACAACATCAGAGACGCCATTGCAAATCCGAATAGCTGGGAAATTGTGTAACGATGGACGTTGTTCATTGGATTAAGTACGGTCCGTTCATGGCGCCTCCATAATCATGCAGTGCACCAAATACAAAGGAATCTAATTCAGGCTAACATCAAGTAAATCATTGAGTTGTAAAGTTTACGCGAAGATCCAACCCAATCAGTGCGTTATGTCACAAGACGAATAAACGGACATCACTATTAGCGCAGCTCCTGTTGACTTTGATTGGTGGTCATATAGAAAGCATTAATCAATGCATGAAATTTTACCGGGTCTTAATTTTCGATGGCCTGGGCGGAAAATCGCTCTCCTTGAGCGGAGGCAATCTGGGATGTCAGGAATGAAGTTCTCTCCACAAAGTTTGCGTAAACGAACCGCTATCGGGCTACTCGTGTTGGTCGCCCTTTGCACCTCCAGTGTCACCTTCGCCGGCCCCCGGGAACAGGCCAAGCGCATGCACGATCGGCTGACGGGGGTACCGCCGACCGCCGCCATGCTGAACCAGATGGAGACCGAGATCAACACCAACGGTCTCCTCGCCGCAGCTTTGCTGGCCGTCGAACATCCCGATTTCTACAACGTGACGCTCAAGAACTGGGTCACGCCCTGGACCAATGTAGATAAGGACATATTCGCGCCGCTGAACGATTACACGGCCACTGTCATCGGCATGGTGCGTGACGATGTGGCTTTTAACCAGGTCCTCTCCGCCGACATTATTTACGTGGGTCCGAACTCCCTGCCTGCCTACTCCAACAGCAACAATGACCACTACGAGGCGATGGAGAACCAAGGCATGAATCTGAAGGACGTGCTGGTACAGACGACACAATCCAGCGTCACCGGCCTGCCGGCAGCGGCCACCGCCGGTGTCGTCACCTCCCGCGCCTCGGCCCGTGCCTTCTTTATCGACGGCACCAATCGGAGGATGTTCTCCTATACCTTCCTGAACCACCTCTGCCGCGATCTGGAGATGATCAAGGACCCGACCCGCTCCACCGACAGAATCCGTCAGGATGCGGCGCGCAGTCCGGGCGGCGACAGCCGTGTCTGGTTTAACAACTGTCTGGGCTGCCATGCCGGCATGGAACCCATGGCCGAGGCCTACGCCTACTATGACTTCCAATATCCGACAGACAACCAGGACGCTGGCCAAATCGTCTATACCCCGGGGGTCGTACAACCGAAGTACTTGATCAACATCAACAACTTCAAAGACGGCTATGAGACGGTGGACGACAGCTGGATCAACTATTGGCGCGAAGGCCCCAACTCGGTACTGGGTTGGGACAGCAGCCTGCCGGGTCAGGGGAACGGCGCCAAATCCTTGGGAGAGGAGTTGGCCAACACCGATGCATTTGCCACATGCCAGGTCACCAAGGCCTTCGAGGCAGTCTGCCTGCGCTCTCCGGAAGACAGTGCGGATCGGGCACAGATCGACACAATTACCACCAATTTCAAGAATGGCTACAACATGAAACGCGTGTTCGCCGAAGCGGCTGTCTACTGCGCGGGAAATTGAGCTGACACCAGCGAGAGTAGTGATCATGCAGAAGCGGAAGAATACCAATCAAAAAAGGGCGAACAGGCTCGTCTCAGTCGGCATCGCATGCCTCGCGATCCTGGGTATCCAGGGTTGTCAGGACGGCGTGTCCACGGAGAACCAGCCACCTACCAACGTCTCCACAAACACCTATAACGGTCCCGCAGCCCGCACGGAGGATATTCAAAACTTCCGTGTCAGCCTGTGGGAACCCCTGCGCGCGGAGAATCGCTGCGGCGCCTGCCACAACACCAACCAACAGGCCCCCCTCTTCGTGCGTGAAGACGATGTCAATTTGGCCTATGAAGCGGTCAATTCCTATATCGACCGGGTCGATCCGGATCAATCCGCACTGGTCACCAAGGTTGCCAACGGCCACAACTGCTGGCTGGGGAGCGACAGCGCCTGCGCCTCCATCATCACCAACTACATCCAGGCCTGGATAGGCAGCGGCGCATCTGACGGCCGCCAGATAGAGCTGGAACCCCCGGTCGACCATGAGGTGGGAACCAGCAAGCAGTTCCCCGTCAGTTCAGCCCTGTTCGCATCCTATGTGCATCCGCTGCTGGAAAGCTATTGCGTCGGCTGTCATATCGAGTCCGCCACCTCACCCCAATCGCCCTACTTTGCCGATGGGGACGCGGATGTGGCCTATGCCGCGGCAAGGACCTCAATCGACCTCAACAACCCGGCCAACTCCCGCCTGGTGCAGCGTCTGCTGGAACTGCACAACTGTTGGAACGACTGCCCGAGTAATGCCACGGAAATGGAGCTGGCGATTACCCAGATGGCCAACTCGATTTCGGACTCCCCGATCGATCCCTTATTGTTGGTGAGCCGCGCGCTCTCCCTGCCGGAGGGCATAGTCGCCAGTGGCGGCAGCCGCCACGAGACCGATCTCATCGCGCTCTATGAGTTCAAGACCGGCACCGGCGGCATTGCCTACGACACCAGCGGCGTCGATCCGGCGATCAATCTGAACCTGACAGGCGATTACTCTTGGGTCGAGGGCTGGGGCATCCAGTTCGGCGACGCCGGCGGCAAGGCCCAGGGCACCACCGGCGACAGCAGCAAGCTGTCACAGTTGATCCGGGCCACCGGCGAATATTCAATCGAGGCCTGGGTGGTACCGGGCAACGTCACCCAGGAGGGACCGGCGCGGATTATCAGCTACTCCGCCGGCGCGACCAACCGTAACTTCACCCTCGGTCAGTCGATGTACAACTATGAATTCATGCATCGCTCCAGCACCACCGACGGCAACGGCGAGCCCTCCCTGGCCACGGCGGATAACGATCGGGACGCCCAGGCCGCCGAGCAGCATGTGGTGATCACTTTCGATCCCACCAACGGCCGCCGCATCTATGTCAACGGGGTCTTCACCGACGACCTCGACGCGACCGCCCCCGGCAATCTCAACGACTGGGATGACAGCTACGCCTTGGTGTTGGGGAGCGAAGCTTCCAATATCTACCCCTGGTCGGGCAAGGTCCGTCTGCTGGCAATCCATAACCGGGCACTGAACGAGACCCAGATACAGCAGAACTTTACCGCCGGCGTCGGAGAGAAGTACTTCCTGCTGTTCGATGTCTCCTCGCTGGTAGGGGCTTCACTGAGCTATGTGATGTTCGAGGTTAGCCAGTACGACGACAACAGCTACCTGTTCCGTGATTCCCGATTCATCAACCTGGATGTCAACTACACGCCCGGCAGCATACCCCTGGAAGGGATGCGCATCGGCATCAACGGCAAAGAATCCAGCATGGGGCAGTGTTACACCAATCTTGTGACCACCATCAACGACACCGAATACACACCCAACGGCCAATCGCTGTCGAATCTGGGCACCACCATACCCTTGGAGAGGGGCTCCGACATCGACCAGTTCTTCCTCACATTCGAGCGCTTGGGCAGTAATGTCAACGTCTATACCGAGCCGGCCGTTCCCCAGCCGGCCACCCCGGCCGACACCGGGCCCTCCTCCCTGATAGGACTGCGGACTTTCGAAGAGATCAGCGCCAGCATGTCGGCCCTGACCGGCGTACCACGCACCAACGCCAATGTGACCGCCACCTACGACACCATCCGGCAGCAGTTGCCGTCCGGAGCGGACATCACCGGTTTTCTCTCCTCGCATCAGGTGGCCGTCTCGCAGCTCGCCATCGAGTACTGTAACGCCTTGGTGGACGATGCCACGCTCCGCGGCAATTTCTTCCCCGGCTTCAATTTCTCGGTCAATGCGAGCAGTGTTACCGATTCAACCTGGGAAACCGATGTCATCGGTCCCATCGTCACTAACTTCCTGGGGCAGAATATCGCCACCCAGCCGCTCACCGCGGATGTGACCGCGGAGCTGGTGACCCTGGTGACCAATACCACGGACGTCAACAGACCGACCGGTCTGGCCCGTTGCGGCACCCCGTGCAACACGACGGCTCGAACCTCCGTGGTCACCAAGGCAACCTGTGCCTCGGCCCTGGGGAGTGCGGCGCTACTCCTGCAGTAAGCCCCTCGAATAGTATCTAACGGAAGATTGAACATGCGCAGAAAAGTGAAAAATCTCTCCCCGGACGCCCCGCTGCTCTACCCGGATCACCCTCGGCCGGTAACCCGGCGCGATTTCATCCGCCAGGGCCTGCTCAAGGGTGCTGCCATGGTCACCGCCCCCTCCCTGTTCGGACTCTTCGCCAACCCCCGCGAGGCCTACGCGGCCCTGTCGCCCGATCTGGAGGCGATGAAGGCCCCCGCCGAGTGCGACCTGAGCGCCCTCGGCGGCGGTAAGATCCCGTTTATCTGTTTCGATCTGGCGGGAGGCTGCAATATTGCCGGCTCCAATGTCCTGGTGGGCACCGGCACGCAACTCGATTTCCTCTCCACCGCCGGTTACAGCCGGTTAGGATTGCCGGGCGATATGATTCCGCCCATCGTCAATCCCAATACCAATACCAACGACTTCATCGATACCGACCTGGGGCTTGCCTTCCACACGGACAGTGCGTTCCTGAGAGGCATCAAAGAGCGATTCAACACAACCAACTGGGGCAGTACCAATGGTGCGGTGATACCGGCCCGCTCGGAAAACGACACCGGCAACAATCCCCACAACCCGATGTACGCCATCAACCGCTGCGGTGCGGACGGTGAGCTACTGACCCTGATCGGCTCCCAGAATTCCGATTCCGGCGGAAGATCGGTGGCGCCAGCCGATTTAATCGATCTCAGCGTACGCCCCACAAAGGTCGACCGTCCCAGTGACGTCTCCGGCCTGGTGGACACCGGCAAGCTGGTGGGAATGCTCGATCAGTCGGACGCGGTGGCGGTGATGGAGTCGATCTATCGCGTCTCCAATATGAAACTGGGACGTGTGGATACCGGCCTGACAACCGATGCCGTGATCAAGCAGATGCTCCGCTGCGGTTACGTCAAGAGCGCCGATCTGGTCGATCGCTATGGGGATCCGGCGGCCCTGCTGGTCGATCAGGACACGGATATCGTGGATGACACCACCGGTATATTCACCCAAGCTGAATTCAACGGTGACAGTGAGTTCCGCAAGACCGCCTCGGTCATGAAACTGGTGATTAACGGCTATGCCGGCGCCGGCACCATTGCCATGGGCGGCTACGACTATCACACCGGCGACCGGGCGGTGGGCGAGATACGCGATCTGCGCGCCGGACGCTGCATGGGGGCCTGTCTGGAATACGCCGCACGTAAGAACGTTCCACTCATGCTCTACGTCTTCAGCGACGGCTCGGTCTCCAGCAACGGCACCATCGACAATTCAACGGACGGCCGGGGCAAGGGGGTTTGGACCACTGACAATCAGTCGACCTCCGCCTCCTTCTTCCTAGTCTACAACCCGGGCGGCATACCGACCCTGGTCAACAGTGATCCCTTGCGGCAGCAGATCGGGGTCTTCAATTCCGACGGCTCGGTCAACAACGCCTCCAGCCCGGCGGCCAATAATGTCAATCAGCTGGTGCTGACGGTGGCCCTCAACTACCTGGCGCTGCATGGTGAACAGGGACAGTTCAGCAACCTGTTCGGTACTAGCCTGGGCAATAGCGCCATGTTGGACAGCCTCACGGTTTTCAATCAGATAGTTTAGCCCCGCAACATTCGGGCTAGCGCCGGACTTACTAGGGCCTGTTAACACTAATCCGATAGGCCCTAACCAGGCCATAAGTATTTACTTATGGCCTGGTTACTATAAACGACGCCGATAGGCGAAGTTGATCATAAAATCCGGCACCGTGTCGGTGGCCAGATTCTCGCCGATAGCCAGATCGTAGACACCGTGGTCAGTCGCTATACTGCCCCCGACGGTCAACATCACCGAGCGTCTGCCCAACTGGTCGAGCCCGCTCTTATAGAATGAGCCGTGCGCATCGAGCTGGGCCTTCACCATCAACCAGTTCCAAGCATACCAATGCAGACCGGCGCTGCCGAACAGGACGGCATCACGCTGCCATGCGGGTAACAGATCTCCCTCACCGAGCAACAGCAGGCCGGCCTGCCAATAGCCGCCGATACGCTCGGCTTTGCTCAGCACCGGCCCCGCACCATTGAGCCAAAGGGCCAGATCGGCGGCGCCGCTGCCTTGAAACCGCTCACTGTCACCCGTGGGGAGCTTGAGACTCGCATTCAGCGCAAGTTGGTTTCCCGCTCCGGATACCGCCAGCCGCCGCGAAAGCTGCAACTGCAGATCGCCCAATCCGGTTGACCCATCACGCATCTCCGCCACGACGATTCCATCACGCTCATATTGAAGCAGTAACCGATTCTTAGGCCAGGGATCCCGGCCCCCGTTGGAGAGCCCGAGGAGATTGTGCCAACCTTCGATCATGTTATCCATCATACCGGGGCGGTGAGCGATCACCGGCAGTTCCACTCCCAGCTGCCAGCCGCCGGCGAGCCCTCGCTTGTAGATCAAGGCGGCGCGATAGGTCTCGCCATCCAAAACAATGCTCTCATGCGGGGTCGTGTCACCCACTGAATGGTTGCTGATATCGAGTTGCAGCTGCAGACTCGATTCCTCTGGCGACAATAGCCCCGCTGCCGTGGCAGCGGGCAGACCATGGACGAGAATAAAGGGATTTTGATTCCTCACGGTGAAGGGTTCGATCAATGGACTCTGCTCGGCAGCGACCGCCGCGCCCGTCACCCACGCCAGAATACCCACACAAAATGTCAGGCAGAAACCGGCACAATGAGACGGGAACCATGCCCATCGACCGACGACCGACAGACGTCTTGACGGAATACAACCGGCTCGGCAGCAATTCAAATCTGCTTCCTCCTGCTCACGGGTGGTTTAATCGTGCTATTTTATTCTTTTCCGGGAAGCTCTGAATTAATCAGAGTTTCCTTCATATTGTGCTGCAGATGTTAGCGGGTTCTGGCCACTGTTGCAGAATGCAGGCTAACACATGGGAATTCATTTCCGCTATCATGTGCATTTTGTAAAATCCAACAAATTCCAAAATCCAAGCTGTGACTATCATCGCAAACGCAAGGCATTAATTCATATAGATTTATGGGCTCACCGTAGGGCATCATCAATCGGAAACAAGACCTTGAAGATCCTCACTCGCATACTACTCATCGCTGTCGTCCTTCTTGGCGTTTCGCTGGCTACCGCTGAACCTGCGGTTGATCAGGACAAGGCACTCGATCAACAGGTCCAGGATCTGAAACAGGCGGTCCTCGAACTCAACCGGGAGCTCTTTATATTGGAAGAGGAAATGCTCTTCCCCGGCAATACCCAAGTCTCGATCTTCCTTTCGATGGACATCGGCAACTATTTTAAGCTCGATTCCGTACAACTGCATATCGATGACAAGGAGCTGGCCAGCTACCTCTATACAGAGCGTGAAATCAAAGCGCTGCTGCGCGGAGGGGTACAGCGCCTCTACCTCGGCAATCTCAAATCGGGTGAGCATGAACTGGTCGCCTTCTTTACCGGCGTCGGACCCAACGGCAGAGATTACAAGCGCGGTGCCACGGTCACCTTCTCCAAGGGTATAGGTCCCAAATACCTGGAATTAAAGATTGTCGACAGTGTCGCCATGCAGCAACCGGACTTCGAGGTCCGGGAGTGGGAGTGATCACTTGCGATCAAGCCTGCTCAGCCGCCTACTCCTGACCTTCTCGCTCTGCTTCACCCTCCCAGCCTACGCGGAAACCAAAGTCGGCGAACCCCAGGAGCTGAAAGATCTCCACTATGGCGAAGTCCTCTACCAGCTCTATCAGGAGAATTACTTCCAGGCCATCGTCAACCTGCTGGCCGCCCGCAAACAGGGATTGATGCAGGCCTACGAAGACGAACCCGAACTGCTGCTTGGGGGACTCTTTCTCGCCTATGGCATGCCCGATACTGCCGAAACCCTCTTCGACCGGGTATTGGAGCGTAGCGCCACCCCCGCCTTGCAAAGCCGGGCCTGGCTGCAGATGGCGAAGACACGTCACCGCCGCAATGATACAGCGGCGGCAATGCTGGCTCTCGGCAAAGCCGGCAGCGCCCTGGTGC
>CAJICC010000238.1_pt1 | contig 9559 bp, 6 predicted proteins | sample 9199511 | NCBI WGS metagenome assembly CAJICC01 (sample SAMEA7708322, study PRJEB35096) | sediment metagenome | biome: marine neritic benthic zone biome [ENVO:01000025]; feature: sediment [ENVO:00002007]; material: shallow marine sediment [ENVO:03000034] sea grass bed [ENVO_01000059] ...
CGCCCGTTTCGAGCAGATCGGCCCTGCGATCTACCATATTCAATGCCACCAGACCCCAATAGGCAGTCTGTGTAGCGTAGCTGACAGGATTGAGGAAAAAATCCACATATCGACCGATGAAATCACGCAACGTCACGGGCCCTAAAAACGGGATTACCAAGTAGGGCGTATCTCCCACTCCCCAGTAACCCATGGTCTGACCGAAATCCTCCTTGTAGCTTGGCATTCCCATATCGGAAGCCACGTCAAAAAGACCCAAGAGACCGATGGTGGTATTGATACAGACCCGCCCGATATCGTTCAAGGCACGCAGGGGTTTCAGTTGAAATAGATTGTTGGCCGCTGACGGGATGTCGGCCAAATTATTGAAGAAATTTGTTACACCGCGATCTAAAGGATCGGGGGTAACCACCCGGTAGCCTTTGGCGACCGGCTTGGCGACCAACTCGTCGACCTCCTGGTTAAACGCCTCGATTGGCCGGTTGACTACCTCCAAGGGATCCGAAGGATGCCCTTTCCCAATGCTGGCACAACCGGACAACAAGCTCAGAATAACTACAAGGAAAAGTCCCCTACTCAGTGTATTGATTAACATCAAAAAACCTACGCCCTTTAGATTAACGGCTTCTACAAACCCAGCAAGCGGGTAAGTAATAGCGGCCATCATAACAGCGATTTCATATCTGGGGAAAAGCAATTCATCACAACAAATCCAACCAGATTGCAATTACCTTCAGTTAATAATCGACTGCCGCTTACCGCAGAATAGCAAACCGGCTATCTATAAATACTCTCTCAGCACTCCGCAGGGTGCCATCATGAGAAGTAATATATAGAAGAAATCCAGCTTTGTGTTCGTAAAAACACCGGCAATTCATTATGCTAGCCGAATGAGTGAAAACAAATTAAAGCAGGGCATTTCCCAAAGATTCAGGGGTTACTTACCGGTCGTGGTGGACGTGGAAACCGGTGGTTTCGACGCCCAGCGTGACGCCCTGTTGGAAATCGCAGCCACCATTATTTGCATGGATGACATGGGATACCTGGCGCTGGCGGAAACCCACGCCTTTCATGTGCAACCTTTCGAGGGTTCGCACATCGATCCCAAGGCGTTGCAGTTCAACGGCATCGATCCCTCCCATCCTTTCCGCATGGCGCTACCTGAGGGTGAAGCCTTGCGATCCCTCTTCTCGCCGATTCGCAAGGCGGTCAAGGCCAGCGGCTGCAAGCGCGCCATCCTGGTTGGACATAACGCCTTCTTCGATTTGGGTTTCCTTAACGCTGCCGTGGAACGATGCGGCATCAAGCGCAACCCCTTCCATCCCTTCAGCACCTTCGACACGGTAAGTCTCGCCGGACTGGCTTATGGGGAAACGGTACTGGCCAAGGCCGCGCAGAGCGCCGGACTTGGCTGGGACAGCAACGAAGCCCACTCAGCCATCTACGATACGCAACAGACGGCGCGGTTGTTTTGCACCATAGTCAACCGCTGGCAGGCGCTGGCGCCAGAACCGCCAGCGCAGGAGACGGCGGACTAGACGGCCGCTTAATTATTATCAAACCGGCATCTTAGTAGATTGCATTCAGCCGCTGCGCGCAGGGTTGATAACTGAGCGTGTTCGACTACCGATTACGGTGCGGCAAGCCGCACCCTACGCCTTAATCACCGGTAGGGTGCGGCTTGCCGTGCGAGTCGACGGGGCTCGTTCCTTCGAACCCCGTTGATCAATGATCAGTTAATTTTTGGATCGAGCTCGCCGCTGTCGTAACGCTGCTGCATCCCCTCAAGAGAGATCGGCGTGATCTTGTCGGCCATACCGGCTGAGCCGAAGGCCTCGTATCGCGCTTTGCAGATCTCGGACATTGCCTTGGTCGCTTCTTTGAGGAACTTGCGCGGATCGAAGTTCGACTTGTTGTCGTTCAGGTGACGTCGGATGGAGCCGGTCGAGGCCATGCGCAAGTCGGTATCGATGTTCACCTTGCGTACGCCATGCTTGATTCCCTCGACAATCTCTTCCACCGGCACACCATAGGTCTCGCCCATGTCACCGCCATACTGGTTGATGATCGCCAACCAATCCTGGGGTACCGAGGAGGAGCCGTGCATCACCAGGTGGGTGTTGGGAATCCGGGCATGGATCTCCTTGACCCGCTCGATAGCGAGGATATCGCCGGTCGGCGGACGGGTGAACTTGTAGGCGCCGTGGGAGGTGCCGATGGCGATGGCCAGGGCGTCCACGCCGGTCTTCTTGACGAAATCGGCCGCCTCGTCCGGATCGGTCAGCAGTTGGCTGTGATCCAGGGTGCCTTCAGCGCCCACGCCGTCCTCTTCGCCGGCCTGGCCGGTCTCAAGAGAGCCCAGGCAACCCAGTTCTCCCTCGACGGAGACACCACCGGCGTGGGCCGTCTCCACGACCTTGGAGGTGGTTTCCACATTGTATTCATAGGTGGAAGGAGTTTTTCCGTCGGTCATCAAAGAGCCGTCCATCATCACCGAGGAGAAACCGGACTGAATGGATCGCAGGCAGACACCCGGGCTGGTACCGTGATCCTGGTGCATGCAGACCGGGATGTGTGGATACATCTCGGTGGCGGCGATGATCAGGTGACGCAGGAAGGGTTCCCCGGCATAGGACCGCGCACCGGCGGAGCCTTGCAGAATCACCGGACTGCTGACCGCGTCGGCGGCCATCATGATCGCGTGCACTTGTTCCATGTTGTTGACGTTGAATGCCGGTAGACCGTAGTCGTTATCGGCGGCGTGATCCAGCAGTTGGCGCAAGGAAATCAAAGCCATGATAGCCTCCTTGGTTATGTTTCAATAGGTGTTAAATCTATATTGGTGCTAGTGCCCATAGACACCTGCCTCAATCATCTTTATTCGCGAGCACATGCTCGCCAACTCGCATTACTTTCATGATATTGGTCTGACCCTCCACACCGGAGCGGTCACCTTTTGTAATGATCACCAGATCATTCTCTCGTACCTCGCCCCGGCGCAACAGCTCGTCGATCACCTCTTCATTGACATGAGGCATATTGGTGACCGCCACATCGAAGCTGACCGGATAGACACCGCGGTAGAGGGTCACCTTGCGACGGGTGCGCACATGGCGCGTCAAGGCGTAGATGGGTATCCCCGAACTGATGCGCGACATCCATTTCACGGTTGACCCCGATTCGGTCAATGCCGCGATCGCCTTCACATCCAAGTGGTTGGCGGTGTACATGGCGGCCATGGCGATGGCCTCGTCGACACGCCCGAAGACGCTGTCGATACGGTGATGTGAGCGCCTGGCGGTCTGTTGCTTCTCCGCTTCGAGACAGACCCGGTCCATCGCCTCAACCACCTTGTGGGGAAACTTACCGACCGAAGTCTCGGCGGAGAGCATCACCGCATCGGTACCGTCGAGCACCGCATTGGCCACATCAAAGACTTCCGCCCGGGTCGGGATCGGACTTTCGATCATCGACTGCATCATTTGGGTGGCGGTGATCACCACGCTGTTCATCCGCCGCGCCGCTTTGATCAGATCCTTCTGTACCGCCGGCAGCTCCGCATCGCCGATCTCCACACCCAGGTCACCCCGCGCCACCATAATGACGTCCGAGGCCTGGATGACTTCATCGATACAATCGAGGACCTCGGCCCGTTCGATCTTGGCGACAATACCGCCCTCACCGCCGGCCTCCCGCAGCAGACGCTTCGCCTCCAGCACATCCTCCGCGCTTCTCACGAAGGAGACGGCGAGATAATCCGCATCGATCTCCGCCGCGAACCGGATATCCGCTCGATCCTTGTCCGTCAACGCCGGTGCCGAAAGGCCACCGCCCTGTTTGTTGATACCCTTGTTGTTAGAGAGTTTGCCGCCCACCACCACCTTGCAGCGGATTTCGTTCCCCTCGACTTCACTGACCCAGAGTTCGATGGCCCCGTCATCCAGTAACAGGGTATCGCCGCGGGAGACATCGTTGACCAGGTTGGTATAAGTGGTCCCCACCCGCTCCTGATCACCGTCCTCCTGAGGACAGGCCGCGTCAAGCACGAACATGTCATTCTCACGCAGCGCTATCGCACCCTGCTTGAATTTGCCGATGCGGATTTTTGGCCCTTGCAGATCGACCAGCACACCGATCTGTCGCCCGCAGGCACGCGCCCGGTTACGGATACGCTCGGCGCGCTGGCGTTGCGACTCATGAGTATCATGGGAGAGGTTGAGGCGTACCACATCCACGCCCGCATCGATCAATTTGTCGAGCATCTTGGGATCGTCGGTCGCAGGCCCAAGGGTTGCTACTATTTTAGTTCGTCTCGGCATACAGCATTAGCACTCGGTGGCGCGGGTCTCCAGCATAGCGACCGCAGGCAGGATCTTGCCTTCCAGATATTCCAGGAAAGCGCCACCCGCGGTTGAAATGTATGACACCTTGTCATAGATGTCGTATTTTTGAATTGCGGCGATGGTGTCACCACCGCCGGCAAGGGAAAATCCAGGCGAGTTGGCAATGGCCATGGAGACGGTCTTGGTGCCCCCGCCAAACTGGTCGAATTCGAACACACCCACCGGACCGTTCCAGACGATGGTGCCCGCTTTTTCGATGATGTCGGCCAGTTCCTTGGCGCTATCAGGACCGATATCGAAGATCATTTCGTCGTCGGTCACCTCAGCGGCCCCTTTCAGCACTGCCGGTTCATCTTCTGCAAAATTCTTGCCCACCACCACGTCGCTGGCGATCGGTATGTTGGCGCCGCGCGCCTGCATCTTTTCGATCAGGGCTTGGGCGGTGGGAACCAGGTCATCCTCACACAAGGACTTACCCACGTTATGGCCCACCGCTTTGAGGAAGGTGTTGGCGATGCCGCCGCCCACCACCAGCTGGTCAACCTTTTCCGACAGGGCTTCGAGCACCGTCAACTTGGTAGAGACCTTGGAGCCACCGACAATGGCCACCATAGGACGCGCGGGATTGGCCAGCGCCTTCGCCAGATTGTCTAACTCGTTGGCCAACAGCAGTCCGGCGCAGGCGACGGGAGCAAACTTGCCGGCTCCGTGAGTCGAGGCTTGAGCCCGATGGGCCGTACCGAATGCATCCATCACATAAACATCGCACAACGCGGCATAGCGCTTCGCCAACGCCTCGTTGTCCTTCTTTTCACCGGCGTTGAAACGGACATTCTCCAACAACACCACTTCGCCCTCGGCAAGGTCGAAAGCGCCGTCCAGGTAGTCCTTGATCAGGCGCACGTTGCCGCCCGTCTTGGCGGACATATCCTCCGCGATGGGCGCCATGGAGTTCTCCTCCGAATAGACACCCTCCTCCGGACGGCCGCGATGTGACATCACCATCACCTTGGCACCCGCCTTGAGGCAGTGCTCGATGGTCGGCATGGAGGCGGTGATACGCGCATCCGAAGTCACCTTGCCATCCTTGACCGGCACATTGAGATCGGCGCGGATCAGCACGCGTTTGCCGGCGAGATCAAGGTCTGTCAATTTGATGAAAGACATAATGAACCCCTAGGTCGATTCTAAATAGTAAAATAAAGTGAAGTTTTAGTTATGGATTCGGGTGAAAATCGGTGTGGAGATCCATTACATCGGGAACGCATAACTAAAATTTCAGCATGACGAAAAAACACGGGGCGGTGTTGCCGCCCCGTGCTACAGACCGCTTACTTCGCCACGTGCTCGACTATTCGCAACATGTTGCAGGTATAGCCATACTCGTTGTCATACCAGGAGACCACCTTGACGAAGGTGGAATCGAGCATGATGCCGGCACCTGCATCGAAGATGGAGGGGGTACCGCGACCGCGGAAATCGGTGGAGACCACCATCTCCTCGGTATAGGCCAGCACGCCGGCCAGGTCACCTGACTCGGAGGCGGCCTTCATGGCGGCGCAGATGGCATCGTAGTCGGTCGCCTTATCCAGTTCTACCGTGAGATCGACCACGGAGACATCGGAAGTGGGCACGCGGAAGGCCATGCCGGTCAGCTTGCCGTTCAGTTCCGGCAGTACCTTGCCGACCGCCTTGGCGGCGCCGGTGGAGGAGGGAATGATGTTCTCCAGGATGCCGCGGCCGCCGCGCCAATCCTTCGCGGAAGGACCGTCGACAGTCTTCTGGGTGGCAGTGGCGGCGTGCACCGTCGTCATCAGGCCGCGCTTGACGCCCCAGTTGTCGTTCAGCACCTTGGTCACGGGAGCCAGACAGTTGGTGGTACAGGAGGCGGCGGAGACAATGGCCTGACCGGCATAGGTATTGTGATTGACCCCGTAGACGAACATGGGCGTGTCATCCTTGGAGGGCGCGCTCTGCACCACCTTCTTGGCGCCGGCATCCAGGTGCTTCTGGCAGGTCTCCCCGGTGAGAAAGAAACCGGTGCTCTCGATGACCAGATCCGCACCGACCTCGTCCCACTTCAAGTTGGCGGGATCACGCTCGGCGGTAAGACGGATCTTGTTACCGTTGACCACCATGCTGTCGCCTTCGACCGATATATCGCCAGGAAAGTTACCGTGGACCGAATCGTATTTCAGCATGTAGGCCAAATAGTCGGGCTCGAGCAGATCGTTGATACCGACGACCTGAATACCGGGAAAGTCATTAGTAATGGCGCGAAACGCCATGCGGCCGATGCGACCAAAACCGTTGATACCTACCTTTATAGTCATATCGATTCTCCGTTATGGGATTTAGTATTGCTGATTGGATAGCCTTCTAGAGCGCCGGTCGCGCCCCGCTGCATTCTCAGGCGCTTACCTCATCAATGGCCGCCAGCACATTCTCGGCGGTGAAGCCGAACTCCTTGAACAGCTGACCGGCGGGCGCCGACTCACCGAAGCGGTTGATGCCGATAACCTTGCCGTTGAGGCCCACATATTTATACCAGCCGTCGGTGACCGCCGCTTCCACCGCCACCCGGGCGGTCACGCCGGCGGGCAGCACCGACTCTCGATAGGCGGCATCCTGCTCGTCGAAGCGTTTGCTGTTGGGCATGGAGACCACGCGTACTTTTTTGCCGGACTCGGCCGCCGCCTTGATCGCGATCTCGACTTCGGAACCGGTGGCGATGACGATCGCATCCGGGGTACCGTCGCAATCGGCCAGCACATAGCCGCCGCGGGCGATATCCGCGATCTGCGCCGCGCTACGGGCCTGGTGGGCCAGGTTCTGGCGCGAGAAGATCAGGCTGGTAGGTCCATCCATCTTCTCGATCGCCGCCTTCCATGCAACCGCTGTCTCGACACTGTCGCAGGGACGCCAGAGATCCATATTCGGAATCATGCGCAGGGTCGGTATCTGCTCGATCGGCTGATGGGTGGGACCGTCTTCGCCCAGACCGATGGAGTCGTGGGTATAAACGAAGATCGAGCGCAACTTCATCAATGCCGCCATGCGCAAAGCATTGCGGGCGTATTCGGAGAACATCAGGAAGGTGCCGCCGTAGGGGATGAAACCGCCGTGCAAAGCAATGCCGTTCATGATGGCTGACATGCCGAACTCACGCACGCCATAAGAGAGGTAGTTGCCGTCCGAATGCCCGTCGGTGATCGCCTTGGAACCGGACCAGGCCGTCAGGTTGGAGGGTGTCAGGTCGGCGGAGCCGCCGATGAACTCAGGCAGCTGCGGACCATAGCCGTTGAGCGCATTCTGCGAGGCCTTGCGGGTGGCCGGTGATTCGCCCTTGGCGTCAACCTCGGCAATGAAATTGGCGGCGTCCGCCTCCCAGCTGGCGGGCAGGTCTCCGGCCATGCGGCGTTGGAATTCGGCGGCCAGTTCCGGATGGGCGCTCTCATAGGCGCGGAACTTGTCGTTCCAGGTCGCTTCGGCATCAACGCCGGCGGTTTTGGCATCCCAGCCGTTGTAAACCGCTTCAGGGATGACAAAGGCGTCGTGCTGCCAACCCAGCTGCTCGCGGGTCGCGGCTACCTCATCGGCACCCAGCGGGGCGCCGTGGCAGTCGTGGCTGCCGGCCAGGTTCGGAGAACCGAAACCGATAGTGGTCTTACAACAGATCAGACTCGGTTTTTCGGTTTCCGCCTTGGCCGCCTGGATGGCGCTATTGATAGCGTCAGGATCGTGACCGTCCACGTCCGCCACCACATGCCAGCCGTAGGCCTCGAAACGGGCCGGGGTGTTGTCGGTAAACCAGCCCTCGGCCTCGCCGTCGATGGTGATACCGTTATCGTCCCAAAAGGCGATCAACTTGCCCAGGCCGAGGGTGCCGGCCAGAGAACAGGACTCATGGGAAACGCCCTCCATCATGCAACCGTCACCGAGAAAAGTGTAGGTGTAATGGTCAACGATCTCATGCCCCGGCCGGTTGAACTGGGCCGCCAGGGTCTGCTCCGCCAGCGCCATGCCGATCGCGTTGGAGATGCCTTGCCCCAACGGCCCGGTGGTGGTCTCGACACCCGGCGCATAACCGTACTCCGGATGGCCGGGGGTTTTGGAGTGGAGTTGACGAAAGTCTTGCAGGTCGTCAATGGAAAGTTCATAACCGGTCAGGTGCAGCAGGGAGTAGATCAGCATGGAACCGTGGCCGTTGGAGAGCACGAAACGGTCGCGATCGACCCAGTCCGGATTGGCCGGGTTGTGATTCATGTGGTCGTTCCACAGGACTTCGGCGATATCGGCCATTCCCATGGGCGCCCCCGGATGACCTGAATTGGCTTTCTGCACCGCATCCATACTCAGCGCGCGAATGGCATTGGCAAGTTCTCTGCGTGAGGACATTGACCCCTCCTGAAATTTAAATAACATTTATCTGCACTAAGGCAGACGGATTTCTAATGGCGGTCATCCGCCGAATTCGCTTTAGCTAGCAACCCTTTTCTAGGGTTTAGCCGGTTCACGTGTGTCAATTGCCTGTGACAACTTCAAGGCGCACACCCTGATTCCCCTGCGGACAAAGGTGGGTATTCTGACCCAAGCAGATGGGTCGAGCAAACTAAAGGCCTTGAGGAAAGCAATCAATCGATTTGATGGAAAATACTAATATCCTAAAAAATATTTATAATCAATCAGTTGGCTCTTCACGCCATTTAATGGAACAGCCCATGCTCGGAATCTGTTCCCGCGGCCCCTGCCCCGTCTCGGCAACCTGTTTCATGGCTTCGAAGAGGTCCCTGGGTACATCTTCGCCCGCTGTCTCCTTGCGGCTCGCATCGAGCCGACCCCGGTACTGCAATTCGAGATCGGCATTATAGCCAAAGAAATCGGGTGTACAGATAGCCCCATAGGTCTTGGCGACAGCCTGACTCTCGTCTAATAGATAGGGGAAGGGGTAGGCAAGCGCTTGTGCTACCCGCTGCATATTCTCAAAGGAGTCTTCCGGGTAATCGGCCGGATCGTTCGACATAATGGCAACCGCATTGATACCCAGGGCTTTAAGCTCCAGCACGTCACGCACGATCCGCTGTTGCACCGCCTTGACATAGGGGCAATGGTTGCAGATGAACATCACCAACAGCCCGCGCTCCCCGATGCATTCATCGCGGCTCCACAGCTTACCGTCGACGCCGGGCAGGGCGAAATCGGGCGCCGACGCTCCG
>CAJICC010000400.1_pt1 | contig 9554 bp, 8 predicted proteins | sample 9199511 | NCBI WGS metagenome assembly CAJICC01 (sample SAMEA7708322, study PRJEB35096) | sediment metagenome | biome: marine neritic benthic zone biome [ENVO:01000025]; feature: sediment [ENVO:00002007]; material: shallow marine sediment [ENVO:03000034] sea grass bed [ENVO_01000059] ...
CAGGTCCGCCGATGGGTGACATGGGCGGCATGGGCGGCATGATGTAAGCTCTCCTCCTATCGAGTCCCGAATAAAGCCCCGCGCCTGTCCTAGGCGCGGGGCTTTTTTTTGGGCAATTGAGATTGATTGAGTACGCCGTCCGATCTCGGATAGATCAGAGGTTCCTTAATATGAAAATTCCTAAATATATTCTCCTTGACGCCGTTAAGGTTATTCACAGGAGCATTTCTCGATGAAGGGATTCGATATTAAGAGGTAAGTAGAATGTTCAGAAATATCGGAATCTCCAGTCGATTCGTGATTGGTTCAGTCATTGCCGTACTCATAGTCCTCATCGCTACCCAATACACCACCTTCGACTATATGCGGGGGATGTTGTCTGCCGCTGAGAAGAATGAGATCTCCAAGATCCACGAGAATGTGGTTGCTGGCTTGGAGTCTCAAGGACAACAGGATCGCGCCAAAGGCGTGCCGGCGGGGGGTAATCCGCAGGTACAGCAGGCCTTCATCGATAACTATGCCAAGCAGCACGAGGTTAATCTCGAACTCTATGTCCAGCGGCACGGAAAGCTGGATCGCGTCGCCTCCACTATGGAGGGGAACGGTCTGATAGCGAAGCGGCAGCTGCATGTGATCGAACAGGGCAAGTCGCTCTACGACCAGGGCGAACTCAGTGGAGAGCCGGTTTCATACTATGCGGCCAGCGTGAAGGACCATTCCGGTAAGAAGATCGGTGTCTTGGTACTGGCCAATGATCGTTCCTTCTTTGCATCTTCCATTTCGAAACTCTCGTCTCTTGTTATCGGGTTAGGGCTACTATCCCTGGTGGTAATCGGCTTTTTGGTGTGGCTGATCAGTCGCGGTGTGGTAAAGCCGATCTGCGAAGCGGCGGAGGCGATGGAGAACATCGCTTCGGCCGAAGGTGATCTGGCGGTGCGTATGGATGAAAGCGGCAAGGATGAAATTTCACGCTTGTGTCGAGGCTACAACCGCTTTGCGGAGAAGATGGAGCACATGATAGACAGTGTTTCGCAGTCCGCTGGCAACTTGAGCCAACAAGTCGGTAACTTCGTCACCCTCGCCGAACACACAATGAGCGGAGTCAACAAGCAGCACGAACAGACTACATTGGTGGCGACCGCCATGACCGAAATGTCGTCTACGGTGCAGGAAGTGGCGAAGAACGCGGCGCACACGGCCGCAGCCGCCAAGGAGGCGGATGACCAGGCCAAGGCCGGACGCGAGGTGGTCAGTTCCGTTACCGTCAGTATCAATGACCTGGCCGCGGAGGTGGGCCGAGCGGTGGAGACGGTGCGCAACGTGGAGCATGACAGCGAACGCATCGGTTCCGTGCTGGACGTGATTCGGGGTATCGCGGATCAAACCAACCTGTTGGCGCTTAACGCGGCCATCGAGGCGGCGCGGGCGGGTGAGCAGGGGCGCGGTTTCGCTGTGGTGGCGGACGAAGTGCGGACCCTGGCCAAGCGCACCCAAGACTCCACTGCCGAGATTCAGGAGATGATCGAAAGCCTGCAGAACGGTGTGAACCTGACCGCCGGGGTGATGGAGACCAGCCAACATCAGGCCGCCGAGAGTGTGGAGCAGGCAAGTCGGGCGCACGCTGGATTGGATGAGATCGCCCATGCGGTGGACACCATTACCCAGATGAGTTCCCAGATCGCCACCGCCGCCGAGGAGCAGACAGCGGTGGCTGAGGATATCAATCGCAACATCGTTGAGATCACCCATCTGGCTGACGACACAGCGAATGACTCCACCGATAACCATGCGTCCAGTGAACGGATGTCGAGCGAGGTCGAAAAGCTGGTGGCGTTGCTGGGACAGTTCCAAACCGGGAATCAGCATCTGGTCGAGTTACAGAAGGCAATGGTGGCCCATCTGGGCTGGAAGGCGAAGATCCGAGGTTTCCTGGACGGTAAAGGGTCGTTGGACGAGCGGGTGGCTTTCGATCCCACCCAATGCGGCTTTGGTAAGTGGTACCACGGGGTAGGTAAGGAGGAGTTCTCCGACATACCCGAGATGAATCTGATCGAACAGCCACACAATGCGTTGCATGAACTCATTCATCGCATTCACCACCTGAAACAGAGTGGTGATATGCAAGCTGCTGAACGCGAGTATAAGCGCGTCGGACCTTTGTCGGAGCAGATCGTGGAGATAATGAAAAAACTCGAGAGCAAGATCGCGATTAGTTGACCCGGCCGTAGCGGCGGGTGGGTTGTGAGCAGGGTAGTGATACCTTGCTGTAGGCCGGCACACAGCGGCTGAACACAACCTACTTGGTCGCCGAGGTTATAGAAGCTCACCTTTTCTATGGCCATGTCTCATGGGGTGTGCCGCACCTCTCCCCTTTGTTGTTGGACTGAGTGGGGATGCGGCTGTAAAGTGGTTCCCTCATTCCTGATCGAGTTACTTACCCTAAAGCCGGAAGCGGTCGCTTCCATTTTCAAAATCGATCCAATCCCGGTAAAGGTGAACAGCGAGAGATCCTGACGAGAACATGTCGTTGAATCCGCATCCAGAGACAGAAAAACAATGGCGGCAATGGTGCGAGAAAATAGCGGGTGAGGGACTCGCATCGCCAGCCGGCGAGACGTTTAAAAGCCAACTGCTGCAGGTCTGGGAGGCCAGCGACTATGTGGCCCGATTGAGCCTCCGCGATCCCCGGCTGCTGCTCGACCTGCAGGAAAGCGGTCTGCTGGATCGACGCTACGATAGCGGCGAGATGGCGCAGACACTGCGGGCTAGACTGCTCAATGCGGCCGACGAAACGGCACTGGGTAAATTGCTGCGACAGCATAGACAACTGGAGATGGTGCGCATCATATGGCGCGACATCACCGGTCTGGCAAGCCTCGAAGAGACCCTGGAAGAGCTCTCCGCCCTGGCCGATGCCTGTATCGATCAGGCGCTCGAGTATCTCTATGCCTGGACGGCAAGGGAGTTGGGTACGCCGCGGGATACCGATGGCGCCGCGCAGCCACTGGTGGTGCTGGGCCTGGGTAAGTTGGGGGCGCGGGAACTGAATCTCTCCTCCGATGTGGATTTGATCTTTGCCTACCCGGAACCCGGGCATACCGACGCTTCCCGTCGAACTACCAACGAACAGTTCTTTCTGCGCCTCTGCCAGCGGCTGGTGCAGACGCTGGACAACCACACCGCCGAGGGTTTTGTCTTCCGTGTCGATACCCGGCTGCGCCCATTCGGCAATGCTGGACCCCTGGCCATGAATTTCGGCGCCATGGAGAGCTACTACGGTTCCCAGGCGCGGGAGTGGGAACGCTACGCCATGATCAAGGCGCGGGTGGTGGCCGGTGAGCGACAGGCGGGAGAAGAGCTGATGGCCATGCTGCGCCCTTTTGTTTACCGACGCTATCTCGATTTCGGCGCCATCGAGTCCTTGCGGGAAATGAAACAACTGATCAGCAGCGAGCTGCACAAAAAGGGAATGGAGGCCAACGTCAAGCTGGGTCCGGGCGGTATCCGCGAGATCGAGTTTATCGGTCAGGCCTTCCAGCTTATCCGGGGCGGCCGTGACAAGGAACTGCAGATACGCCCCATCCTGCAGGTACTGAGGGTGTTGCGGGAGCGGGATCTGTTACCAGACTACGTAGTGCGTGAGTTGACCGAGGCCTATATCTTTCTGCGGCTGGTGGAGAACCGGATCCAGGCCTGGCAGGATCGACAGACTCATCTGTTGGCGGATGACGAGGTCGGTCGTCTGCGTATGGCCCGCGCCATGGGATACGGGTCCTGGGAGAGCTTCGTTCCTGTGCTGGAGTCCCATCGCAAACGGGTGCAGGGCCACTTTGACATGGTCTTCGCCGCGCCGCAGACCGAAAATGGAGAGGAGAAGCAACCGCTGACCGGCGTCTGGATGAACTCAATGGATGAGGAGCAGGCAGTCGCCGCCCTCAGCGTCGCAGGTTTCTCGGAGAGCGCCGTCGCCTTGCAGCGGTTGGAGACATTCCGTGACAGCCACGCCTGCCGGCGACTAAGCACCAAGGGGCGTGAGCGACTGGACCAGTTGATGCCGCTGTTGGTGGAGGCGGTCGGCGGTTCCGAATGGGCCGATATCGCGCTGCAGCGGGTGCTAACCTTGCTGGAGGCGGTGGTGCGGCGCACCGCTTATATCGCCCTGCTGGTAGAGAACCCGATGGTGCTCTCGCAGCTGGTGAAGCTCACCGGCATCAGCCCCTGGATCGCCAACCTGCTGACCCAGCATCCTATCCTGCTCGATGAGTTGCTCGATCCACGACGTCTCTATTCGCCCCTCAAACGGGAACCGCTCGCCAGTGAACTGATCGCGGAGCTGGCCCATATCGATGCGGAAGACCAGGAGAGCCTGATGGAGCGCCTGCGCCAGTTCGCCCAGAGCAATCGGCTGCGGGTGGCGGCGGCCGATATCACCGGCCGCATTCCGTTGATGGTGGTCAGCGACTACCTGACCTGGATTGCCGAGAGCGTTGTGGAACGGGTGATCCGGCTCGCCTTCGGCCAAATGGCCGGCCGTCACGGCCGTCCCCCGGGACTGGCACCGGATGAGATCGGTTTCGCTGTCATCGGCTACGGCAAGTTGGGCGGCATCGAGCTGGGCTATGCTTCCGACCTGGACATGGTCTTTCTCCACGGTCACTCCGACCGCAACGCCATGACCGACGGCGAGCGGCCGGTCTCGGTGGATGTCTTCTATGCCCGCATGGCTCAGCGCATCATCCACCTGATGAGTACGCGCACCCCCTCGGGCGTGCTCTACGAAGTAGACATGCGACTACGGCCCAACGGTAATTCGGGGATGATGGTCAGCTCCCTGGAAACCTTTGAGACCTATCAACACCGGAGTGCATGGACCTGGGAGCACCAGGCCTTGATCCGGGCTCGGGTGGTGGCCGGAGATGAGCGGGTAAAGGCCCGTTTCGAAGCCCTGCGCCGGGAGATCATCGCTTGTCCTCGGGAGGTGGAGAAGCTGCGTGCCGAGGTGTTGGAGATGCGCGAAAAGATGCGTGCCGGTCTGGACGAAAGCAGCCCTGAGCGGTTCGATCTGAAGCAGGGTGTGGGCGGTATCGTCGATATTGAATTTATGGTTCAATATGCGGTTCTTCGCTGGGCCAATGACCACCCTGAGCTACTTGCCTGGACCGACAACATCCGTCTTTTGGAGACCCTGTCACGGCTCGGTCTGCTGAGCGACAATGCGGCGGAGCGTTTGATGGGGGTCTATAAGGTCCTGCGGACGGCCTACCATCGTAGCGCGTTGCAAGACAAACCACCCTTGGTGGCGAATGAGAAGCTGACCGAAGAACGGGCGCTGGTGCAGGATATTTGGTACGGTTTAATGCAGAAACAGGTAATTTGAACAAGAAGAGATCTTTCCAATGATGTCGACAATGGCTGACCGCGACGGAGTTATCTGGCTGGATGGCGAAATGGTCCCCTGGCGCGAGGCGAAGATCCACGTGCTGACCCACACCCTGCACTACGGCATGGGCGTGTTCGAAGGGGTGAGGGCCTACCATGCGGAGCAGGGTACCGCCATCTTCCGGCTGCAGGAGCATACCGACCGGTTGTTCCGCTCCGCCCATATCCTCAAGATGCCGATGCCATACGATCGCGAGACCCTCAACGAAGCGCAGAAGGCGGCGGTGCGTGAGAACAACCTGGACTCCGCCTACATCCGGCCGATGTGCTTTTACGGCTCCGAGGGCATGGGGCTGCGCGCCGACAACCTCAAGGTCCACTGCATGGTGGCGGCCTGGGAGTGGGGCGCCTACCTGGGGGCGGAGAACATGGAGAAGGGCATCCGCATCCGCGTCTCCTCCTTCACCCGCCACCACGTCAACATCACCATGTGCCGGGCCAAGGCCAACGGCAACTACATGAACTCCATGCTGGCCCTGCAGGAGGCCCTGCACGACGGTTACGACGAGGCCTTGCTGCTGGACGCGGAGGGCTACGTTATGGAGGGCTCGGGCGAGAACATCTTCATCGTTCGCGACGGGATCATCTACACCCCCGATCTGACCTCTGCTCTCGACGGCATTACTCGCAAGACGGTCATCGAACTGGCCGGGGAGTTGGGCTACCAAGTGGTGGAGAAGCGCATTACCCGGGATGAGGTCTATATCGCCGACGAAGCCTTCTTCACCGGCAGTGCAGCGGAGGTCACGCCGATCCGCGAGGTCGACAATCGTCCCATCGGCAACGGCAGCCGCGGGCCGATCACCGAGCGGCTGCAGCAGACCTATTTCGATCTGGTGCATGGCCGGCTGGACAGCCACCGGGAGTGGCTGGCGATGGTTAATTAACCCGGCGATAGAATAGTGTTAACAGGGTAAATGAGGTCAGTGTATACCTACCCGTTTTTTTGGCCTTTTTTCAAAGTCTGAACTCTATAAATTGGAGTGGTGCTGATGGAAAAGGCAACACTTTTCGTTCTACGGCAGGAGTCCAACAGCGCGAAAAAGAAGAGGGGGCACGAATGCCCCCTTTCCTTGCCGGTTTTCGATATCAAGTCATCTAGACATAACGACGGCGGCGCACACCCAGCAGGGAGGCTAGGAGACCGCTGCCGAAAATCAGGAGTGAAGCAGGCTCGGGAACTGTGGTGATACCGACAGCGTCCAGATCAAAACCCATGGATGCGCCCAATAGATCCTGGCCTCCCAATGTCACGTGAGAAAAGTTGCCATTGGCTGCCACGAGTGCGGCATAGGGGTCGAGATCGATAACCATCAGATCATCGGTCCCGCGGGTTTCTACGAGCTGGAGATTTCCACCTCCTTCGAACCAGAGGAACAGCTGTACGGATTCAAGATTATTGCCCAGCTCCTGGATCAGTAGATCACTCTCGGCATTGAAGTTGGTTCCGAATGCAACGTCCACATAGGCCCACTGGAATCCGGTACCGGGTTCAGTCGGGTTTCCCGTTTCATCCCCAGGAAGGCTCACAAAGCTACCGTCAGGTGCACCGAGAACGGCGGCTTCTGCCTCCGCAGGTGTCAACGACACTGGGAAGGTGCCGGGAAAGTTACCACCATACCAGCCAGGGAAGTCTCCGACGGTGGTGTCACCCCGATTGAGTCCCAGGGGCCCCAGTTCGGTTGCCCAGACGATGCCCGCGATTGCTGTGTTGGCTGTGGAGAAGAGAAAGCCGACCACGATAAGTAAGTAGATTAGTCGTTTCATTTTTAAGTTCCTCGTACAATTTATCAAGTTACAACAAGCTCCTTTCAAGCGCTGCAAAAGAAGCAGCATAATGCGTGCCATAAAAATACCGCACCGGTATCAACAGTCTGTTTCGTTGGGGAAATAAATCATCTGGAGTATTTATTCAGAAGCAAAAAAAAGTTTTTGTAAATAATCTCGACATCTGAATTAGACCTGATATCTCTCCTTTGAACTGCGATCAGATTAGTCAATGAGTATTTTGGAATAAAGCTTGTAATTCGATAGGTAAAAAGTCACAAACAGCCATTCATGTCCCGTCACCGGCATGTGAAGACCGGGCAGGTTTTGTCAAATGCTCCGACACGGAAGAGAATGCGCTCATGCTTTGCTTTGAGCTATGGAATCTCGGGCTATGCTTACCGTTTGGTGAAACCGCTGAGACACGCAGGCGTCAGTATCATGGCTTTAACGTACCAGCTAGATGGTGATGATATCCCTGCTGTCGGGAAGGTGCTGACATACATGCTACCGTTAGGGAATGAAAGATTTACTAAAAAGACAGAAAAGGAGTTGGCTGTGCTGCTGGTTACGCCAAGCGGGGGAAAGCTGGTATCCTATAAAAGGAAGCAGCCTATTGGCTTTAAGAATGATGCGCATTCATCACCGACTCCTTTATTCTTTTTTTGGTTTTGAGGTTTCTTCCACCATATTTTTTATCATACTTTTGACAATGGAGAAGTCATGAAGAAATTTGCGGTATTAGTTTTGGTCTTGGTTTCCACGCAAGATGTGTGGGCGGACTGGAAAAACTGCTATGTTAAGGTAACCAATCCCGAGTTTAACAACATGATAATGGCACATCAGTGCATTGATTTTCCTGATGATATGTCAGAAAGCACGTATAAGATGGCAAAAGGTCTTTGCGAGCCTCAATGGGATGGAATGAATGTCATGGTGGAGTATGTTCCAGTTTGCCAGAAGCCCTCTCACGGAATTTGTCGCTTTACATTTCCTGAGCCGCGTTTAAATTTTAAATATAAGATTTACTATTATTCGGTTCCTTCAGTAACTTCTCAAGATAACAAAGAAATTTGCAAGGCCTCAGGCGGAGTGTGGTTGCAGGGCTAGGCTTGCTGAAGCGAAAGACCATGGGTAGAACGAGGGTCTGGTCAGTCGTGTAAGCTAGGCGCTCGATGGCGCACTTGATGTCCTCCTCGAACTCCTGCTCCACATGCCCCGGCAAGTCCGTGCCGTGTGATGCCAGGTGCGTCATGAGGCTCAATTCGTGCAATTTTCTCACCAGTGTTGGCTGTTACCGATTTGTGATAATCCTGTGATACGAGGTGGACAAATAGTCACTTAAATAGGCAGTGAGAGCGATTTTGTTCCATTTTTTATTGCTAACCAGTTAGCAAACAGGAGATTGAAGATATGATTAAGCAGACTGCCAAGCTGACAAAGGGGATTGCCTTTTTTGCCATGACAATGATGTGTGGCATCTCCAGCGCAGGTGAGATGATGAGCGATCATAAGATGAGTGGCGACAAGAAAATGATGGATGCCTCCGACAAGATGATGGAGATGGAGAAATCTGATGCGATGAAAAGCGAAGGGCATATGAAAACGGAGATGGGGGACATGAAAGCAATGGAGGCTGAGATGAAGACGGAGAAGATGGAAGAGATGGAGATGAAAAAAGAGCAAGGTGGCATGATGATGGATGAGATGAAGAAATAGCGCCTTCGTTTCAAGATCAGGGTATTGGAAGTATCCTTAAGACTGGTATACGAGTATGTATGGTTATGGTGGCGAAATGTAGAATGCAGGTAAACTGAGCGCTAATGTAATTCGTCGCCATTTTAACAGTATCATCAAGCAGATCACCTTTATTTGAAAAAGGTGGTCTGTTTGTTACTGTCTCCACAAATACGTAAATTGCGTAAATGGGGACAGATCAATTATTCAGTTGCGTATACAGCACAAGTAACTTTACCGAATGCAGTATTGTTCACACTATTTCCAGAACTTTTGCATCTCTACCGCAACGCGATCGGTTTGTCGATTTTGCTTCTTTTGTACTGCCTGTGCTATTGGCAGATCCGCCGGTGTCGATTGCGTCCGGCCCAAATGCTGCTGTAGGTACAGCTTTAGACGAGATACAAAACCAACTCTGTTTTGTCGAATACAACCCCGCCGGCAATGGATCATTGAAGCGTATAGACGTCCCTCCAAGGTGTAATACCGCTTCAACGCCGGTATGTGATACTGCAATCGTTTCAATTGCCAATGGATTTCATCACCCAGAAGACGTAGCGCTCGATCTAGCTTGCATGACAGCGTATGTCACGATTCGTGATGATCCCAGC
>CAJICC010000343.1_pt1 | contig 9463 bp, 8 predicted proteins | sample 9199511 | NCBI WGS metagenome assembly CAJICC01 (sample SAMEA7708322, study PRJEB35096) | sediment metagenome | biome: marine neritic benthic zone biome [ENVO:01000025]; feature: sediment [ENVO:00002007]; material: shallow marine sediment [ENVO:03000034] sea grass bed [ENVO_01000059] ...
GACAATTTTCCCGTTTGCTCACAGTGCATCCCCCTCGGAATCTTGCGGGCCCAGAGTGTTCTCCTCAAAACCCCTCACAGTGCCGATACCCCCGGCGTAAAAAAAAAAAAAAAAGGGCAGCGCCTCATCATCACCATAGCCGTCACCATAGCCAATCTCTCCGTTCAGCATCAGGGTCAAGGATCGAGTCAGCGGAAAGTAGTGGGTATTGCGGTAATTTATCCGGTAATACTCCAGGTCACTGCCCGGCGTATTGGCCTCCACGGTGAATACCTGCCTCCCCCCTTTGGATGGAAAGATGGCGCTATCACGTGCATCACGGACCCATTTTCCAACCAGTTCCACATCGAGAAAGCTATCGCCGTTGGCATCCATAAAATCGACAATCTCCTGGGACGGGGATGAGCCCAGGAAGAAGGTGGTGTCTTCGACGGCGACGCTTAGAATCAGGCGGTCGAACTCTGTGATCGGAATGCCGTGGCTCATACCGACACGTCCCACATCGGTGCTGTAAGAGGAAATATTCAGTTCCGAGAAGTCTGTTTTACGGTAGCTGACATTGATACCCCGGCTGACGCCGTCGATGGTGTAGTAGGGATTGACGTAGGAAATGCTCAATTTCTTGGTGGCGTCACTGGTGTCGAACCCGGCGCTTACCCGCTTGCCGCTGCCGAGAAAATTGTCCTGGGTGATGCTGGCGTTGAGAATCATTTTTTGGGTCTGGGAATAACCGACACCGGCACTGAGGCTTCCCGAAGCAGCCTCCGTCACATTCACGTTAACGTCGACAAGATCCGCACTGCCGGGCACCGCGGGTGTCTCCACGTTGACTTCACTGAAGTAACCCAAGCGCGACAAGCGCTCGAGCGAAAGCCGGGTTTTCTCGCCGGAAAACCAGGCCGACTCCATCTGTCGCATCTCACGCCGCAGGACTTCGTCCCGGGTCGAGGCATTACCGCTGAAATTGACATAGCGAACATAGACCCGTTTGCCGGGATCGACAAAAAAGGTAATGCCGACCGTGCGATTCTCACGATCGATTTTGGGAATGCTATTCACATTAGCGAAAGCATATCCGGTATCAGAATACTTCCGGTTCAAACGATCGGCGCTGGCGGTCAGTTTTTTACGCGAGAAGACTTCGCCGCGCCGCAAGCGAATCAAAGGAAAGAGTTCTTCCTGCGCGATCTCCAGATCTCCCGCCAGCATGATGTCGCTGAGGGTGAAGACCTCTCCTTCCCGCACCACAATGGTGATGTAGATATCTTTCTTATCCGGCGTGATGGAGACCTGGGTCGACTTGATCTTGAAATCGATATAGCCCCGATCCAGGTAGTAGGAACGCAGCGTCTCAAGATCCCCGGAGAGGGCCTGCTTGGAATATTTGTCCTTGCTGGAAAGGATGGCATACCAGGCGGGTATGCCAAGCTCGAAATGGTCGAGCAACTCATCATCGTCAAAGGCACGATTTCCGATCAGGTTGATCCGCTTGATACGGGCGGTCAGCCCCTCGGAGATCTCGATGCTGATACCCACCCGGTTGCGTTCCAGGGGCGTCACCGTGGACTTGATCCTGACCCCATACTTACCACGGGAAAAGTACTGGCGATTGAGCTCCTGCTCGACCTTCTCCAGTAAGGCGCGCTTGAATACCTGCCCCTCCGCCAAGCCGATATCTTTGAGTCCGGCCAGCAGGGCTTCAGTCTCAAGATCTTTATTGCCCGTGATATTGATCTCAGCGATAGCGGGGCGTTCGCGGACAAAAACGATCAGCACATTGCCATCCTGTTCCAGCCGCACATCCTGGAAAAAGCCGGTCTTGAACAGGGTACGGATGATGCGGGCCGTGTTGCCGGTATTGACCTCGTCGCCGGTCTTTACCGGAAGATAGTTGAATACAGTGCCGGCGGAGATGCGCTGCAGTCCTTCGACGCGGATATCCTCCACCACGAAGGCGCCCGCCTGGGAGGCATAGGACAAGAGTGACCACAACAGGACGGCAAAAGGGAGACGGACAAATCGTGACATGCTGTGGATTCTATCAATACGGAATTTTCTAGGGCCTGTTAACAGCCTTGCCAAATGAGGACCGGACGGCAATTCAGCGCGTAAGTATAAGGTATCTCACCACTTCAGGATACTTGCACGAGCAGAGACTCAACCCAAGTAGCGATGTAGGTCGACAAATAACGCCAAGCCCATGATGGCCAGCAGGATCACCAGCCCGATTTTCTGCCCCTGCTCCATGAAGCGCTTGGAGAGCGGGCCCCCTTTGACGGCCTCGACCATGAAGAAAAAGAGATGCCCCCCGTCCAGGACCGGAATCGGCAGCAGGTTGAGCACCGCCAGGCTGATACTGACATTGGCGAGAAACTTGAAAAAGCTTTCCATTCCGAACTTCGCCGACTTGCCCGCAAAGTCGGCAATCGAGAGAGGGCCGCTGAGGTGTTTCACCGAAATCTTGCCCAGCACCATCTTGCCCAGCACCTTCAACATCATGATTGAGCGGTCCCAGGTCTGATCCAAGGAGCGTTGGAACGCTTCGATGGGTTCGTATTGGACCACCGACCGGTATTTTACCACCAACGATTCAGGCACTTCCGGTCCGGCACCGACGCGGCCGATGGTCTTTTCCCCGTCTTTTCGCAGGGCGGTGGTCAAATCGATCTGCATGGGCATACTGTCGCGTTCGATCTCCAGCCGCAAACGCTTTTCAGGCCGCTCATGGACATATTCGACCCATTGTCTCCAGGTTGTCATCTCGACGCCGTCCACCCGCAGGAGGCGATCACCGGAACGCAATCCCGCCAGGTCCGCCGGTTCATCGGGCACAATCTCACCGAATACCGGGGGAAACTTGATCCTTAGCGGGGTCAAGCCGAGACGCTTCAAGACTTCACCTGTCTCCGCCAGTTCTTGGAAACCCATTGTCCGCAGCCAGAATTGACGCTCGACGCCGGCCTCGTCACGCACCTGAATGGAGAGGGAGTTTTCGTCCAGGGAGCGGGAGAGCAGATAGTAGAGCACGCTCTCCCAGGAAGGTGTCGACTCACCGGCCACGGATAGGATCTCATCCCCCGGCCGGAAACCCGCCTGCTCGGCGAGAGAGCCCGCTTCCACCGCCTCCACCTGCGACCTGAGCCCGGTTTCGCCGCTGATGAAAATCAAACAGAAGGTGACAATCGCAAAGAGAAAGTTGAACAACGGCCCTGCCGCCACGATGGCGCTGCGCACAGGCAGGGACTGACGGTTGAAGGCGCGCGCCTGCTCGGCCTCGTCCACCGGCGCCTCGCGCTCGTCGAGCATTTTCACATAGCCGCCCAGGGGGACGCTGGCGATGACATACTCGGTTTCATCCACCCGGCCCCGCCATTTCCAGATCGGGCGCCCGAAACCGATCGAAAAACGCAATACCTTTACCCCGAGTTTGCGCGCCACCCAGAAGTGGCCGAACTCGTGTACGGTGATGAGTATGGCTACCGCAACAATAAAGTAGAACAGCTTGAAGAGTATTGATTCCATGGTCCGATTTGCCCTACTAGGGCCTGTTATTACTAGTGTCTGACCCTCTCACGAGCCGCTTGTTCCGCCACTTTCCGCGCCTCGGCGTCGAGCTGCAACAGCTGCTCCAGGGAGTCCGGCCGGGTCGCCGGCAGCCGCTGCAAGGTCTCTGCGACCACTTCGGCGATGGCGGTAAAAGGCAGTTGCCGGTCAAGAAAGGCGGCCACCGCCACCTCGTTGGCGGCATTGAGGATCGCCGGCGCCGTGCCGCCGGTCTCGATCGCCGCGAAGGCCAGTCCCAGACAGGGAAAACGCTGTAGATCGGGGGCCTCGAAATCGAGCCGGGCCACTTGGAACAGATCGAGACTGGCGACTCCGGATTCAATCCGATCGGGCCAGGCCATGGCGTGAGCAATGGGAGTGCGCATATCGGGATTACCCAGCTGGGCCAGCACAGAACCGTCCACGTACTCCACCAGGGAGTGAATCACGCTCTGCGGGTGGAGCACCACCTGGATCCGCTCCGCCGGTGCGTGAAACAGCCAGTGGGCCTCGATGACTTCCAATCCCTTGTTCATCATGGTGGCGGAATCGACCGATATCTTGCGCCCCATGTCCCAATTGGGATGGGCGCAGGCCTGGTCCGGCGTCACCCCGGCCAGCGCCGCTAGCGGCAGGGTGCGAAAAGGGCCGCCGGAGGCGGTCAACAGGATTCGCTTGACTCCGCGGGCATCCAGATTCCGCACGTCGTTCTGCGGCATGCACTGGAATACCGCATTGTGTTCACTGTCGATGGGCAGGATCTCCGCTCTTTGGTCTCGGGCCTCCTGGATAAAAAAATGGCCCGCCATGACCAGCACCTCCTTGTTCGCCAGTAATACCCTTTTGCCCGCGCGTACGGCGGCCAGCGTCGGCAGCAGGCCGGCGGCGCCGACGATTGCGGCCATGACATAGTCGGCGTCCGGCATGGCGGCGGCTATCTCCAGGCCGCGCAGACCGCACAACACCTCGGTGGCGACACCCCGCTCGGCCAATCCCTTGGCCAGCCGGCGGCCAGACCGCTCATCAGCCATCACCGCCAGTTTCGGCCGGAACCGCTCGCATTGCGCCAGCATCCCTTCCACACCCTGATTGGCGGTCAACGCCTCGACCCGGTAGCGGTCTGGGTGGCGGGCGATTACGTCGAGGGTGCTAGCACCAATGGATCCGGTGGATCCGAGAACGGTGACGCCCTTCATCAGACGACTCCGGACAGGCTCAGACCCAAGGTGAAGACCGGCGCCGCGGAAGTAGCGCTATCCATTCGGTCGAGCATGCCGCCATGCCCAGGCAACAGGGTGCCGCTATCCTTCATGCCACGCCGGCGCTTCATCAGGCTTTCTGACAGATCCCCCACGATCGAAAAGATCATGGTCACCAGGCAGAGCAACAGCACCAGGAAGGCCTCAAGCAATCCGGTTTCCAGCCACCAGATCAGAAACAGACCGCACAGCAGCGCGGTTGCCAGGGCGCCATAGGCCCCTTCCCGGGTCTTGCCGGGGCTGATCTTCGGAGCCAGTTTATTACGGCCCCACCGATGCCCCGCGAAATAGGCCCCGATATCGGCGCTCCAGATAAGGATCAACAGAAACAGCAACAGCACCGGGCCGCCTTCCGCCCGTGTATGCAACATCAACAACGCCAGCCAAGTCGGCATCAGCACGGCCACCCCTTCCACCGCACGCCATGGATCAAGACCGGAGGAAGGGGGTCCATCGTTCTGATAACGGACGAGACGAAATAGCGTAACCAACCACCAGAGCACGCTCAAGACAATTACCCCAAAGTGCCCTTCCGGCGGTAACAGATAGAAGGTTCCGAACATGATCAGCAGCAGCGCAGAACAGTAGATTAACTGTCCACTACCCGAATCGATTCCACTCAGCCCAGCCCACTCACGGGCGGCGAGCATGATGAATAGGGCCAGTACCACAGCGAGGAGATGGGTCGGTAAGAACAACACGGCGGTAATCATCACGGGCGCTAGAATCAGGGCTGTGATGACACGATATTTCAGCACGAATACGCCTCTTTAAAAGGACAGGCCATTCGCTGGGAGGCGCGCCCGGTCCGAATTGATGACAGACGAATTGAACCCGGTATTATCATGTTGCAGCTAGGAGGCTTCGGCCCGATCCGAAACCTGCTCGCCGGTGCGCCCGAAACGTCGTTGTCGATTGGCATAGTCCTGCAGCGCCTCATCCAAGGCTGCGCAGTCGAAATCTGGCCACAGGATGTCGGTAAAGTAGAGCTCCGTATAGGCGCATTGCCAGAGAAGAAAATTACTCAGTCGCTTTTCGCCGCCGGTGCGTATAAAGAGATCGGGTTCCGGCAGGCCGGTAAAAGTAAGGTTATCGGCGATGGCCGATTCATCCACCTGATCCGGGGTCAACTCCCCGGCTTGGACGCGTTCCGCCAGTTGGCGCACAGCATGGGTAATATCCCAGCGACCACCGTAGTTTGCCGCCACCTGCAGCACCAGACCCGTGTTATCGGCGGTCAGCTTTTCGACTTCGGCAATGCGTTGCTGGAGTTTTCCGGAAAAGGCGGCACGGTCGCCGATCACGGTTAGCCTTACCCCATTTCGATGTAGACGACGGGCCTCGTTTTTGAGCGAACGAATAAAGAGATCCATGATCAGGCTGACCTCTTTCTCCGGCCGTTGCCAGTTCTCGCTGCTGAAAGCAAACAGGGTCAGCACGCCGATACCGCGCTCGACACAGGCCTCGACAATGCGCCGCACCGCTTCCACGCCAACCGGATGACCGGCATAACGCGGCAACCCGCGACGCTGCGCCCATCGCCCATTCCCATCCATGATCACGGCGATATGACGCGGTAATCTTCTTTCATCCGATTCGGCTTCCTGGTATGTCCCCTGTGTCATAGGTCAGATCGATTCATTAGAGGTGAGATATTGGGCAATATCGTACCTTAGATCTCCATCAAATCCTTCTCTTTATCGCCCAACACCTCTTCGACCTTCTTGACGTGTTGGTCGGTTAATTTCTGAATGATCTCTTGGCCACGACGTTCGTCGTCTTCTGAGATCACTTTTTCCTTTACCAGTTCCTTGAGTTCGTGGTTGGCATCGCGGCGAATATTGCGTATCGCTACTTTGGCACCTTCGGCCTCATGGCGGACCACGCGGATCAGGTCCTTGCGACGCTCTTCGGTCAACGGCGGCATCGGCACCCGGATAACGGTACCCGCGCTCATCGGGTTGAGCCCCAGATCGGAAGTCATGATGGCCTTTTCCACCACCGCGACCATGGTCTTCTCCCAGGGGGTGACGGTCAGAGTACGGGCATCCTCCGTGTTGATGTTGGCCACCTGGCTCAGCGGCACTTCGGATCCGTAGTATTCGACCCGGATATGATCCAACAGGTTTGGATGTGCCCGGCCGGTACGAACCTTCGCCAGTTCATGTACAAGCGCATCCACACTTTTGCCCATGCGGGTCGTCGCGTCAGTTTTGATATCGTCGATCATCTCAGTCGCCCTTTTCCACCAGAGAACCAATGGCCTCACCGCGCATCAGGCGCATGAGGGCACCCGGGTCATTGATATTCATGATACGCAACGGCATTCCATTGTCCCGGCAGAGTACGATGGCCGTTGCGTCCATCACCTGCAGGTTTTCCGCCAGCGCCCGATCGTATGTCAAGCGTGGATAGAATTCCGCCGCTGGATCCTGCAGTGGGTCAGCGGAGAAGACGCCATTGACCTTGGTCGCCTTGATCAAGAGGTCGGCGTTGATCTCGATCGCCCTCAGGCTGGCGGCGGTGTCGGTTGTGAAATAGGGATTACCGGTACCGGCCGCGAGGATCACCACCTCTCCCGCGGCCATTAGCCGCCTGGCCTCGCGGACGGTGAAGCTTTCACAGACATCCGGCATCACCAAGGCGGACATGACACGGGACTGCACGCCGGCCCTGCTCAGGGCATCCTGCAATGCCAAGGAGTTCATTACCGTGGCCAACATGCCCATGTGGTCTCCGCGCACCCGGTCGAAGCCCCCCTGGGCCAGCCCCCTGCCGCGGAAGATATTGCCTCCGCCGATGACCAATCCGATCTGCAGCCCGGCCCCGACCAGCTCGCCGATTTCACCAGTAACCCGATGCAGGACCTCCGGATTGATGCCAAAATCGTCTTCGCCCATCAGCGCCTCTCCGCTGAGCTTGAGCAGAATCCGCTGGCAGATCATTTGCGTCATGTATGCATCCTAGGTTCTGGTGGTAGATTATAAACGCTCTGAGGTGCGAGGTCTTGCCGCACTCAATAAGCGATGCGCGGACAGGCCGGATTTGGCCTGCACCGCTGACCCACTCAGAGCTTGGCTTGGGCCATAACCTCTTCGGCAAAGTTCTCCTGCTTCTTCTCGATGCCCTCACCAACCTCGAAACGCTGAAAGCTGATCAGCTTGGCGCCGCGGCTTTGCAGCAGCTTGGCGACACTGGTATCGGGGTCCTTGACGAAGGCTTGACCCAGCAGGGTATTCTCGGCCAGGTACTTGCGCATGCGCCCATCCACCATCTTTTCGATAATCTGGTCGGGCTTGCCACTCTCCTTCGCCTGCGCGGCAACGATATCGCGCTCCTTCGCCAGCAGTTCCTGCGGCATCTGATCCTCGGAAAGGCAGATCGGATTGGTCGCAGCGATATGCATGGCCAGATCCTTGCCCAGCTCATCGTCACCACCCTCGATCTCGAGCACGACACCGATGCGCACACCGTGACGGTAGCTGACCAACTTGCCGCTGGAGGCCTCGAAGCGAGCGAAGCGGCGCACATCCATCTTCTCGCCCAACTTGGCGACCAGCGCCTCGCGAGCTTGGTTGACGGTCGTCTCCTCACCCTCGTGGAGCGGCAGCTCCAACAAGGCGGTGACATCACCCACATCACCAGCCAGTACCCGTTCAGACACGGCACCGGCAAAGGAAGTAAAGTTGTCGTCCTTGCCCACGAAATCGGTTTCGCAGTTGACCTCGACCATCGCTGCTTTGCTGTTGTCGTCGCTGAAACTCACGACGATTACGCCTTCCGCGGCGATCCGCCCGGCCTTTTTCGCGGCCTTGGCCTGACCCGATTTGCGCAAATTCTCGATGGCTGCTTCGATATCTCCATCGGTCTCAACCAGTGCCTTTTTGCACTCCATCATTCCTGCGCCGGTACGATCGCGCAGTTCCTTCACCAGAGCGGCTGTAATCGCCATGATCAAATACCTTTAAAATTGCTTTAAACGGAGTATGGCGGGGGTCGAGATCTGTCATCGACCGAATTCCCCCCAAGCTGTGTTCTGTGCCGATCCGGGTCCGATTAGGATGCGTCTTCCGAGACCTCGACAAACTCCTCACCGCCTTCGCCGGCCACCATCTGCGCGGCGTTGGTGCGACCTTCGAGAATCGCCGCCGAGGCGCCTTGAACGTAGAGCTGTATCGCCCGGATGGCGTCATCGTTGCCGGGAATTACATAGTCGATCTCGTCGGGATCGTTGTTGGTGTCGACCACGCCGATCACCGGGATACCCAGTTTGCGGGCCTCGGCCACAGCGTTTTTCTCATGACCGACATCGATGATGAACAGGGCGTCAGGCAGGCCGTTCATGTTCTTGATGCCACCCAAGCTGCGCACCAGCTTTTCCAGCTCACGACTCAGGCCGAGGGCCTCCTTCTTGTTGAAGCGCTGCTCCACACTGCCGTCCTCGAACATGGATTCAAGCTCTTTCAGACGCTTGATTGACTGTTTGATGGTCTTGAAGTTGGTCAACATGCCACCCAACCAGCGATGGTTGACGAAAGGCATGCTGCAGCGCTCGGCCTCTTCCCGCACCGCCGATTGGGCTGCGCGCTTGGTGCCGACGAACAACACCTTGCCGCCATTGGCGGAGAGGGAACCGACAAAATTCATCGCGTCCTTGAAGA
>CAJICC010000328.1_pt1 | contig 9446 bp, 4 predicted proteins | sample 9199511 | NCBI WGS metagenome assembly CAJICC01 (sample SAMEA7708322, study PRJEB35096) | sediment metagenome | biome: marine neritic benthic zone biome [ENVO:01000025]; feature: sediment [ENVO:00002007]; material: shallow marine sediment [ENVO:03000034] sea grass bed [ENVO_01000059] ...
CCGAGAAGCTGCGCAGGCCGTGGCGGCCGTTGCGTCCCTGGCCGGAAAACCAGTCGGCGCCCCTTTCCAGCAGTTCGCGTACCCAGTAGAGGGTTTCCATGTTGTGTACCAGGGTAGGGCGGCCGAAGAGCCCGACCTGGGCCACATAGGGGGGACGCTGGCGGGGCATGCCGCGCTTGCCCTCGATCGATTCGATCATCGCCGACTCCTCACCGCAGATGTAGGCCCCGGCTCCCCGCCGCAGATGGATGGGCGGTAACGGGCAAGGGGGAGATGTTTGCAGGGCCACCAACTCCCGTTCCAGCATCCTGCGCAGGGCGGCGTACTCGTCGCGCAGATAGAGGTAGATCTCGGCGATACCGACCACCCGGGCGGCGATCAGCGCCCCCTCGAGTAAACGGTGCGGATCCATTTCCAGATAGTGGCGATCCTTGAAGGTGCCGGGCTCGCCTTCGTCGATATTGATCGCCAGTAAGCGGGGGGCCGGCTGATCCCGCAGAATGCGCCATTTGCGACCGGCTGGAAATCCGGCGCCGCCCAATCCCCTGAGATTGGCCTGCTCCAGACACTGGATGACCTGCTCCGCCGACAGTCGTTGAGGATCGTCGGCTTCGATCGCCGCATGTTCGATCTGCTGCAACAACTGATAGCCGCCGTCGTCCAGATAGGACCGGTAGTTCCGGTAAGCGGGCAGTTCAGGTTGCGTGTCGTTCGCTTCGATCAGACGCCGTACTTCGACCATGCCGGCCTTTGGCAGCGGGCGTTTCCCGACCACCGCGACAGGAGCGTCGGGGCAGCGTCCGATACAGGGTACCCGCTGGACTCGGATCCCCTCTCCGAGGGTCGATTGCAATTCGGAAATGAGTGTCTCGGCCCCCGCAAGCTGGCAGGCGACGGAGTCGCAAACCCGCACCGTCAAGGGTGGCGGCGGGGACTCTCCCTCCTTAACCAGATCAAAGTGATGATAGAAACTGGCAACCTCGTAGACCTGGGCGCTTGAAAGGTTCATCTCCTGGGCCAGGGCCATCAAGTGATCGACAGTAATATAGCCCCGACGGTCCTGGATCCGGTGCAGCATTTCGATCAGGAGTTGGGGATCGCGTGTGGTCTCCCCCAGTATCTCTTGAATCTCCGCCAGCGCAGTTGGCTTCAGGTAACGGCCTTTGCCGCGGCCCGCTTGGCGCTGCTCTCGTTTTATTGGTGGCAAGTGTTATCTCTTGTATAAATTGTGGTAATGCGTAGGGTGGCATCCTTGCTCAACCATATTACCGTGAAAATAATTGTCAATGGTATAGTTAGCCAGGGAGAACGCTGCCGCCGATGGGACAACCTTCGTCAGCGATAACCGGATGAGGGATTTCGGCTTTTCTTGCTGTGAACCTGACACCGATCATTGCCCGTATTGCGCATCATGACGCCTGTGATTCTAGACTTTCCTTACCACGAGAATAGCGCGCAGCTGTTCGAGCCTCTGGCGTGTCTGCCTTGGGCGGCGTATCTCGACAGCTGCCATCCCCACAGCCGGCAAGGGCGCTACGACATCCTCTCGGCGGACCCCATCTGTCTACTCATCACACGGGGAATGCAGACTCAGATACACCGTAACGGTGAGGTGTATCACTCCACGGAAGATCCGTTTCATCTGCTGCGAGAGGCATTGGGACCGTTGCAACCGGGCATCGAAGGCATTCCCTTCGTCGGTGGAGCCATCGGTTACTTCGGCTATGATTTGGGCCGCCGTATCGAGCGCATTCCCAGCCTCGCCGAGGATAGTGAGCATCTGCCGGAGATGGCGGTCGGTATCTACGACTGGTCGCTGGTTGTAGACCACCAGCAACAGCGCAGTTGGTTGATAGGACGAAATCCCGCCCGACTGGAGCGGTATCGCAAGCTGATGCTGCGGTTTAGCAAAGCTGGGAATGACAGTGCAATCGAACCCTATCGCGTCATAGGTAAAGTAAGTTCCAACATGACCCATGACGAGTATCTTGCATCCCTGGCGAAAATTAAGCGCTACATCCATGACGGGGACTGTTACCAGGTCAATTTCACCCAGCGTTTCTCCGTCGCCGCCGAGGGCGATAGCTGGCAACTCTACAAATCCTTGCGTCAGCACAATGCGGCACCATACGCCGCCTATCTGAGCATGCCCCAATGCCAGGTGATGAGCACATCCCCCGAGCGCTTTCTGCAAGTTCGAGAGGGTCGGGTTGAGACCAAACCGATCAAGGGAACAGCCCCCAGGAGCGAGGATCCGAGGGAGGACGCGAGGCTGGCGGAGAAGCTGAAACAGAGTCCCAAGGATCAGGCGGAAAACCTTATGATCGTTGATTTGCTACGCAACGATTTGGGGAAGGTCTGCGCCACCGGCAGCGTGGAGGTACCGGAACTGTTCAGGTTGGAGAGCTATGCCCGGGTGCATCATCTGGTGAGCAAAGTCCGCGGCAGACTGGCCCGAAACCAGGACGCGCTCTCTCTGTTGCGGGCCTGTTTCCCCGGCGGCTCGATCACCGGGGCGCCGAAGCTGCGTGCAATGGAGATCATCGAGGAGCTTGAACCTCAACGGCGAGGCGTCTACTGCGGCTCAATCGGCTATGTGGGCTTCGATGGCGACATGGACAGCAATATCGCGATCCGGACCATGGTGCACGCGGACGGCGTCACCCGGCTCTGGGCGGGAGGCGGCATCGTTGCGGATTCCGATCCCGAGACCGAGTATCGGGAGTCTTTTCACAAGGCCGCCGCGTTGTTGGATAGGCTGCGGCGAATGGTGCGTAAAGGTGCTGCAAGATTCGGCTGAAAATCGGACGTCCTTCCGGCGGTGTTTGTTACAGTGATGGGAATCGAGTGACTTTAGTCATTTCCTCTTCGCTTTTATCAAGTGGATTCTCATCATCCTGCTGCAACGGGCCGAGTCCCTCCTTGGCCTTGCCATAGTCGTCCGGCAACAACCCGACATTTTTAATTCTGCGCAAGCTAAAGCCCCATTGGGTATATAGCCATCTTAAGCGGCAGTAGAGTCGGCCGCGTTCTATCTCGGAGTTGTCGAGATCCGCTTCGAGATCCTTCAGTGCCTGTTCATGATTCTTGGGACTGTCTTCTTGAAGTTGATGCAGGGCTTTATCGATATAGGGTTTGATTGTATCTATGTAATTCTCATCAGTGCGCATAACATATTTGAGTGAATCCCTGAGTATAACGTTTGGATCGATGATTTCTTTTTCCTTGATGTAGCTTGGAATAATTCTATTTTCCTGTAACTGTTTCCAGCTCATGGCTTGCAATAGCCGACGTGCGCAGACCTCCTGCTTTTTGAGAGCTCCCTTGGCGTCCTTGATCTCCGCGTCCAATTCCTCAATTTGAGACCGCGAATCCTCCCTGTCTTGGGCAAAGCTGTAGATATCGACCAACAGGTCCCGCATGTTAGGCAGGGAATTGGTGTAGGTGACATAGTTGATCGCCGCGCTTTGCTGCTTGTGGAGGGCCGATGTAATACGCTTGTTGATCGATGCGAGTGTGCGTTCATAGAGGCGGCCGAAACCCAGGGCCTGGCCCTGGGCCGTTTCAAAGATCGTCGTGGTCAGCATCGCCCGGTAGCCGACCGCCACGCCAAGGGCGGCAAGGACATTGTCCCAGCGGATGACCTCGGTCTCGGCGACGACGATCAAGGTTGCTGTGGCGCAGACTACATTGAACAGGGTCAGGGCGAAAACCGGGCGGCTGAGGTAAATGCTTCGTGATCTGATGGTCTGGCGGCGGCGGATATCCGACAAGGTCAGCCATATGGCGATGATGACTACCAGGCTCAAATTGAACCAAATGGCGTTGCCGAAACGCCGCTGCCGGATCTCGATCCAGTCCCCGAGCTTCCATAGCGCTTGCCATGGGTGTCCCTCTTCCGCTCTCTGTTCCTTGCTCTCGGAGGAGAGATTAAGCACCATCGGCGGCGAGAGGTTCTTCCCGTCACTGAACTCCATGCCTGTTATAAACATAGGGTCTGCCTGGGGCGGCCCCAGCATATGGGTGAAAAGCCTTTTTCTGAATGATTCAGCCCATTCGCCACGGCTGGGGTTGCCGGGAACCCGCCCGGCGATGCGTAACACCAACAGGGTGGTATCGTGGGCCAGTCCCTTGACCTCATCCCAGACCTTAGCTGCTTTCTCCAGCGATGCACTTTGATTGGGAGCGACCAGTGACACGAAATGGGTATCGGCGAGTATGAGTGTCCTGGTGTCGTAGATACTGAAGATCAAGGGGCGATAGCCGAACCAGCCGTTGTCGAGGGCCTTGATCGCACGTTGTACAAACTTTACATCGTGTCGGCGACCGAAGACACCCACTGCCGCCGGCCGTTGCTGGATGATTTTCTGCACCTGCTCCCTCAGTTGGAGCTCGTTCGAGTAGGGCAGTGCGAGATTGTTCTCATCGGTTTGAGATAGCTGGGACTTGAATGTCTCCGCGGCGTGTTTGCCGAACTCATTGTCACGATACAACACCCCCACCGCTTGATAGCCAATACGATTCAGATAGTCGGAGATGGCGTGGGAGCGAACCTCCGTATCCACATTGATGCGAAACCGCCAATCTCCCTCATTGTTACCTTCTTGGGAAGTGACCAGGGGAGAAATCACCGGTAGGGATGCCTTGTTTTCATACTCCGGACGTTTTGCCATCTCGACAAAGACACCGCTATCGGAGGGGCCTAGGATCAGGTGCAGGTTTTTTTTATCCTTGTTGTCGAAAATCGAGTAAATCCGATCGATACCGGCATGCTCATCAATATAGGGATACTTTTCGATCACCACCTTAAATTTTTTGCGCTTGCTATCCTTCTGGTTCAGGTAGCTTTCCAAGGCGCTGTTGACGCCGCTCAGAATCCGATTGCCCGTATCGCCGGCACGATAGACCACGCCAATGCGCAGTTCGGGCTTACCGGCATCCGCGGCGGCAGAGACAAATAGCGGGTAGAGTCCGAGGAACAGAATCCAGCAGGCGAGTAGGAGTTGGAGGCGTTTGCAGTGGCTTGACCTACGCCCTTTAGATTGATTGACGATCGTCCTGTACATCAGCAAACGCCTCCGCCTGTGTGCCAAATTGTGTCGTGGCACATCTTGTTTGTTATCAAAAGAATAGGGTACGAAAATAGAATTTTCCAGATCTGGAGGACGTTGTACAGCACCAATCGTTAGTAAGCGTTGCCAAGTCAACCCACGCAATCGTAAATCTTTAGAAAAAAAACGATCATTGCGAAATTGCTAGATATCCAGGAGTAGCATCCTGGAATGAGTTGCGGCTAATGACATGCATACTGGGTGATATACCCCAATTGTCCGATTGAGGATTTGAAAACATGGATAAAATCAAGCACTAACAATTGGCATGCTTTGTGCCCGTTGAATCGATTCGAGTTTCAATAAATTCAATTGGGTGTCCATATCATGCCGAAAGTGTTTGCTTCCTCTTTGTTCCTTCTCACATTCGCCGTCACCATCACATTGATCCTAATGAGTCCGCTTCTCAGAGCAGCGGATGAAATAAACGTGATTCATGTGGAGTCGACCACCATCGATGACAAGTTTGAAAATAAAAGGGGTGAACCTTCAAACATCGCCGTGATAAGCGGGAAAAAGGTGGACGATGCGCACACACAGAATGTCCAGCAGATGCTGCAAAGCATCCCGGGTATCACCACGGAGCTACAGTCAGGGGATTCATTGAAGATCCATATTCGTGGTATCGAGAATCAAGTCTATATGGGAGAAAAGCCCGGAGTCGCGGTGGTTATCGACGGGGTGCCTGTTTTCGAGCGCACCGGCCGGGTCAATATCGATCTGGACAACATCGAATCCATCAAGGTGATCAAGGGCGGCGCGTCTTACCTGTTTGGCGACGATGCGCTCTCCGGCGCGGTGATCATCACCACCAAGCGGGGAGCAGGCTATGACGGTTACGCCATGAGCGCCGAGGCGGGTAGTTTCGGCTATGGAAAAGGTCTGGTTCGCGCGGGTTTTTCCAATGAACAGGCAAGCGGGCATATCCAATACTCACGGCGCCACACGGATGGCTACCATGACGATTCCTCGTCCTTCGCAAAATATCTGAACGGTAAGCTGATGTATTACCTGAATGAAACCAGCGACCTCTCCTTTGGAATGGAACTTTCCGACAGGCATAAAAACAGCCATGGCGCGGTGCGCGGCGCGGAAGCGGCGGCCAACGACCCGAAAAGCGAGGATATCTACAGCTACAACGACTACGCCAACCACTTCGATGTGGAATTGGCGAAATTCTTTCTCACCTATTCAAAGGATTTCAGCGAGAACTCGAATCTTATGCTGAACATCTATAATTACGCCGATGAGACCGACTTCCTCTCCAGGCCAAACAGGGTCGATCCCCGGATCTATGAAAACCTCAATCTCTATGACCAGGCGCAGCGGGGTTTAAAAACCGAGTATCGTTCAGGAGGCGTAAACTTCGCCTGGATGGCCGCGGCGGACATACGCGACAATCGCTACAAAAACAATGTGGAAGCAGCGGTCGACAAGTACGACTATCGAGGAAATCTAACGACAAGAGCAGGCGAACCGTTATCCGACGACACCACCGATGAGAACGTGGCTGCCGTGTACGGAGAGATGAAATACCGCCTGCTGCAGCCGTTGGTCGTCACCCTGAACGGCCGCTATGACCGTATCGAGTACGACTACAATTCCAAGATCAGCGATCTGGACCTGAGTAAAACCTTTTATGTCACTTCATGGCGTTTGGGATCGAACTATGCGCTGACGGAAAAACGCGATCTTTACGCAAATATCTCCACCGGATTCCGCGCGCCGTCGGTGAGGCAACTCTACGCCGGGGATATCAGCCCGACAGGGGAGACGTCGAGCAACCCCGATCTGGAACCGGAGCATGCGATCAACATGGAGCTTGGATTTCGCACCAAGACAGAACTGTTCGGCACCGAGGCGGACCTGGATGTGGCCATATTCCAGATCGACCGCGACGACTACATCATGAAAACATCGGGCCAGTACGCCAGACCGAACGCCGGCAACGACTATTACGACAATATCGGCGGCGTTCGCAACCGGGGATTGGAACTGGCCTTGAGCAGTTTCCATTCCCCTCAATTGTATTGGAACCTGGCCTATACCTGGTTGGATGCCAGGTATACCCAATATGACAATTTCAACCTGTTGCTCGGTAACCGCTACGGCCGCAACGGCTTGGTTGACTGCTCCGTATTGAATCCCGACGATTCCTACTGCCTGGAAAACTACAACAACGAAGGCAATCGGGTACCGAGAACCTCCAAGCACCACCTCAACTTTAGCATGAGCTACCGGCTAGCCTCCTATTGGACGATCACGGGCGAGATGGACGCGATCTCATCCTACTATGCGGACGAGATCAACCGGGTCGAGATCGACGGACATGAGACCTTCAACCTGTTAATCAACTACGATCGCGCCTTCGGCAAATCCGATTGGTCGTTCTTCCTGCGGGTGGATAATCTGTTCGATCAGGACTACTACAACACGGCGCGCGGCGGCACCGGCGATGGCAAGACTGTGGATAGTGACAACGACGGTGTCTACGATAGCTATGACGGCGTATATGATGAAAACGACATTTCCATCGTTGTGAATCCAGGGCGTACCTTGACGGCGGGATTGAGCGTCAGTTTCTAGGCAGCCTCTGACTGAGTCGTCATGCCGGCGAAGGCCGGCATCCAGGACATTGATAATTCCTGATTCCATCCTCAGGTCCTTATACGGTGCATCCATGCGCCATTTCTCCGGCCTTTGCTGGTGGTAAATTCAGAGTTTCCTTAGGACTTCACAGATCACTATGCAAATTGTTACGATTAGCCATCTGATGGACAAGAGTCGTTAGCGGCGAGAGCCGGTATGACAAAACCGGAGCATAATCAGTCTTATTCATCAAACTGTTAGGTGTCACTGCACAACAACGGAGGAAAACGAGCATGCTGGCAGTCATGCCAATCCTGGCCCTCGACAAGGCTGGCAACCCGAGTCGCTGGATCAACCAGGAGAAGGCGATCCACCTGATCATCACCGATCGGGTGCTGGCGCCCCTGGGTCAGCAAACAAAGATCGTCCGCGGCGGCATCAATGCCCTGACGGGCCTGCGGTCCAGCATCGAGGTCTCTTCGATTCTGCTCACCCGTTCGAGAGTGCAGCCCCACCTCTGGGTCAAGAGCTACGAGCCGCCCCTGACCAACCGTGCCCTGTTCGCCCGGGACAGGCACCTGTGCCTCTACTGCGGAAAGCAGTCTACCAGCCGCGATCTGACCAGGGATCATGTAATCCCCAAATGCCAGGGCGGCACGGATTGCTGGTCGAATGTGGTCAGCTGCTGCCATCGCTGCAACCACCTGAAAGGCGCCCGCACCCCCGACCAATGGGGCGTGCAACTGCTGGCGGTGCCCTATGCGCCCTGCTATGCGGAACATCTCATCCTACGCGGGAAAAACATCCTGGCCGATCAGGCGGCATTCTTGCGCGCGCGCGTGCGGAGAAACTGAGATTCAGATGTGTGTCGACGGTGTTCGCTTCGCTCCTGTATCAGATAGCTTGCTGAAAAGCATTTCTCCCTAAATAATTGAAGGTGCCTCCACATACAAGAGCAAGGAGGCATACAGGCAGACCTGTAATATACTTCACCTATGTCACAGCGCCTGATCATGCATATCGACCTGGACGCCTTTTTCGCGTCCATCGAGCAGCGCGACCACCCGGAATACCAAGCACGACCGGTGGTGATTGGCGCGGAACCGGGCAAGCGCGGGGTGGTGGCCACCTGCTCCTACGAGGCGCGACGCTACGGAGTGCGCTCGGCCATGCCGATCAGCGAGGCGGTCCGACGGTTGCCGCCGGAAACGGTCTACCTGCGCCCCAACATCACCCGTTACGGCGAAGTATCGCGAGAGATTATGACAGCGCTGGAGGCGGTTTCCCCGGTGATGGAGCAGGTCTCTGTCGACGAAGCCTTTCTCGACATCTCCGGTATGCGACGGCTCATCGGTTCGCCGGAGGTCGTCGGCCGACGTGCCAAGGCCATAATTCATGAGGCCGTGGGGCTGACCGCTTCGGTCGGCATCGGGCCCAATCGCCTGATTGCCAAATTGGCCTCCGACTATCAAAAACCGGACGGACTCACCCTGGTGTTGCCCGATCAGGTAGAAGCATTCCTCGATCCCCAGCCCTTGACGGTCTTGCGCGGGCTGGGGATAAAGAGCGCACCGATCCTGCAACGGCTCGGCCTTCGAACCGTGGGCGATGTCCGTCAACTCTCCCTGTTGGAACTGCGGAGGCAACTGGGCGACCTTGCCGGTGCCAGAATCTATGAGCAGGCCCGCGGCATGGCTTCGGACATTATCCACCGCGACTCCGGGCGTAAATCGATCTCCAAGGAGA